>Ga0164243_10002175_pt1 | contig 32719 bp, 31 predicted proteins | sample OricompcompostOP_FD_108781 | JGI IMG/M metagenome (GOLD analysis project Ga0164243, IMG submission 108781) | Organic Plus compost microbial communities from Emeryville, California, USA - Original compost - Organic plus compost (OP) | ecosystem: Engineered > Solid waste > Mixed feedstock >... | reverse complement strand
GGCCGCCTCGGCCCCGATCACGCCCTCGTCGAGCCGGAGGTCGAGGAGGAACCGGTACGCCTCGCCCACCTCGCGACCGGGCGGGATCCCGAGGATCCGCTGGATGTCGTTGCCGTCGAGCTCGGGGCGGATCGCGTCGAGCTCCTCCTGCGCGCGGAGATCCGCGATGCGCCGCTCGATGTCGTCGTAGGCCGCGGCCAGGCGCGCGGCCTTGCGGCGGTTGCGCGTGGTCACGTCGGCGCGGGTCAGGATGTGCAGCCGTTCGAGCTGCTCGCCCGCGTCGCGCACGTAGCGGCGCACGGCGGCGTCGGTCCACGTGCCCTCGGCGTAGCCGAAGAACCGCAGATGCAGCTCGATCAGCGTCGCCACGGCGTCGGTCGTCTCCTTGTCGAACCGGAGGGCCTGCAGGCGCTTGCGCGCCATGCGCGCGCCGACCACGTCGTGATGGTGGAAGGTCACCACGCCGCCCGGCTCCAGCTTGCGGGTGCGGGGCTTGCCGATGTCGTGCAGCAGCACCGCCAGGCGCAGCGGCACGTCGGGCTCCGCGTCGGGATGCCGGGAGGCCTCGAGCGCGATCGCCTGCTGCAGCGCCGTGAGCGAGTGCTCGTAGACGTCCTTGTGGTGGTGGTGCTCGTCGACCTCGAGGCGCAGCGCCGACACCTCGGGCAGGAACTCCTCCACGAGCCCCGTGTCGACCAGCACGCGAACCCCCCGCACCGGATCGGCGGTGCCGAGCAGCCGCACGAGCTCGCCCTGCACCCGCTCCGGGCTGACGATCCGCAGCGTCTCGCGCAGCCGGACGATCGCGTCGGCGGTGTCGGCGTCGATCTCGAAGCCGAGCTGCGCGCTGAACCGCGCCGCCCGCAGCATCCGCAGCGGATCGTCGCCGAAGCTCACCGCCGGGTCGGACGGCGTGCGCAGCACGCCCGCGACCAGGTCCTCCACACCGCCGGTCGGGTCCACCAGGGTCACCCGCGGCACCCGCAGGGCCATCGCGTTCACGGTGAAGTCCCGCCGGCCGAGGTCCTCTTCGATCGTGTCGCCGAACTCCACCGTCGGCTTGCGCGTCTGCCCGTCGTAGCTGTCGGCACGGTAGGTGGTGATCTCCACCTGCTCGCCCCGCACCCGGGCGCCGATGGTGCCGAACTCGCGCCCGATGTCCCACTGCGCGGTGGAGATCGGCGTGACGATGCGGAGGATGTCGTCGGGCCGCGCGTCGGTCGTGAAGTCGAGGTCGTGCGTCTCGCGGCCCAGGAGCGCGTCGCGCACGGGACCGCCCACGACGGCGAGGTCGAAGCCCTCCTCGGCGAAGGCGGCGGCGAGCGTGCGCACGACCGGGTTCTCGGCGAGTGCGCCCAGACGCGCGAGTCCCTCGGCCATGTTGAGCATGGGTTCCAGGGTACCGGGGACCGCGGACGCCCCTTCCCCGCGCCGCCCGCCGCGACGCATGTGGGGAGGCGGAGGACCGGGGCCGGAGAGCCGGGAGGGGCGCGCTCAGGGATGCTGCGGACTCGAGAAGACGTCGTTGAGCGTGACCGTCACGAGCCCGCGGTCGGCGATGATCCGCGCGAGCTGGGGGAACACGGTGGTGACCGGAGGATGGTTGAGGTGCCCGATCACGATGTGCTGCGGCTGGAACCACTCGGTGCCGAGACGGACGATCTCTTCGGCCGGGATGAGCCCGGAGTCCGCCAGCGATCCGTACCAGAGGGTCGGCGCGGTGTAGCCGATCGAGGCCGCCGCCTCGCGGACCCGCCGGTCGTGGAAGCCGTACGGCGGACGGTAGAAGGGGCGCGCGTCGACGCCGAACAGCTCGCCGATCCGGTCGTGGGTGCGCTGCAGCTCGTCCACGATGCCCTGACCGGAGAGCTTCTGCAGATCCGGATGGCTCCAGGTGTGGTTCGCGATCTGCACCTGCCCCGACGCCACCAGGGGCTTCAGCAGCGCGGCGTTCTCGGCCCACGCGGGGTACGAGCCGGTCGCGAACAGCGTGAGCCTGGTGCCGGTCTGCGCGGCGAACTCGGCGTAGGCGCGCACGACCGCCGAGTCGGAGCCGTCGTCGACCGTCCAGGCCAGGAGGTTCCCCTCTCCCGGGAGCGCGGTGAACGCCTCGGTCGGTGCGGGGCCGCGGACGAGCTTCGGAGCGGGCCAGCCCGTGGGAGTGGGCGTGGGCGTCGGGGTCGGCGTGGGCGACGGCGGTGCGGGAGGCGCGGAGGTGGCCGACGCCGGGTCGTCCGGCCCGGTCTCGCCGTGGCCGGCGCAGCCGGTGACGAGGCCGGCCATCGCGACCCCGGCCGTCGTCAGGAAGGTCCGGCGCCCCCAGGCTCCGGGTCGTTCGGTCACGCGTCCTCCTTCGTCGTCGCCTGTCGTCCCTGATCCGGACCCTAGGGACTCCCGTCCGCGACGGCCCACGCCTCGTGCTCCTGCCGCGGAATCCCGGGGCCGTCCGTGCGGCACCCTACGGAGATCCCCTTAGCGCGGGATAAGCGACGACACGGAGCCGCGTGGGCACCGGGCGAACGAGAAGCGAGCGAACAGGAGGCGGGCGAAGAAGCGGGGCGAACAGGAGGCGGGGCGCCGCGTTCACCTCTCCGTCGCCCGCACGACAGCGGCCCGTCATCTGTCCTTGATGGGGTGAAGGCGATCCGCGCGCGCCCCGAGCGCACGGAGACCCCACCGCTACGCAAAGGAACGCCATGACCTCCCCCACCCCTGCGGTGCGGAGACGGCGCCGCGGAATCGTCTCCGCGACCGTCCTCGCCCTGCTCGGCGGCGCCATCGCCGCCCCCTCCGTCGCCACCGCGGCCGACGGACCCGCCGTGCCGACCGCGCCGCTCGTCACGACCGACGCCACCTGGCGCTACCTGGACGACGACACCGACCCCGCCCGCGGCGACGCGAACCTCCGCGCCTGGACCGCCCCGGGATACGACGACACGTCGTGGAAGAGCGCGCCCGGCGCGTTCGGCGCCAAGAACGGCGCCCTGGGCAAGGTCGGCCCGTACCAGCCCCGCACGCTCCTCACCCACTACGTCGAGGGCACCAAGACGGCGATCCCGACCTACTTCTTCCGCACCACCTTCACCCTCGACCAGGGCGTCGCCGAGAAGGTCGCGACGCTCTCCAGCACCGTCGCCTACGACGACGCGCTGGTCGTCTGGATCAACGGGACGAAGGTCGCCAGCTTCGTCGACGGACGGATCACCGAGACCACCAACCGCGAATACGCCGGCGACGGCAACGGCGATCCGCTCACGAGCACCTTCACCGCGGAGGGCGGCGTCCTCCGCGACGGGACGAACACGATCGCCGTCGCGCTGTACCAGGACCGCGCGTCGAGCTCGGACATCTACTTCGACATGTCCTCGCTCACCCTCGTCCCCGCGGCCGGACCCGGCACCCCCGTCCTCGCTCCGCCGACGCGCGTGATCCTCACCCCGACCGAGACCCCGACGACCTCGCAGTCCTTCTCCTGGCAGGCCGGCGACGCCTCGATCACCTCGGGGAAGGTCGAGATCGGCACCGCCGACGGCGGCCCTGTGCGCACGGTCGACGCGTACGACGCGGGCGTGGTGAACGGCAACCCGAACCACCACTTCTCCGCCACGGTCACAGGCCTCTCCCCCGCCACCGCGTATCGCTACCGCGTCGGGCTCCCCGGCAGCTGGAGCGCCTGGCACGAGTTCCGCACGGCCGACCCGGCGCAGACCGACTTCCAGTTCGTCTACTACGGCGACGCGCAGATCGGCCTCGACAGCACCTGGCCCTCGGTCGTGAAGCAGGCCGAGGAGAAGGCGCCGCGCTCGATCGGCTCCGTGCACGCGGGCGACCTGATCAACACCTCCAGCAACGAGACCGAGTGGATCAACTGGTTCAAGGGCATGCAGGACTCCGCCACGCGCACGAACGTGATGGCGGCACCCGGCAACCACGAGTACAAGGGCGACAAGCTGCTGAAGGCGTGGAAGGCCAACTTCGAGTACCCCGCCAACGCCCCGAGCGACAGCACGATCGGCGAGCTCGCGAAGCGGGCGCAGGGCGACACCGACGTGGCGCGCCAGTACCGCGCGCTCTTCGACCACTGGGCCGAGTTCGCCAAGGAGACGGTGTACTTCTCCGACTACCAGGACGTGCGCTTCATCACCCTGAACCCGACCGCCGACGAGACCTTCCTCACCCCGTCGAACCTCCCCTCGTGCACGGGCGCGGACTGCCCGCTCGCGCAGGGCGAGCAGCTGTGGACGCAGTTCCAGGCCGCATGGCTCGACCACGTGCTCAAGACCAGCCCGTCCAAGTGGAACGTGGTGACCTTCCACCAGCCGGTGTTCTCGGCCTCGGAGGGCCGGGACGAGCCGATCATCCGCGCGGAGTGGCTGCCCGTCTTCCAGAGCAACGACATCGACCTCGTGCTGATGGGCCACGACCACGTCTACGCACGCGGATACGTGAACGCCGACGCGACCGACACCCCCGGCCTCACGACGGGTCCGGTGTACGTGGTCTCCAACTCGGGCGCCAAGCACTACGAGCTCGCCCCGGCCGCCGACAACGTGTGGACCCAGAACGGCGCCACCCAGGTGCTGCGCGGCGAGGGCGTGACCACCTACCAGGTGATCGACGTCTCGCACGACCGGCTCGTCTACCGCTCCTACCTGGCGGAGAAGACCGCGAAGGCGACGACCGACCTCCCCGTCGGCGCGCAGTACGACGAGTTCACGGTCACCAAGACCGACGCGGGCCAGAAGTGGGTCACCGAGAAGGGCGTCACCCCGCCGGTCCCCGCCTCGATCGCGCTGAGCGCGGGCGAGGTCGCGGCCGGCGGCACCGTCACGGTCACCGGCGCGAACTTCGCCGCGGGCGAGAAGGTCGCCTTCGAGCTGCACTCCGAGCCGGTCTCGCTGGGCGGGGCCACCGCCGACGCCACGGGCGCGCTCACGACGACCCTCACCGTCCCCGCCGCCACCGCGGCGGGAGCGCACGAGCTCGTCGCGATCCGCGCCGACGGCACGAAGGTCACCGCTCCGCTCACGGTCAAGGCCGCGCCCGAGACCCCGAAACCCGAGACCCCGAAGCCGGAGACCCCGAAACCCGAGACGCCCAAGCCGGGCGCCCCCGGCGGCGACGGCGGGAACAGCGGTGCCGGCGGGAACGGCGCCGGGGGTGCGGGCTCGCTCCCCGCGACCGGCGCGGACAGCCTGCCGTACCTCGGCGCCGCCGCGCTGCTCCTGATCGCCGGCGCGGTGCTCGTCGCCGTCCGCCGGCGCCTGCGCGCGGAGTGACACCGGAGCGCTGACGCCGCGGCGCTGAGAGCGGGCGCCGCCAGCGCGCCGACATCAGCGCGCCGACGCCAGAGGCGGGTGCCGCGGTCCGGAAGGACCCGCGGCACCCGCCTCCTGTCTTCCCGCGTCTCGGCGAGGATCGTGCGGCGCTCAGGGCTCCTGGCGCGCGATTTCCTGACGGAGCTCCTCGATCTCCTCGGGCGTGAGCTCGGGCATCAGCTGACGGAGCTCCTCCTCGGAAAGGGCCTGCGGGTCCTGAACATTGCAGCCCACGATGAGGTTCGGGCGGAACCAGACGCTCTCGTCGCCCTCCACCGCGCCGCCGTTCCCCGAGGTGAACGTGAACGACGCCTCGAACGTGCTGTGCATCAGGGCGGTCTGCCACCCCGTGCTCGCGATGGCGCCCGGCGCCATGCCGCCGTCGGGCACGACGTAGGTCACGGTTCGCTTCTTACGCTCGGTCGGGCGGAGCCCTCCCCCGGGGTCCTTCGTCCACCGCGACCACCGAGTGAAGCTGAAGCCCTCGGAGGAGCGGTCCCACCAGGTCAGGCCCGTGTCGTTGTCCACCCAGCTCTTGGACACGGCCCTCCAGAGCAGGGTACCCGTGATCGCGTACTCCTCTTCCCACGTGAACACCGTCCCCGCCGGGATGGGCTTGCCCCCGGTGTGCGGCCGCCGACGGGGCCGCGGGAGGCCGGTGAGCGTCTGCGCCGCTCCCGGCCGAGGCCCTACGCTGGGTTCGTGGTCGGCGGAACGCGCAAGGGCGCAGCGAAACGGGAAGAGATCGTCCGTGTCGCTCTCGACGTCTTCGCCGCCGTCGACGACGAGGGAGCGAGCCTGCGCGAGGTCGCGCGCCGGTGCGGCACCAGCACGGCGGGGATCCTGTACTATTTCGGCTCCAAGGAGGAGCTGCTCGTCGAGGTCCTCCGCTCCCGGGACACGCTGCCGCCCGAGGACCCGCACGCCCCGTCGTCGCCCTACGGCAGGGGCCTGGAGGCGGACGGCGCGACGTACCACGAGACGGTCCGCGACAACATGAGCAACCCCGGGCTCGTCGCCCTCTTCGTGGCGATGGCGAGCAAGGCCCGCGACACCGACCATCCGGCCTCGCCGTTCTTCGTCGAGCGGTACGAGCGGCTGCGGCGCATCCTCACCTCCTACACCAGCTCCTTCGGGCTCAGGCCGCGGAACGGGCTCACGCACGAGCAGGCGGCCGTCATCGCGATCTCGCTGATCGACGGCGTGCAGCTCCAGTGGCTCGCGGACGAGTCGATCGACATGGTGTCGGTCATCGACACGGGGCTCAGCACCCTGTACGACCCTCCCGTCCCGGAGGAGCCGGACGCCGACGCCCCGCCGCACGACGCCTGACGGGTGCTCCGGGCGCCGCGTCCTCACGCCTGCCCCCTGGCCGCGTGCCGCTGCCCGCCTTTTCGCACGCCTGCCCTCTGCCCACCTGCCCGTGCCCGCCGTGCCGTCTGCCCGCCTGCCCGCCGTGCCGTGTGTGGCCCGCCGTGCCGTGCGCCGCACGACGCGACCGTGCCGCCGGGCAAGAGCATGCCGCCCTTCTCCGCGCGCTCGAATAACCTCCGCGCCTGAAAGGCTCCCCGGAGAGCCCTTCTGTTACCACTGGTAAATTTTCTGGGACGCGGTCGCCGATCGGGGGACTCCACGACCGCGATCCCGGTGATCCTGGCCGCCGATGGGGACGGCGGCCAGGACGCCTCTCGTGCCGCCGGCGCCGCACCCCTGGTGCGCGCGGCCGCCGCATGAGCCACGGCCCCCGTTTGCCCGCCACCGACGGAGCGGCCCGGACGGCCGCTCGGAGGGAGGTCCTTCATGACCCAGATCCCGACCCGCGCCGTGCCGCCGCACGCCGCCGGGACCAGCACCGCCGCCGCCACCACCCCCGGCACCGCCGCCGCCACCCGCACCGGCACCGCCGAGCGGTCCCGCGGAGGAGACCGTGCGGCCGACGCGAACGGCCCCTCGCTCTTCCCGCCGTCGGCACCGGCCGGAACCGTTCCGCTGGTCCCGGCCGCTCCCGACCGCCCCGGACGGCCGTGCCCCGCGGTGCGGACCGCACGCATCGGCCCGGCCGAGGACCCCCTGGTGCACGACATCGTCCAAGTGAACCCGTCGGTCCAGATCGGGAGGCGCACGTGCTCGCGCTGCGGCCGCGCCGACGTGATCGTCCGCCGCGTTCTCCTGCCCCGGCCGCGGACGTGGCAGTACGACCTCCACACCCGTCCCGACGCCCACGAGAAGGCGTCCGGAGCGACGCCGAGGCGCCCGTGACGCGCGCACCGGAGACGGCGGCCTGCCGCGGCGCCCGTGCCGGCGGGCGGGCCTAGGCTGGGTCGCCGTCTGCCCGAACCGGCGAGATCGCGCCGTCGCGCACGATCCGGTCGAGCAGCTCAGGAAGGCGGCGGAGGTCGTGGATCGGGACGACCCGCTCCTCCGCCGGGAACGAGCCCTCGGGCCCGTACGCGAAGACGAGCATCCCCGCGCGCCGGGCCGCCTCGACCCCGAACCGGCTGTCGTCGATCGCGATGCAGCGCTCGGGCGGGACACCGAGGATCTCCGCGGCCCGCAGGTAGACGTCCGGCGCGGGCTTGCCCGCCGCGACGTCCTCGGCGCTGCTGATGCGCCCGTCGAACCGCGAGAGCAGGCCCACGATCTCCAGGCTCGTCCGGATGCGCTCGTGCCCGCTGTTCGAGGCGACCGCCACGGGCATCCCGATCCGCTCCAGCGCCCGCTCGATGCCGGGGACCGGGGCGAGCCCGGCACGGAACGCCTCCTCCAGCCAGCCTCGGTAGGGGGCGTCCCAGCCCGGCTCGAGCGGCCGCCCGATCCGGCTCTCGATCGCGGCGACGAAGTGCTCCCGCGAGCAGCCGGTGAACCGCTCCATCAGCTCGTCCGTGCCGATGTCCCATCCGAGATCCGCGAGGATCCGTCGCGAGACCTCCGCCGAGAGCCGTTCGCTGTCGACGAGCACGCCGTCGCAGTCGAACACCACCGCGTCGAAGCGCCTGGTCATTCCGGTGCGCCCTCCGCCGTCACGTCGGCCCCCTCACGCGCCGCCGTCGTCCGGCCCGGTCCGATCCGGCACGGCGCGATCCGGCGCGGTCCGATCCCGTGCGGTCCAGTCCAGCGCGGTGCGGACGATCATCCGGGCCGTCGCGGGGATGAGGCCGAGGTCGACGTGCTCGTCGGCCGCATGCGCGACGAGGAGGTTCCCCGGCCCGCAGACGAGGGCCGGGATGCCGCGTGCCTCGTAGAAGGACGCGTCGGACTGCGCTCCGTTGGGCTGCGGCGTGTCCAGGGGCGCCGTGCCCAGGGCCGTCGCAACCTCGTTGCGGGCGGCGAGCGCGACCCGCGCGAAGTCGGACGACGGATCCGTGTACGCCGGCGGCCAGGTGTCGATCCACTCGAACTCCACCGGATGCGTGGCGAGCCAGGGGTCCAGCGCGGCCGCCGCGTTGATGTGCGCCTCGACCTCCTGACGGATCTGCGCGGCGGTCTCCCCGGGAGGGAAGGAGAGGAGGTAGTCGAAGCGCGCCCGATCGGGGAAGTACGGCGCGGCGGGGAACCCGATGTCGGCGTGAAGCACGCCGGGGTGGATGATGAACGCTCCCGGCGGGAACTGCGGATGCCGCTTCGAGAAGGCCCACTGCTCCTCCAGCTGGCGCATCGCGCTGTAGACGTAGAAGCCCTTGTCGATCGCGTTCACGCCGACGGCGTCTCCGTCCCCTCCCGCGCGGATCGCGAGGTTGCGCGACGCCCAGTGCGTGGACTTCCCCCGCACGGTGAGCGAGAAGAGGTAGTTGCCCGCGGCGGTGTTCGCCAGCCGGAAGAGGTCGTCGTCGCCCGACGTCGGCTCCGGGATGATCACCGCGTCGACGTCGAAGCCCGCATCGAGCACCGCCGTGGTGCCGATGCCGTGGCTCATGGTCTCCTCCCCGACGACGGAGTGGAGGTGCAGGTCGCCCCGCAGCTCGACACCGGCCTCGTGCAGCGCCTTCGCCGCCAGCCACGCGGCGGCGTGCGCGGCCTTCATGTCCGTCGTGCCGAGACCGTAGAGGAGGTTGCCGACACGCTCCGCCCGGAACGGATCGGCGAGCCGTCCCTGCTGCGGCGCGACGGTGTCGATGTGCGCGTTGACGCCCAGCGACCGCCCGCCGCCGGTCCCGCGGCGGATGCCGACGAGGTTCGCCCGCCCCGCCTCGGCCTCGACCGTGTGCGTCTCCATCCCGGCGTCCCGCAGCCATTCGGCCAGCAGCTCGTTCGCCCGCGACTCCCCGCCCTCGTACGCCGAGGCCGTCACTCCGGGCTGGAGCGGGTTGACGCTGGGGACCGCGACGAGCTCGACGAGAAGACGCTCCGCGTCGCCGGCGAACGCGAGGATCGCGGCGTCCACGGCCGCGAGCGCGCGGGCGCGGGCCTCCTCCGGCGCGCCCGCCTCGTCCGGGGCGCCCATCAGGCCGCTCCGCTCAGGCCGGTGATCGCCTTGACGAGGCTGTCGGGGGTGAACGTGCTCGTCGGCGCGTCCATCGAGACGCGTCCCAGCCGCAGCACCACGATCCGGTCCGTCACCTCGAGCACGTGCGGCAGGGTGTGCGAGATGAAGACGACCGCGAGGCCCTTCTCCTTCGCCTGACGGATGACCTCGAGGACCTCGGCCGACTGCCGCGCGCCGAGATGGTTGGTCGGCTCGTCGAGGATGATGACCTTGCTCGCCCACGCGGCGGCCCGGCCGATCGCGACCGCCTGGCGCTGGCCGCCGGACAGGCGCGAGACCGTGCGGGTTGACGACGGCACCGCGATGCCGACCTTCTCCAGCTCCTGCCGCGCGACCTCGTCCATCCGCCGGTTCGCGAGGAAGCCGAGCCGGCCCCAGAAACCGGGCACGACCTCTTCGCGGCCCAGGAAGACGTTGGCGCTCACGGTGAGGTCCGGCGCGAGGGAGGAGTCCTGGTACAGGGTCTCGATCCCGCGGCCGAGCGCCTCCTGCGGCGAGTGCCACTGCACGGGCGAGCCGTCCAGGAGCAGCTCCCCGTGGTCGGGACGATGAGCCCCGGAGAGCACCTTGACGAGCGTGGACTTGCCGGCGCCGTTGTCGCCGACCAGTCCGACGACCTCGCCGGCGGCGACCGAGAAGTCGACCTCGTCCAGGGCCAGGACGTTGCCGTACTTCTTGGTGACGCCCCTGGCCTGGTACACGGGCTGCGTGTTCATGTGATGCTCCTTAGGATCGCGCGTTCGCCCGGCCGATGCCCTGCACCGCGACGGCCACCGCGATGAGCGCTCCGACGACGATCTGCTGGGCGTTCGGCTCGATGCCGATGAGGATCAGGCCGCTGAGGACGCTCGCCGTGATCAGCGCGCCCAGCGCCGTCCCGGTCACCCTGCCCACGCCGCCCATGAGGCTGATCCCGCCGATGACCGCGGCGGCGATCGCCTGCAGCTCGCCCCCTCGTCCGGAGGCGGGAGAGCCGGAGCCGAGGCGGAAGTAGACGAAGAGCCCGGCGACCGCGGCCAGGACGCCGCCGATCGCGTAGACCTTCATCAGGTGCCTGTCGACGTTGATCCCGGCGACCCTGGCCGCGAACGCGTTGGACCCGATCGCGTAGGTGTGCCGGCCGAAGCGTGTCCGCGACAGGGCGAGCCAGGCGATCAGCAGGATGCCGAAGACCACCAGCAGCGGCACCGTGAGGATCTCGGCGAGCCGCGTGTTGCCCAGGAGAACCACCTCCTTCGGCGCACCGGCGATCTGCACGCCGCCGGTCACGACCAGGGTCGTGCCCGTGCAGACCCCCATCGTCGCCAGCGTCGCGATGAAGGGCGCCAGCCTCACCCGCGTGATCAGCAGGCCGTTCACGATGCCGACCACGGCGCCCACGAGGAGCGCTGCGAGGATCCCGATCGCGATGCTGAGCGCGGGAGCCATGCCGCTCTCGGTCGTGCCGCGGATCGCGAGGGCGGCCGAGACGCCGGAGAGCCCGAGGACCGCGCCGACGGAGAGGTCGATCCCGCCGGTGATGATGACGAAGGTCTGGCCGATCGCCATCAGCAGGACGGGGGCGAAGTCCTGGAGGATGTTGCCGAAGGACGCCGTGGAGAAATACCGCGGGTTCATCAGCGAGAAGACCAGCACCATGATCACGTAGACCGCGATCAGCAGGGTCTCCTGACGCGTCGCCAGCTCTTTCCAGCGCTCTCCGCGCCCGGTGAGGACCGGACTGGTCTGCAGGGTGGTCGTGCTCGTGTCGTTCGTCATCGGCGTCACTCGGCGTACTGGTACTTGCGGGTCTCGCCCAGGTTGTCGCGGTTCATCACGACGTTCGGGATGACGACCTCGTCCTTGATCTCGTCCTGGCCCTTGCCGGTCGCCTTGGCATAGGCGAACTGGAGGGCGAGACGCGCCTCCTGCGCGGGGTCCTGCGCGATGAGCGCCGAGATCGCACCGGCCTCGAGCTCGGCGACCTGCGCCGCGTAGGCGTCGTAGCAGATGAGCTTGACGGCGCCGACCTTGTTCGAGTTGTGCAGCGCCGCGACCGCACCCGTGCAGGAGGTGCCGTCGACCGCGAAGACCCCGGCGAGATCCGGGTTCTCGAGCAGCGTGGTGTTGAGGATCGTCGTCGCCTCGGAGGGCTGGCTGTACGCGTACTGCACCGGGAGCATGTCGAGACCCTGGTACGAGCCGGAGAGGGCCTTCTCGAAGCCCTCGACCCGCTGCGTCCCGGTGGTGTTCGTCGGCGAGGCCGAGATCACCAGGATCTTGCCCTTGCCTCCGGTCTGCGCGTTCATCTCCTTGGCGGCGCGCTCGCCGCCGTCCCGGTTGTCGCCGGTGATGTGGGAGACGAGGTCGGACCGATCCGAGACGGTGGTGTCGACGGTGATGACGGGGACGCCCTGCGCGGTGGCCTTGGTGACGCTCGGCTGGAGGGCGTCGGCGTCGGTGGGCACGAGCACGAGCGCGTCGATGTCCTCGGTCAGCGCCGCGTCGACGAAGGGGAGCTGCGACTGCGGGGAGTACTGGTCTGCGGCGCCCTGCCAGATCAGGCGGATGCCGAGCTTCTCGGCCTCCTCCTTCGCCGCGATCTCCATGGCGCGGAAGAACGGGTCGGACGCGATGCCGGGGATGAACGCGACGGTGACCTCCTCGCTTCCGCCGTTCGTGGTGCCGCCCCCGGCAGTGCAGCCTGCCAGGGCGAGGGCGGAAGCCAGGATGCCGGCCCCGAGGCCGACGGATGCGCGCTTGCTGGTGGTGTTCATGCTGTCCTCGTTCATTTCTCGCCGTTGATGTGGTTGAGGCTGCCGCGGAGGCCGGTCCGCCGACGATCGGGATGATCGGGGACGACCACGTCCGGCAACAGCAGGTCGGGTGCTGGGGACGACCTCCGGAGAGGTTGACTAGCAACATAGGGGGATGTCTGACAACAAGTCAAGACATCAGACCACAAGTAACCGGAACGAAACACGTCACGGCGCCTCGACGCGGGCGCACCACGGCGACCGCTCCTGCCGAAGCGCGCACCGAGGGGCGCGCCCGCACGGGGACGCGCCGCCGCGCGGGCACGACCGACGCCACGGGGAGCGCCGGCCGCGGGCGTCACCGCTGCCGCAGGACGCTGAAGGACATCTCGCTGCCCCGGTGGTAGTCCGCGGCGTACAGCACCCGATCGCCCTGACGGCTCATGCCGACCTCCTTCACGAGGAGCCAGGGGCCCAGGCCGCCGAGGTTGTACCGCTGCTGCCACTCCTCGGGGAGCTCGACGGCCGAGATCGTGGCGATCGAGGCGTTCACGTGATGCCCGTGCGCGGCGAGCGCCGCCGTGAGCGAGCCGCTCCAGTCCCGGTGCTCCAGCGGCCCGGGCAGCGTCGCCCGCGGCAGCGTGTTGGCGCTGATCACGAGGGGCTCCTCGTCTCCGTACCGGATCCTCAGCAGCCGGATCACCTCGGCGCCCCGCTCGATGCCGAGCGCCTCGGCCTCCTCCTCGTCGGCCTCGCCGGTCGACACGTCCAGGACGGCGCTGCTGACCCGGTAGCCCCGGGCGTCGAGCACCTCGGTGATGCTCTCGTACTTGGTCATCGGCCGCTCGACGCGCAGCGAGCTGGACGCCGAGATGAACCGCCCCTGGCCCTGGACCGCGGGCACGACGCCCTCCTGCTCGAGCAGGCGCAGCGACTCGCGGACCGTGGACCGGGACACGCCGAAGAGCTCGGCGAGCTCCGCCTCGGTGTTCAGCCGATCGCCGGGCTTGAGGCCCAGCCGGGAGATCAGCTCCTGCACCTGGTCGTACACCCGCTCGACCATGCTCTCTCGCCCCGCCGGACTCACGCGGCTCACCTTCTCGGACAGGATGCCCTCCTTCAGGACCCGGGCGTCGTCGGCCCGGATGTTGTCAGACAGTGCCGACGACGATGCCCCGACCATAGCAACGAAGCGCCGGATGTGGGGACTTCCGCGGGGACCGGAACGGATCTGCCGAGGGTGACCGACATGGTGCTATGGTTGTCCGACATCTCTTGGTTTGATCAGACAACAACCAGCGAAAGGTATGGGTTCCATGCTGAACTTCGACGAGGCGCGCTACGTGCGCATCCAGGCGGGCGCCGTGGGAATGGCCGCAGGCATCCGCGAGGCGCTCAAGAAGGAGCTCGACGAGGGAGCGAAGAACATCTTCTTCGCCGGCGCCGGCGGGGTGAACTTCCTCGCGCAGCCCGCCGCGCGCATGCTGCAGACGAAGTCGACCTTCCCGACCTTCGTCGACATGGCCGCCGAGCTGGTGAACACCGGCAACGCGAACCTCGGCCCCGACTCGATCGTCGTCTTCCCCTCGGTCTCGGGGACGACCAAGGAGGCCGTCGCGGCGCTGGAGTACGTGCGCGAGAAGGGGGCTCGCGTCCTCACGCTGACGGCCAAGGCCGACACCCCCCTGGCCGAGCGGGCGGACATCAACTTCACGAACTTCTGCGCCGACGACACATCGAGCGAGAACTTCTACCTGCAGACGCTCCTCATCGCGCTGGCGATCATGGACCTGCGCGGCGAGTACGAGGGCTACGACGAGGTCGCCGCCGAGCTCCAGCGGCTCCCCGAGCTCCTGGTCGAGGTCAAGCGCGCGTTCGAGCCGCGGGCCGAGGCGTTCGCCGCCGAGATCAAGGACGAGCAGAACCACATCATCACCGGCGCCGGCGGCGCCTGGTACGAGGCGTGGTACTACGGGATGTGCATCCTGGAGGAGATGCAGTGGATCTGGACGCGTCCGGTCCACGCCTCCGACTTCTTCCACGGCACCCTGGAGCTGCTGGAGGAGGACACGAGCGTCATCCTCGTCAAGGGCGAGGACGAGCAGCGCCCGCTCGCGGAGCGCGTGGAGCGCTTCGCCCCCACCGTCACGAAGAAGCTGCGCGTGTTCGACACCAAGGACTTCGCGCTTCCCGGGATCTCCGACCGGGTCCGCGCGCTCATCTCGCCGGTCCTGCTGGCCGCGGTCTTCGAGCGGCTGAGCGCGCACCTCGAGGTCGTCCGCGACCACCCGCTGACGACCCGGCGATACTACAAGAAGGGCGACTTCTGATCCGCCCGCCCCGGGGGCGCCGCACGACGAGCGGCGCCCCCGCCCCCGCATCCGCCGACATCCCGGAGACCTCATGACAGCCCCGCCCCTCGACGTCGCCGTGGTGGGCGACAACACGATCGACCGGTTCCTGGACGACGCGGAACGGGGCGACCTCGTCGGCGGCAACGCGCTCAACGTCGCCGTGCAGCTGGCGATGCTCGGCCTGCGCGTGGGCTACTTCGGCGCCGTCGGCACGGACGCGAACGCCGACATCGTGCGCGAGGCCGCCCGCGAGCGCGGCGTCGACGTCTCGGGGCTGGTCGCCCTTCCCGGCGCGACCGCGCTCACCACCATCCGCCGCGACGCCGACGGCGATCGGCGCTTCGAGTCCGAGGACTTCGGGGTCACCGCGCACTACCGGCCGGACGAGGAGGCGCTCCGCCGGATCGCCGCCGCACGGTGGGTGCACGTCGGGATGCTTCCCGGCGCCCGTGCCTTCGGCGACGCCCTCGCCCGGGTCTCCGAGGTGCCGCTCAGCCAGGACTGCAGCGTGTCGCCCGAGTCCCCCCGGCTCGCCGTGCACTTCGCCTCGGCCGGAGAGGACGAGGGCGAGGCGGAGCAGACCGTCGAGCGCGCCCTGGCCGCCGGCGCCGGCCTGGCGGTGGCGACCCTCGGCGCGCACGGAGCCCTGGCCGGCCGCGCGCAGACGCGATGGCGAGTCCCGGCCGAGCCGGTGAAGGTCGTCGACACCACGGGCGCGGGCGACTCGTTCATGGCGGGCTTCATCGCGGGACGCCTGCGCGGAGAGGACGTCGAGCAGGCGCTGCGAAGCGGGGTCGAACGAGGCTCCTTCACCTGCCGGTACCGAGGCGGCTGGCCCCAGCTGCCCGCCGACGTGGACCGTTTCGGCTAGACGTGGACCGTTCGGACAGGAGAACGGCCCGGATGACTCGGATGGAGGAGGAGCGATGACGATGCACCGCCTGGAGGCGTCGCAGAAGGACTACGCCTGGGGGTCACGCTCGGCGATCCAGGACCACGCGGGGATCGGCACGGCCGGAGAGCCCCTTGCCGAGATCTGGTACGGTGCCCATCCGTCCGGTCCCGCACGGCTGGAGGACGGGCGGACGCTCGAAGAGCTGATCCGTGCCGAGGGCCCGGCGGTGCTGGGCGCCGACGTCGCCGAGCGCTTCGGCGGCGCGCTCCCCTTTCTCGTGAAGCTGATCGCCCCCGGTCAGGCCGTCTCGCTGCAGGTGCACCCCCGAGCCGAGCGCGCCAGGGAGGGACATACGGCGCAGCTCGCCGATCCCTCGCGCGAGAGGCTGTTCGTCGACCCGCACCACAAGCCGGAGCAGATCCTCGCCCTGACGACGTTCGAGGGCCTCGTGGGGCTCCGGCCGGTCGACGAGGCGGCGGAGGTGCTCGGCCGGCTCGACCATCCGCTCCCCCGCGCCGCCCGCGTCGCGCTCGTCACCGGCGGCGAGGCGGCCGTCCCCCGTGCGCTCGCCCTGCTGGCCCAGGCGTCGGTCGCCGACGTCGACGAGCTCGTGGCGCTCGCCCGCCCCCTGGCCGCCGGCGAAGGCGACCCCGCCGCATCGACCGTCCTCGAGCTCGCCGAGCAGTATCCGGGCGATCCCGGCGTCGCCGTGAGCCTGATGCTCCGCCGGGTGCGCCTCGAACCGGGCGACTCGGTGCTCGTGGCCTCCGGCGTTCCGCACGCGTACCTGTCCGGCCTCGCCCTGGAGGTGATGGCCAACTCCGACAACGTCTTCCGCCTCGGGCTGACCGCCAAGCGCGTCGACGTCGAGGAGTCGATCGCCAACCTCCTCGCGGCGCCGGCCGTGGTGAACCGCCCGCATCGGCCTGCCGGCTCCGACACCGGCGCCCCGGCGGAGTTCCGTCTCGACGTGCACGACCTGGGCTCCGGCGAGGTCGCGATCGCCGGACCGGGCCCTCGCGTCGTCGTCCGGCTGAGCGGCGCCGGCCCGATCCGCGACGACTCCCGCCGCATCGCCCTGCCGCAGGGCGGAGCCGTGTTCCTCCCGCACGGCAGCCACGCCGTCGCGGAGGGCTCGGGACGGATCGCCGTCGTCTCGGTGCCGGCGACCTGACCCGTCGCAGGATCAGGCCGCGGCGCCCTCGCACGGTGCGCCCTGGCCCGGGGCCCTCAGGCCGGGTCGCCCTGGACGGGGCCCTCGGTGTTCGGCCTCCAGCCCAGCGCGGGCGCCACGTGCTCGGCGAACGCCTGCAGCACGTGCAGGTTGTAGTCCGGGCCGAGCTGGTTCGGGATCGTGAGCATGAGGGTGTCGGCGGCCATCACCGCTTCGTCCTGCTGGAGCTGCCGGATCAGCACGTCGGGCTCGGCGGCGTAGGTCTTGCCGAAGGTCGAGCGGAAGCCGTCGATGATCCCGATCTGGTCGTCGCTCTCCTCCGAGCGCAGCCCGAACCAGGCGCGATCGCGGTCGTCGATCAAGGGGAACACGCTGCGGCTCACCGAGACGCGCGGCGTGCCCGTGTGCCCGGCCTCGCGGTAGGCGGCGCGGAAGAGGTCGATCTGCTCTCGCTGCAGCTCGTGGAAGGGCTGGCCCGTGGCCTCGGTGACGAGGGTCGAGCTCATCATGTTGAGGCCGCGGCGGCCGGTCTCCTCCGCCGTCGCCCGGGAGCCGGATCCCCACCAGATGTGGTCGCGGAGCGTCGCCGAACGCGGCTCGACGGCGAGGTACCGGCCTTCGCCGACCATGCGCGGATCGCCCTGCACCACGCCGGCGCCGTCGATCGCCTGGAGGAAGAGCTCGAACTTGTCGCGGGCGAGGTCGGCGCCGCGCGGGTCTTCCGAGCCGACGTAGCCGAACGCCTCGTAGCCGCGCAGCGCCGTCTCGGGTGATCCGCGGCTCACGCCCAGGGCGATCCGCCCTTCGGCGATGAGGTCGAGCGCGGCCGCCTCCTCCGCGAACTGCAGCGGGTTCTCGTAGCGCATGTCGATGACGCCCGTCCCCACCTCGATCCGCGAGGTGCGCGCGGCCATCGCCGCCAGCAGCGGCATCGGCGACGCGGCCTGGCGGGCGAAGTGGTGCACCCGGACGTAGGCGCCGTTCACCCCGATCTCGTCGGCGCCCTGCGCGATCTCGATGGTCTGGCGCAGCATGTCGCCCGCGGTGCGCGTCGCCGAGCCGGGCACGTCCGCGTAGTGCCCGAAGGAGAGGAACCCGAATGCCTTCATGGTCTATGCGAACGCATGGATCTAGCCGGGCATTCCCGAGGCCTCCTCGCCCGCCGGGACGAGGAGGCCGTCGAGCACGAGCTCGCGGATCCGCGGCTCGAGATCCGCCCAGAGGTCCGCCAGGGGCACCTCGAACAGGTCCGCGAGCGCGGCGACGATCTGCGACGTCGTGAGCTCGCCGTCGCAGGCGCCGACGAACCCGGCGAGAGCGGGGTCCGCGGCGACGGTGCGGCCGAAGCCGCCGCCCTGGCGCAGCTCGATCACGCTCGGCGCGTCCTCGCCCGGCAGATGATGCCTGGCCTCGGTGACGTCTCCGGCGACGAGGAGGACGTCGGGGACGCCGCCGGCCAGCGCGTCGTGCGCCCGCAGCCCGTCGAGGAAGGCCCGGCCGGGGTTCGACGCCGACTGCGCGATCCGCTCGAAGCGACGCAACGGAGCGGGGGATGCCGCCGAGGCGGACGCTGCCGAGGCGGACGACGCCCGCGGGCGCCGGATCAGCACGTACCCGAACCCCACCTCGGTCACGCCCCGCTCGGCGAAGTCGTCGCACCAGGCGTCCAGCAGCGGCTCGAAGCCCGGGTCGCGCGGGGTGGTGCCGCCGTCGCGGATCCACAGCTCGGCGTAGGCGAGCGGGCCGAGGCTCTCGCGTTCCACGACCCACGCGTCCAGCTCCGGGTCGATCCAGGACCGGAGCCGGTCGAGGCCGGCCACCCCGTCCCTGGACTCCCAGTTGCCGAGCAGCTGCGCCGACCCGCCGGGCGACAGGTGATCGCCGACCTCCCGGACGAACCGCTCGACCAGCGCGTCGCCCACGAGCCCGCCGTCGCGGTACTCGTACGCCGGGACGCCCTCCCGCCGCGGCGTGATCACGAACGGCGGGTTGGAGACGATCAGTCCGAAGCCCTCGCCCGCCACCGGCTCGAACATGCTGCCGCGACGGAACTCGATGTTGCGCACGCCCGCGAGCAGCGCGTTCAGCTCGGCGTAGGCCAGCGCCCGCGCGGAGAGGTCGGTCGCGACGACGTGGCCGGCGTGCCGCGCGACCAGGAGCGCCTGGATCCCGCAGCCGGTGCCCAGGTCGAGCGCACGGTCCACCGCCGACGGCATCACGAGCGAGGCCAGCGTGCGCGAGGCTCCGCCCACCCCCAGCACATGGTCGCCGGGGAGGGCCGACCCGAGGGCGACCTCGTCGAGGTCGCTCGCGATCCACCACTCCCCCACGCCGTCGGCATCGACGAAGGACTGCGGCCGCACGAGCGCGGCAGGGACCACCGACCCGTCCTCGACGTAGGCCAGGCCCAGGGACTCCAGCCCCGCCACGCCGGTGCGCGGCAGAGCGGCGGAGACCGCGTCGAGCGGCTGCGGCAACCCGACGACGAACAGCCGCCCGAGGGTGGCCAGCAGGTCGGTGCGGCCGGCGATCCCGCGCAGCAGCGGGGAGCGGATCCCCCGCGCCAGCGCGTCGTCGGCCTCTTCGCCCCACGCGGCCCGCAACGGCTCGGAACGGAGGTCGGCGGCGTCGAGGTCGGCGGCGAGCGCGGCGCACAGCACCGGGTCGGGGCGAGGGGTGAGGTGTCGGACCACGGCGTCACTCTACGCGGGCGGTCCTCCGCCCGCCTCCAGGCTTCGCTCGAAGCCGCCGCCTAGAATCGCAGGGCCACGACTCATCCGCGCCCCTCCCCGGCGCTCGAGGAAACTCTCCATGACCGCATTCCGCTCCCCCGCCCGCGTGCCATCGCGGCGCACCGGGTCGCACACGGCGCCGCACGCCGGGCCACGCCCCGACCGCCGGCCTCGCCTGCGCCGCACCGGGCTCGCGCTCGTCACGGCGCTGGGCCTGACGTTGGGCCTGGCTTTGGGCGTCGTCGCCCCCGGCCTCGCCCCGACCGCCCCGGCGGCCCACGCCGCGGACCCGACCCCCACCGAGACCCCTGAGAGCGACGGAGGCGTCCGGATCACGCTCGCCCCCGACGCGCGCGGCGTCTACTCCGCAGGCAGCCCGCTCACCGCGACCGTGGCGATCCGCAACGACGCGAAGGAGCGCACCTCGTCCGGGTACGTGCGCCTGGACATCGGCCGCACCGCGCTCCCCGACCGCGCCGCCGTGACCGCGTGGCTCGCCGACGAGTCCTCACCCGCCCTCAGCGCCGTCGGCGGCGCCGAGACCCCCGCGATCGGCAGCGGGGAGACCGGCGCCGCGACCGTGACCGTCCCCGCGACCGACGTGGGGCCCCTGACCCCGGGGGTGTATCCGATCCGCGCGACCTGGACGTCCGGTGCGACCGACGCGTCGTCCCCGGCCGTCGCGCGCAGCGTGATCGTGGTCGCCCGTGGCGCGCGCCCGGCCGTGAGCGTCGTCGTGCCCATCACCGCCTCCCCCGCCAGCAGCTTCAGCGGCAACCTGCTCGGCGCCGAGGAGCTGGCCACCCTGACCGCGCCGGGCGGCGCGCTGGCCGCACAGCTCGACGCGGTCTCGGGGACCACGGCGATCCTCGCGATCGATCCCGCGATCCCCGCGGCCATCCGGGTCCTCGGGACGAGCGCTCCTCCGACGGCGGTCGCCTGGCTGGACCGCCTCCTCGCCCTGCCGAACGAGCGCTTCCGGCTGCAGTTCGCCGACGCCGACACGGCCGCGCAGGCCGCCGCGGGCCTCACCGCCCCGCTCGCCGTGGACACGCTCGCGCCGTTCCTCGGCGACCGGCAGCCCTCGCCGACGCCGTCCGCGAGTCCGTCCCCACCGCCGGCGTCCCCCGGTCCGGCGTCTCTAAGCTCCACCTCCCCGAGCACCGACCCGACGCCGACGCCCTCCTCGAACCCCGCGCAGCCCGGGGCGGCGGGGACGGCGACGGACTACGCCGGGCTCACCGAGATCGGGACGGCGCAGCCCGCCCTCCTCTGGCCGCGCGGAGACGTGTCGGCCGCCGACGTGGCCACGCTCTCGCGGTACGCCGACCCGGCCTCGCCCGGGATGGCGACGACCACGATCCTCCCCTCCACCTCGTTCGCGTCCGGCGCCGACCGCAGGCCCGTCGCGGCCCGGGGGGTGGTCGACGGCGCGGGGGTGCTGACGACGGACGCCGCCGTTTCGGACGCGCTGAGCCGCGCCTCCGCGGAGAAGGACCCCGTCCGCCGCGGCGCGCCGCTCGCCGAGGCCGAGGCGATGCTCTGGTTCGCGGATCCCGCAGCGCCCGTCCTCGTCGGTCTCGACCGCAACGCCACCCGCCCCGGCGACGGCCTGGGCTCGGCCCTGGCATCGGCCGCGGCCGGCCCGCGCGGCCCGACCCTGAGCGAGCTCCTCACCACGGCCGGCGCACCGCTGACGATCGCCTCCGCCGCCGCGGAGGACCGGGCGGCCGCGGTCACCACCGCGCTGGAGGACGAACGCCAGATCGCCGCGTTCTCGTCCATCCTCGAAGACCCGACGCAGCTCACGGTCCGGCAGCGCATCTCGATCCTGCGCCTGCTCGCCGTGGGCGAGAACGCCGACACGGCCTCGTTCGCCACCGCCGCCGCCGATCAGCGCGCGGCGACGCGCAAGACGCTCGACGCGGTGGGCATCCAGCCCTCCAACCCGATCCTCATCAGCGCGGCCGTCGACGTGCCGATCTGGCTCCGCAACGACCTCCCCTACCCTGTGAGGGTGATCCTGGAGGTGCAGCCGAGCGACGGCCGGCTGACGGTCGAGCGCTTCATGGAGGCCAAGGGGCAGCCGCAGAGCACGAACCGGCTCAAGGTCCCGGTGGAGTCGCGGGTCGCGACGGCCGAGGTCGACCTGACCCTCTCGCTCACGAGCCCGACCGGCGTGCCCGTCGGCACGCCGCAGATCGCACGCCTGACCGTGCACGCGGAGTGGGAGAGCATCGGACTGCTCGTGCTCGGGGGCATCGCGGCCCTCCTCATCGGCGGGGGCGTGATCCGCACGATCCTGCGCCGCCGCGCCGCCGCACGGGTTCATGCCGTCGAAGGCATGGATTCCGCAGGCGCCGGAGAGACCCCGGTCCGAACCGACGAGAAGGACGATCGATGAGCAGTCTCGGACGCGCGAGCGCGCTCCTCGCCGCAGGCACCCTCGTCTCACGGGCGACAGGACTGCTTCGCACGATCGTCCTGGTCACGCTGGTCGGGGCGAGCAGCTCGGAGGCCGCCGACGCCTTCGCCGCGGCCAACCAGCTGCCCAACGACGTCTTCTCCCTCATCTCGACGGGCATCCTCACCGCGGTGATCGTCCCCCAGATCGTGCAGGCCGCCGCGCACCGCGACGGCGGCAGCGCGTTCATCTCCAAGCTCTTCACCCTGGGGACGGTCGTGCTGGTCGTCACCACCGCGGTCGCGATGCTCGCGGCGCCCTTCCTCGTGTCGTTCGTCGCCGGACGCGCCTCGCCCGAGATGCAGGCTCTGGCCGTCGCCTTCGCCTACTGGTGCCTGCCGCAGATCCTCTTCTACGGCCTGTACGCGATGATCGGCGAGACACTCAACGCACGCCGCATCTTCGGCCCGTTCACCTGGGCGCCGGTCGTCAACAACCTGGTGTCGATCGCCGGCTTCCTCGTCCTCGCCGCGGCCTTCGGCGGCGTGCAGACGACGACCGAGAGCTGGACCCCGGAGCGCATCGCCTGGCTCGGCGGCCTCTCCACCCTGGGGATCGCGCTGCAGGCGCTCGTGCTGCTCCTCTTCTGGCCGCGGACGCACCTGTCGCTGCGCCCGGACTTCCGCTGGCGCGGCGTCGGCCTCGGCACCACCGGCAAGCTCGCGAGCTGGACCCTGCTCATGGCCGTCGTGAGCCTGGTCGCCGGCTACCTCCAGCATCAGGTCGCGTCGGAGGCGTCCGGCCACGGCGCCTCGCTCGCGGTCATGATGAACGCCTGGCTGGTGTTCATGCTCCCCTACTCCGTGATCGTCCTCTCGATCGGGACGCCCTACTTCACCCAGATCAGCGAGCACGCGGCAGCCGGGCGCGACGACGACGTGCGCGCCGACATCTCGCGGAGCATCCGCATCCTCGGGCTCTTCATCACCGGCGCCCTCGCCGCCGTCCTCGCCGCCGCGATCCCCGCGTCCCGCGTCTTCACGACCGACGCGCAGGGCGCGGTCGACGCGGCGCTGGTGCTGGCCGCCTATCTGATCTCGCTGCTCCCGCTCGCGGTGCTCTTCATCGTGCAGCGCACGTTCTACGCCTACGGCGACACCCGTACCCCGTTCTTCTTCACGATCCTCCAGGCCGTGCTGGTGGTGGGCACCGCCTTCGGCGCGCAGGCCCTCTGGGCCGCCGAGGTCCTGCCGACGGAACAGCTCGCCGCGGCTCTCGCGCTCGGCCAGTCGTTCGCGACGGTGCTGCAGACGATCGTGGCCACCTGGCTGCTCCGCCGCCGGCTGGGCGGCCTCGGCACCGGGGCGTGGCTGCTGTCGCTCCTCCGGTTCGTGATCGCCGGCATCCCCGCCGCCGCGGCCGGCTGGGGCGTCTACCTGCTCCTCGGCGGTGCGGACGGCTGGACGGCCGGGTCGCAGCTCGCCGGCGCCGCGGGATGCCTCGTGATCGGGCCCGTGGTCGTCGTGGTGTACCTCGGCGCCCTCGCACTGCTGCGCGCACCCGAGCTCTCCGCCGCGAGCGGCCTCGTGAAGCGCTTCCTCCCCGGACGCTGAGCGGCCGGCCGCTCGCCACGAAGACGGCGTGCGGGAGAGGGTGGAGCCATGACCGATCTCGATCCCGACGGCGTCTCGGCGCTCGCGATGAACGTGACGATCCCCGCGGAGCTCCGCTGGACCGACGAGCGCCGCGGCGAGCTCTTCGAGCTCCAGACCCTCAACGTGCGGCTCCTGCCCGACGGCACCCTCGCGGCCAAGGCCTACGGCCGCCCGGTGGCGGGCGGGCGCGGCGCCTACACGTCCTTCCGCGTTCCGGATCGCCCCGAGCTCCGCGCCCTCGTCGAGCGAGCCGCCGGCCGCGCCGCGGAGCTGTGGCGCGACAACCGCGGCCTCTCCTGAGGACGGCCGGCGCCCCGCCTCCCCATTCCCGTCCGGCACCCCACCTGCCCGCTCCCGCCCGGCACCCCCCCCGCCCGCTCCCGCCCGGCACCCCACCCGCCCGTTCCCGCCCGGCACCCCCCACCTGCCCGTTCCCTGCGACACCCCACCTGCCCGTTCCCGTCGCGAAATCTGTCGCAATTGCCGGCCAGAAGCGACAGTTTTTGCGACGGGAGCAGGCACCGATCGGTGTCACCAGGGCGTCGAGGAGCACACGGCACACGCTGCCGCACCCTCGACGTGCTCACGTACGCGCTCAGATACGCGGCCACGCGGGGCTGACGCGGCGGCGCGAGGCTGACGCGGCGGTCGGCACCGGCGACGCCGCCCCGCACTCCTCTGCGACTCCTCCGCGCTCCCCCGGCCGCCGGGAATGCCGCCCGGCTACCATGTGTTGAGGCACGTGAACGCGAGGAGAAGCAATGCGCAAGGTCATCATCATCGGCTCCGGCCCCGCCGGTTTCACCGCCGCCGTCTACGCGGCCCGCGCGAACCTGCAGCCGCTTCTCATCGCCAGCTCCGTCGAGGTCGGCGGCGAGCTGATGAACACGACCGAGGTCGAGAACTTCCCCGGCTTCCCCGAGGGCATCCAGGGCCCCGAGCTCATGGCCCGACTCCAGCAGCAAGCCGAGCGGTTCGGCACCGAGATCGTCTACGACGACGTCACCGAGCTCGAGCTCGATGGACCGGTGAAGAAGGTCGTCCTCGGCAGCGGGGCCGTGCACGAGGCGGCGACGATCATCTACGCCACCGGCTCCGCCTACCGCAAGCTCGGCGTCGAGGGCGAGGAGCGCCTCTCCGGGCACGGCGTCTCGTGGTGCGCGACCTGCGACGGCTTCTTCTTCCGGGAGCGCACGATCGCCGTGGTCGGCGGCGGCGACTCCGCGATGGAGGAGGCGACCTTCCTCACCCGCTTCGCCGACAAGGTCTACGTGATCCACCGCAAAGACACCCTCCGCGCCTCCAAGATCATGCAGGAGCGCGCCTTCGCCAACGAGAAGATCGAGTTCGTGTGGAACAGCACGGTCGAGGAGATCCTCGGCGACGAGGCCACGACCGGCGTCCGCCTGCGCGACACCGTCGACGGCTCGACGCGCGAGCTCGCCCTCGACGGCCTCTTCATCGCCATCGGCAACGACCCGCGCACGCACCTCGTGCACGACAAGCTCACGCTCACGCCCGAGGGCACGATCTGGGTCGACGGCCGCTCCTCCCGCACCTCCGTCCCCGGCGTCTTCGCCGCGGGCGACGTGATCGACCCGACCTACCGCCAGGCTGCGACCGCCGCCGGGTCCGGGACCGTCGCAGCCCTCGACGCCGAGCACTTCCTGGCCGACTTAGAAGACGCCTCCGTCGAGACGCCCGCCGCCGAGGCCGCAGAGATCATCACCGCCTGACGCGGGAACATTCCGGCTCGGCACGCTGTTGAGCCGGATGAACGTCATCGTTCACGAACAAGGAGAATCCATGACTGCCAAGGCAACCAGCCAGGCGACCTGGGAGCAGGACGTGCTTCAGGCCGAAGGCACCGTTCTGGTCGACTTCTGGGCCGCGTGGTGCGGGCCGTGCCGCATGGTCGCGCCTGTCCTCGACGAGATCCAGTCGGAGCACCCCGACAAGATCACCATCCTCAAGCTCAACGTCGACGAGAACCCCGAGCTGGCCATGAAGTACCAGATCACCTCGATCCCGGCGATGAAGGTCTTCCAGGGCGGCGACGTCAAGACGACGATCATCGGAGCCAAGCCGAAGTTCGCACTCGAGCAGGACCTCGCCGCCTTCCTCGGCTGATCCTCGCTGCACGAAGCCCGTCCCTGCGTCCGCGGGGGCGGGCTTCGTCGTTCCGAGGCCGAGTGAGTGCCAGGCCAGGTTAGTGCCGAGCCGAGTCGTTCCGGGGCCGAGTGATTGCCGGGCCGAGTTGTTCCCGGGCCGAGTCGTTGCCGGGCGAGTGGTTGCCGAGCCAAGTTGTTCCGGGGCCGCGTGACTGCCGGGCGCGTGATCGCCGGGCCGAGTCATCCCGGGCCGGTGATCGCCAGGCCGAGCCCTTCCCTTGAGGTCCGCTCCGTCAGCGGAAGAGACGCGTCGGGCCGTTTCACGTGAAACGCTCACGTGACGCCATCGACACGGCGACCCCGATGCCCGCAGTGTCCCGCCCCTGACGACCCGGTCGCCAGGGCTCTTCAGAGCAGACCTCTCAGCATCCGGCTGTGCCCAACCGCTGGCCCTGACTTCCCGAGTTTCCGTGCCGCCGACCTCCGGAGCATCGAGATCAGGACCGCCGAGATCAAGACGCCGAGATCAGCTCTCCGGAACGTCGGCGACCACCGGGTCCCAGAGACGATGCGGAAGCCGCTCGCCGAGAAGCGTCCAGACCGCGGGAGTCAGCTCGGGGTAGTCCAGGGCGATCTGGCGGAGCATCTCGTAGTGACCGGACTCGTCGGGCTTCGCTCCCCCGTTGGCCTCGATCTCGTCGGCGCGCAGTAGGAAGACGACCAGCTCGTCGGTGGTGGGCAGCTCTTCCATGAAGGCCCAAGGATCCTCGCCGGCGAGCAGCCGTTCCTGAATGAGGACCGCTCGCTCATCCGCCGCCTCCGCACGCAGGACTTCGAGACTCGCGCGTCGTACCGGGGAATCGCTCACCGGACAAGCCTACGCGTCACCTCGGACACGAAGGCCCGGCCAGCGCAGATCCGCGAACCGCGAACCGCGAACGACCTCGGCCGCTCCCCCTCGTTCACGTGAAACGCCGGCTCCGCCGCCCTTCTCTCCCCGTCTCGGGTCCGTTCAGCGCAGCCCTGACCGGGTCTCTCGACCCCCGCTCGTGGTCGATTCCTCAGCGGGAACCGTACCCGTCCTCGCCCAGCTCCTCCAGGATCCGATTGAGGTCCTGGATCGACGCGAATTCGATCTTGACCTGGCCTTTCCTGGCACCGAGGGTGATCTGCACACGGGTGTTCAGACGGTCGCCGAGCCGTCCCGACACCTCGTCGAGATACGCACGGCGCGCTCCCGGCTGCGGCTTGCTCGTGCGCGTCGAACCAGACGACGCCTGGATGTTCTTGGCCGCCTCCTCGGTCGCCCGCACAGAGAGGTCCTCGTTGACCACCTTGTCGGCGAGCTTCTGCATCGCCTCGGGGTCGGAGAGAGAGAGGATCGCGCGGGCATGGCCGGCCGAGAGCACACCCGCGGCCACGCGCTGCTGCACAGGGACCGGGAGCTTCAGCAGCCGGATGGTGTTGCTGATCTGGGGGCGAGAGCGGCCGATGCGCGCGGCCAGCTCCTCCTGCGTCGTGCCGAAGTCCTCCAGAAGCTGCTGATACGCCGAGGCCTCTTCCAGAGGGTTCAGCTCGGACCGGTGAAGGTTCTCGAGCAGGGCGTCGCGAAGGAGGTCTTCTTCGGCGGTCTCGCGGAGGATCGCGGGGATGGTCTTCAGCCCCGCCTCTCTCGCGGCCCGGGTCCGCCGCTCCCCCATGATCAGCTCATAGGCGCCGTCGGCGTTGGTCCGCACCACCACCGGCTGGAGCACGCCGAACTCCCGCACGCTGTGCACCAGCTCTGCGAGGTCCTCTTCCTTGAAGTGCGTACGCGGCTGCCGCGGGTTCGGGACGATCGCGTGCGGATCGACCTGGATCAGCCGGGCGCCCGGGACAGCCACGAGCTCCTCGGCGGGAGCCTCGGCCGGTGCGGACGACTTCGCGCCGGGGAAGAAGACGTCGACCGGCCGCTCGCTCTGCTCGGTGGTCGGAATGAGCGCTCCAATGCCTCGCCCCAGTCCTGTGCGCTTGGCCATCAGTTCTCCTTTCCGGTACGCGCCGCACGACCGGCGATCTCCACGGCAGCTTCCTGGTAGGCGATCGCACCCACCGACTGCCCATCGTAGGCAATCACCGTCTGTCCGAAGCTCGGGGCCTCGGAGACCCGCACCGAACGCGGGATCACGGTGTTCAAGACCTCGTCCGGGAAGTGCCCCCGGACCTCGTCCGCGACCTGTTGAGCGAGACGCGTCCGTCCGTCGAACATGGTGAGGAGGATCGTCGTCAGCCGCAATGCCGGGTTCAGATGCTTCTGGATCATCCGAATGCTGCCCAGAAGCTGACTCAGCCCTTCGAGCGCGTAGTACTCGCACTGGATCGGGATCATCACCTCGGTCGCGGCCGTGAAGGCGTTGATCGTCAGCAGGCCGAGCGACGGCGGGCAGTCGATGATCACGACGTCGATCTCGTGCGCGGCGAGGTAGGTCTGCAGCGCCGTGCGGAGACGGTGTTCCCGTGCCACCTGCGAGACGAGCTCGATCTCCGCCCCCGCCAGGTGGATGGTGCTCGGCGCGCAGAGCAGCGTCGGCGACTCGGGACTCGCCTGAACGACGTCAGCCAGAGGCGTCTCGTTGATGAGGACGTCGTAGATGCTCGCGACGTCGGCCGTGTGCGTGACCCCGAGTGCCGTCGAGGCGTTGCCCTGGGGATCGAGATCGACGACGAGGACACGACCACCCAGGTGCGCCATCGCCGAGGCGATGTTCACGGCGGTCGTCGTCTTGCCGACGCCGCCCTTCTGGTTCGAGATCGTGAAGATCCGCGTGGGTCCGGAAAAGTCCACAGATACACCTTCCAGCGCCTTGCGCCGTGCGGTCAGATCCGCGATTTCACGCGCCAGCGGGGTGTCTGCTCCGTATCCCGTCGTCGAGGTCTTCTCGGACTGTTTCACGTGAAACATCCACTCCTTTCGACGGAGACGGGGCAAGGTGCCACTCCACTCTAATCGTCCGGGCCGACAGTGAGAGACTCGGGGGCGCGCAAACACCTGCGATCGACGTGTTTCACGTGAAACATGGCCGCCACCGCCGTCGGATCCTCGCCGCAGAACCCGCAGGTGCACGGCAGGAGACCTCCCGCGAGATCTGCGGCCGGATGCACCCGCGGAAATCCGTCTCCGGGGAGCGGCGGATCAGTCCGCGACGACCTCGACCTTGAACCCGTCCGCGTTCTCCAACCATCCCGCGTAGTGGCCCTCTCCCCCGGCGTGCGGGTAGCGGTCCGCGTAGAGGGGCGCCCATCCGTGCGCGGCCGCATCGGCCATGATCGCGTCCACCTGGGCCGGAGAGCCCCCGTCGAACGCGAGATGGTTCACTCCGGGGCGACGGCGGTCATGGCCACCCGGCGCGAGATTCGGCGAGGTGGTGAGAGTGAGGTAGGTCCCGTCCGCCTCCCAGGAGAAGCCCCGCTCCCACTCCGCGATCTGCACGAAGCCCAGCCGTTCGAGCAGCCAGCGCCACTCGCGCCGGGCCGACGCCAGATCGGCGATCCAGATCTCCACGTGGTGCAAGCCGCTCATACGACGATCCTGCCAGGGCCCAGGACACCCTCAGCACACGGAGCTTTTGCAACGCGATCCGGCAGCGCCGGCGAAGTCGGCGGACGTCGGTTCACCGTCGCCAGAGACCGGCCGAGGCGACGATGCGAGGTCCGCCCCGGCCACGCGGGCCGGGCTCAAGCGCGGACGAAGGCCCGAACGGCGCGTGTGGTCTCGGCGAGAACGCCCTCGCCCAGGACCTCGACGCGCACGTCGCTGAGGCCGAAGCGACGGATCTGCTTCTCTGCGGCGCCGATCTCCTTCTCGGCGTTCACGCCCTTCAGCAGTACGAGCTCTCCGCCGGCGCGGACGAGCGGTGCGGTGATCGGGATGAGCGTGCGCAAAGCGCTCACCGCCCGGGCCGTCACGGTGTCGAAGGCGCCAGCGCGGTCGACCTCTTCCGCACGTCCGCGAAGGACCTCGACGTTGTCGAGGTCGAGGGCGGCCACCTGTTCGGTGAGCCAGGCCACGCGTCGTTCCATCGGCTCGATGAGGGTCCACCGCACGTCGGGTCGGGCGATCGCGAGGACGATCCCGGGAAGGCCCGCTCCCGATCCCACGTCGGCGGCGGTCCCGGAGAACAGCGGTGCGGCGATGACGCTGTTGAGGATGTGCCGGGTCCAGAGGCGGGGAAGCTCCAGCGGACCGATCAGGCCGCGCTCCTCGCCCTCGCGAACAAGGGCAGCGGCGAACGCGCGAGCGCGGTCGATGCCACTGCCGAAAAGCTCCGCGGCGACCGCGGGCTCGACTTCCGGTGCGGCCGGGCGATCCTCGCTCATGCCGCCCTCCCCTGGGTTCGTCCGCGGCGACCGAGATGTTTCACGTGAAACGTCAGGCACGCCGAATCACGGTGTGCCTGTTCGGGCCCTCGCCGTAGGACTCCGAGACCAGACCCCGCTCGGCGGCGATGTCGTGGACGAGCTTGCGCTCGTAGCTCGACATCGACGGAAGGGAGGCCTGCGATGCACCCTCTTCGAGCTTCGTCACGGCGAGGTCGACCAGGCGCTCGAGCTGCCGGCGACGGGCGTCGCGCGACCCGCCCACGTCGAGGATGAGGCGCGAGAACGCGCCGGTCTTGTTCTGCACGGCGAGCCGGGTCAGCTCCTGCAACGCCTGCACCGTGTCAGGGTCGGAGAGCAGGCGCAGGCTGTCGCCGTCGGCGTCGACCGAGACGTAGGCGCGGCCCTGGCGCACGTCGAGCGTGAGATCGCCGTCGATGTCGGCGACGTCGAGGAGGCCTTCGATGAAGTCGGCCGCCACATCGCCCTCGTGCTCCAGCTCGCTGACGGATCGGCTCTCGTGCCGCGGGTCCGCCGCGGTGGTCTCGTGGTCGCTCACGACTCGCCCTTCTTCTTCGCGCGCTTCTTGCTCATCGGCTGCTGGCGCTTCGGTGCCTCGGCCTTCGCCCGCTCGGCCTCTTCGAGCAGTCGCCGCTGCTCGGCCTGGTACGCCTCCATCGGCACGACCTTGCCCTCGGCGTTGATCGCCTTGCCCTTGCGCGCCAGGCGCTCCTCCCGTGCCTTCGCGGCGTCGGATCCCGGGGTCGGCATCTCGCGCAGGACGAGGAACTGCTGCCCCATCGTCCAGAGGTTGCTGACGAACCAGTAGATCACCACGCCCAGCGGGAAGAACAGACCCGAGAAGATGAACCCTAGCGGCAGCACGTAGAGCATGATGCGCTGCATCTGGTACGCCTGGCCGGTCTTGGCCTCGGGCGAGAGGTTCTTGGAGATGATCTGCAGCTGCGTGAAGAACTGCGAGGCGATCATGAGGATCACGAGCACCACGAGGATCGTGACCGTGATCTCCCAGCCCGCCGGCTTCTGGTTGACCGCGTCGATCAGGCTCGTGTGCAGGGGGGCGACGCCGAAGAGCTTCGCGTCGTAGAACTCCTTGGTCAGCGCCGCGTTGAGCAGGCCCACGCCGCCGACGCCCGCCTCGGCGTGCTTCTTGACGTCGCTGAGGGTGTAGAACATGCCGAGCAGGAACGGCATCTGCACGAGCAGCGGAAGGCAGCTCGACATCGGCGTCGTCCCGTGCTTCCGGTACAGCGCCATGGTCTCGCGGCTCATCGCCTCACGGCTCAGCTGATCGCGCTTGCCCTTGTACTTCTCCTGAACTTTTCGCAGCTCAGGAGCGATTTCCATCATCTTCCGCTGGCTCTTGATCTGCCGCACGAAGAGCGGGAACACGGCCGCGCGGATCACGATCACCAGGCCGACGATCGACAGCACCCAGGTGAGCCCGGCCGCGGTGGGAAGCCCCACCGCGGTGAGCAGCCAGTGCCATCCGACGAGGATCGCCTCGACCAGGAACTTGAACGGCCACATGATGGTGCCGATCAGGTCGAAGCCGCCGCCCCCGGACGGGGTCGGCGACGGCGTCGCCGCCAGCAGAAGGTCCAGGCCCACAGATCAGTCCTTTCGGGAAGGTACAACGAACCCTCGCGGAGTGAGGGCGTACCGGAAGTTCTCGTGCGGCTTCACGTCATCCACACCGCCATGGGTCCACGGGTTGCACCGGACGATGCGCCATGCCGCCAGCGCCGCGCCCTTGAGGGCGCCGTGCTGTTGCACCGCACCTACAGCGTAGGCGGAACAAGATGGGTAATAGGCGCAGACGTCTCCGTACAGCGGGGAGATCATCGCCCGGTACGCGGTCAGGAAGCCCAGGACGAGGTTCCTCGGGACGAGCGGGATCGCACGCAGCGCGTCGGCGCCGTGTAGATGCGCCGTCCCCCGCGCATACGACGGGAGGGCGCTCACGAGCGGGCCTCGATGCGGGACACCGCCCGCGAGACGTCGGCGAGCAGGTCGGCGAACGGGGCCGCGGCCGCGGCCGGCAGCGCCCGGATGACGACGTCGGTCCCGGCGGGGACCCGGTCGAGGTTCCGTGCGCACACGTCCTTCAGCCGCCGCCGCACCGTGTTGCGGACGACGGCGGTGCCCACCTGCTTGCTCACGATGAAGCCGAACCGCGCGGGACGGTCCTCGTCCGTGACGAGGACGGAGGTGACGACCCGGGCACCGCCATACCGCTTACCGCGGCGGACCACCGTTCGGTAGTCGCTCCCGCGCGTGAGCCGGTGACGGCGGGCGAGCACGGGTCTCAGGCCGAGAGCTCGGTGCGGCCCTTCGCGCGGCGTGCCGAGAGGATGGCGCGGCCGGCGCGGGTGCGCATGCGGGCGCGGAAGCCGTGCTTCTTGGCACGACGACGGTTGTTGGGCTGGAAGGTGCGCTTGCTCATGAGTTACTCCGGGAGTGCTGTCACCGGGATCGCTG
>Ga0164243_10002174_pt1 | contig 32721 bp, 33 predicted proteins | sample OricompcompostOP_FD_108781 | JGI IMG/M metagenome (GOLD analysis project Ga0164243, IMG submission 108781) | Organic Plus compost microbial communities from Emeryville, California, USA - Original compost - Organic plus compost (OP) | ecosystem: Engineered > Solid waste > Mixed feedstock >... | reverse complement strand
GTGGCCACGTCCTTGTTGGCCGCCAGGATCTCGATCTCCTCGGCGGTGGTGACGTGCAGCACATGGATGCGCTTGCCGAGCTCGCGGGCCAGCTTGACCAGCCGTTGGGTGGAGCGGATAGCGGATTCCGCGTCGCGCACCTCCTCGTGGCTGGTCCAGTCGCCGGCGCGGGCGAGCGGGCGCCGCTCGGCCAGGCGGTATTCGTCCTCGGAGTGGAAGGTCGCGCGGCGGTGAACGTGGCGCAGCACGTCGGCCACGCCCGCGTCGTCGGGCACCAGCAGCGAGCCGGTGGAGGCGCCCATGAACACCTTGATCCCGCAGCAGCCCGGCAGCCGCTCCAGTTCGCCCAGGTCCTTGGCGTTCTCGTGGGTGCCGCCGACGTAGAAGGCGTGGTCGCAATGCATGCGCCCCGCCGCCCGGGACAGCTTGTCCGCCAGCGCCTCCGGGTCGGTGGTGGTGGGCTGGGTGTTGGGCATCTCGAAGACGGCGACCACGCCGCCCAGGACGGCCGCGCGCGACCCGGTTTCCAGGTCCTCCTTCCATTCGAGCCCGGGCTCGCGGAAATGCACCTGGGTGTCGATCACGCCCGGCAGCACGGTCAGGCCGGCCGCGTCGAACACCTCGCCCGCCGAGGCCTGGGCCAGGTCGCCGATCCTGGCGATCTTGCCGTCGCGCACGCCGATGTCGGCCAGGCCGCGCCCCGCGTGGTTCACCACCTCGCCGCCGCGGACGATCAGGTCGAAACGCTCAGCCACCGGTCACTCTCCTGGCGCCGGTTCGTCCGGCTCGGTCTCGGCCATAAGGCGCCGCGCCGCCGCGGTCACCTTCGACGTGCTCAGATCCTGCATGTGGTTCATGGCCTGGCTGAAGCCAGGGTCGAGCGCCTTGAACGCCTCGAAGTCCCGCGGCCCGCGCAGCACCCGCGTTCGAGACCCCCACGGGCCGTAGACGCGCTCGTCGGAAGGGCCGAACAGGCCCAGCGTCGGCGCGCCGGCCGCCGCGGCCAGGTGCAGGTAGGGGTTGTCCACCCCGATGAACAGCCGCGCCCGCTTCAGGCAGGCGTAGGCGACCAGCAGGTCCTGGCCCACGGCGTCGATCAGCCGCTCCCGCGCGATCGCCCGGCGGACCGTCTCCGTCGCCCACCGGTCGCCGGCGCCCCCCAGGAGAAGCAGCCGGCCGCGGGGCATCGGGCCGCGGGGGCCCAACAGCTCGGCGGCCAGCACCGCGAACCGCTCCGCCGGCCAGGCGCGGCCCACCCACTCGGCCGCCGGAGCGAGCGCCAGGATCGGACCCTCCGTGGCGCCCGGTACGTCCGCGGGCTTCAGGAGTGCGGCGGCGCGGGCCTCCGTCTCCGGGCCGGTGAACAGGTAAGGCGCCGGCGGATCGTCTTCGAGCCGCACCAGCCGGGCCGCCTCGATCACCTTGTGAACGGAGGCCGGCGCCGGGTTGGAGGGCCGCTTCACCGCCCGGCGACGCGCGCTGAGCAGGTGCGCGAACCGCCCTCCGCCGCGCAGGTCGAGCACCAGCCCCCAGCGCCGTCGGCGCGCCTGGCGCCACAGGGCGAACCACTGCAGTCCAAGGGGCTGCGGCTCGAACGGAACGATCCACTCGAGGCCCGGGACGTCGCGGTAGATCGGTGCGACCTCCGCCCCCGCGGCGACGACAAAGCGGGCGTGCGGCGCCTCGTCCGCCAGCCGGCGGATCAGGCCCGAGCTCAGGATCGCGTCGTCCACCCTCTCGGGCGCGACGACCAGTATGGGGAACGCAGACGAGGCCATCGGCCGACTATAGCCGGATACGGAGGGATTCCAGGAAGTTGGATGATCAGCGGGGTGGGAAAGACCGCCTTCCTCCCCTGCCAAGCGGGGGAGGTGGCCCGAAACGGACGGAGGGGCCTGCGACGGTGGCCGCTGGAGGCCCCCTCAGCCGGGCTGGCGCCCGGCAGCTCCCCCGTAAACGGGGGAGCGAGGTGGAAGGCTTACCCCAACCGCGCCAGCAGATCCGCCGCGAACTGGGTCAGGGTGTCGTCGCGCGCGCCCATGACCACGATGCGGTCGCCGGGGCGGGCGAGCTGCAGCAGGCGCTCGCCGCAGGCGGCGCGGTCCGGCAGGGCGAACGCCTGACGGCCGTGCGCGGCCACGCCCTCGGTCACGTCGCGGCTGGAGACGCTGCGGTCCACGGTGCCGCCGAAATAGACCGGTTCGGGCATCAGCAACACGTCGTCGGGGGCGAGCTTGCCGGCGAAGATCTCGACGAAGGCGTCCTTCATCAGCCGCAGCGGCCCGAAGCCGTGCGGCTGGAACATGACCAGCAGCCGCCCGGGGAAGGCGTGCAGAGTGTCGAGGGTGGCGGCGATCTTGTCCGGGTTGTGGGCGAAGTCGTCGATGACGGTCACGCCGCCCGCCGTCCCCGCCACCTCCAGCCGCCGGCGCACCCCCCGGAAGCCGGCGAGGGCGTCCACAGCCTTGGCCAGCGGGACGCCGCAGGCCGAGGCGGCGGCCAGCGCCGCGAGCGCGTTGGAGACGTTGTGCAGGCCAGGCGCGGGCAGCCGCAGCCTGGCCTCGGCGTCCCGCCCGCGCACGGTGAAGGCCACGCCGTCGGGCGCCGGCTCGATCTCGTGCGCCGTGAAGTCCGCCAGCCCCTGCGCCGAATAGGTCAGCAGCCGCTCGCGCGGCAGCGCGGCCGCCAGCGCCGCGGTCTCGGCGTTGTCCAGGTTCAGCACCGCGGTGCGGGCCTTTGCCGCGAAGTCGCGGAACAACGCGCGCAGCTCGTCCATCGACTTGTGGTCCAGGGCGACGTTGTTCACCACCGCGATCGTCGGCGCGTAGCGGGCGATGGAGCCGTCGCTCTCGTCCACCTCGCTGACGAACAGGTCCCCCTTGCCGACCACGGCGCTGGCGTAGGGCGTCTCGGCGGTGACGAAGTTCTTCATCTCCGCCCCGTTCATGATGGTGGGGTCCAGACCCGCGAAGTGCAGGATCCAGCCGATCATGGCCGTGGTGGTGGACTTGCCGCTGGTCCCGGCCACGCCGACCGAGGTCGGCGCCGCGTTGAACAGCGAGGCCAGCAGCTCGGGCCGGGTCAGGATCGGCGCGCCGATCCGCCGGGCGGCCTGCACGTCCGGCACCGTCTCCTCGACCGCCCCGGAGATCACCAGGGTGTGCTCCGGACGGACGCCGCTGCCGTCTTGGGGATGCAGGGCGATCCCCCGGCTGCGCAGGAAGTCGAACTTGGCGGGCGTGCGGCCCTGGTCCAGCGAGCGGTCGGAGCCGTCCACCCGGGCTCCGCCGGCCATGACGATCAGGGCCAGCGGGGCCATGCCGCTGCCGCCCACGCCGCAGAAGAAATAGGCTTTGTCGCGAGTCATTGCCCGACCCTATGGTCCGGCCAAGCGGCGGACGCAATGCGGAGGGGACGCGCAGGGTGGAGGAAAAGCGCAGACGAATCGGCGTGGTCGCCCCCTCCTCCCGCCTGGGCGACGGGGTGGCCGAAGCGGTGCAGGCGCTGAACCGGCGTCTCTATGGCGAACGCGCGCCCGAGATCGTGTTCCACCCGCAATGCTTCCTGTCGGACGGCCATTTCGCCGGCGACGACCTGACCCGCGCCGAAGCCTTCGTCGAGATGGCCAACGATCCGGGTTTCGAGGCCCTGTGGTTCGCCCGCGGCGGCTACGGCTCGGGCCGGCTGATCGAGATTGTGCTGCCCAGGCTGACCGAGGCCGCGCGGGACAAGACCTACCTGGGCTACAGCGACGCCGGCGCCATGCTGTCGGCCCTGCACAAGGCGGGGTTCGGCCGGGCGGTCCACGGCCCCATGTGCCAGGACATCGTGCGCGAAGGCGGAGAGGCGGCCATCGCCCGGGCGCTGGCTTGGCTGGCGGAGCGCTCGCCGGGCGCGCTCGAAGCCTCGCTGAGGCCGGGCGAACGACCGCTCGCCTTCAACATGGCCGTGCTGTCCTCGCTGATCGGCACGCCCTGGGAACCGGACTTCCGCGGCCGGGTGCTGATGCTGGAGGAGGTGGCCGAGTACATGTACCGGATCGATCGCTTCCTGTTCCACATCACCAGCGCGCCGAACGTGCGCCACGCGGCCGGGATCATGCTCGGCCGCTGCAGCGCCATCCCGCCCAACGAGCCGGACTTCGCCCGCACCGAGGAGGAGGTCGCCCGCTACTGGTGCGAGCGGAGCGGCGTGCCCTACCTGGGCCGCGCCGACGTCGGTCACGACGCCGACAACAAGGTCGTGCCCTTCGACGGGATCTGATCCCATGCTCGTCCGCATCACCGAAGCCGACGATCCGCGCATCGCGCCCTATCGCTCCATCCGAGAGCCCGAACTGGTGCGCCGAGACGGCGGCTTCGTGGTCGAGGGCGAGGTGGTGCTGCGCACCGCCGTCCGCGAGGGCCGTCATCCGCTGCAGTCGGTGCTGCTGGCGCAGAGCCGGGTGGAAAAGCTGGCCGACACGCTGGCCCTGCTGCCGGAGCAGGTCCCCGTCTACGTCGCGCCGCAGGCGGTGCTGGATGCGATCGCGGGCTTTCCGATCCATCGCGGGATCTTGGCGCTCGGGCGGCGTGCGTCGGAGCCGGACCCCGATGCCCTGCTGGCGCACCTTGGCCCCCGCGCCGTGGTCGTGGGCCTGATCGGCGTCGGCAACCACGACAACATGGGCGGCGTCTTCCGCAACGCCGCCGCCTTCGGCGCGGGCGCGGTGCTGCTGGACGAGGGCTGCTGCGATCCCTTGTACCGCAAGGCGATCCGCACCTCGGTCGGGGCGGCCCTGACGGTCCCGTTCGCGAGCCTGCCCAACGCCGAGGCGATGCTCGCCCTTCTTGAGCGCCACGGCTTCGCGGCGCTGGCGCTCAGCCCCTCGGGTGGAGAGCGGCTGATCGACGTCGTCCCGCCGGCACGGTCGGCGGTGGTGCTGGGGGCGGAGGGCCCCGGCCTGCCCGAGGCGGTGATGGCGCGGACCCGCACGGTGCGCATCCCCATGGCCGGCGCCTTCGATTCGCTGAACGTGGCGACCACCGCCGGGATCGTCCTGCACCACCTCGTCTTCCGCCCTGGCGCTGGGCCCTCCGAGGCGCCAGATCAGCAGCCATGACGAAAGCCCAATTCGCCCGTCTGCGCAGCCGAGCCCTGGTCGCCGTCCGCGGTCCCGACTGCCGCAATTTCCTGCAGGGGCTGCTGACCCAGGACGTCGAGACGCTGAAGGCCGGGGAGTGGCGCTACGGCGCCCTGCTCACACCGCAGGGCCGGCTGCTGTTCGAGCTGTTCCTGATCGGCCAAGAGGACGCGGTGCTGCTGGAGGCGCCGGCGGCCAAGCGCGACGAGCTGGTCCAGCGCCTGTCGCTCTATCGCCTGAGGGCCAAGGTGGAGATCGCGCCTGTCGAAGACGGGGTGTTCGCGCTGTGGGGCGCGGACGAGGCGCCGGATGGCTGGGCCCCCGACCCGCGCACGCCCGCGCTCGGCTGGCGGGCGGTCGGGCCGCACGCCCCGCCAGCGCCCGGCGCGGCCGAGGCGGACGAGGACGCGTACGACACGCATCGCCTGGCGCAGGGCGTGGTCGACACCGCCCGCGACCGGCTGGCGGACAACACCTATCCGATCGAAGCGAATTTCGACCTCCTGAACGGCATCGACTTCAAGAAGGGCTGCTTCGTCGGGCAGGAGACGACCTCGCGCATGAAGCGCCGCGGCCAGGTGCGCTCGCGGATCGCCCCGTTGCGGCTGGAGGGCCCTGTCCCTGCGCCGGGGACGGAGGTGCTGGCGGGCGAGCTGCGGGCCGGCGAGGTGGTCGGCGGCGCGGGCGATCGCGTGCTGGCGCTGCTGCGCCTCGACCGGCTGTCGGCAGGGCCGCTGACCGTCGAAGGCCGCGCCGCAATCGCCGAACCGCCTCCGTGGCTGCAGGCCGAAGCCGCCGCTTCAACTTCAAGTGATCAGCGATAAGTTCGCCATCAAAAAGCGCGAGCGCCGCGCTCATATACAGATTAAACTAAACCCGCTTTCGAGCTGGAGCTATCGATGCACCGCCTACTCGCCACCGCCGCCGTGGGCCTCGCCCTCTCCGCCGGCGCCGCCCATGCGGCCGAGGTCTCCGTGACCATCGGCCCGGAACTGCAGAAGAACGCCCGCGCCTATGGCGCCAAGGAGGTCGCCGACGTCGCGGAGGACCTGCGCAAGGCCGTGGCCGACAAGCTGGAGCGCGCCGGCCCCGAGGCGCCGCAGCGGGTCGACCTGGTGCTGGAATCCGCCACCCCGAACCGGCCGACCTTCAACCTGCTCGGCGCCTATCCCGGCCTGTCGATGTTCAGCCTGGGCCTGGGCGGCGCCGCCGTCACCGGCTCGGCCGTCATGCCCGACGGGACGACCAAGCCCCTGTCCTACCGCTGGCGCGAGACCGATCTGCGCTGGGCGGTGGGCTCCACCACCTGGACCGACGCGGAGCGGACCTTCGACCGGCTGGCCTCGCAGCTCGCCAAGGGCCGCATCCCGAACCAGGGCCCGTACAAGCCCGACCGCGGCCCCGCCGCTTTCGACAGCCTGAACCGCTTCCGCTGACCGGATCGCCCCTCCCTTAGCGGAGGGGCCTTCTTCCAAGCTCGCCCCGCCCGTCGTATGCGAGGAGGGTGAGCGCGCGAATCCCCCCGTCCAAGTCCGACAGCGCCGCCCGCGCAGGCAAGGCCGCGGGCGCGAAGCGCGGGCCGGGACCGAACCTCACCCTGGAGAAGCTGCACACCGGGCCGGTCTGCGGCGTGGACGAGGCCGGCCGCGGCCCATGGGCGGGGCCGGTGTGCGCCGCCGCCGTCATCCTGCACGCCCGCCGGGTCCCCGACGGGCTGAACGACTCCAAGAAGCTGACGCCCAAGGTCCGGGAGCGCCTGGAGATCGAGATCAAGGACCGCGCCGTCGCCTGGTCCGTCGCCTTCGCCTCGGTCGAGGAGATCGCCCGGCTCAACATCCTGCACGCCACGGGCCTGGCGATGCGCCGGGCGGTCGAAGGGCTTGCGACCCCGCCCGCCGTGGCCCTGGTGGACGGCAACTACCGCTTCCCTCTACCTTGCTCGGTGCAGACGGTGGTTGGCGGCGACGGGCTCTCGGCCTCGATCGCCGCAGCCTCGATCCTGGCCAAGACCGCACGGGACCGGCTGATGGTGGAGATGGACGCGCTCTATCCCGGATACGGCTTCGCCGGCCACAAGGGCTACGGCGCGCCGGTGCACGCCCAGGCGCTGTCGAGCCTCGGCCCCTCGCCGATCCATCGGCTGCGCTGGGCGCCGGTCCAGCTGGTTCTGCAGGGCCTGGATCCGGACACGGCAGGCGGCGACGCCGAAGACCCGCTCTGGGACTCGTGAGCGCAGAGGACCCGCCCCGCGCCGACCCCGGGGAAGCGTCCGGCCTTCCCCTTCCGCTCCCCTTCGCCGAGCAGGCCCGCACGGGGTGGGCGCGCGTCCGCGCCCTGGTCCGCACGCGCGAGGTCTTCCTGGTGGTGGTCGCCCTGCTGGTCGGCGTGGCCGCCGGGGTGCTCGTCACCATCATGAGCCAGGCCTCGCAGCTCGCCCACGTGATCCTCTACGGCATTCCGCTCGACCAGCGCCTGAGCGCAAGCGCCGTCGTCTCGCCGGTGGTCGCCCTGACCGCCCCGTTGGCCGGGGGGCTGATCCTGGGGGGGATGGAGTGGTTGCGGCGCAGCCGCAAGGTCCCCGCCGCCGTCGACCCGATCGAGGCCAACGCGTTGCGGGGCGGGCAGATGTCGCTGCGCGACAGCTTCGTCGTCGCCCTTCAGACCCTGATCTCGAACGGCTGCGGCGCCTCCGTCGGGCTGGAGGCGGGCTATACCCAGATCGGAGCCGGCGTGGCCTCGCGCTTCGGGGCGGCCATGCGGCTGCGGCGGGGCGACCTTCGCATCCTGGTGGGCGCAGGGGCGGCCGGAGCCATCGCCGCCGCCTTCGGCGCCCCGCTCACGGGCGCCTTCTACGCCTTCGAACTGATCATCGGCGTCTATTCGGTGGCCAGCGTCGCGCCGGTGATGGCCGCCGCCATCGCCGCCGTGCTGACGACCCAGCTGATGGGCGGGGCGCCGTACGGCATCCAGGTGGCGTCGCTGTTCGCGGTCAGGCCCAGCCATTTCCCCATCATCGTGCTGCTGGGCATCGTCGTGGCGTCGATCGGCATCGCGGTGATGCGCAGCATGGTGCTGGTGGAGCGCGGCTTCGAGCTTTCCCGCCTGCCCTACTGGCTGCGGCCGGCGGTCGGCGGGGTGATCGTGGGCTCGCTGGCGCTGATCACGCCCCAGGTGCTGGCGGCAGGCCACGGCGCCATGCAGCTCGACCTGCCGATCTCCATGCCCATGGCGAGCCTCGCCATGCTGATCGCCCTGAAGCTGTTCGCCTCGATGGTGTCGCTGGGCTCGGGCTTCCGGGGCGGCCTGTTCTTCGCGTCGCTGTTCGTGGGCGCCCTGTGCGGCAAGCTCTTCGGTCAGGCGCTGGGCCAGTTCTTCCCCAGCCTCGACCTCGATCCGACCATCTGCGTCCTGGCGGGCATGGGCACCTTGGCCGTGGCCATCGTCGGCGGGCCGCTGACCATGACCTTCCTGGTGCTGGAGACGACCGGCGACTTCGCCATCACCGGCGCGGTGCTCGCCGCCTGCGTCGCAGCCAGCCTCTACGTGCGGGAGATGTTCGGCTACTCGTTCTCGACGTGGCGGCTGCACCTGCGGGGCGAGACCATCCGCAGCGCCCACGACGTGGGCTGGATGCGGCAGATGACGGTGGGGCGGCTGATGCGCCGGGAGCCGCCTTCGATTTCCGTGGAGACCACGATCGGCGAGTTCCGCCGGCGCTATCCGCTGGGGTCGACCCACGCGGTGGTGGTCACCGACGAGCACGGGCGCTATGCGGGACTGCTCAACACGCCGGAAGCCTTCGCCGAAGGGATCGAGGCCGAGGCGAGCGTGCGCACTCTCTGCACCCAGCCGACGGCCTTGCTGACGCCCGAGCTCAACGTCAAGGAAGCCATGACCGCGTTCGACCGCACCGAGACCGAAACCCTGGTGGTGGTGGACAATCTCAACGAGCGGCGCGTCCTGGGCCTCCTGACCGAGAAGTACGCCACCCGCCGCTACGCCGAAGAGCTGGACAAGGCCAACCGCGGCCTGATCGGCGACTGAGGCCATGAGCGACGCCCGTTTCGAAGGCGCGCCGCGCCGGGTCGCGCTGATCGTCGCCGCCGCCTTCTTCATGGAGAACCTGGACGGGACGGTGATCGTCACCGCCCTGCCCCAGATCGGCGCCAGCTTCGGCGTGACCGCCACCGACCTCAGCCTGGCCGTCACGGCCTATCTGCTGACCGTCGCCGCCGCGGTGCCGGCCAGCGGCTGGCTCGCCGACCGCTTCGGTTCGCGCACCGTGTTCGCCGGCGCCATCGGGGCCTTCACCGCCGCCTCGGTGCTGTGCGGCGCGAGTCCCGACTTCTGGACCTTCATCGCCGCCCGCGTGCTGCAGGGGGCGAGCGCCGCGATGATGGCGCCGGTGGGCAGGCTGACGGTGCTGCGGGTCACGCCCAAACCCTTGCTCGTCCAGGCGCTCGCCACCGTCACCTGGCCGGGGCTGATCGCGCCGGTGCTGGGGCCGCCGCTGGGCGGCCTGATCACCACCTACGCCTCCTGGCATTGGATCTTCTTCCTGAACCTGCCGATCGGGATCGCCGGCGTGGCGCTGGCGCTGAAGATGCTGCCGCAGATGAAGGAGCAGACGCGCGAGCCTTTCGACTTGACCGGCTTTGCGGTTACGGGCTCGAGCCTCGCCTGCCTGATCTACGGGCTGGACCTGCTGAGCCGGCGCGACGCCAACCCGCCGCTGGCGGCCGCCTTGGCCGCCGCGGGGCTGGCGCTGCTGGGCGTGAGCTGGCTGCACGCCCGCCGGGCGGCGCATCCGCTGATCGACCTGAAGTGCTTCGGCATCCAGACCTTCGTGCTCTCGACCATGACCGGCGGCGGGCTGACGCGGGTGGCGATCGCCGCCACCCCCTTCCTGCTGCCGCTGATGTTCCAGCTGGCGTTCGGCTACACCCCGTTCGCAGCCGGTCTGATGGTGCTGGTCTACATGGCCGGCAATCTGGTGGTGAAGACGGTGACCACCCCCACCTTGCGGCGCTTCGGCTTCCGCAACGTGCTGCTGATCAACGGCCTCATGAACGCCGCGGCGATCGCCGCGTGCGGGCTGCTCGGCCCGAAGACCGCCCTGCCCGTGACGCTGGTCGTGCTCTTCCTGGCCGGCGCCTTCCGGTCGGTGAACTTCACCTCGGCCAACACCCTGGCCTTCGCCGACGCCGCGCCGGAGCGGCGCAAGGGCGCGACGGCCTTGTGGGGCGTGGTCCAGCAGCTCGCGCTCAGCCTGGGCGTGGCGGTCGCGGCCGTCGCCCTGAACCTCAGCCTCGTCCTGCGCGACGGGAAGACCCTGGGGCTCGCCGACTTCCACTTCGCCTTCCTCGGCATGGCCGTGGTGGCCCTGGTCGGGGCGCTGTGGTTCGCCAGGCTGGCGCCGGACGCCGGCGCGGAGGTCAGCGGTCACCGGCCGCGGGGATGAGCCTTCGCCCGGAGGAGGGCGTGAACGGAACCGACCCGCTGGACTTGGGCCGGCTAACCGATCACAAGGCGCCCCCATGACGCGGGCCCTGCAGATCGGCGATGTCAGCGTGGCCGGACGGGTGCTGGCCGCGCCCATGACGGGCGTGACCGACCTGCCGTTCCGGCGCGTCGCCGCGCGGCTGGGCGCGGCTTATGTGGCGACCGAGATGGTGGCTTGCGCCGAGTTCGCGAAGGGCCGCCCCGACGTGGTGCGGCGCGCCGCGGTGGGCGACGGCCTGCCGCTGATGGTCGTCCAGCTCGTGGGCCGCGAAGCGCGCTGGATCGCCGAAGGCGCGAAGCTCGCGGCCGCCGCCGGCGCCGAGATCATCGACCTCAACATGGGCTGCCCCGCCAAGGAGGTGACCGGCGCGCTGTCGGGCTCGGCCCTGATGCGCGACCTGGACACGGCCGAGACCCTGATCCGCGCCGCCGTCGACGCCACGGACAGGCCGGTGACGCTGAAGATGCGGCTGGGCTGGGACGACGCGTCCAAGAACGCGCCCGAGCTCGCGTGGCGGGCGGAGCGGGCGGGGGTGAAGGCCATCGCCGTGCACGGGCGGACCCGCTGCCAGTTCTACAAGGGCGCGGCCGACTGGAGCGCGGTGGCGGAGGTGCGGACCGCGACCCGGTTGCCGCTGGCGGTCAACGGCGACATCGTCTGCGCCGACAGCGCCCGGCGGGCGCTGACCGCATCCGGCGCCGACGCGGTGATGGTGGGCCGAGGCGTCTATGGCCGGCCGTGGCTGCTGGCCGACCTGGAGCGGGCGCTCGCGGGCGGGACCGGAACCGAGGAGCCCGACGCTCCCCGGCGGCTGGCCATCGTGCTGGAGCATCTGGCCGAGAGCCTGCGCTTCTACGGCGAGCGGCTGGGCCTGCGCATCTTCCGCAAGCACCTCGGCTGGTATGTCGAGCAGGCCCCCTGGCCGGCCTCGGCGGAGGCGCGGCGGGAGGCCAAGCGGCGGCTCTGCGCGGCGGAGTCGGCCGCCGAAGTGGAACGCGGCCTTACCGCCCTGTGGACCCCGGACCGCCTGGCGGAAGCGGCCTGAATTCCGGCTCGGGCCGTCCCGGTTTATGCGGCGTCGTGGAGCCGAGGCGGCTCGGACGGCTTGCCGGCCGGCTTGTCGGAGCCTAGCGCGCTCGTCGTCAGCCACGTGAAGAACAGCACCACCCCGAAGGCGCCGAAGGCTGCGCAGGCCATCGCAAGGTAGGCGAGCTGCATCGTGGACATGTCGGTCCTCCCCATTTGATCGAGGTCGCCATGATCCGCAGCTTGGCCGTGGCGGCCTTGAGCCCGATCAAGTGCAGCCGCCCGCAGCCCCCCTAGCGTCGGGCCCGAACGCGGCACGGCTGCAGCATTGGGAGCGCCGATGGCTCGACGAATCCTCATCATCAACGGCCATCCCGACGCCGCCCCGGAGCGGCTCTGCGCCGCGTTGTGCGACGCCTACGCAGAGGGCGCCCGGGCCGCCGGGCGAGAGGTGCGCCGCCTGAACGTCGGGGCGTTGGACTTTCCCCTGGTCCGCAGTCGGCAGGACTTCGAGAAGGGCGCCTTGCCCGGCGACATCGCCGCGGCCCAGGCGGCCGTGAAGTGGGCCGACCATCTGGTGATCGTCCATCCCTTGTGGCTCGGCGCGGCCCCTGCGCTGCTGAAAGCCTTCTTCGAGCAGGTCTTCCGCTACGGCTTCGCGCTGGAGGCGGGCGGAGGCCGGGGCCTGGGCGGGCTGTTGAAGGGCCGCTCCGCCCGGATCATCGTGACCATGGGCATGCCCGCGTTCTTCTACAACCTGGTGTTCGGCGCCCTCGGCGTGCGCGGGTTCGAGCGCGGCGTGCTGTGGATCTCCGGCTTCAGGCCCGTCCGCCACACCTTCCTGGGCGGAATCGGCGGCGCAAGCGCCGAGGCGCGGTCCGGCTGGTTGGCCAAGGCGCGGCGGCTGGGGGTCAGGGGGATCTAACGCGGCTCGATACGGTCGAGCAGCTGGGCGTCCCACCCGTAGAGGTCTCGCCGGAACTGCGGCGCGCCGGAGGCGTCGACGAACACCGTCCAGTAGCCGAAGCTGACCGGCACAGGCGCCTGCAAGGGCGCGAAGGTGGTCTTGCCGCTGTCCAGGGCGGCCTGGATCGCGCTCTCCGGCCAGTTCGGATGGCTTGCGAGCAAGGTTCTAGCGAGTTCGGCCGGCTTCTCGACCCGGACGCAGCCGTGGCTGAATGCGCGCTGCGCCCGGGCGAACAGGGTCTTGGCCGGGGTGTCGTGCAGGTAGACGTCGAAGGCGTTCGGCAGGTCGAACTTGTAGAGGCCGAGCGCGCTCTCGGGGCCTGGCCGCTGCTGCAGCCGCACCGATACGGAGCCCGCGCCCGGCTGGACGACGAAGTTGTTGCGGGCCAGATAGCCCGGGTCCTTGGCCAGCTTCGGCAGGATCTCCTTGGTGGCGATCGAGCGCGGCACGTTCCACGGCGGATTGAACACCACCCGCTCCACGACGTCGTCGAACATCGGGGTGCGGTTCGCGGGACGCCCCACCACCGTGCGCATGGTCAGGCTCGGCCGGCCGTCCTCGAACAGGACGAGGCTCTGGTCGGCGATGTTCACCTCGATGCGCCTCGGCGCCTCCGTGCGCGACGTCCAGCGCCGCCGCTCCATGTTGGCGCGGATCTGGGCGAGGCGGGCCTCGACGGGGACGTTCAGCTCGGCGAGGGTCGCGGGCCCCAGCACCCCGTCCGGATCGAGCCCGTGGCTGGCCTGGAACGCCGTCAGCGCCTGGACGAGGCCCGCGTCGAAGACGGTTCCGCCGCCGGGCGCGACTCCGGCGACCTCGACGGCCAGGCGCCGGCGCAGGGCCGGCACGCGCGGATCGTCGGCCCCGGCCCTGAGGGTCGGGCCGGCGGGAACGACCTGCCAGCCGCCGGCGGCCGCCAGCGCCTGGTAACGCGCGAGCACCGACTGCAGCTCGGCGTAGCGGGACGAGGGCGGCGGCAGCGAGGCCAGCCATGCCTGCACCCGGTCCTGGGCGATCGCCTGCCGCAGCTCGGCCGTGGCGTCGTACCGCGCTGGCCGCCGGCTCCATTCGGCCGTGAACTGGTCGGGGCGCAGGCGGCCGTTGTGCAGCGCCTGGGCGTAGCCGCCCGCCGCCTCGATCAGCACGGCTTCGCCGCGGGCGCGGACGGCGGGGTCGCCCTTGGCCTCGAGCAAGGAATCGAGATCGGGCGGAAGGAAGGCGGCTGCGGGAAGACCGTGCGATTCGGCCTGGCCCAAGGCTGCGCGCAATGCGGCGGCCTGGCCTGCGCGAAGCGGAACCGAGGCGGTCGAAACAGCGGACACCGGAGCTGGAGGTTGCGGCTGGGGGACGGTCGGCGCAGCGGCCAGGAATACTGCGGACAAGAATTCGGCAAGCATGGAGACGCGTTCTCCGCAGCGGCTCAGGGCCGCCGGTCCCTAGATGGGGATTGCGGCCTCGCTTCGCTTTGGGAAGGATCAACGAAGATCCGCGGACGGCTTGCGCAGGCTCAATGGCCGCGCCACCGTGACGATGCAGCGTCGAGCAAGACACGTGGCGCGGAGGCGAAGATGAGGCCCAAGACCATCCTGGCGGCTTCCGCCACCGCCGCGCTCGGCCTTGCGCTGCTCGCTGCGCCGTCGCTCGCGGCCGATCGTTCGGAAAGCGCAGCCATGCTGCGCGGCCAGCAGCTCGCGCAGCGCAATTGTTCGGTCTGCCACGCCATCGGCCTGCGCGGCGTGAGCCCGAACAAGGACGCGCCGCCGTTCCGCGAGATGCACCGCCGCTACCCGGCCGACAGCCTGGAGGAAGCGTTCCGACGCGGCCTGCTCAGCCGGCATCCTTCGATGCCGGAGTTCCGGTTCCTGCCGCAGGAGCTGATGGACCTGACCGCCTATCTGAAGTCGCTGCGCGGCGCCGGTCAGGCGCAGGCGGCGACGGGCCGCAGCCCAAGCTGATCGCGCACCGCTTGCCTTGGCGGCGGGCGGCCTCTTAACGCTAGGCTCGATGCGTCCGGACCTGGCCCTTCTGCTCCACAGCTTCGAAATGGGCGGCGCCCAGAAGCGGACCCTCGCCCTCGCGGCCGAGCTCGCCCGGCGCGGACGGCGCGTGGACCTGGTGGTGGTGCGCGGCGAGGGCCCCTTGCGCGCCGCCCTGGATCCGGCGGTGCGGCTGGTGACTCTGGAGAAGCGCCCGCCCAGCGCCCGCGGCCTGGCGATGGCCGCCGCCATCCCGGCGCTGGCGGCCTACATCCGCCGAGAGCGCCCGGCCGTGCTGGTTTCCGCCGCCAACCATTCCGCCCTCGCTGCGATCACCGGCCACACGCTGGCAGGGGTCGCCACGACGGCCCTGGTTCTCAGGGTGAGCAATCCGCTCATGGTGGGGCGCGACCGGCCCCAGGACCGCGTCCGCCGGCTGCTGCTGCGGCGGCTGATGCGCCGTGTCGACGGCTTCGCCTGCGTCTCGGAACAGATCCGGGGCGAGGTGCTCGCGCTGGACCCGAGGGCCGCCGACAGGGCGCGCGTCGTGGTCAATCCCGTCGCACCGGCGCCGCAGGACGTCCCCAGCCCGCCGCCGCGAAGCCGCCCCGGCCCGGAGCTGCTGGGGCTCGGCCGGCTCAACCCGCAGAAGGGCTTCGACGTCCTGATCCGCGCTTTCGCACGACTCGATCCCGCGCTCGGCGCGCGGCTGACCATCGTGGGCGGGGGTCCGGAGCGCCCTGCCCTCGAACGCCTCGCCGAGGAGATGAAGCTCGGCGACCGCGTGGTCTTCGCGGGCGAGACCGCACGGCCGCTGGAGGCGCTGGTCGCCTGCGACCTGTTCGTGCTGTCGTCGCGCTTCGAGGGAATGCCCGGGGCGCTGATCGAGGCCATGGCCTGCGGCCGGGCGGTCGTCGCCACGGACCTGCCCAGCGTGCGCGAACTGGTGGAGGGACTGCCCATCCCCTTGGCTCCGCCCGGCGACGCCGAGGCCTTGGCTGCGGCGATGGCCCGCGCCTTGGCCGTTCCGCAGGACCCCGCCCCGCTCAGGGTCCGCGCGGCCCGTTACGCCATCGCCGCCGCGACCGACGACTTCGAGGCCCTGCTGGATACCGCCGCAAAGCGGCGGGTCTCCAGGCTGTCGGGTCCTACCGGCTCGCGCGGTCGAGCTGCTCCAGGTCCTGGGGAGAGAGGTTGAGGCGCGTGGCGGCGATCAGGTCCTCGAGCTGGTCGAGGCCGGTGGCGCTGGCGATGGGAGCGGTGATGCTGGGCCGCGCCATCAGCCAGGCCAAGGCGACCTGGGCCAGAGTCGCCGCATGGACCGAGGCCGCCTCGTCGAGGGCGGCCAGCACCTTCAGGCCCCGCTCGTCCAGGTACTTGGCCGCGCCGGCGCCGCGGGGGCTCTTCGCCAGGTCGGCGCGACTGCGGTACTTGCCCGTGAGGAAGCCGCCGGCCAGGCCGTAATAGGGGATCACGCCCAAGCCTTCGCGCACGCATAGCTCCTCGAGCGGTCCCTCGTATTTGGCGCGCTCGACCAGATTGTAGTGCGGCTGCAGGCTGACGTAGCGGGGCAGGCCGTCGCGGGCCGCGGCGGCGAGCGACTCCTCCAGCCGCTCGACCGTGAAGTTGGAGGCGCCCACGAAGCGGACCTTGCCGGCGCGGATCAGCGCGTCGTAGGCGCCGAGGGTCTCCTCGACCGGGGTGTCGGGATCGTCGAAATGCGACTGGTAGAGGTCGATGTGGTCGGTCTGCAGCCGGCGCAGCGAATCCTCGACGGCCTGGGCGATCCAGCGCGCGGAGAGCCCTTTACGGTCCGGGCCGAGCTCCGAGCCGACCTTGGTGGCGATCACCACCCGCTCGCGGCTTCGCCGGGCCGCAAGCCAGCGGCCGATGATGGTTTCGGATTCGCCGCCGACGTGCCCGGGAACCCAGCGCGAGTAGCCGTCGGCGGTGTCGATGAAGTTCAGTCCGGCCTCGACCAGACGGTCGAGCAGCCGAAAAGAGGTCGCCTCGTCCGCGGTCCAGCCGAAGACGTTGCCGCCGAAGCAGAGCGGCGACACCTGGAGCTCCGTACGGCCAAGCTGTCGGCGGGGGATCATCGCGTTCTCCCTGAAGCGGGTTCAAACGGCCAGACGGCCGTCGCCAATGGCGGCCGGTTCGAAGGGGAAGACCACCTCCGAATCGGGCGGAGCCACCCCCTTGATCACCGAAGCCGGCGCGCACGCATGCAGCAGGTGGCGGATCATGTTCAGCCGGCCGCGCCGCTTGTGGTCGTTGCGCACGCAGGTCCACGGCGCCCAATGGCTGTGGGTGCGGAGCAGCATCTCGTCGCGGGCTGCGGAATAGGCGTCCCAGCGCGCCTGCGCCTCGGCGTCGAGGGGGCTGACCTTCAGCTGCTTCAGCGGGTCCTCGCGCCGGGCGCTAAGACGGTCGGCCTGTTCCGCCTTGGAGATGTCCAGCCAGTATTTGACCAAGCGGATGTCGGATTCCACCAGCATCCGCTCGAACACCGGCGCGTCGCGCAGGAACTGCTCATGCTGCTCGGGCGTGGCGAAACCCATCACCGGCTCCACGCCGGCCCGGTTGTACCAGGATCGGTTGAAGATCACCATTTCGCCCGCCGCCGGCAGGTGGGGCGCGTAGCGCTGGAAGTACCACTGGCTGGTCTCGCGGTCGGACGGCTTCGGCAGGGCGACCACGCGGGTGTTGCGCGGGGGCAGGTGCTCGGTGATGCGGGCGATCACCCCGTCCTTGCCGGCTGCATCCCGTCCTTCGAGCACGACCAGGACCTTGCAGCCCTTTTCGATCAGGCGCGCCTGCATCCGGACCAGGGCGATCTGCAGGCGCCGCAGCTCCTCTTCGTAGTCTTCCCGCTTCGCCATCCCGGTCCGCCGCCTCAGGGAACCTGGTTCCTGGGCAGGGCGGCGATCTCCGCCGGCGTCAGGTGCGTGATCTTGCTGACGATGCAGGGGGTGGCGAAGCCCGGCGGGTTCGAGACCCTCACGTCCAGGTCGAGGGGGCTGCACACCTGCCCCGTCACGCTGGAAGTGACCAGCCGGGCGCCGGCGCTGGTCAGGCCGGGACAGCCGCGGTCGAATTCGATCCGAACCACGCGATTGACCCCGATCCGCGCGTGGAGGGCGTTCCGGTCGACAGCCCTCCAGCCCCGCCAGTCGCGGGTGAAGAAGCACTGGCGCGCGGCCCCGCCTTGGGCTGCCGCACCTTGCGTTTGACCTGGGGCTTGGCTTTGGGCTGCCCAGCCGGCCGCGGGAGCCGAGGCGGCCGCGGCCGCGAATACGAGCATCAACCGTCGCATCGGAGGTCTCCTTGCCGCCGGCACAATAACCGAGACAGGACGGCAGGAAAGCCGCCAGGACCCGTCGGGGTTCCGTCTCGGCGAAGCGCGGGCTGCGATATTCAGGCCGCCGGACGCGCCATGCGGCGCACGGCTTCGACCAGATCGTCGTTCAGCAGCGGCTTCTCGACCAGGCGGGCGCCCAGCGCCGCCGCCCGCTGACGGACCGCGATCTTCGGCTGGCTGGTGATCAGGACCGCCGGCGTGTCCGCCCCGCCGGCGCGCAGCCGTTCCAGCAGGTCGAGCCCGTTCTGGCCAGGCAGGCGGTAGTCCAGCACCAGGCAGGACGCCCCGCCCATGTCGGTGTCCAGCGCCGCTTCGGCGTCGGCGAAGGTCTGGACCGCGAAGCCGTCGATCTCCAGCGCGAAGGCCAGCGCCGCCCGCACCGCGGGATCGTCGTCCACCAGCACCACGCGGCCGGGCGCGGGGCGGCAGGCATGATCGTTCCCGGCTGGGATCAAGGCAGGCACTGGCCGGCTCCCGGCGTCATTCTTGTTCTCGAAAGGCTGCCGCGCGCCGCCGACGGGAGGCCAGGGCGATCGGCTTCCAGGCTGGCCCCCTCGGGGGCGGCGCCGCCTTGATCCGGATCAAATATGACCGTCCGCGGCTGCAATCGGAGCGAACTCAGGCGACGCCGGCGCCAAGCGCCATGCGCACCAGCTCCGAAAGACTTCCAGCGCCCATCTTGGTCATCAGGTTGGCGCGATAGACCTCGACGGTGCGCGGGCTGATCCCGAGGTCGTAGGCGATCACCTTGTTCGCGCGTCCGGCCACCAGGCCTTCGAGCACCTGGCGTTCGCGGGCGGACAGGCTGTCGATCTTCCGGAGCAGCTCGACGCGGTCGCCGTCCTCCTGCCCCCGGTCGAGCGCGGCGCGCACAGCCTTGAGCATGGTCTCGTCGTCGAACGGCTTCTCGATGAAGTCCGACACGCCCGCCTTCATCGCCTCGACCGCCAGAGGGACGTCGGCGTGGCCGGTCATGACCACGACCGGCAGCTTGACGCCCATGTCGTGCAGTCGCCGGACAAGGTCTAGACCGCTCATTCCCGGCATGCGCACGTCGGTCAGCACGCAGCCGGCCGTCAGCCCCTCGGCCCGCCCGAGGAACTCCTCGGCCGAATCGTACACGGCCGAACGGATGCCGGCGCTGTCGAGCAGGAACGAGAGGGAGTCGCGCATCGCCTCGTCGTCGTCGATGACGTGCACCGCAGCCTCACCGTTCATCCGCAAGCTCCTCCTCGCGCACCCGCCTTAAGGTAAACCGGAAAGTCGCGCCGCCGTTAAGGTTCCCTTCCGCCCAGATGCGTCCGCCATGCGACTCGACCATGGTCCGGCAGATCGGCAGGCCCACGCCCATGCCGTGCGGCTTGGTCGTGACGAAGGGCTGGAACAGCTTGGCCGCCACTTCGTCGCTGAGGCCCGTGCCGGTGTCGGCGACGTCGATTCGCACCAGGTCGCCGTCGACCGGCTCGGTCGAGATGGTCAGCTCGCGGCTGGGACAACCCTCCATCGCTTCCATGGCGTTGCGGATCAGGTTCAGCAGCACCTGCTGGACCTGCACGCGGTCGGCGAGCACCAGGTCGACCCGAGAGTCGAACTGGTACTTCACCCGCACGCCCTGCTCCTTGGCGCCCACCAGGGCCAGCGCGCTCGCTTCCTCGATGATCTTGGGCAGGCTCTCGACCCGGCGCTCGGTCTCGCCGCGGGCCACGAAATCGCGCAGCCGCCGGATGATCTCGCCGGCCCGCAGCGCCTGGTGGGCGGCGCGGTCCATCGCGTCCTGCACCCGGTCCAGCTTGGGCTCGGGCGCGTCCATCAGCCGGCTCGCGCCCTTCAGGTAGTTGGCGATGGCCGAGAGCGGCTGGTTCAGCTCGTGCGCGAGGGCCGACGCCATTTCCCCGAGGGCGGTGAGCCGGGCCATGTGGATCAGCTCGGCCTGGAGCTCCTGCACGCGCGCCTCGGTCTCCTGCCGCTCGGTCAGGTCGCGGACGAAGCCGGTGAAGTAGCGGCTGCCGTCGGGAAGCTTCAGCTCGCCCACGGCCAGTTCGATGGGAAAGGTCGAGCCGTCGCGGCGCTCGCCGACGACCACCCGGCCGATCCCGATGATGCGGCGCTCGTTCGTGGTCAGGTAGCGGTCGATGTAGAAATCGTGCGCCTCGCGATAGGGCGAGGGCATCAGCACCTTGACGTTGCGCCCGACGATCTCGGCGGCCGTCCAGCCGAACAGGCGCTCGGCGGCGGCGCTGAAGGACTGGATCACCCCCCGCTCGTCCAGCACGACCATGGCGTCCGGCACGGTGTCGAGGATCGACTGCAGGTGCGCCTCGCGCTCCAGCCGGCGCTGCTCGGTGGCCCGGCTCTCCATGCGGAGCCGCTTCATGCGCTCGCCGCCGGCCGCGCTGCCGACCGCCAGCAGGGCGTAGACGATGCTGTCCACCACGTCGGCCGCATTGGCTGGATGCAGGGTCTGGAAGCTGAGGCCCGCGGCCAGCCCGATGACGCCCGCGGCGAGCGCGGGGCCGGCGCCCCACAGGGCGGCGCTGGCCAGCACCGCCGGCAGGAAGAACAGGAACCCGCCTTCCCCGCCCATCAGCGGAGTGAAGGCCAGGCGCGCGACCACGCCCACGAGCGCGAGGGCGGCCGAGATGAGATACGGCTGGGCGGTTCCTGGACGTTTCATCGGAGGCGGCTTCGGCTTCCGGCGGCCGGCGGAGCCGACGCGCTCAGCTTGGACGCCCGGCGCCGGGGACCGGGGAATGGTCCGCGGAGCCGCGGCTCTGGATCGCGTCGAGGTAGGCGATGACGTCCTCGATCTCGCGCGGGGTGAACTTGAACTCGGGCATGGCCGGGTGGCCGGTCAGGATGCCCTCGGCCAGGGCTTCGGCGAGCATGGCGACAGGATAGCGCGTGTGCAGATCCCTGAAGGCCGGCGCGCCGGCCCTGGGGCTTTCGCCGCGCTCGCCCACCGCATGGCACTGCGAGCAGTTGCGCTGGACCAGCTTGCGGCCGCTGTCCACCGAGGCCGCCTCGGACGCCGCCGCCGTCGCCGCGAACGTCGCGGCCAGCGCGGCGATGGTCGGCCATCGGTTGATCATGAATTGCATCTCCAATACCGGCTGCTGGAAGATCGGCGCAAACCGCCTTGTCTACACTTCCGTAGAATTGCGTAGGGGTTAGTCCCGAATTTCTCTATCGCCGACGTCTCGGTACCCATTCGACATCCGAATGGAGGACCCGATGCGCGACTTCAACATCGACCATGGCCAGGGCGCCGGGGGCGCCGGCGTGGGCGGCGCCGGCAAGGCGATCGATCTGACCAGCCGCATCGCTGCGCCGGGCTTCGTCATGGGCTTCGGCCGCAACGAGGAGATCTACGGCGAGGAGGAGTCGGCCGACTTCGTCTATCGTGTCGTCTCCGGCGTGGTCCGCACCATCCAGGTCCTGAGCGACGGCCGCCGGCAGGTGGCGGGCTTCCACTATGCAGGGGACGTCTTCGGCCTCGAGGCCGGCGGAACCCACCGCCTGTGCGCCGAGGCGGTCACCGACTGCCGGATCGCGCTGGTCCGGCGCGCGGCGCTCGAGCGCGCGGCCGACTCCGACGTGGGCGCCGCCCGCGAGCTGTGGGCGCTCACCGCCCGCGACCTGCAGCGGCTGCAGGACCATATGCTGCTCCTCGCCCGCAAGGGCGCGGTCGAGCGGCTGGCCGGCTTCCTCATCGAGATGACCGAGCGCGCTTCCGGCGCCGGCGTCCTCGACCTGCCCATGTCGCGCAGCGATATCGCCGACTATCTCGGCTTGACGATCGAAACCGTCTCCCGGAGCTTCACTCAGCTGGAGCGGGACGGCGTCATCTCCCTGTCGGGGGCCCGCCACGTGGAGCTGCGGGACCGCGCCGCCCTCGCCGACTGCGCCGGCTGACGCCGGACAGGAGCCGGGAAAGGCCCGGCCGGATGGAGGGACCGATGACGGCGTACAAGACCATCCTCGTCCACGCTGGCCTCGACGAGGGCGCGACGGCTCGCGTGCGCGTCGCCGCGGACTTGGCCGAACGTTTCGACGGCTCGCTGCTGGGCGCAGGCGCCCTGGCCTGGGACCCCTACATCGACCCCTCGCTCGGCTACGTCGACGGGGTCACGGTGCAAGCCCTCCACGACCAGGTCGACGCGGACCTGCTCAAGGCCGAGCAATCCTTCCGGGCGGCGTGCGCGGCCCAGGCGCAGCGGACGCTCTGGACATCGGTCGCCGACTATCCCGACCGGGTGATGAACGCCTTGGCGCGCGGCGCCGACCTGATCGTGGCCAGCGCCGCCAGGCCCAAGGACGACCTCCGCCGAACTCCTCGAGCCGAAACCCTGATCATGGAATCCGGCCTGCCCGTCCTGGTGCTCGCCGCCGGCGTCGATCGGGTCGAGGCCCGCAACATCGTGATCGGCTGGAAGGACACCCGCGAGACCCGCCGCGCCGTCGCCGATTCCCTGCCCTTCCTGAAACGGGCCCGGAGCGTGGCCGTCGTCGCGGTGGCGGAAAACGAAGTCGCGCCGCCCACCGAGGCGGCGCTGGCGCAAGTGGTGGACCGGCTGGCCCGCCATGGGGTCGCCGCCCAGCACCAGATCGTGCGCCAGAGCGGCGGCGCCGTCTCGGCCGACATCGCCTCCGCCGCCCAGGCCCGCGACGCCGACCTGCTGGTGCTCGGCGCCTATGGCCGGTCCCGGCTGCGGGAGTGGGCCTTCGGCGGGGTGACGCGCGAGCTCCTGGCCGCGCCCGGCCAGGCCGTGCTCTTCAGCCGCTGAGCCGCCTTTCAGAGAATTGAGGTTCCGGACGGACTGCCGCGAGGTCCGGGGGCGAAGGTGCGTCCAGGGCGAGGTCGTGCTCGCCCGGCCCCGAATAGACAGCCCAGAACCCACGGAACCAGCCCATGATCACTCGCGTCCTGCTGCCGGCCGCCGCCGTCCTCGCCCTGGCCGCGGCTCCTGCCTTCGCCGCCAACACCTCGACCGGCGCGTCGGGCAAACCGGCCGCTTCCTCCGAATCGTCCAGCACGGCCGCCAAGCCGGCCAAGAAGCACCACGCGAAGAAGGCCAAGCCTTCGAAGGACGAAAAGGGCGCCGCGGCGAACTGACCCCGCCCGGACCCCCCTCCCGGCGGGCGTCCATTCGCCAGCTTCCTAGGCCGGTCGCGTCCCCCAAGGCGGCCGGCCTCTTTTTTGCCCGCGGCTGCATCCGAGCATCGGGCCTTGCAACCCGGAGAACCCGTGCCAAACCTTGACCCGCGCAGGGAGCGCCGCAACCGAGGAGGAGCGTCCCGATGAGCCGGCGGATCCTCCTGGTGGAGGACGATGCGGACGCCGCCGATTACATCCTGAAAGGGCTGCGCGAGGAGGGATTCACCGTCGAGCACGTCGCCGATGGACGGGACGCGCTCTACATGGCCACCGCCTCGGCCTTCGACGCCATCGTCCTTGACCGGATGATCCCGGGCCTCGACGGCCTGGCGGTGCTGAAGGCGCTGCGGGCCGCCGAGATCGACACGCCCGTGCTGGTCCTGAGCGCGCTCGCCCAACTCGACGAACGGGTGAAGGGACTGAGGGCCGGCGGCGACGACTACCTGCCCAAGCCGTTCGCCTTCTCGGAGCTGTCCGCCCGGCTGGAGAGCCTGATGCGCCGCGGCTCGGCCAAGCCGGTCCAGACCACCCTGTCCTGCGGCGACCTGACGCTCGACCTGTTGACGCGCCGCGTGACCCGGGCGGGCCGCCCGCTCGACCTCCTGCCGCGCGAGCTGAAGCTGCTGGAGCACCTGCTGCGCAACAAGAACCGGGTCGTCACCCGCACCATGCTGCTGGAGCAGGTGTGGGACTACCGTTTCGATCCGCACACCAGCCTGATCGACACCCACGTCAGCCGGCTGCGCAAGAAGATCGACGAAGGTTTCGACCAGCCGCTGCTGCATACCGTGCGCGGGGCCGGATACCGGCTGTCGGAGGAGCCGTGACCGGCGACGGCCATGCTCCGCGCCGTCCGCCCTTCGGTCTGTCCGTCTGGCCCTGGAGCTTCGCGCTGCTGATGTTCCTGGCCGCCGCCGCCGCGCTGGTGGCGGCGCTGGTGCTGGTGGACCAGACGGGCGAGCGGATCATCGAGGCCGAGGCCCAGGCCGCTGCGCGGGCCGAGCACGACTATCTGATCTCCCTGGAGCGGGAGGAAGGCCTCGCCGCCCTGGTCGACACCCTGAACCTGCGCGAGCGGCTGAAAGGCGGCGGCTTCCGCTATTCGCTGGTGGACGCGCGCGGCGTTCCCATCGCCGGCTCGGCGGAGCTGGCGCGGCCGAGCCGCAGCGCCAGCAGTTGGCGGGTGGTGCAGGCCGGGGCCAACGGCGGCCAGACCCGCTGGCAGGTGGTGGCGAGCGCCCTGCCTTCGGGCGAGCGGCTGCTGGTGGCGCAGAACCTGGATCTGCGCCGCGCGTTCCGCGCCGCCGTGTTCCGCAGTTCGGCGCTGGCGATCGTGCTGGCCTCCGGCGCCTGCATCGCCGCGGGCCTGGCGCTGAATTCGATGCTGCTGTCCAGGGCCAGCGCCATAGCGGACACGGCCGCCCGCATCGCCGGGGGCGACCTCGCCGCCCGGGTGCGCACCCACGAGCCCGGCGACGTGTTCGACCGCCTGGGCGTCTCGATCAACCGCATGCTGGTCCAGATCGAAGACCTGATGACCGGGCTGCAGACGGTGACCGACAGCCTGGCCCACGATCTGCGAACGCCCCTGTCGCGGCTCAAGGGCGCCCTGATCCGCGCCATGGCGCCGGGCCTGTCGGAGGCCGAGCGGATCGCCGCCGTCGAGCTGGCGCACGCGGAGGCGGACCGGACGCTCGCCACCATCTCGGCCCTGCTCGACATCGCCCAAGCCGAGACCGGCCTGTCGCGGGAGGCCCTGGCCGAAGTGGATATCGCCGCGCTGACGGCCGAAGTCGCCGAACTGTTCTCCCCCTTGCTCGAGGACGCGCGCCAAAGCTTCCGAATCCGTATTCCCGACGCGCGGGTGATGGCCCGCACCCACGAACTGCTGCTGCGCCAGGCCATCGGCAACCTGCTGCACAACGCCAGCCGCCACGCCGGCGAAGGCGCCTCGGTCGCCCTGGAGCTGCTTGAAGGTCCCGAGAAGCTGGAGATCGTGGTCGCCGACAACGGCCCCGGCGTGCCGGAAGCGGACCGCGGGCGGGTGCAGCAGCGGTTCGTGCGCCTGGACCAGGCGCGCTCGACGCAGGGCTCGGGGCTTGGCCTCGCCATCGTCGCCGCCTGCGCCAAGCTGCATCGCGGCGAGCTGTTGCTGGAGGACAACCATCCGGGCCTGCGCGCCGTGCTGCGGCTGGCGCGGTGAGGATTCCGCCTTGCTCCTCTGCGAAGCGGGCAGGAGGAAGAGGAGAGCTAATCCTCGTCCTCGTCGAAGTCGGAATCGTCGCCCAGGACCCGGTCCAGCTCCTCGATGATCAGGTCGAGCTGTTCGTCGCTCGCCACGAGCTCGAGCGTGTCGCCGTCGTCGTCCTCGATATGCAGCCGAAAACCGTCCTCGGCCTCGGCGATGGTGAAACGGGAGAGATGCTTTGGCTCGGTCTGGGGCGCGGGCATGGCGAATCTCCTGGGCAGAGCGCCAGCAACAACCAACGAGGCCGCGAAAGGCTCCATGCTAGGCCGCGTGGCGAGCCTGTCTCAGCGCCTGGGCGACCACGGGGGCGAGGCGGCGGGCGACGAGCTTCACGCCTTCCGCGTTCGGGTGGATGCCGTCCGGCTGCTTCAGGTCCGGCCGATCGCTCACGTCGGCCAGCAGGTCCGGCGCCAACAGGACGCCGTTCGCCTTGGCCACTTCTGGGAAGACCGCTTCGAATTGCCGGCCGTACGCGCCATAGGCGCGGACCGGGACCCGACCGCCGGCCAGCACTACCGTGATCCTGCGCGCCTTCAGCCGCTTGACGATCGTGTCGAGGCGCCGCCGCGTCACCGCAGGGTCTTCTCCCTGCAGGAAGTCGTTGGCGCCAAGCTCCACCACGCAGACCGCCGTGTCGGGCTGGACGCTGAAATCGAGACGGCCGAGGCCGCCCGCCGTGGTGTCGCCGGAGATTCCGGCGCCCCGGACCTTGGCTTGCACCTTCATCGCCTTGAGCGCCAGTTCCAGCTGGACCGGCAACGCATCCGCCCGCCTCAGCCCGAAGCCGGCGGTGATGGAGTCCCCAAGCATGGTCACCACCGGTATCGCCGAAGCGGCGGCGGCGGCAGGCAGGGCGGCGGCGAACGGAAGGCCGGCGATCAGGCGGCGTCGGGTGAGCATCGAATCCTGCGGTCTGGAAGCACCTTCCCTATTTAGCGCCGCTGCGTTCCCGTCCAAGGTTGGCCAGCCTGCGGATCCTGTCCGGTGATGACCAAGACCTCTCCCCTGCTCGACCTCGACGAGGTCGCCCTCACCCTGCCCTCGACCGCCGGTCCCGTCGAGATCCTGCGCGGCGCCTCGCTCGCGGTCGCGCCCGGAGAACGGGTGGCTATCGTCGGCCCGTCCGGGTCGGGCAAGTCGTCGCTGATCTCGGTGGCTGCGGGGCTGGAGCGCCCCACCGCCGGGCGCGTGCGCCTGTTCGGCCAGGACCTGTCGGCGCTGGACGAGGATGGCCGCGCCCGGCTGCGCCGGGGGCGCGCCGCGCTGGTGTTCCAGGCCTTCCACCTGCTGCCCAACATGACGGCCGAGGAGAACGTCGCCGCGCCCCTGGAGATCGCCGGCCGGCCCGACGCAGCCGAGGCCGCCCGCGACTGGCTGGGACGAGTCGGGCTCGGACACCGCAGGGGCCACTATCCCCATCAGCTCTCGGGCGGCGAGCAGCAGCGCACGGCGCTCGCCCGGGCGCTGGCGGTCAGGCCCGGGCTGCTCTTCGCCGACGAGCCGACCGGCAACCTCGACGAGCGCACCGCCGCCGAGGTCGCGCGGCTGATGTTCGAGCTTCTGGCCGAAACCGGCGCGGCGCTGGTCATGGTCACCCACGACTCCAGCCTCGCCGCCCGCGCCGACCGGCGGCTCCTCATGCAGGGCGGGCGGCTGCAGGCGGCATGACCAGCCTTTCCCTCCGCTACGCCCGGCGGGAGCTGCGGGCGGGAGCCAAGGGCTTCCGCGTCTTCCTCGCCTGCATCGCGCTCGGCGTCGCCGCCATCGCCGCGGCGGGCTCGACGGCGGAGGCGTTCCGCCACGGGCTCGCCTCGCGCTCGCGCGAGATCCTGGGCGGCGACCTGTCGGTCACCCTGCGCGGGCGCCGTTTCACCGATCAGGAGCGTGCGGCCTTCGCGAGCCTCGGCCCCAGCACCGACACGGTGCGGGTCAACGCCATGGCGCAGGCGCCGGGCGGAGCGCGCCGACTGGTCGAGGTGCGGGGGGTGGACGCGCGCTTTCCCCTGGCCGGCGCGGTCACCGTCTCGGGCGCCCCCAGCCTTGCGGCGGCGCTGGCGGCGCCGGGGCCGCCGGGCGCGGCGGTGGAACAGGCGCTGCTGGACCGGCTGGGGCTGAAGCTCGGGGACACGGTGATGCTGGGCGAGGTCCCCTTCGCCATCCGGGCGGTGCTGCTGGACGAGCCGGACCGACTGGCCGGCGGTTTCGAGATGGGGCCGCGCGTGATGGCCTCGCGCGAGGTCCTGGAGCGGACCGGACTGATCTCGCCCGGCGGCCTGTTCGTCGAGACAATCCGGATCGCCTTGCCGGCCGGCGCCGACGCCGTCGCCGCCGGCGAGGCGCTGCAGAAGGGCTTCCCCGACTCCGGCTTCCGCGTGCGCGACCGCAACGACGCGGCCGCGGGCCTGCGGGAGCTGATCGGCCGGCTGGAGTACTTTCTCGCCTTCATCGGCCTGGCGGCGTTGCTGGCCGGCGGCCTGGGCGTCAACGGCGCGGTCTCGAGCTATCTGGAGGCGCGCAAGCCCTCCATCGCGGTGCTGAAGGCCCTGGGCGCCGAAGGGCCGCTGGTCCGCAACGTCTTCCTGATCCGGATCGCTGCGCTGACGGCGGCGGGGATTTCGCTTGGGCTGGCGGGCGGGGCGGCCACGCCGTTCTTGCTCGGCGCCCTGTTCAGGGACCGGCTGGAAGTCCCCGCCCTGTTCGGCGTCTATCCGTGGCCGCTCATAAAGGCGGCGGTTTTCGGCGCCCTGGCGGCGGCGGCCTTCTCGCTCGCCCCGCTCGGCCGCGCGCGGGCGACCCCGCCCTCCAGCCTGTTCCGCCGCGACCTGACCGGCCCTCTGACGCTCGGACCGGAGAGCCTGCTGGCCGGGCTTGCAGCCTTGGGCCTGGCCGGGGTGGCGGTCGCCACCGCGCCCACGCCGCTGGTGGCGGCCGGCATGGTGGCGGCCACGGCGGCCGCCTGGGGCCTCCTATGGCTGCTGGGTCGCGGTGCGGCGGCGCTCGCCGGCCGGCTGAGGGGCGCGACCCGGGGGGCGCTGCGGCTGGGGCTCGCCAACCTGGCCGGCCCGGCCTCGGCGGCGCGGACGGCGGCGCCCTCGATCGGCCTGGGCGTGGCCCTGCTCACCGTCGTCCTGCTGCTGCAGGCGGCCCTGCTGGCCAAGGTGAAGGAGGCCGCTCCCGACGCGGCCCCCGCCCTGGTGCTGACCAATGTGACGCCGGCCGATGGGCCGGCGCTCGACGCCGCCATCGCCCCGCTGATCGGCGGGATCACCCCCGACCGCTATCGCCGCATGCCCTTCGCCAGCGGGCGGATCGTCGGCGTGCGCGGCGGCCCCATCGAGCCGGAGCAGGTGGCGCCGGAAGGCCGCTGGGCCTTCGACCGGGACATCAACCTGACCTTGATCGATTCCGCTCCGCCCGACGCCAACCTGGTGGCGGGGCGCTGGTGGCCGGCCGGCTACGACGGGCCGCCGATGCTGATGATCGACGACGACATCGCCGCCGCCGCGAAGCTGAGGCCGGGCGACGCCGTCACCCTGTCGGTGCTGGGCCGCGAACTGGAAGCGCGGATCGCCGGCGTGCGGAAGGTGGAGTTCGGCCGGTTCGGCGCGAGCTTCGCCCTGATCCTGAACCCGTCGGCGCTGGCGGGGGCCGAGCTGACCCAGGTGGTGCTGATCAAGGCCAGCGCCGTTCAGGCCGGCGCGGTTCAGCGACTGCTGGCCCGCCGCTTCCCCGCCGCCAACGTGTTCGACGTCCGCGAGCAGCTGGAAAAGGCGGGCGAACTGCTCGACCAGCTTGCGCTCGCCGTGCGCGGCGCGGCCGCCGTGGTGGCGGTCTCGGGCCTCCTGGTGCTGGGCGGGGCGGTGGCGGCGACGGCCGAGCGCCGCACCCGCGAGGCGGCGATCCTGAAGGTGCTGGGGGCGGCGCGCAGCCAGGCGCTGGCGGCGACGGTGGTGGAATACGGCTCGGTCGGGCTGATCGCGGCGGCCACGGGCGTGCTCCTGGGAACGGCGGCGGCCTGGCCCGTGGTGCGCTTCGCGTTCGACTTCGAGTGGCGCTTCGACTGGAGCGTGCTGACCGTGCTGCTGCCCGCGACCGTAACACTCACCGCCGTCGCCGGCGCCCTGGCCTCGATCCCCGCCCTGCTCAGCCGCCCTGCGCCCGTCTTGCGACGGGAATAGCGACCGAGGGAGAAGCAGCGGTGGGGCTCCGCAGGCCGCATTCGTAGTGCTTGCGCCAGGCCCACACCGGCCGCTCGTACACCACGCCGGGGTTTTGCATCGCCACGGCCGTCAGCTCGGGGTCCATGGCCTCGGCGGCATGCCCGGCGTCGAACAGGTCGTCGGTGGCCCCGAAGGCTTCCAGCGCCTCGGCGCGGTTCTCGGCGGCGACCAGGAACTCACGCGCGCCGAGTTGTCCCACGTAGACTTTCACTCATCGCCTCCGGAAACGCCCGCCCCGGCTGGGATCGGCAACGCCGCTTGGAGATCCCACCTAACGTTCCCGATTACGATGCTCAAGCAACGAATCCGATCACGTCTGCGCGAGCATCGCAGCTGCCCTGAAATCGGGCAGGAGAATTCTGCGACACTTTGCGTCGCCGTCACAAACCTTACGGCACAGCTTGGAACGTCTCAGGCGGCCGCGCCGGCGGTCGCGATCTCGCTCGCGCTCCGCAGCCCCTCGACGCGCCAGCACAGGTCCATCAGCCGCCGCGCCTGGTCCTTGGGGATCACCCCGTCGGCCAGGTCGGCGAACTTGGCTTCCAGCGCCTGGTCGCTCATCGGCCGCTCCAGGCTGCCGAGCGCATTCTCGATCCGCTTGGTCAGCGTGCGTCCGTCCTTGAGCTTGAGCGTGAGGTCGCACTGCTCGCTCTTCACCGCCGGGTCGGTTCGCACCCGGACCTTGTGGCGCAGGGCGACGGCCGCCGGGTCGCGCACCGCCGCGTCGCTGAACTGGCGCTCGCCGCAGGCGCCTTGCAGCAGACCCATGGCGATGCAGTGGTAGATCGAGAACTTGCCCTCCAGGCCGGTCTGGGGATCGGTCTTGCCGGTGAGCGACAGCACCAGCGGATTGGCGTGCAGTTCCGCCTCCTCGACCTCGGCGCCCGTGAGCCGGTTCTCGTTCTTGAGCTGGATCGCCGCATCGATGCCCGGATGGGTGACGATCCCGCAGGCGAAGGGCTTGTAGGTGTTCAGCGCCGCCTCGTAGCGCGAGCCCAGCCCTTCGGTGACCTGGGTCCAGTCGCGGCGGGTGGAGAGCGCCTGACCCCAGCCGTCCTTGCCCTCAAGCGGCCCGTCGGTGGCGGTGTAGCCCTGTTTGGCGAGCAGGGCGGCGACCATGCCGTTCTGAGCGGCGCGGCCCGGGTGGAAGCTCTTGGTCATCGAGCCGAACTGGATCTTCAGCCCGACCGGCTGCGAGGCCGCGATGCCGATGGCCCAGGCCATCTGCTGCGGGTCGAGCCCCAGGAGCTTGCCGCAGGCGGCGGCCGAGCCGAACACCCCGGCCGAGCCGGTGATATGCCAGCCCATGGCGTAGTGCTCCGGATAGACCGCGTTGCCGATCCGGCATTCGGTCTCGACCCCCAGCACCAGGGCGTTGAGGAAGTCGCGTCCGCTGACCGGCTGGCGCTGCGACAGCGCCAGGATGGCCGAGGCGACCGGCCCCGCCGGGTGGATGATGGTCTTCAGGTGGGTGTCGTCGTAGTCGAAGATGTGGGAGCTGATGCCGTTCATCAGCGCCGCATGCATGACGTCGAGCCGCTCGCGCCGGCCGAGCACATTGGCCTCGGGCGCGCCGGAGAAGGGCGAGAGGGCGGCGACGGCCTTGTCCACCGTCTCGTGGCGCGAGCCGCCCACCGCGCAGCCGACCCAGTTCAGCAGGGTGCGGGCGCCTTCCTTGCGCACGTTGGCGGGCAGGTCCTCGTACCGGGCCGCCACGATATAGCGGGCGAGGGTTCCGGTGACGTCGCCGGGCGCCGCGGCGGGCGCTGCCTGCGCCTGGGCCTGCGCGGCGGCGGAGCTGCCGGTGGCCGCGGCCGACGCGGCGGCGACCGCCGCTCCCGTGGTCCCGCGCAGCAGGCTGCGGCGATCGATACGCATCGAGAATCTCCGTTCCCGTTCCAAGAAGGGGACGCAAGCCTAGCCGTCTTCCCCGCGGATGTCGCCCGGCGCGGGCTGCGGCCCTTCCGTTCGGGGCCGCCGCCGCCTAGGTAACGGCGCAGTTTCGCCCCCAATCAGGAGTCCTGCCCATGCGCGAGTGCCTCAAGTTCTACATCGGCGGCCAGTGGGTCGATCCGGCGGGCGGGCAGACCGCCGAGGTGATCAACCCGGCGACGGAAGCCGTTTCCGGTCGCGTCGCGCTTGGCTCGGCCGCCGACGTGGACAAGGCCGTCGCCGCAGCCCGCGCCGCCTTCCCCGCCTGGGCGGCGACGCCGGTGGAGACGCGGATCGCGCTCCTGGAGCGGATCGCGGACGTGTTCCGGTCGCGGGTCGGCGAGATGGCCGAAGCCATCACCGAGGAAATGGGCGCGCCGGCATGGCTGTCGCAAGGCTCGCAGGCCCCGCTCGGGCCGCAGCACTTCCAGGTCAACGCCGAGTTCCTGAAGGACTTCAAGTTCTCCCAGGACCGCGGGAACCACCGGGTGGTGAAGGAGCCGATCGGCGTCTGCGGCTTCATCACCCCCTGGAACTGGCCGATCCACCAGATCTGCGCCAAGACCGCCCCGGCGCTGGCGGTCGGCTGCACCGTGGTGCTGAAGCCCTCCGAACTCGCCCCCTACTCGGCCCAGTTGTTCGCCGAGATCCTCGACGCCGCGGGCGTTCCGCCGGGCGTGTTCAACCTGGTGCAGGGGGAGGGGCCGGTCGTGGGCGCGGCCATCGCCGCCCACCCCGACGTGGACATGGTCTCGATCACCGGCTCGACCCGCGCAGGGGCCGAGGTCGCCCGCGCCGCGGCGGCGACCATCAAGCGGGTCCACCAGGAGCTGGGCGGCAAGTCGCCCAACATCATCCTGGAGGACGCGGACCTGACCGCGGCGGTGACCGGCGGCGTCAACGCGGTGATGGGCAACTCCGGCCAGTCCTGCCGCGCGCCCACCCGTATGCTGGCGCCCAGCAAGCTGATGCCGCAGGTGGTCAAGATCGCCAAGGAGGTCGCCGAAAGCTGGACCGTGGGCGACCCCACCGGCAACAGCCGCATGGGCCCGGTGATCTCGGGCAAGCAGTGGGAACGGGTGCAGGGCCTGATCAACAAGGGGATCGAGGAAGGCGCCGAGCTGGTCACCGGAGGTCCCGGCCGGCCCGAGGGGCTGGACCACGGCTATTTCGTCAAGCCGACGGTCTTCGCCGGGGTGAAGAACGACATG
>Ga0164243_10002173_pt1 | contig 32725 bp, 31 predicted proteins | sample OricompcompostOP_FD_108781 | JGI IMG/M metagenome (GOLD analysis project Ga0164243, IMG submission 108781) | Organic Plus compost microbial communities from Emeryville, California, USA - Original compost - Organic plus compost (OP) | ecosystem: Engineered > Solid waste > Mixed feedstock >... | reverse complement strand
GCGCGTCTTCGGCATGCCGAGCTGGTCGAACAGCACCTCCTGGAGCTGCTTGGGTGAGCCCAGGTTGACCTCACGTCCGATCTCCGCGAACGCGCGAGACGCGAGATCCGCCGCTCGCTCCCCCAGCTGAGCGGAGAGCTCAGCGAGCTGCGCATGGTTGACGGCGACGCCCCGCAGCTCGATGTCGGCCAGGGCGATGGTGATCGGCAGTTCGATGGTCCTCAACACCTCGAGCGAGCCGGGGTCGAGTGCGTCGACGAGCGGAGCGACGAGGCGGGCCGCGTACCACGCCTCTCCCGCCGGGCCCAGACTGTCGCCGAGCTGGACCAGCTGGTTCGGGTCGGCGACGGGAACCTGCTCGCCGAGGTACCGCGAGACCAGGTCTGCAAGCGTCTTGTCCTGCCCGCCAGGCCGAAGCAGCCAGCCCGCCACGAAGGTGTCGAAAGCCAGCCCCCCGAACGGGACGCCCGCCCGGCGGAGCGCCTTCACCTGGTGCTTGGCGTCGTGCATGATCTTCGGGGCGTCGCTCGCGAGCCAGGCCTCGAACGGCGCGTAATCGGCGCCTCCGCGCTGCCAAGCGAGGGTGACGGTCTCCGTCGGTGTCGCGAGCCCCGCGCCGATCGGCATCCCGTCGAGGGTTTCGATCGTGACGGCGATGCCATCGGGGTTGGCAGCCCGCTGGCGCGCGAGCCACGCGCCGAGCTCCTCATCCAAGAGCTCCTGAGGCTTCGGGGCGCGCGGAGCCGACGGTGCTCCCGGGGCGCCACCCTCGGGCGTTCCCGTGATGCCCTCCGTCTTGAACAACCGATCGAGCAGAGTGCGGAACTCCAAGCGGCCGAACACGTCGCGGACCGCCTGCTCATCGATCGGCCGCTTCTTGAGGTCGTCGAGCGCGACCGGCAGATCGACGTCCGTCAGCAGGCGGTTCAGTCGCCGGTTGCGGATGGCGTTCTCCTTGTGCTCCCGGAGGCTCTCGCCGACCTTGCCGGTGATGCTGTCGGCGTTCGCCAGGATCTCATCCAGGCTGCCGAACTGCTTGAGCCACTTGACCGCGGTCTTCTCGCCGACCTTCGGGATGCCAGGAAGGTTGTCGCTGGTCTCGCCGATGAGCGCGGCGATCTCGGGATACTGCCAGGGCTCGATGTCGTAGCGGTCGCGCACCTTCGCCGGATCGTAACGGGTGAGATCCGAGACCCCCTGACGCGACGGGTACAGCAGCGTCACGTTGTCGTTGACGAGCTGGATGGTGTCACGGTCGCCGGAGACCACCAGCACGCGGTACCCCTCCTGCGTTCCGCGCACGGAAAGCGTCGCGAGGATGTCGTCGGCCTCGTAGTCCTCCTTCTGGATCGTCGTGATGTTCATCGCCGCGAGGGCCTCTTGCAGAAGCGGTACCTGTCCCATGAACTCGGACGGGGTCTCGCCGCGCGTCGCCTTGTAGTCCGGGTACTCGCGAGAACGGAAAGAGAAGCGAGAGATGTCGAACGCGACCGCGATATGCGACGGGTCCTCGTTCTTCAGGAGCATGATGAGCATCGCGATGAAGCCGTGTATGGCGTTCGTGTGCTGGCCGTCGCGAGTCTGAAAACTGTCGACGGGGAGGGCGTAGAACGCACGGAACGCGAGCGAATGGCCATCGATGACGAGCAGGGTAGGCTTTTCGGTGTCCGACACACGCCAAGCCTACAAGCGGGTTCTGACACCCGGATGCCAGACGGCTGAGGCGTCCTGACCCGAAGGTGAAGATGACCGAACAGGCCGGCAGCGCGCTCCAGTACGCACGAGAACGGGGCGTCGGCGCCCTGGCCGAGAAGATGGGCATCGAGATCGTCGAGTTCAGCGTCGAGCGATCGGTCGCGACGATGCCGGTGGAGGGCAACACGCAGCCGGCGATGCTGCTCCACGGCGGAGCGTATGTCGTGCTCGGGGAGACCCTGGGCTCGATGACGGCCAACCTCTACGCCGGCGAGGGGCGACTCGCCGTGGGGATCGAGATCAACGCATCGCACACGGCGTCCGCCACGAGCGGGATCGTGACCGGCGTGTGCACGCCCATCCACCTGGGGCGGTCGCTCACCGTGCACGAGATCGCGATCACCAACGAAGCAGGCAAGCGGTGTTCCACCGTGAGGATCACGAACCTGATCAAGGACCTCCCCCGGCGCGCCTGAGGACCGCGGCGGGCTCGGCGTGAGCGCTCCGGACTCACGGTCGCTGCGCGACCTTGAGTGGTTCTGTGGGAGATCTCGATGGGCTCGATCTGAGCGCTCCGGACTCAAGGTCGCTGCGCGACCTTGAGTCCTCCGCGCTCACTTCTTCGGGGCGAGCTGTTCGATGATCGCCTGGGCGACGTCGTGCATCGTGAGGCGACGGTCCATCGATGCCTTCTGGATCCAACGGAACGCCTCGGGTTCCGTGAGACCCATCTTCTCGTTGAGGAGGCCCTTCGCGCGGTCGACGAGCTTGCGGGTCTCGAAGCGCTCGACCATGTCGGCCACCTCGGCCTCGAGCGTGATGATCTGCTGATAACGGCTCAGCGCGATCTCGATCGCCGGCAGGAGATCGTTCGGGGTGAAAGGCTTGACCACGTATGCCAGGGCGCCTGCTTCGCTCGCCCGCTCGACGAGTTCCTTCTGGCTGAACGCCGTGAGGAGGACGACGGGAGCGATCTGCGCCTTGTTGAGCCGCTCGGCGGCCGAGATGCCGTCGAGCTGCGGCATCTTGACGTCCATGATGACGAGATCCGGCCGAAGCTCGGTCGCGAGCGCGACCGCCGTCTCGCCGTCTCCGGCCTCTCCGACCACCTCGAAGCCGTTGTCGCGGAGGATCTCGACGATGTCGAGCCTGATCAACGATTCGTCTTCAGCCACGACGACGCGGCGAGGCGCTTGGGTGGGTGCATCTTGATCGGTCACGGATAAATCCTACGGTAATCTGATCGAGGTCGAGGTGCCTGGCCGGTGTGGCGGAATGGCAGACGCGGAGCACTCAAAATGCTTTGTCCGAGAGGGCGTGTGGGTTCGAATCCCACCACCGGCACCCGCTCGACCGTACGCGACCGCTCAGAACGGCATCGTGATCCCGCGGAGGGAATGGCGAGCGGGCCGTGCGACCCTGTCCACGAGGGCCTTCGTCAGCCCGACCGTCCACGCGATGTTGGACGCGATCTGCTCGTTCGGCAGATCGTCCGGTTGATGCAGACGGTGCAGATCGTTGAAGGTCAGATGAACGGACGGCACCCCGGCTGCGTAGAACGACGCGTGATCGGTCCCATAGCTCGGTGGGAAGCGCGACACGACCTCCAGCGCATCCCTCGTCGCCTCGCCGTGGGCGCGGATCAGGCGGATCACGTCGTCCTCGAAACGCTCGGGACCGATGAACACCTCGAGGAGGTCGCCTCGACCGAGCCCGTCGAGGTTGATCACGAAGTCGAGCTCCTCGAGCCACTGGCGCGATGCCTCCGAGACCAACGCCCGCGATCCGGCGAGATGCCACTCCTCAGCCGTGAAGAACGTGATCTCGACCGGTCGTTCCGGAGGCGTGGCGACCCAGTGGCGCGCCAGAAGGAGGAGGGCGATCGTGCCACTGCCGTTGTCGTATGCGCCGGGGGTGTTCCAGAAGGTATCGTAGTGTCCGCACACGAGCACCGGTCCGCCTTTCCCGGCACCAGGAATCCGCACGGTGAGGTTCTCGCTCACCGCCTGAGGAGTGTGGGCAGCGCTCGCATCGAGGTGCGCGCGCACATCGTGGCCGTCAGCGATCCACTCGCTCAGCTGCATGGCGTCCACCCTGCCGATCGCGAGGTGCGGCACCGACTCGTCTGAGCCGATCGGCAGCGGCTGCGGAGCGGCGGGGCCCCCGTCGCGCCCGTGCAGGTATGCCACCGTGCTGCCGTGCTCGTCGATGGCGGCGAACTTCGTCCACACCATGGCGTCCGCCCACAAGCCCTGGGGGCCGATCGGCCGCAACCAGGCCGTCAGCTCCCCCGCCGAGCCGCTCCAGAGCATCGGCCAGCACGGGATGTCGCGGCCGATCGGCTCGGTGACCACGAGGCGGGCCTCACCACCGGGATCCCATCCCGTCGTGCGCACCTTGCTCGCCCTCACCTCGAGGCCGAGGGCTTCCAGCCGTTCGCTCAGGAAGGTCGCCGCCTTCCTGATTCCCTCCGTGCCGTGGAACCGTGGTCCGATCTCGACGAGCGCGCTGAGCTCCGCGAGCGCCTCCCGTTCCAGATCGCCGCTCATCCGACCGCATCCCCGTCCGCGAGCCACTGCACGAGCTGACTCCAGAACCGTCGATAGTGCGGCCAGGTCATGAACGCAGGGCTCCCCCAGTGCGGCGAGCAGTCGGACGCGAAGGCCCCCACCCGACCGGTTCCGTGGGCACCCACGACGAGCATCGGATCGTCGCCGACGGTGAGGATGGTCTCGGCGCCGCTCTTCGCAGTGAAGCGGTTGTAGCCGAGGAAGTACGGCCATTCACCGTCGATCCCCTTCAGCACCGGATGCGACGATGCCACCAGGGGGACGATGCCCTCCGGGGTCTCCACACGGTCGTCCGTGTCGAGCATCCGCACCGGCAGGACGTCGGCGAGCGGGGTCGAACCGTACCGCGCACGCCCTTCGAACCCGCCGAACGACATGTACCCGCCCACCATGAGGAGAGCCCCGCCCGAGGACACCCACTCGCCGATCGCCGTCATCCGGTTCGGGCGGCGCTCGCCCTCGATGAACACGGCGTGCGGGAGCAGAAGGGAGTCTGAGGGGAGGTCGCTCAGGATGATGACGTCGAAACGGTCGTCGAGCTCGGCAGCGGTGAACGGGAACTGCTCAACCGCCTCGTGGTTCGGCATGAACGTCACGTCGTGCCCGGAGCTCTCGAGATCCTCGATGAGCTTCTCTGCACCCTCCGAATAGCTCGACGTCGTGTACGAGCTCGCCCCCTTGGTGTGAACGGCGTACGTGTTCCAGCTCTCGCCGGCGATGAGTATGCGGAGGCTGTCGCCCGCGATGGATGTCATCGTTCCTCGATCTCTGTGTTGTTGTGTGAGTTGGCTGTGTTCTGTGTGGTGGCCGATGAGGACCCGGCCGTCCGCCGGGATGTGTCCGCCGCCTCGGCCGGATCAGTGAGGAACCGCGTGAGCCCCTCCGCATGCGCCACGACCTCCGAGATGGCGATGCTCTCATCCGGTCGGTGAGCGGACTGGATGTCGCCGGGCCCGAAGAGCACGGTCGGGACGCCGAGCAGGTCGTGGAAGAACCGCCCGTCGGAGCCCGCGGGGAAGCCGACGCCCTGCGCGTCGTCGCCCACGGCCCTCGTGAGGGCATCCACGATCGGCGGAGTGCCGTCGAGAGAGAACGGTCGCACGTTGTGCAGTTCCCTGACCGTGAGCAGCAGGCGCGGGTCCTGTCCAGCGCGCCAGCTCTCGATGATGCCATCGACCTCGGTGACGACGGCGTCCGCGTCTCCGGGATGGTAGGTGATGCAGACCTCCATGTCACACGTCGCGGCGACCTTCGTGGCTCCGTCTCCCCCGTGCAGGGCACCGATGTTGACCGCGCGCGGAGGGAGCAGCGGGTCAGGCTCGGAGCGGAGGGTGCCGACCCAGGCGAGGAGCCGGCCGGCGAGCTCCATCGCCGCCTCCACCGCGTTCACGCCGTCGCCTTTGCGGTTCGCGTGCGCCTCGACGCCTGTCACGGTGAACGCCATGGAGCGGCTCCCGACCTGCGCGGTGGCGATGCGCAGCGACGTGGGCTCGCAGACCACCACCAGGTCGGGTCGTGGGCCGTCGCTCAGGATCGAGTCGACGCACGCCAGCGAACCGGTGCCTCCTCCCGCCTCCTCGTCGGGGACCGACTGCACCTCGACGGTTCCGCGAAGCTCACCGGATGCCGCTGCGCGCGAGGCTGCGGCGATGGCACTGACGAGCCCCGCTTTCATGTCGGCCGATCCGAGCCCTGTCAGCCTCCCGTCTACGAGCGGCGCGGCGTGGGGGTCCACCGACCACCCCGCGCTGGCCGGCACCGTGTCGATGTGTCCATTCAAGACGACCAGCGGCCCTGGCAGATTGCAGGTCCACGTCCCGATGACCGCATGCATCCCTTCCGTCTCGCTGGGCGAGGAGAAACCGTACCGATCGGAGAGCACGTCGGGGTCCACCTGGACCCGGCGGATTCGTTGAGCACCTGCCTCGCGCATGATCGCCTCCACCTGCTGCTGGGCTGCCTGCTCGCTCCCCGAGACGGACGGGATCGCGACCAGGCGCGCAAGCGCGTTCTGGATCCAATCGCTGTCGCCGATCGTCACGATCCGCTCCTGTTCCTGATCCGGTCGAGCAGGACGGCCAGGATGATGATCACGCCGGAAAGGATCTGGATGACGAACGAGTTGACGCCGAGGAGGTTCAGCCCGTTCTGCAGCACGGTGAGGATGAGAGCGCCGAACAGTGTCCCGAAGACGCTCCCCCGTCCGCCGAAGAGGCTTGCTCCGCCGATGATGACGGCCGCGATCGCGTCGAGTTCCAGGCCCTCGCCCGATGTCGGCAGTCCGGCTCCGAGACGTCCGAGCAGGACGACAGCCCCGAAGCCGCACAGCGCACCGCTCGCCACGAAGACGAAGAACTTGGTGCTCGCCACCGAGACCCCCGCGATGTGGGAGGACGTCTCGTTCCCGCCGATCGCATACACATGCCGGCCCACGACGCTCTTGCCCAGGATCAACGCCACGAGGAGGAAGATCAGCAAGGCAAGGATGAGGGCCACCGGGATGCCCGCGACCACACCGAAGCCGAGGAAGCGCGTGTCGTCCGGGACGCCGGATATCGGGTACCCGCCCGTGTAGGTGAGGGCGACGCCGCGCAGGATCGTCATCATCCCGAGCGTGACGATGAAGGCGTTCACCTTCGCCCACGCGACGAGCGCCCCGTTGACCGCGCCGATGAGGGCGCCGAGCAGGACGACCACGATGACCGTGATGACACCCGGCATGCCGTGGTCGGCGCTGATGCTCGCACCGATGACAGCGCAGAGCCCGACGATGGACCCCACCGAGAGGTCGATGTTCGCCGAGATGATGACGAGGGTCATCCCACAGGCGACGATGATGAGAACGGCCGACTGCCGTCCGACGTTGAGCAGGTTGCTCGTCGTGAGGAACTGCGGTGTGAGCACCGAGAACACGACGCAGATGATGACAAGAGCGGCAAGCGCCGTCCCGCCGAACTTGTCGGCTCGTTGCAGGATGCCCCTGAAGACGGACCCGGCGCCGCGAGTGGCGTCCGCGGTGGTCGCGCTCATGCGGCATCCGCCGCTGTCATCGCTCTCAGCAGGTTCTCGCGTGTCATGTCTTGTCCTTCTGCCTCGGCCACCGAGGCGCCGTCGCGGATGACGACGACGCGATCGGCGAGCCCGAGGACTTCTGCCAGATCCGATGAGACGACGATGCAGGCGCCACCGGCTGCCGCGTAGTCGTCCAGAAGTTTGTAGAACTCGGCGCGTGCTCCCACATCGATGCCGACGGTGGGCTCGTCGATCAGGAGCAGCCGGGTGTGGCGGGCCAGCCAGCGTCCGAGGACGACTTTCTGCTGATTGCCGCCGCTGAGCTGCCCGACGAGCGTGTCGTGCGAGGGCGTCTTGACTCGGAGCGATCTCACCGTGTCGGTCACGAGGGACCGCTCCGCCGAAGCGGAGATGAGACCCACCCGGGCGACACCGGCTTCGTTGCCCAGCACGACGTTCGCGGCCACGCTCAGGTCGAGCACGAGTCCCTGCTGCTTGCGGTCCTCCGTGACCATGCCGATGCCGTCCGCGATGGACCGTCGGGGCGAGCGCGGGCGGTGATCGCGGCCGAGGTACGTGATGCGCCCGGCGGAGATCGGGTCGAGCCCGTAGAGCGCCCTCAGGAACTCCGTGCGCCCAGCCCCGACGAGCCCGGCGATGCAGACGATCTCTCCGCGGCGTACCGAGAGGCTCACGCCGTGGAGCGCGGCCGATCGGACGCCATCGGCTTCGAGCACGACCTCTGACGATGGCGCACGACGCCGGGGATAACTCTCGTCGAGCTCCCGGCCGATCATGTGATGCACGACCCTCTGCACGTCCTTCAGTCCCTCCTCGTGAGCGACCACGGCGCCGTCTCGGAGCACCGTCACCTCGTCGCTGAGCATCAGGGTGTCCTCGAGGTCATGGCTGATGTAGACGACGGCGATGCCGCGGTCCCGCAGTGACGCCACGAGATCGAACAGCACTTGCCGTTCCGGCGGCGTGAGTGAGGTGGTCGGCTCATCGAAGACGATGAGGCGCGCATCTCGGCCGAGCGCACGTGCGACCTCGACCATCTGCTGTGCCGCTGGGCCGAGGTCCTGGACAAGTGTGCGCGGGTCGATCCTCAGCCCGACCTGTTCGAGCAGTGGGAGCGACTCCGCCGTCCACCGCGCGTGCCGGAAGGGAGACCAGCCGCTGCCGAGGCGTCCGAGAAACAGGTTCTCCGCGACGCTGAGCTCGTTCACCAGCGTCCGATGCTGGTGAACGACCGCGATCCCGTGTCGCTCGCTCTCATGAGGCGAGTGCATCCGCGTCTCGGCGCCGTCGATCAGGATGCTGCCCTCATCGGGTGAGTAGATCCCGTTGATCGTCTTGACCAGGGTGGACTTCCCCGCGCCGTTCTCGCCCAGGAGGGCGTGGACCCTCCCGGACGAGAACGACACGTCGACGTCTTTCAGCGCCAGGACGCCCGGGAACCGCTTCGTGATCCCTCGCAACTCGAGGACGGGGGGTGCGAGCGAGGCCGCGCTCGCCCGCACCAGGTTCTCCGCCGACGTCATCACTTCTGATAGGACTCGTAGTTCGACTCGTCGACGAGCGTCACGGGCACCTCGATGACCTTCTCAACCGTCTCGCCGTTCAAGACCTTGAGAGCGGTCTCGGAGACGACCTTTCCGAGCGTCACCGGGTCTTGGGCCACCGAGGCCTTGAACGGCGAGTCACCCTTGGCGATCTCCTCCAGTCCCTCGCTGCTTGCGTCGAACCCGATGATGCTGATCTGGTCCTGCAGTCCGGCGGCGATCACGGCCTGGAGGGCGCCGAGCGCCATCTCGTCGTTCACCGCGAAGATCCCCGTCGTGTCCGGGTGTGCCTGCAGCAGGTCTTCGGCGACCGCCTGAGCCTGCTCACGCTTGGAGTCGCCGCTCTGGCTCGCGACGACCTCGATGTCGGGGGCGATCTCCTTGAGCTTCTCCGTGAAGCCCTTCTCACGGTCGACGACGGGGGTGATCGCCGGGTTGCTGATGATGAAGACCTGACCGGTCCCGCCGAGCAGCTCGGCCATCTTCGTGGCGGCGAGCTCGCCGCCCTCCTTGTTGTCCGACTCGATGTGTGCGGTCTGGCCGACATCTGCCGTCAGGCCGATGTCGACCGTGATCAGCGGGATGCCGGCGTCGGTGACCAGCCGCCCGGCCGCCTCGCCGGCGTCCGAGTCGATCGGCACCATCGTCACGAGGTCGACGCCCTTGGCGACGAAGTCTTCGATCTGCGCGGTCTGCGCGGCGAGGTCGCCGTTGGGGTCTTGGAACTGGTAGGCGATCTGATCTCCCGCGCCCTCTTCCATGCCCTTCTCGATGTCCTGGTAGAACTCGAAGCTCCGGCTGTAGGTGGTCGCTCCGACCGTGAACGCGCCCTCGTCGGCGCCGGCGTCACCGCCGGGACCCCCCTGCGCGCATCCGGACAGGAGGACGGCCGACAGCGCCGCGGTCGCGAGCGCGATCCTTCTGGTGGTTCTCATGGTGTGCTGCCTCTCGGTGTCGATAGGGATCGTCGTCGACGTGCATCGACGCTGATCGTGTCGTGTGGATCGATGTGTGATTGCCGAGGTGGGTGACGCATGAACTGCCCCGAACGCTTGCAATCGATGTTGCAATCGATTGCAAGCAACACGTTAGGGGCGCGAGCATATCGAGCGCAAGCATTTTCTGTGACGTAACGTGTTGTTTACATGGCGCGTCTCACGGAGCGCGGGTGCGGGCCCTGCGCGCCCTCTGCGCGGTATATTTGCAGCGCGTGAGGCTCACGACCGGATGAGGCGAGATGTCGACGATCTATGAAGTTGCGGAACGCGCGGGCGTGTCCGCGTCCACGGTGTCGCGGGTCTTCACTGGACGGAACGGCGTCTCGGCGGAGAAGTCGCGGCGGGTGAGGCAGGCGGCCCTCGAGCTGTCGTTCACGCCCAACCGCACGGCTCGCTCTCTGCGCCGCCGGAACTCCGAGCTCATCGCACTGCTGATCCCCGACATCGAGAACCCGTTCTTCACGGCTCTGGCCCGTGGCGTCGAGGATGTCGCCCAGGCGGCCGGATACTCGGTCGTGCTGTGCAACACCGACGAGGATCAGGCCAAGGAGGCGAGCTACGTCGACATCGCCGTGAGCGAGAGCATGTCGGGGGTCATCATCGCAGCAGCGGCCGAGCACAGCGATCTCACGCCCCTGATCGCCCGTGGCCGGCCGATCATCGCCGTCGACCGCGACGCATACATGTACGAAGTCGACGCCGTGATGGTGGATAACGAACAGGGAAGCTTTGCGGCGACGGAGGCGCTGTTCGCCCGGGGATTCAGGCGCGTCGCCTGCATCACGGGGCCGGAGAGCATCGGCAACGCCCAAGAGCGCACAGAGGGCTGGCGACGCGCCGTCGAAGCGCAGCCCTCACCGATGGCGAACGTGGATGCCTACGTGCGCAGCGCCAACTATCGCATCGATGGCGGACGAGAGGCGATGGAGAGCCTGCTCGCGCTGGACGCACCGCCGGATGCCGTCTTCGTGGCGAACAACATGATGGCGGTCGGAGCGTTGCAGGCGCTCACAGCGAGGGGACTCACTCCCCCGGGTTTCGGAGTCGCGACCTTCGGTGACCTGCCCTTCTCGATTTTCGATCCCTCCGCCATGATCGTCGTCGATCTCTCGGCGCGGAAGCTCGGCGAGACGGCGGCCGAGATGCTGCTCCAGCGCATCAACGGCGATGACCAGCCACCACGGACCGTCGTCCTGCCGTGCCCCCTCGCAGGCCAGGAGGCGCCCTGACGATCCGTCGGCACGAGCCCGCTCGGCGCATGAGCGCGTGGTAGTCGGGCGCGGCGTTCCGCCTGGCTGGTGTTCATCCTCGGGTCTGTCTGCGATCATGGGATCATGGGTCAACTCATCTACGGCGCAGGTACCGCCTACGAGATCGAAGATCGCATGCTCGCCCACGTGAAGGCAGCGGTCGGGGCGAAACTACGCCGTCATGAGAGCTTCTACCTGAGCTGGAGCCCGAACAGCAACGGTATCGGGCGCGTCACCCTGTGGGTCTCACCGGCGTCGTCGCTCCAGTTCATCTTCGAGGAGCCGGTGCCGCCGGAGCTCAGCAGAGACTGGCTCGACGCTCTCGCGCAGTCGTCCCACAGCCTGCGAGGCATGGTGATCATGACGGAGGAACAGGCGGCCGAGATCATCGCGCAGCGCGATGGCAGATCATCCCAAGGCAGTTCGGACCTCTGACGACGGGGCTCTCAGCGCCGGCCTCGATCGTCGGGCGCGGCCGCGCAACACCCCGCATCCGCGCTTGGAGTGCCGTCGACGCAATCCCGTCAGGGTCGCCGCACTCGATCGATGTCAGCGCCGCTTGATCTCGGCATCCGGTTCGTCTGCGAGATCCATCCCGTTCGCGCTGTTCGCGGACTCCATCAACTGCTCGAGCCATGCCCGGTTGATCTTCGGCTGACGACTGCCGTGATACTTGAAGTACAGCGGAATCGCCGTGTCGATCCAGATCGTGCTGCGCCCGTCGCCGGTCTCCGGGGCGTCGCGCCACGACACGGTGAAGCTCTCCTTACGGCGCAGCTTCTGCACGATCACGATCTGGAGGTGGGCGAGAGTCCGGTCGTCGATCTCGATCTGCATCGCGCCGTAGTTCAGTACACCCATGGCCCCGCTCTCCCCTTCTTCCGTTGTTCTCCCCAGAATCCTATCGGCGCGCGCTCCTCGCACCAGCGCGTGGCTCTCCGACGCGCCGCGCGAGGATCAGCTGCGGGGCGATCGTGCGGTGCCGTCTTCCGTGACGAGGCCGTGGACACGGCTGACGAGCAGGCGTAGGCCCGCGACGACCGTGGACCTGACGATCTCGTCCGGGCTGCCGTGGAGCTGCCTCTTCACGACGTGCAGCTCGCCACGCGGCGACGCGCAGCCGAAGAAGACGGTGCCGACCGGCTGGCAGTCTTGCTCCTGGGGGCCTCCCACACCAGTGACGGAGAGGCAGATCTCCGCACCGAACAGGGAAGCCGCGCCGCGCGCCATCGCGACGGCGGCTTCCTCGCTCACGACCGGACCGGGCGGCACCCCGAGGAGCTTGTGCTTGACCTCGGAGGCGTAGGCCACCACGCCCCCCAGGAACCACGTCGACGAGTGCGGGGCGGCACCGAGCGTTGTGGCGATGAGACCGCTGGTGAGCGACTCCGCCACGGCGATGCGATAGCGGCTCCCGGTGAGCTCCGATGCGATCTCCGCGGCGAGTTCGTCGGCGTGACCGTCGTCGTCTTCCGGCCTGGCCGTCATCGTGCCGATTCCATCAGTGGTGTCGAAGGGTGTCGATCAGTTCGGCCTTCCGTTTGCCCGAGTACCCCGAGATCCCGAGCTCTTTGGCGCGCTTCTTGAGCTCTGGCACTGTCCAGTCCTCGTAGTCGCCTGACGAGCCGCCCTTCTTGCCCACCGCGGAACGCCCGCGTTTCGCCGCTGCGTTCGATATGCGAGCCGCCTTCTGCTTGGATGCGCCGTCGTCGCGGAGCTTCTCGTAGAGCTCCGGGTCCTTGAGCGGTGAGTTCTTGCCGCGAGGCATCTGTCCTCCTTCGTTTCACGAGCGGCCGGCCCATCCGGCCGCGATCAGAGCGGCTTGCCGCCGGTGACCGGAAGCACCGCGCCCGACACGTACGACGATGCGGCGCCGTCCGCGAGGAACACATAGGTGGGCGCCAGCTCGGCGGGTTGCCCGGCGCGGCCCAAGGGGGTGTTCTGACCGAACGTCGGCACTTTGTCCGGCCACGACGTCGCGGGGATGAGGGGTGTCCAGATCGGGCCAGGGGCGACGGCGTTGACGCGGATGCCTCGTTCGCCGAGCTGCTGCGCGAGCGCCTTCGTGAAGGCGACGAGCGCGGCCTTCGTCATCGCGTAGTCGATGAGTTCCGGGGACGGGTCGAACGCCTGGATCGAGGATGTGGTGATGATCGACGAGCCGGGTGCGAGATGAGCGATGGCCTCTCGCGCCGTCCAGAGGGTGGCGAACAGGTTCGTGGTGAAGACGCGCTGGAACTCCTCCGTCGGCAGGTTCTCGAGGCCATCCCTGTTCTCCTGGTACGCCGCGTTGAGGACGAGGATGTCCAGGTGCCCGAACTCCTCGACGGTCCGCGTCACGATGCTCGTGCTGAACGATTCCTCGCGCACGTCTCCCGGGAGTAGCAGAGCGCGGCCACCCGCCTTCTCCACCCACCGTCCCGTGTCCTCAGCGTCGGCCTGCTCCTCGGGCAGATAGGCGATCGCGACATCAGCGCCCTCGCGTGCGAACGCGATGGCCACCGCACGGCCGATCCCCGAGTCACCGCCCGTGATGAGCGCGGCCTTCCCGGTCAGCCGATCATGCCCGACGTAGCTCTCCTCGCCGTGATCAGGGTTCGGCTCCGTCTCCGACGTGAGTCCTGGCTGGTCCTGCTCCTGCTCGGGGAAGTCCTCCGCGGGGTACTTCTCCACCGGGTCGTCGCCTCGTGTGCCCTCCGGCACGCCTTGTGTGTCCGACATGTGGCTCCTCGTTGGTTCGCCGACGGCCGGACAGCCGCCGCGTGCCATACGCTATGCGGAACCGGAGCGTGCACCAACGGGGTTGATCAACCAGTCGGCCTGTGGCAAGGCACGGTCATCCCGCCCGCTTGCCTGACTTCTTCTTCGCCTTCCTGGAGCGATCGACGCTTTGTCTCAGCGCCTCCATGAGGTCGATGACCTCGCCCTCGCCTTCCTTCTCGGGTGCTTCGCCGAAGGTCTCCTCGGTGTCGATCGCGTCGCCCTTCTCGATCTTCTCGTCAATGAGCTTGCGCAGCTCCACCTGGTACTCGTCGACGAACCGATCCGGCGTGAAGTCGTCTGCGAAGCTCTCGACGAGCGCTCCGGAGAGCTCGAGCTCCTTACTCGAGATGCGAACGCTCTCGTCAAGGGACGGGAAGTTCGCCTCGCGGATCTCGTCGTCCCACAGAAGGGTCTGGACGACGAGCACGTCGCCGCGGGTCCGGAGCGCCGCGAGCCGCGTCTTCTGGCGCAGCGCGAAACGGACGATGGCGGTGCGGTCCGTCTGCTCGAGGGTGCGCCGGAGGAGGACGTACGCCTTCGGCGACGAGGAATCCGGCTCGAGGTAGTAGCTGCGGTCGAACAGCATCGGGTCGATCTGGTCGGTGGGCACGAACTCGACGACCTCGATCTCGCGGCTGCGCTCAGCCGGGAGGGATGCCATGTCCTCCGCGGAGAGGACGACGGTGTGCTCCCCGTCGTCGTACGCCTTGGCGATGTTCTCGTACTTCACGATCTTGCCGCACACCTCGCACTTGCGCTGATAGCGGATGCGGCCGCCATCCTTGTCATGCACCTGATGCAGGGAGATGTCGTGGTCCTCTGTCGCGCTGTACACCTTCACCGGGACGTTCACGAGGCCGAACGAAATCGCGCCCTTCCAGATCGCTCTCATAGGACAAGTGAACACCCCGGCGCGCCGGAATCATAGTCTCACGCGAAGTCGGCACCGGACCGTTATGCACGCGGTGCGATCGTTCGCGTCCTAGGCGTCCGGCTCCCTCCCCCGTCTGACCGCGACCGGCACGGCGACGCTGAGCACGAGGACGATCGCTGCGGAGACGGCCCCTGCGACGATCCCTTCGGTCCGGCCGAGGACGAAGTCGAACACCAGCATCACGGTCCCCACGATGGTGATGCAGACGAAGGCATATGCGATGCGCAGGAGTACGTCCCCGACCTCGACGGTGACCCTCTTCATCTGCCGCCGGAACAGCGCGCGGTGAAGCATCACCGGCGCGATCCCGAACGCCATCGCCACCGCTGCGGCCGACAGCACGACCAGGTACAGGGACACACCGAACCCGTCGAGGTCCTCGAACCGTGGCTGGAACGCGATGGTGAGCAGGAACGCCGCCAGGATCTGGGTGCCGGTCTGGAGGACCCGCAGTTCTTGGACCAGATCCTTCCAGTTCCGGTCGCTGCGTTCGGCGGGGGTCTCGTCCCGCCCGTCCGTCATGGCATCCGCTTCGCTCGGTGCGCCATGGCGCACCGCACGGATCCGGTCCCCGGTCTGATTCGCTCCCGTCACGACGCTCCTCTCAGCAGACGGCACCGCCACGGCCCTGATCCGCGGTCGACGCCCTGATTCCTCGTACCTAGCACCGCCCGCGAGCGGCGGTCAACCCCCTTGCCCACGCATGCCACACATGGTGACGTCCAGTACGCGGGTCCTCCCGTGCCAACGACGAAGGGAACGACATGAACATCCTCATCGCCATCATCGCGATCGTGGCAGTCATTCTGCTGCTCACCGGTGGGCTCGTCTCCTCATTGAACTTCCTGCTGTGGGTCGGTCTGGTCCTGGCCATCATCGCCGTCATCATCTTCATCATCAGGATGATCACCGGTCGCCGCACAACCGGCTGACGCCGACCGCGGCCACTGCGCGCATGCGCAGTGGCTCTCCGGCGGTCGCCGCACATGGAGAAGGGGCCCGGCGTGTGCCGGACCCCTTCTCCATGCCCCGGGCAGATCCTATTTGTGCATCTGATAGGCCGGTGCGACCCCCTGGTGAGCGTCACCGACCCGGTGGACGCGGAGGTCGTTCGTCGAGCCGGAGATGCCGGGAGGAGATCCGGAGATCACGAGCACCTTGTCCCCGATCTCGGCCTTGCCGAGCCCGAGGAGGATGTCGTCGACCTGACCGAACATGGCGTCCGTGTGAGTGACCCGATCGACGAGGAACGTCTCGACGCCCCAGTTCAACTGCATCCGCCGCCGGATCGCCTCATCGGGGGTCATGCCGAGGACCGGGATGCGGGTGCGGAGGCGGGTCATCCGCCTGACGGAATCGCCCGTCTCGGTGAAGACGCAGAGGAATTTCGCACCCACGAAGTCGGCCACCTCCGCCGCCGCAAGGGTGATCGCTCCGCCTTGCGTCCGCGGCTTGGTTCCGAGCGGGAGGATGCGGTCGAGCCCGTGCTCCTCGGTCGACTCGATGATACGAGCCATGGTCTGGACCGTCACGATCGGGTATTCGCCGACGCTCGTCTCACCACTCAGCATCACGGCGTCCGCACCGTCCAGCACCGCGTTCGCGACGTCAGACGTCTCGGCACGGGTGGGGATGGGGTTCGAGATCATCGACTCGAGCATCTGGGTGGCGACGATCACGGGCTTCGCCATCCGGCGGCAGAGCTCCACGGCGCGCTTCTGAACGATGGGCACCGCCTCGAGCGGAAGCTCGACGCCGAGGTCGCCGCGTGCGACCATGATCCCGTCGAACGCGTCGATGATCTCTTCGAGGGCGTCCACGGCCTGGGGCTTCTCGATCTTCGCGATCACGGGGATCTTCCGCCCCTCCTCCGCCATGATCTCGTGCACGCGCTCGATGTCGCTCGCGTTCCGGACGAACGAGAGCGCGATGAAATCCGCGCCCAGCTTGAGGCCCCACCGCAGGTCGGCCTCGTCCTTCTCGCTCAGAGCGGGGACGTTGACAGCGACGCCCGGGAGGTTGATGCCCTTGTTGTTCGACACGGGACCCGCCACGACGACCTCGGTCTTCACGTTCGTCCCGTCGGACTCCAGCACCCTCACTCTGACCTTGCCGTCGTCGATCAGGAGGAAATCGCCCGGTTTGACGTCCTGGGGCAGACCCTTGAAGGTCGTGGAGCAGCGCTCGCGCGTCCCGACGATGTCGTCGGTGGTGATGGTGAAGATGTCGCCCTCGTCCAGCTCGTACGGCCCGTTCTCAAACGTGCCGAGGCGGATCTTCGGGCCCTGGAGGTCGACGAGCACCGCCACGGGCTTCGCCGCATCGGAAGCTGCCTTGCGGACAGTGGCGTAGACGCCTTCGTGCACGTCGTACGTGCCGTGGCTGAGGTTCATCCGGGTGACGTTGACACCCGCGTCGATCAAGGCGCGGATGCGTTCATAACTGGATGTGGCAGGGCCAAGGGTGGCGACGATCTTCGCTCGTCTCATTGCGTGAAGTCTCCGTTTTTCTGCGCGTGGGCGCGTGGCTGGGGTTCGGATTTTTCGGCATCGGGCGGGAGCCCGCATGAGTGAGTCTAGAGCGTGAGCCACATCCCGACGTCGGGTGCCTGCCGTGCTCCGGAGAGGTCAGGGTGCGTGGACGACGGCGACGTCGCAGCGGGCGCGGTCGAGCCGTGCGCCCGCGACGAGCGACGTAGCCGGATCGGTGGAAGGCACACGTCAGAGCGAGATTGCGCGGTCGGCGGGACGGACCGGCGCGGGCAACGACGTCGCCCCTTCGAGGTAACGGTCGACCGCTGCGGCGACGGCGCGTCCTTCGGCGATCGCCCAGACGATCAGTGACTGACCACGTCCGGCGTCGCCGGCCACGAACACGCCGGGCTCGCTCGTCTGGTACTCGTCGTCCCGCTCGACGTTGCCACGCTCGTCGAACGCGAGGCCCATCTGCTCGGACAGGTCGTGCGACTCGGGCCCGGTGAACCCGAGGGCGAGGAGGACGAGATCAGCGGGGATCTCGCGCTCGGTACCGCTCTTCGGCACTCGCTGGCCGTCGACGAACTCCGTCTCCGCCACGCGGATCGCGCGCACTTCGCCCCGCTCGTTCGGCAGGAACTCGACCGTCGAGACCAGGTACTGGCGTTCTCCGCCCTCCTCGTGCGCGCTCTGGGTCTCGAAGAGGAGCGGCGTCATCGGCCAGGGCTGGTGCTCGGGACGTGTCGTCCCGGGCTTGCGTCCGATCGCGAGGTTCGTCACGGAGGCGGCGAACTGACGGTGCGCTGTGCCGATGCAGTCGGCACCGGTGTCGCCTCCGCCGAGGATCACGACGTGCTTGTCCTCCGCCGTGATCTGGCCGGGGACGTCGTCGCCGGCGACCGCGTGGTTCGACTGGACGAGGTACTCCATGGCGAAGTGGATGCCTTTGAGGTCGCGGCCGGGGATCGGCAGGTCGCGCGGCACCGTCGCACCGGTGGCGATGACGACCGCGTCGTAACGGCGCCGGAGCTCGTCCCAGCTGATGTCGACGCCGATCGTGACACCGGCGCGGAACCGGGTGCCCTCGTCCGCCATCTGCTTGAGCCTGGCCTCCAGGTGCCGCTTCTCCATCTTGAAGTCGGGGATGCCGTAACGCAGGAGTCCGCCGATTCTGTCGTCACGCTCGTAGACCGCGACCGTGTGCCCGGCGCGTGTCAGCTGCTGGGCAGCCGCGAGACCGGCGGGCCCAGAGCCCACGACGGCGACTGTCTTGCCCGTGAGGCGCTCCGGCGGGTGTGAGTCGACCCAGCCGTTGGCGAAGGCCTGGTCGATGATCGACACCTCGACCTGCTTGATCGTCACCGCGGGCTGATTGATGCCGAGGACGCACGCGCTCTCGCACGGCGCCGGGCAGAGGCGGCCGGTGAACTCCGGGAAGTTGTTGGTCGCGTGAAGGCGCTCGATGGCCTGACGGCCCTCCCCGCGCCACATGAGGTCGTTCCATTCGGGGATCAGATTGCCGAGCGGGCAGCCCTTGTGGCAGAACGGGATGCCGCAGTCCATGCAACGCCCCGCCTGGCGGCGCAACTGGGTGGGGTCGCCGTTCTCGTAGACCTCTTTGAAGTCCATGATGCGGACGGGCACGGGTCTGCGCGGCGGCAGCTCCCGCTCCGTCACCTTGAGGAATCCCTTCGGATCAGCCACCGGTCACCTCCAGAATCCGGCCCCAGACGACGTCGCTGTCGGGATCGAGCCCCTCGGCGACAGCGTCTTCACGGGTCCGCAGCACGGCCGCGTAGTCGCGGGGCTGCACTTTCACGAACGACGACTGGATCTCGTCGAGATGCTCGAGCATGTCGGCGGCGAGCGGAGACTCGGTGCGCTCGACGTGCTGCTTGAGCAAGGCGCGGACCAGCTCGACGTCGGCGCGGTCGAGCGGCAGGAGCTCGAGCTCGCCGGACTGGAGCGACTCACGGTTGACACGGTCCTCTTTCAGGTTGTACACGAAAGCGGTGCCGCCTGACATCCCGGCGCCGAAGTTGCGGCCGGTCCGACCGAGGATGAGCGCCGTCCCACCGGTCATGTATTCGAGGGCGTGATCTCCGACGCCCTCGACCACCGCTGTCGCGCCCGAGTTGCGGACGAGGAACCGCTCACCGACGAGCCCGCGGATGAACATCGTCCCGCCGGTTGCCCCGTAGCCGATCACGTTGCCCGCGATGACGTTCTCCTCCGCCGCGAAGGCGGCGTCGCGTGGCGGACGCACGACGATGTCTCCGCCGGACAGCCCCTTGCCGACGTAGTCGTTCGCGTCGCCCTCGAGCCTGAGCACGATGCCGGCGGGAAGGAAGGCGCCGAAGGACTGCCCCGCCGTCCCGGTCAGCGTGATGTCGATGCACTCCGATGGCAGCCCGTTCTCGCCGTGGCGCTTGGTCACCTCGTGGCCCAGCATGGTGCCCACAGCGCGGTCAGTGTTGCGGATCGGCAGCTGGATGAGCACCGGCTCTGCGCGTTCGAGGGCCGCCTCGCTCAGACGGATCAGCTCGACGTCGAAGTGCTTCTCGAGCTCGTGGTGCTGGCCGCGCTCGTTCTTCCGCGGCTCGCCCTCCATGAAGCGGGGTCCGTCGAGGATCGGGGCGAGGTCGAGCCCCGACGCCTTCCAATGCTCGATCGCACCGCTCACGTCGAGGAGCTCGTTGTGCCCGATGGCCTCGTCGATCGATCGGAAGCCGAGCTCGGCGAGATACTCACGAACCTCCTGCGCGATGAATTCGAAGAAGTTCACGACGAACTCCGGCTTACCGGAGAAGCGCTCCCTGAGCACGGGGTTCTGGGTTGCGACTCCCACGGGGCATGTGTCCAGGTGGCAGACCCGCATCATCACGCATCCCGACACGACGAGTGGCGCCGTGGCGAAGCCGAACTCCTCCGCGCCGAGCAGCGCGCCGACGATGACGTCTCTCCCTGTCTTGAGCTGCCCGTCCACCTGGACGACCACCCGGTCGCGCAGGCCGTTGAGCATGAGGGTCTGCTGTGTCTCGGCGAGACCCAGCTCCCACGGGGTGCCCGCGTGCTTGAGCGAGTTCACCGGGCTCGCTCCCGTGCCGCCATCGTGCCCGGAGACGAGGATGACGTCGGAGAGCGCCTTCGCCACACCGGCGGCGACGGCGCCGATGCCGGACTGGCTCACCAGCTTGGTGTGAACCCTGGCGCCCGGGTTCGCGCGCTTCAGATCGAAGATCAGCTGCTTGAGGTCCTCGATCGAGTAGATGTCGTGGTGGGGCGGCGGCGAGATGAGGCCGACTCCCGCGGTCGCGTGGCGCGTCCTCGCCACCCACGGATAGACCTTGGTCGGGGGGAGCTGCCCGCCCTCGCCGGGCTTCGCGCCCTGAGCGAGCTTGATCTGGATGTCGTCCGCGTGGGTCAGGTACATGCTGGTGACCCCGAACCGGCCGGAGGCCACCTGCTTGATGGCGCTGCGGCGTTCGGGATCGAGCAACCGCTCGACGTCCTCGCCGCCCTCGCCGGTGTTCGACTTCGCGCCGAGACGGTTCATCGCGATAGCGAGCGTCGTGTGCGCTTCCTCCGAGATGGAGCCATAGCTCATCGCACCCGTCGAGAACCGCTTGACGATCGACGAGACCGGTTCGACCTCGTCGATCGGGACGGGCGGGCGCACGCCGGTACGGAGCTTGAACATCCCGCGGAGGGTCATGAGCTCCGCCGACTGGTCGTCGACGAGCTTCGTGTAGTCGCGGAAGATGTCGTAGCGCCTCGTCCGGGTCGAGTGCTGCAGCCGGAAGACGGTGTCGGGGTTGAAGAGGTGCGGAGCGCCGTCGCGACGCCACTGGTACTCGCCGCCCGTCGCGAGACGCTCGTGCGCGATCTCTGACGGGTTGATCGGGAAGGCGGCCTGGTGCCTGGCGAGGTTCTCGGCGGCGATGACGTCGATGCCCACCCCGCCGAGCTTGGTTTCGGTGCCGGTGAAGTAGGTGTCGACGAACTCCTGCGAGAGGCCGACCGCTTCGAACGCCTGCGCGCCGGCGTACGACGACACGGTGGAGATGCCCATCTTCGACATGATCTTCAGCACGCCCTTGCCGAGCGCGTAGATCACGTTCTTCACGGCCTTCTCAGGAGTGATCCCCTGGATCATGCCGTTACGGACGAGCTCCTCGCAGGTCTCCATCGCCAGGTACGGGTTGACCGCGGATGCCCCGTAGCCGATCAGGGTCGCCACGTGGTGCACCTCGCGGACATCACCGGCCTCGACGAGAAGCCCCACCTTGAGCCGGGTCTCGGCGCGGATCAGGTGGTGGTGCACCGCAGCCACCATCAGGAGCGACGGGATCGGCGCGAGGTCCTTGTTGGAGTCACGGTCGGAGAGCACGATGAACTTCGCACCGTTCTCGATCGCCTCGTCGACCTCCGCGCACATCGCGTCGATGCGGCGTCGCATGGCGTCCGGACCCTCGTCGAACCGGTACAGGCCCTTGATCGTCGTCGTGGTCCTGCTGCCGGGAGACGGATCGATGTGCTGGATCTTCGCCAGCTCGTCGTTGTCGATCACCGGGAAGTCGAGGACGACCTGACGCGCGTGCTCGGGTCCCATGGTGAGGAGGTTGCCCTCGGGACCGACGCTCAGCTTGAGTGAGGTGACGACCTCCTCGCGGATCGAGTCGAGCGGAGGGTTCGTGACCTGCGCGAACTGCTGCACGAAGTAGTCGAAGAGCAGGCGCGGGCGCTTCGATAGGACCGCGATGGGCGTGTCGGACCCCATGGCACCGAGGGGCTCCGCTCCCGTCTGCCCCATGGGCATGAGGAGCATCCGGACCTCTTCCTCGGTGTAGCCGAACGTGCGCTGCCGCCTGGTGACCGATGCCGGGGTGTGGACGATGTGCTCTCGCTCGGGCAGGTCCGCTAGGCGGATCCGGCCCTTCAGCCACTCTCCCCAGGGCTGGGACGCGGCGAGGGAGTCCTTGATCTCCTCGTCCTCGATCACGCGCCCGGCCTCGGTGTCGACGAGGAACATCTTGCCGGGCCGCAGGCGGCCCTTGCGCTTGACCCTCGATGCCTCGATGTCGAGCACACCGATCTCGCTGCCGAGGACGACGAGCCCATCGGTCGTCTCCAGCCAGCGGCCGGGCCGCAGCCCGTTGCGGTCGAGGGTGGCGCCGACGAGCGAGCCGTCGGTGAAGGTCAGCGCGGCCGGACCGTCCCACGGCTCCATCTGCATCGAGTTGAACTCGTAGAAGTCGCGCCGGTCCTGGGGGATGTCAGCCTGCTTCTCCCAGGCCTCGGGCACCATCATCATCATGGCGTGCGGAAGACTCCGGCCACTCAGCGTCAGGAGCTCGAGGACTTCGTCGAACGACGCCGAGTCGCTCGCCCCCGGGGTGATGATCGGAAGGAGCGGCTTCAGGTCGCCGAGCAGCTCCGACTGGAGCTGGGACTGACGTGCACGCAGCCAGTTGCGGTTGCCCTCGATCGTGTTGATCTCGCCGTTGTGAGCCATCATCCGAAGCGGCTGGGCGAGCGGCCACGACGGGAAGGTGTTGGTCGAGTAGCGCGAGTGGACGATCGCGAGCTTCGACGCGAACCGATCGTCGCTCAGGTCCGGGTAGAACGGCTCGAGCTGCAGGGTGGTCACCATGCCCTTGTAGACCATGGTCCGGCTCGAGAGCGAGATGAAGTATGCGCCGAGCTCGCGTTCGACGCGCTTACGCAGACGGAAGGCACGCCGGTCGAGGTCGATCCCGGCAAGTCCGTCGGTCGTGCCCACGAACAGCTGCTGGAAGGCAGGCATCGCGTCGCGGGCGAGCTTTCCCAGGTGGTCGGGCTCGGTGGGAACGTCCCGCCATCCCAGCACGACGAGGCGCTCGTCGGAGGCGATCGACTCGATCCGGCTCTTCAGCGCCGCCCTCGCGCCGTTCCCGATGGGAAGGAACCCGATGCCGACGGCGTACTGACCTGCGGGAGGAAGGTCGAACGTCGTCACGGCGCGAAGGAACTCGTCGGGGATCTGGGTCAGGATGCCGGCGCCGTCACCGGTTCCCGCGTCGGATCCGACGGCACCGCGATGCTCGAGGTTCCGCAGGGCGTCGAGCGCGAACGTGATGATGTCGTGGCCAGCCGTCCCGCGGAGCGTCGCGACCATCGCGAGACCGCAGGCGTCCTTCTCGAAGGCAGGGTTGTACATGCCCTGCCGCTTGGGCACGGAACTGAATGGAGAGTGCTGAGGGCTAGAGGCCATGGAAAACCGTCCTCACGAGGGATATGGAAACTGGGACGTCAGTGGCCCGTGATGATCGGGATGCCCGTTGGGGCATGTGCGAGGTGCGTTACCTGACCGGTTTCGCGTCAGACTCGGCGCCTTTATCGCTTGTGGCCTCGGCTTCCGATGTCGCGATCGGCTGATCGGGATCGCTCAGATCGACGTACTCTGATTCGCTATCTGCCGATTCTACCTTAGAGTTCTTGCCGCCCTTCCATTCCCGCCCGGGCACGTAGGGACTGGGCTCGAGACCGGGGTGGCGACGCGACTGGACGACGATGATGACGATCCCCGCGACGATCGCGAGGAGCGCTGCCCAGACGTTCACTCGCAGGCCGAGGAACACCTCGCTCGGATCGATGCGGATCGACTCCCACACGGTTCGCCCGGCACCGTACCAGATCAGGTACAGCCCGAACAGCTTGCCCCACTGCATCCGGCTCTTGCGTCCCGCCCAGATCAGCACGAGGAAGCCGAGGACGTTCCAGATGACCTCGTAGAGGAAAGTCGGGTGGAACAGCACGCCAGCCGGGAGTCCGACGGGGTATGCCGGATTGTCGGCCTCGATCTCGAGCCCCCACGGAAGCGTGGTCGGAATGCCGTAGAGCTCGTGGTTGAACCAGTTGCCGAATCGTCCGAACGCCTGCGCCAGGATCAAGCCGGGCGCGAGGGCGTCCGCGAACGTCCAGAACCGGATGCCGGTGAACCGGCATCCGAGCCACGCGCCGATCGCGCCACCGAGCAGCGCGCCGAAGATGGCGATGCCGCCCTCCCAGATGTAGAGGGTCTTGAGGAGGTCCGCCCCGGGGAAGAAGTAGTCGTTGGGGTGGGTCAGCACGTGGAAGACGCGCGCGCCGACGATTCCGAACGGGACGGTCCAGAGGACGAGATCGAGGATGACGCCGGGCTCGGCGCCACGACGGGTGAGACGGATGTGCGCGACGATGCAGGCGATGATGATGCCGGCGAGGATGCACAGGGCGTAGAAGTGGATCGTGAACGGCCCGAGCTGGATGAAGCTCACGTCGGGACTCGGAATGCTCTGCCTGATGGACACCTGGCGTCACGCCTTTCTGAACGAGCGGAAGTGCAGCGCGTACAACTCTAGTTCGCGCGCGTCGTGCGGCGCGAAACGGCGTCGCCGGCCGCTGTGCCGCGCGAGAGCTCGCTGGCGACGGAGGCGACATGGGCGACTCCGCCGTCGGCGAGCGCCTTCACGAGGGCGGAGCCCACGATGGCGCCGTCGGCGTACTCCAGCACCTCTCGCACCTGCTGTGCTGTCGAGATGCCGAGACCGACACACGTGTGCTCCACCCCGGCGTCTCGCAGGCGCGAGACGAGGGTGCGTGCGGCCTGATCGACATCCGACCTCGCGCCGGTGATCCCCATCGTGGACACGGCGTAGACGAAGCCCCTGCTCGACTCGACCGTCTGCTTCAGCCGTTCGTCGCTCGAGGAGGGGGCCGCGAGGAAGACACGGTCGAGCCCGGTGCGTTCCGAGGCGGCGATCCACGCAGCGCCTTCGTCGGGGATGAGATCCGGCGTGATGAGGCCCGATCCCCCTGCGGCCGCCAAGTCGTCGGCGAACCGCTCGACTCCGTACTGAAGCACGGGATTGTAGTAGGTCATCACGAGCACAGGCGCGTCGACGCGGCTCGTGATACTCCGGACCGCCTCGAAGCCGTCGGCGAGACGAAACCCGCGTGCGAGCGCGGTCTGGGTCGCGGCCTGGATGACCGGGCCGTCCATGACCGGGTCGGAGTACGGCAGGCCGAGCTCGATGATGTCGACCCCGTTCTCCGCGATGGCGACGGCGGCGTCGACGCTCTCGTCGAACGTCGGGAAGCCGACCGGGAGGTAGCCGATCAGGGCGCCGGCCCTCTCGCTGTTCGCCCGGCTCAGGACGGATGCCACGGTGCTCACGATTGCGCGGCTCCTTCGTCGATGAGGTCGAAGTACCGGCCGGCGGTCTCCATGTCCTTGTCGCCGCGGCCGGAAAGGCTCACGAGGATCGTCGAGTTAGGCCCGAGCTCCTTGCCGAGCTCGATCGCCCCGGCCAGCGCGTGCGCCGACTCGATGGCAGGGATGATGCCCTCGGTGCGGCTGAGCAGCCGGAAGGCTGACATCGCGTCGGCATCCGTCACCGGCCGATAGGTCGCCCTGCCGATGCTCGCGAGCCACGAGTGCTCCGGCCCGACCCCCGGGTAGTCGAGCCCCGCGGAGATCGAGTGCGATTCCATGGTCTGGCCGTCGTCGTCCTGTAGCAGGTAGCTGCGTGCGCCGTGCAACACGCCGGGGCGGCCCTTGGTGATGGTGGCGGCGTGGCGTGGCGTATCCGCGCCGTCGCCCGCAGCCTCGAAGCCGTACAGGGCGACCGAAGGGTCGTCGAGGAACGCATGGAAGATGCCCATGGCGTTGGACCCGCCTCCGACGCAGGCAGCGACGGCGTCAGGCAGAGTGCCCGTCAGGTCGAGCACCTGCTGTCTGGCCTCCTCGCCGATGATCTTCTGCAGGTCGCGCACCATCGCCGGGAACGGGTGGGGTCCTGCCACGGTGCCGAAGATGTAGTTGGTGTGCGCGACGTTCGTCACCCAGTCGCGCATCGCATCGTTGATCGCGTCCTTCAGCGTGCGGGACCCGGTCTTCACAGCGACGACCTCTGCCCCGAGAAGTCGCATGCGTGCGACGTTGAGGGCCTGCCGTTCAGTGTCCACCTCGCCCATGTAGATCACGCACTCGAGCCCGAACAGCGCGGCCGCGGTCGCCGTGGCGACGCCGTGCTGACCCGCGCCCGTCTCGGCGATCACGCGGGTCTTGCCGATCCGCTTCGTGAGAAGAGCCTGCCCGAGCACGTTGTTGATCTTGTGCGAGCCGGTGTGGTTGAGGTCCTCCCGCTTGAGGATGATCCTGGCGCCTCCCGCATGCTGGGCGAAGCGGGGCACCTCCGTGATGATCGACGGGCGCCCGACGTAGCTGCGGTTCAGCTCATCGAGCTCCGCGCGGAACCCGGGATCGGCCTTCGCGGCCGCCCATGCCTCCGTGAGCTCGTCGAGGGCGGCGACGAGAGACTCGGGGACGTAACGTCCGCCGAACTCGCCGAAGTATGGGCCCGTCTCTGCGCGAAGCGGGCTGGATCCGGATGCTGTGCTCTCTCTCGACACGCTCTACACCGCCAAGAACTCTCTGAGGGTCTGGACCGGGTCGCTGGTCACGAGCGCCTCACCGACGAGAACCACGTCGGCTCCGGCGTTCCGGTAGTGGGCGACATCCGCAGGAGCCATGACCGCGGACTCGGCGATGCGCACGACCCCCTCCGGGATGCGTGGCACCAGGCGGCCGAACAGGTCTTTGTCGAGCTCGAAGGTGGAGAGGTTGCGCGCGTTGACGCCGATCACCGCTGCGCCGAGGTCGACAGCGCGATCCATCTCCTCAGCGCTGTGCGTCTCGACGAGCGCCGTCATGCCGAGGTCGACGATCAGGGCGTGCAGTTCGGCGAGCGTCGTCTGATCGAGCGCGGCGACGATGAGGAGCACGATGTCGGCCCCGGCGGCGCGTGCCTCGAACACCTGGTAGGGCGTGGCGATGAAGTCCTTCCGCAGCACGGGGAGGCCGACGGCGGCGCGCACGGATCGCAGGTCGTCGAGGGAGCCCTTGAACCGGCGTCCCTCGGTGAGAACGCTGATCGCGCTCGCTCCCCCGAGCTCGTACGCGCGCGCGAGCGCGGCTGGGTCTGCGATGTCGGCGAGGTCGCCACGGGAGGGGCTCGCGCGCTTCACCTCGGCGATGATCTTCACCCGTTCGGCTGGTGCGAGTGCGGCGAGTGCGTCCCGAGCGCTGGGAGCGTCGAGCGCATCCCGCTCGACCTGCGCGAGCGGACGCTGCAGCTCGCGCTCCCTGGCATCCTGCACCGCGCCGGCCGTGAGATCGGCCAGCACGACCTCAGTGCTCCTTCGCCGCGTACTTGGGGCCGTTCACTCCGTAACCGGCCTTCGCCATGATCCATCCGACGATCGCTCCGAGCACGAAGAGCCCCGCGGCGGCCCACACGAGCCAGGCCTGATCGAGGACGAAGGCCACCGTGCCGATCGTGAAGGCGACAAGCATGATGACGACGGCCGTCCAGGCGGCTGGAGAGTGGCCGTGACCCGGCTCAGACTCGATGCTCATGAAACTCCTTTGGGGGTGCGACGGAACAAGTGTATCGGGTGAGCGCGGGTGCGATCGTGACGCGGCCGCGGGTTCCGCCTGCCACGGATCGCCCCGACCGGCTCCGCGTCAGCGGGTGGGATCGTCGCCGTGGCTGAGGTCGTCCCAGGTGTCGACGGCGTCCCGGTCATCCTGCTCGCCGGCCGGCGCGAATCTGGTCGCGCGGTACCGACGCGATGCGACGGGCCATCTCGACGCCGTGAAGCAGACGGCGACGCCGGCCGCGATGATGGCGATGCCGGTGATCAGTGTGACGACCGGCCACGCCGACGCGTCCGCGCGCTCGACGATGCCCGCGATCGACTCGTCGCCGGCGATGCCCGTGACAGCCGTGACGGCCGCCCGGCTCGCGGAGACCGGATCGCCGAGGGCCAGGCCGGCGGAGAGGGCGATGCATCCGCCGATCACGGCGCTCAGGATGCCCAGGACGACCCTGAAGACCGGGCCGGCGATCGCGAGGGCGGCTGCGAGCGCGAGTGACGACAGCGCGAGCGCCATCGTGGCCGGAGCCGCGGTCTGCCCGTCCACGGCGGTCGCGTGCTCGCCGGCTTCTCCGGCGATGACGACGGAGAACCACGTCTGCGTCCAGCCGGCCAAGGCGAGTCCGCTGAGCACGACGATCGCGGCGAGCAGGATGAGCTTCGAGCGTCTGCTCCGGGTACGCTCCTCGGTTCGTTCCGTGTTCGTCACGAGACCCGTCTCATCGAGTTCGCCACCGCGACGGCCCGCAGAGGGGCGGCGGCCTTGTTCTGCGACTCCTGATACTCGCTCTCAGGAACGGAGTCGGCGACGAGGCCGCCACCCGCCTGGACGTGCGCGACGCCGTTCATGATCGTCGCCGTGCGGATCGCGATCGCCAGGTCGGTGTCGCCGGAGAACGCGAAGTATCCGACAACGCCTCCGTAGACACCGCGTTGGGCCGGCTCGAGGGCGTCGATGATCTCGAGCGCACGCGGCTTCGGTGCGCCGGAGAGCGTTCCGGCCGGGAAGGTGGCACGGAAGACGTCGACGGGGCTCGCGTCCGATCGGAGGTCGCCCTCCACCGTCGACACGAGGTGCATGATGTGGCTGTACCGCTCGACGCGCATGAACTCGGTCACTCCGACCGACCCGGCGGCGCAGACCTTCAAGAGGTCGTTGCGGGCGAGGTCGACGAGCATGAGGTGCTCTGCGCGCTCCTTCGGGTCGCCGGCGAGCTCCTCGGCGAGTTCGACGTCCTGTTCCGGCGTCGCGCCGCGCGGCTTCGAGCCCGCGATCGGGTGCGTGATCACGCGGCCGTCGCTGACCTTGACGAGCGCCTCAGGTGACGAGCCGACGATCGAGTACGGCGTGCCATCAGGCTTGTTGAGCGTGAGCAGGTACATGTAGGGGCTCGGGTTCAGTGTGCGCAGGACCCGGTAGACGTCGATCGGCGGCGCGCTGCACTCCTGGTCGAAGCGTTGCGAGATGACGACCTGGAAGATGTCGCCCTCCCGGATGTGCTCCTTGGCTGCGATCACGGAGGCGATGAAGTCCTCCTTGCGGGTGCGCAGCGAGGGGTCGGGTGCGCGCGTGACGTCGACATCGGCAAGCCACGCCTCGCTCGGCTGCGCGAGCAGGGTCTGCATCCGGTCGAGCCGGCCGGTCGCCTCCGCCCACAGAGCGTCGGCGTCGTCGCGCCCGTCGTTCAGCACGTTGGCGATGAGATGGACGGTTCCCGTCCGATGATCGAGCGCGATGAGCTCCGAGACGAAGCACAGGGCCTGCCCGGGAACGTCGACCTCTTTTGCGGGCGCATCGGGCAGACGCTCGATCTGGCGCACGGCATCCCAGCCGATGAAGCCGACGAGCCCACCCGTGAGCGGAGGATGCCCGTCGACTGCCGGCGTGCGCCACCGCGCGTGGAGTGAGGCGATCGCGTCGAGGGGCGCCTGCCCGCTCACGTCGCCGAGGGCGCGCTCAGCCGAGACCCCGTAGTCGATCCACGACACCTCGTCGCCGGATTGCGTCAGCACGCCGAAGGACGAGACGCCGACGAACGAGAACCGGGACCAGATGCCGCCCTGCTCCGCCGATTCGAGGAGGAAGCTTCCAGGATTCGAGAGCGCGACTTTGCGATAGATGCCGACGGGTGTCTCTCCGTCGGCGAAGAGCTCGCGGACCACGGGGATCACGCGGTTCGTCGCATCCCGCTGGAGTTCGTCGAAGCGGTCACGGCTCGTTCCGTGGTGCGTCATCGCGGGGCGTCCTCTCCGGAGTCATCGGCGCCGTGCCCGGCGACGAACGGGACGAAGTCGCGGGAGTCGAAGCAGGTCCGCGTGCCCGTGTGGCACGCTGCTCCCACCTGCTCCACCTCGATCAGCAGAGTGTCGCCGTCACAGTCGAGGCGGGCACCCCGCACGTACTGGACGTGACCGGAGGTGTCGCCCTTGCGCCAGTACTCCTGGCGCGACCTCGACCAGAAGGTCACCCGGCCCTCGCTCAGCGTGCGCCGGAGCGCCTCGTCGTTCATGTATCCGAGCATGAGGACCTCGCGCGTGTCCCACTGCTGGACGATCGCGGGGACGAGGCCGTCGGGCCCCCAGCTCACGTCAGCCATCGTCGCCGTGACCGTACTCGGCTCGCTCGGGTTCTGCGTGTTCATCGCCGTACCTGGATTCCTTCTGCCGCAAGTGCGGACTTGACCTCGGGAATGGTCAGCTGACCGGAGTGGAAGACGCTCGCCGCGAGCACTGCGTCGGCACCTGACGCTATCGCGGGGGCGAAGTGCGCGGTCTGGCCGGCGCCTCCCGACGCGATCACCGGGACGCTGCTGATCTCGCGCATCCGTGAGATCAGCTCGAGATCGAAGCCCTCCTTGGTGCCGTCGGCGTCGATGGAGTTGACGAGGAGCTCGCCCGCTCCTCGTTCGATCGCCTCCCGAGCCCAGTCGAGGGCGTCGAGTGTCGTCTCGGTCCGCCCGCCGTGCGTGGTCACCACGAAGCCGGAGCTCGTGGCGGCCGACCGCTTCACGTCCAACGAGAGCACGAGCACCTGTGCGCCGAAGCGGTCGGCGATCTCGCCGACGAGATCGGGGCGCGCGATGGCCGCGCTGTTCACGCCGACTTTGTCGGCACCGGAGGCCAGAAGACGCGCGACGTCGTCCGTGCTTCTCACGCCTCCCCCGACCGTCAGCGGTATGAACACCTGCTCAGCCGTCTGGCGCACGACGTCATAGGTCGTGTCTCGGTTGTCGACGGTGGCCGTCACATCGAGGAACGTCAGCTCGTCTGCGCCCTGTTCGTAGTAGCGCGCAGCCAGCTCGACCGGGTCTCCGGCGTCGCGCAGATTCTGGAAGTTCACGCCCTTCACGACGCGCCCCGCGGCGACGTCGAGGCACGGGATGACGCGGACCGCTACCGTCACGGCATCCTCCCTCACAGCCTGGCGGCGTGGATCGCGCTCACGAGGATGGCCCGCGCGCCGAGGTCGTACAGTGCGTCCATGATCTGGTTGGTCTTCTCCCGGCGCACCATCACCCGGACGGCCACCCACTCCGGGTCGCGGGTGGGTGACACCGTGGGAGACTCGATGCCCCCGGCGATCTCGGTGGCGCGGTCGAGAAGGCTGGCGGGAAGGTCGTAGTCCATCAGGACGAACTGCCGCGCCACGAGTACTCCCTGCAGGCGCCGGCGGAGGGTGGAGAGTCCCGGCCTCTCCGTTGGTGCCCCGATGAGGACCGCCGTCGAGTCGAGGATGACGGGACCGAAGATCTCGAGGCCGGCCTTGCGCAGGGTCGCGCCGGTCGAGACCACGTCGGCGACAGCGTCCGCGACCCCGAGCTGGACCGCGGACTCCACGGCGCCGTCGAGCCGGACGAGTTCCGCCGTGATGCCGTGGCGCGCGAGGAAGTCTCCGACGAGGCCGGGATAGCTCGTCGCCACGCGCACTCCGGCGAGATCCGTCAGCTCCGAGAAGCGGTCGGCCGGCCCCGCGAACCGGAAGGTCGAGTCGCCGAAGCCGAGCGCCTCGATCTCGGATGCGTCGGAGCCGGAGTCGAGCAGGAGGTCGCGCCCCGTGATGCCGACGTCGAGGGCTCCGGAACCGACGTAGGTCGCGATGTCTCGCGGCCGGAGGTAGAAGAACTCGACCCCGTTGGCAGGGTCGGCGATGTGCAGCTCCTTCGGGTCGCGGCGACCCGCGTATCCTGCCTCGTGCAGCATCTGGGCGGCTGTCTCAGCCAGCGAGCCCTTGTTGGGCACTGCGATTCTCAGCATCTGCTCTCGTTCGTCTGTCGATGGGGTGACCGGGACTGACGTCTACAGATGTCGGTAGACGTCGGCCGTCGTGAGCCCCTTCGCGAGCATCAGCACCTGCAGGTGGTACAGCAGCTGCGAGATCTCCTCCGCGGTCTCGTCGTCGCCCTGGTACTCGGCCGCCATCCACACCTCTGCGGCCTCCTCGACGATCTTCTTGCCGATGGCGTGGACACCGGCGTCGAGCTGCGCGACCGTCCCGCTGCCGGCAGGACGCTCGGCCTGTTTGAGGCTCAGCTCTGCGAACAGTTCGTCGAAAGTCTTCACCTTCCAAGGGTACTAGGTGCATGGCGGCCGCTCGCCCAGGTGGTGGGCCTGCGCGACCACGCACGACGGCGGCCGGTGTTCAGCTCATCGCAGGCAGCCGGTCGAGCCGCGTCGGCGAGGTGGTGCCGGGGCCTGTGCGACCGCCATGCGTCAGCGATGCACGTGCGAACGTGCTCCGGGCGCTACGCGTGCTGGTGCTGCTCGGCCGCGGCCCGGAGCCGTTCGATCTGCAGCGCCGGATCATCGGCGCCGAACACGCTCGATCCCGCGACGAAGGTGTCCGCGCCGGCCTCCGCCGCGATGCCGATGGTGCTCTCCGAGATGCCGCCGTCGACCTGCAGCCGGATGTCCGTGCCGGTGCGGCGGGCGGTGTCAGCGAGCTGACGCAGCTTCGGCATCATCTCGGGCATGAACGACTGGCCGCCGAAACCCGGCTCGACGGT
>Ga0164243_10002172_pt1 | contig 32725 bp, 29 predicted proteins | sample OricompcompostOP_FD_108781 | JGI IMG/M metagenome (GOLD analysis project Ga0164243, IMG submission 108781) | Organic Plus compost microbial communities from Emeryville, California, USA - Original compost - Organic plus compost (OP) | ecosystem: Engineered > Solid waste > Mixed feedstock >... | reverse complement strand
GCTGGGTCACCAGATGGAAGCCTGCAATGAATGCGTTCGCGATCACCTTCGCCGGACGCCTCGAGCAGGGAATCAACTAACAAGATGACGCCGACCAGATCCACCGTTCATCGGACACTCCCGTGCCTCAAGCGCTACTACGCCCGCCACCTCTTCCGACTCCTCGAAGCCGCGCCCATGACCACTTGACACTGATAGGAGCATCTCCATGGCGGCGTTGTCGCCGGCTGCGCCGACTCGGCCCATCGATCCGACCAGGTCATGTTGGCCGAGGGCACGCACGAATTTTCGGCTGCGAAATTGAGATCCGCGATCGCTGTGGACCACACAGCCAGCGACGTCACCGCGGCGTGTGACGGCGTGCTCGAGCGCGTTGACGGCCAGGCGGGACTTCATCCGGTCATCGATCGAGTAGCCGACGATACGGTTCGACCAGACGTCCTTGACCGCGCACAGATACAACTTTCCCTCAGCTGCTTGGATTCCAGCAGTCGTCGCAACGGTCGGGACTATGAGGCGTTCAGTAAAGCAGCCAGTCGCTCAGCCGGGGTGTCCCAGTCGAGGGTCTTTCGTGGTCGTTCGTTGAGTTCGTCGGCCACGGCCTTCAGATCGTCGGCGCTGTGCGCTGACAGGTCGATGCCCTTCGGGAAGTACTGCCGCAGCAGGCCGTTGGTGTTCTCGTTACTGCCTCGCTGCCAAGGCGCGCCTGGGTCGGCGAAGTAGACGTCGATGTTCGTGGCGAGGCTGAACGCCCGGTGCTCTGCCGTCTCGGCGCCCTGGTCCCAGGTGAGTGTTCCTCGTAGCGAGTCGGGCAGGTGTCCAACGGTTGTGATCAGACTGTCGCGAACGGCGTCGGCGCTGCGCTGGCGCCCGAGGTGCCCGAGCATCACGAAGCGGCTGGATCGTTCGACCAGAGTGGCGATCGCCGATCCGCCTGCTGCTCCGATGATGAGGTCGCCCTCCCAGTGGCCTGGGATCGCTCGGGACTCGACGCCGGCGGGCCGGTCGCTGATCGACTTCATCGGATCCACGAACCGCGGCCGACGCGCGTCGGGGTGCCTGCGGGGTTTGCGGGCGACGCGTCCTCGGCGCAACTGCCGACCGAGCTCTCGTTTGAGTTCGCCACGGGCGTGGACGTAGATCGCCTGGTAGATCGTCTCTGTGCTCACGCGCATCTCCGGGGCGGCCGGGAACTCCTTGATCAGTCGGTTGCTGATCTGCTGGGGCGACCACTTCTTCTTCAGTTTCGCCTGCACGTAGGTGCGCAGTTCGGTGTTGGCCACCAGCTTCGGCTGCCGGGGACGTGCACGGCGTCGAACTGACAGTCGGTGGGCGGTGTGCGGCAGGTATCCCCGCGACGACGCGGTGTTTCGTCGCAGTTCACGACTGATCGTCGATGGCGCCCGCCTCATCTCCGCAGCAATCTGACGAATCGACAGTCCGGACCGTCGCAGGTCCTGAAGCTGCTCGCGCTCGATCAGACTGAGGTAGCGAGCATCAATGACCTTCTCGACCACGTTGAGGTCGACGCTTCCGCCGATCGCGCGGGCTCTTCGTTCTGGCACGCCCTCAATGATCGGCTTGGGATAGCGCACGACGCGTCCATCGGGGTAGACACGCCCGCGATTGATGATCGTGATCCCCTTGTCCCAATCGGTTGCGGACCGGGCGTCGGCCCCGACGCGTTTCCTGGCCTCGGCCCTGGACAAGCCATTGGCTCGCAGGCGAAGGAACTCCTCGCGGCGGGGGTTCACCTTGCGGGCTTCGCTCGTGAAGATGCCGGCCTTGTGAGCCCACGCGTAGCAGGTGACGCGGGGGAACCCCATCTCCTTCGCCACAGCCGACACGTTCGGGTTCGCACTCAGCCGCCGGAAGAACTCGGCCTTCTCCGCCGCCGAGTACACCCGCGGTGTCGCCCGCTGCATCGTCAGACCGGCATTGCGCAACCAGGTGTAGGCCGAACTCTCGTGAACCCCAGCGGCCGCAGCCGCAGCCCTGACGGTGCCACCCCTGTCGACCAACTCGAAGAAGTGGTCCTTGTGCTCTTTGGTGTACTTCGGACCTGGCATCGATCAACACCTCCGGTAGGTGTTGCGACGACTGCTGGAATCCAAGCTGTGGGGTGCTCGGTGATGTCGGTCAGCCACAACTGGTCGGGGCCCTCGGCGGCGAACTCGTGACGGGTGACCCCGTGCTTGTCGACGACCGCGAGAAGGTCGTCGTGAACCGGTGGACCAGCCTTCTTGCCGTTCTTGCTGCGCTTCTTGCTGAATGAGGACCACCAGCAGTTCTGGCTGCAGATCTTCCAGACTGTCCGCTCGGCCACATCGAAGCCAGCGTCACGGACCTCGTCGACGATGAGCCGATACCTGAACTCCGGGTCCTCGCGGTGCGCGTCAAAGATCGCGTTGGTCAGCAGGGCTTCGTCCCACTCGGCATCGGTGACCGGACACGCGATCCAGCGGTAATAGGGCTGGCGGGCGATGTTGAGGACCCGACACGTCACCGCGACCGGCACCCGGATGGGGGCACCGGCCGCGGCAAGGTCACGGACGAGCGGGTAGATCATTTTCCCGGCAGATGCGCCTGGGACAAATAAGCCGCAGCACGGCGCAACACCTCGTTCTCCTGCTCCAGCAGACGGATCCGCTTCTTCGCATCACGCAGTTCAGCGTTCTCGGCAGCGGTTGCGCCCGGCCTGACGCCGTCTTCGACATCGGCTCGCGCCAACCACCTCTGCAGACACGTCTCGCTGATCCCGAAATCAACAGCGATCTGCTTCAACGGGACACCCGATTCACGGCCACGAGCAACACGGACCACGTCATCGCGGAACTCACGGGGATAGGCCTTCGGCATAGTCAACATCCTTCCAGCGGCACTTCTCAGCACCACACATCAGATGTCACCCATCCGTGCAGCAGTCCCGCCGTCTTGGTCGTAGGCGTTGAGCCAATGTGTGTGTAGGGCGGAGAGTTCCCACACCAGTTCGTCGTGGCGATGCCAGTACGGCGGCACCACCGTCGGCGGTAGTCCGTAGGTCGCCCGCAACCAGTTCACCCACGCGTTGAGGTCGAGCCACTCGGCCTCGGCTTCGTCGGCGGTGAGCAGGTTCCAGTTGATCGGGTGCAGTGGCGCTTCTCCGAGATCGACAACCCCACCGCGGGCGGGGCCCCCGTTCGGCTGGTCGCCACCGATGACGTAGTCGTCAGGTTCCACGAACGCGAACTGGGACTGCCCGGTGTCGGTGGTCATCGCGGTTGTCCTCAGAGCCCGACGACCGGGGCCGATTCTTTGGCTACTGACAGGTCCGCGTTCGGTGGCTCAGGTTGACGTGAGGGGGTGCGGTCGATCTCGTACTTGGTGCGCCCCAGGTCGTGTCCGATCCTGCGGGCAACGAATTCCTCGCGGGTCTGGGTCTGACCGTTGCGGTTGATGTCGTACTCGTTGATGTAGCCCGAGGCGACGAAGCTGTCACCGACCTTGAAACCCGCGCGACGGGCGTCTGTTGGAGCATGAACTCCGAGACCATGATCTCCCACGCCGAGGCATCGCGCCGCCATGGGAGATCGCGTGCAGAACGCTCGAACCAGTCGATCACGTCATCGTGGAACCGGTTGAGATCCGACTGTGAAAGTGGCGGGAAGGATGATGACATGGCGCGTCGATCTGCGCACGCCGGCGCGGCCGCATATCGTGAGACCGTGAATCAGCGTCGTTTGCCAGCAGAGATCTATTAGCGTCGACGAATGTTGCTGCTGGCGGTGGTGATCGCTCTGGCCTGGGTGGTCCTTCAGGTGACCGGCGGTGGCGGTGGTGATGAGCCCGCGGCGGCTCCCACGACGGCACCGACCGAGGCAGCCCCCGTGGTGCCCGTGGTCCCTCCGGTTCCGACGGCGCCGGTAGCCAAGGTCAACGGACTCGTAGACGTGGCTCTGGTTCGGGATGCGAAGCCGTGCGATCCGGTCAAGATCCGGATCACTCCGACCGTCCGGCCCGCCCAGCTCGACAAGGGGCCGGTCGATGTCGGGCTTGTGGTCAGCTCGACTGAGGAGCAGGCCTGCACGCTGATGCCTGAAGATGCGGATGCGATCGCCGTAATCAGTGCGAATGGGACCGCGATCTGGGATTCGACGGTCTGCAAGACGTCACTGCTGACCGAGCCTGTGGCGCTCTCTCCACAGTGGGCGACGCTGGCGACCGTGCAGTGGACGGGACGTGGCTCGGGCGCGCGCTGCGAGGCCTCCGAGGGCTATGCAACACCGGGCAAGTACACGCTGCAGATCGGTACGCTCGGCGGCGAGCCCGGCAGGACGACGTTCACGCTGGATCCGCGTCCTGCGCCGCCCAAGGTCGAGACGCCGGTGGAACCCGTGCCCGATCCTGCGGTGACGTCGCCTGCCGCCACCGCCGGCTGAGAGCTCGACGAAGTCGGCTGACGACTGACCGATCCACCTCTACCGCAGCCCTCCGACATCGTCGGAGGGCTGCGGTAGAGGTGGATCGGTCAGTGTTGTGGGGATCGTTGCGGCTTTGTCGCAGCGGTGTGTGGCATATCGGCCCCGCACGGGCCGCTAGCGGGCTGCCCTCGTGAGAAGTCTTGTCAATCTCGATAAGTGCGTCTATAGTTGCACCTGTGTGCATATAGCGCACAGAGTGAGCGCTGAACACACGGGAACGGATATGGTGGCGGCGCCGAGATGGCCGGCTCCCGCGTGAGCCGTCGCCATGTCCGGTGCGCAGCCGGACATAGGTGGGTTTGTCGCCGCCGCTACACGACTTTCAACGGAAGGATCAGCCTGATGTACTACCAGCGTCACGGACGTCTGCCCAGCAAGCCCTTTACCAAGCACACGACGGAGGGCGGCGCCGAGCTCCACGAGGAGCTGTTGACGTCCAGCGGCTTCGAGGGGCCGTCGTCACTGATCTACCGCTTGCGCCCGGCCACAGCCATCAACGAGATCACCGCTCTTCCGACGGTGGCGGTGGAGGAGTGGCCCGACGGCATCCTCACCAACCGGCGGCTAGACCTGACGAGCGTCTCGGGCGAAGGGGATCTTGTCAACGGACGGACGACGCTGTTCTACAACGACAAGTTCGCATATGCGTTGTGCCAGGTGACCGATGCCGGCAAGCGCTTTTACCGAAACGCTTGGGCAGACGAGCTGATCATGGTCATCAGCGGATCCGGTGTGCTCAACAGCTCGTTCGGCGCACTCCAGTACGGGCCGTTGGACCTGCTGTACATTCCCCGCGGGACCGCCATCAGCCTCGGTGATCTCGACGGGCCGCAAAGCTTCGCGATCGTCGAGAGTCAAGGGCCGCTGTCGCCACCGGCGCACTTGCGTGGCATCTCGGGCCAGCTGTCCTATCTGGGCATGTACCAGGAGAGCGACATCCGCACGCCCGACTTCGGCGGCCCCCTGGATGACCCGTCTCCGCACGAGATCGTCGTCAAGCAGGGGAACAGGCATGCTCTGCACACGGTGCCGGCGCACCCCTTCGACGCGGTCGGCTGGAGTGGCTCGCTGTATCCGTTCGCCGTGAACATGGCCAACTTCAACCCGATGACGTCGCGGTTGCACACGACTCCGGATCTGTGGCAGATCTTCGAGAGCAATGCGTTAGCCATCTCAGCGATAACGCCGGTTCGACTTCCGGACCACCCCGACTCGACCTCGGCGCAGCCGGACCACAGTGCGGACTGCGACGAGATCTTCCATCGCTTGGGACGACGGTCCGACAACGGACGTGGTGTCGGGAGCGTCACGCTTCACACGCGCGCCAATCCCCACGGGGCGAGCCTGACGTTCAAGAAGCGGACTCCGCCCGATAGGACGTCCGGCTATGGGCTGATCCTGGATGTCTTCGACCCGGTGGTGGTGAGCTCTGCCGCGGTCGAGGCGGACGACCCTGACTACTACCGATCGTGGACCTGAGTCAGCGATGCCGGTGAGCATGTTGCCGCCTGCGGCGGCCAATGGAGCCGTGTTGCAGGACTCGGACGGGCTTCAGGTGACTCCTGTCGACCTGAAGGCCGATGACGGTGTGCCCTCTACGGGGCTGCTGTATAAGCCTCGAGGTCGTCGTTCGCGCATCGGTGTCCACTTGATGCATCCCCGCACGGATCAGACACGAAACTACAACATCGCTGCGCTCGCCGAAGCTGGCATGACCGTGCTCGCTCGCAGCAGCCGTTCGGTCAACAACGATGTCGACACCGTCCACGAGGATCTGTTGCTCGACGTCGCCGCGGGCGTTCGGTACCTGCGCGATCTCGGCTGCGAGCACGTGGTGCTCCTGGGCAACAGTGGGGGGGCACCGCTCGCGGCGATGTACCAGTCCCAGGCCGAGTCGTCCGGAGCGGAAAGGATCACGCCGGAAGTCTCGCCGATCGGTGCGGATCTCTCGGGAGCCGATCTGCCGAAAGCAGATGCCGTGGTCAGCATCGGCGGACACATCGGGCAGGCCGAGACGCTGGCCAGGCTGCTGGATGCGGCGGTCGTCGACGAGCGGGACCTACACGCCACCGACCCGACTCTGGACATGTACGCGCCCGAGAACGGATTCAGACTGCCGGTGAACGACATTCGCTACGATCCGGAGTTCGTCGCACGCGTCCGTGCCGCTCAACTGCGGCGGGTCGAGGCCCTGGACCGTACGGCTCTGGCATTCCTCGAACGAGCCGGGTCGTCGCGCCTGCTGGCGCGGCGGCTGAAGGGAGCCGGCGTCGCCGATGCGGATCTTTTCCGGGCTCAGCGGGTTGCAGCGAGCAGGACGGTTATGGTCATCCACCGGACCGTCGCCGACCCCGCTCTGGTCGATCTCTCGATCGACCCCGACGACAGGTTGGCCGGCGGATTCGATGCTCACCCACGGCCCGACGTCCAGAACTATGCCTTGGCCGGCTTCGGGCACTATCTCTCTCCTCGTGCCTGGTTGAGCACGTGGAGTGCGACCTCGAGCCATGCCGGAATGCTGAGAAACCTGCCGGGTGTCAGCGTGCCGACCTTGTTCGTGCACTACTCCGGTGACATCTTCGTGAGGACCGCGGATCTGCACGCGATGGTCGCCGCGGCGGGTGCACGCGACCTGTCACATGTCATCGTGCCTCGGACGGATCACTACGGCCGCGAGATCAGTGATGCCGGAACTCTCGGCGGACGAGTTGCCGAAGGAACTGCAGCAGCACGCGAGTGGATCCTCGAACGGTTCAAGCCATGACCATCAAGACCCAGGAGTCGACTTGAGTGACATTCTGCATCTACCCGCGCGGGAGCGTGCCGCCGCCGAGACCTGGCGCGCCGACCCCGAGCGTTGGCACGGGCGGGCGACGATAGGCCAGGCTTTCGCGGCCGGCGCCGCGAGTCATCCTTGTGATGAGCTGATCTTCGCCTCGCTGGCGCGGCCGGAGAAGCTGACAATGGCCGAGCTCGCGACGCGGGGCCGTCTCGTAGCCAACGCCCTGCACTCCCTGGGGCTGCGTCGAGGCGATGTGCTGGCGGCCCAGGTGCCGCAGTGGTCAGAGCAGCTGACGCTCTGGTTCGCCGCCGCCCAGCTGGGTCTGGTCTATCTGCCGATTATCCACATCTACCAAGAAGCCGAGCTGGGCTACATCATCCGGGACTCGGACGCCAAGGCGCTGATCGTTCCCGATCGGTGGCGTTCCATCGACTATCGCGTGCGACTGTCCGGGCTGGTCGACGTGCCCAGTCTGGAGCACGTGATCGTCCTGGGCGATCCGGGTACGAGCGGTGCCCTGGCGTGGGACGACCTGATCGGCCGGTCGCGTGGCCTGGACCTGATTCACGGCCCCGATGACGCTGTGGCCACCAGCGATCCCTGTCTCCTCCTGTACACCTCGGGTACCACGTCCGAGCCGAAAGGCGTCGTGCACACCAGTGACTCGATCCTCGCGGAGGCCTGGACGTCGTTCGACGTGCTCAAGCGTGCACCTGACAGCGTGACCCTCGACGTGAGTCCTGCGGGGCACATGGCGTCGATCCTCGGCGTCACCCGTCCGCTGCTCAACAGCGCCAACAAGACGATCTTCATGGACGCCTGGAACGCCGAGCAGGCTGCGGACCTGGTGCGTGAGCATGGCATCACCTCGAGCGGCGGCCCGCCGTACTTCCTGACGACCCTGCTGGACGCCGTGGGCGACAACCACGATGCCCTGCGCACCATCACGGACTGGACGCTCGGTGGTTCGGCGGTGCCGGTGCCGCTGACCGAACGCGCCGAGGAGCTGGGGCTGCGCACGAACCGTTGCTATGGATCGACCGAGCACCCGACGGTCTCAGTGGGCCTGCTGACCGATAGCTACGAGCAGCGGACCCAGACCGACGGCCGGTTGTTGCCCGGCAGCAGGGTCCGCATCGTCGACGAGGACGAGCGTGAGGTCTCCCTGGGCGAAGAGGGGGAGATCCGCACGGTCGGGCCCGAGCAGATGGCCGGATACCGCGACCCGGAGGCCATGCGTGCCTCCTTCGACGACCGCGGTTATTTCTGCACCGGCGATCTGGGTGTGCTGCGTCCCGACGGAATGCTGCAGGTGACCGGGCGCAAGAAGGACATCATCATCCGCGGCGGCGAGAATCTGTCTGCTCTGGAGATCGAGGAGACCCTGATGCGGCATCCGTCGGTCCGAGAGGTGGCTGCGGTGGCAGTTCCCGACCCGGTGTACACCGAGCGGGTGTGCGCGGTGGCGGCGTTGGTGCCGGGCAGTGTGCTGACGTTGGAGGACATACGGGCGCACTTCTTGCGGTCGGGGCTGGCCAAGCACAAGACACCGGAGCGGCTCCTGATCCTCGATGATCTTCCCCGCACCGCCACAGGAAAGGTCCGGAAGCAGGAGCTGCGCGAGCAGCTACGCGATGCGGCTGGGACGCCGTAGGGCGCGATCCGTGGACCAAGTAGCGCAAGACAAGGACTGTGTGCCGCACACGGCACGCCTGTTGATTACCTCGGAAGTGGAGTGAGTGAATATGACCGGTCGGCTCAGTGGGAAGGTGGTGCTCATCACGGGCGCCGCCAAGGGAATCGGGTACGGCATAAGCCGACGTTTCGCCAGGGAGGGCGCGACGCTCGTGATCGTGGACCGCGACGGTGATCTCGGTGCTGAGAGCTCGGCGGGGATTGCTGACGAGTTCGGTGTAGACGTTACGTTCCTGCAGGCCAACATGGGCTACGAGGACCAAGCCGTCGGTGTCGTCGAGCAAACCGGGGAGAAGTATGGCCGGCTCGACGTGCTGGTCAACAACGCCCAAGGATTCAATGGTCTCTCCGGGCTCCTGGACAAGACCACGGGGGAGTTCGACTACTCGTTGCGCACCGGCTTCTACGCATCGTTCTGGACGATGCGTACGGCCGTCCCCCTGATGCAGGCGGTCGGATCGGGCAGCATCATCAACTTCGTCTCGCTCGACGGCATCGCGGGCGAGCCCTACTTCTCGGACTACAACGTGGCCAAGGAAGCCATCCGGGCGCTGACCCGTGTGGCGGCCCGTGAGTTCGGTCCACTGCAGATACGCGTCAACTGCATCGCGCCCGTCGCCGACACCCCGACGATGGCTCGTTCGGAGCGTCAGTGGCCCGGCTTCGAGGAGAACATCGTGAGCTCGGTCCCCCTGGGCCGGCTGGGCGATCCCGAGGAGGACATCGGCGGCGTCGCCTTGTTCCTGGCTTCGGAGGACAGTCGCTACATCAACGGGATGACGATGTATGCGGACGGTGGCCTCTTCATGAGTCCTCCGCGGATGCTCGTCGAGCCGGACACTCAGATCTCTCGTCCCGAACGACGTCTGGCGTGGCAGCCAGTCACGTCCTGACTGCCCACGCACACCGATGTCGACACAGGAGAATCCGTCAATGACGACCACAGAGATAACAGGCAGGATCGACGAGGCCAGCCTCGCGGAGGCGCGACGTCACTTGGGTGTCAAGCGTCCGATGCGGCCGTGGAACAGTCTCGTCACGAAGGACACCATCTGGCACTTCGCGATGGGTGTCGGTGACGACAACCCGCTGTTCAACGATGCGGAGTACGCGAGAGGCACCCGCTGGGGTGGCCTCATCGCGCCACCCACCTACCTCTACTCCTGCACGAGCGGAGGGCCGCCGCCCGGCGAGACCGAGAGCCTCGACACCGACGACCTGTTGCCGGGAGTCCTGGGACTGTGGGCCAGTGACCACTGGACGTTCTACGGCCCGACCCGCGACGGCATGGAGCTGACGGCCACGGCCGAGCTGCACTCGATGGAGGATCTTCCCGACACCGGACGTGGTCGTCGGGCCCGTCAGGTCGACCGGCACTCCTTCTACCACGACGGCCAGCTGCTCGCGGTCTGCGACAAGACGATCATGCGGTTCGAGAAGTCCGACAGCAACAACCATCCGCGGATGGCCGAGTACGTCGACCCGTTCTACTCGGCCGAGGATCGCGCCGAGATCTCCGCACAGTACGAGTCCGAGTACGCCCAGCGCAGGGGCAGCCGGGCGGTCACGGCCGCCGATCTTATCGCCGGCACCCCGATGGGCCGCCTGGTCAAGGGCCCCCTGACGCAGTCCAACATCGTGGGCTGGCTGCTCGGCTGGGGCTCGTTCATGTGCCAGACGAACCGGATGCAGCACAGCTACACGCAGGCGCATCCCGGCGCGCAGCTGATGGACGAGTCGTCCGGGATCCAGGACGTCATCGAGGCGCCGCACTTCAACTCGGAGATGGCCCGGGCGACGGGCATGCCTGCCGCGTACGACTTCGGTGGTCAGCGCGTCTCGTGGCTCACCCACCTGGTCACCGACTGGTGCGGTGACGACGGATTCGTCTCCGAGATCACGGTCGACATCTTGCGGCCCAACTATCTCGGCGACACGACCTGGATCGACGGGGTGGTGGCAGCATCGACACGGACCGATGACGGATGGCGCGTCGAGTGTCAGCTCACGGCGACCAATCAGCGCGGTCAGGTCACCACGCGCGGTACCGCCGTGGTGCTCGTGCCAGAGACGCGCGCGTGACGGGCTCGCGAGCACCGAGTCGGTACGAGATGCCGACCGTCTTCGGCGCCACGCTGATCCCTGATCGCTCGGTCTGGGGTCGCGTCGAGATGATCAGTGTCAGCTTCGTGACGGACGGCCACGCGGCAGCCGCGCTGCTGCCGGGCACGATTCAGGTCTCGAAGGACGATCCGGTCGTGACGGTGAGCCGGATGTCGTACTCCGATGTCGACTACCTGGCCGGTGGCGGCTACCAGGAAGTCACGGTCGGCATCTCCGCGATGCTCGAGACGGATGACGGTCGTGTGCGAGGCAGCTACATGCCGGTGGTGTGGGTTGATGAGCACATCCCGATCCAGATCGGACGCGAGTTCCTCGGTTACGCCAAGGTCCCCGGTGAGCTGGCCGATGTCCGCCGCACCGCCGACACGGCACACTTCGAGCTCAGCGAGCGGGGAACGGTGCTGCTGGAGGGCCAGGCGACGGGGCTGGCCCCGGTTCCCGCTGAGCGTCTCGAGGCGATGCGCGCGGCCGCCAAGGAGACGTCTGTGCTCGGGTGGAAGTACATCCCGTCCGTCGACGGGGAACCGGATGCGGACTACCCGCTGCAGATCATGCTCGAGTTCGACTGGGCAGAGGTCTTCGCGGGCGAGGGCAGCATCACGTTCGCGACGCCGGCCTGGGCCGAGGCGCCGGTCGCCTCGCGCATCGTGGAGGCCCTCTCGCGCCTCCCGAAGCGCACGCCGGGCCGGGCGACGGTGGCCGTGGGCGCCGGCGCGATCGATCGTGCCGCCGCCCGGCGACTTCGGACCGATGGGAGTGCGGTGCGACATGCTCGCTGACTCACGGGAGTTCGACGCGTTCACCCTGCGTCGTGACGACTACACCCTGACCGATGCCCAGGACGCGCTGCGGGTGAGCTTCTCACGGCTGCTTGCCGCGCAGTCTCCGCCGGAGCGGCTCCGCGACGTCGAGGCGTCACCACCATGGTTCGACACGGCGTTGTGGCGCCGGTTGTGTGACCTGCGCGTGGTGCAGCTGGGAATCGCCGAGGAGGACGGTGGCGATGGCGGCGGCCTGGTCGAGCTCGCGCTGGTCGCCGAGGAGGTCGGGCGAACGGGCGCGCACACGGCCGTCGCCGAGGTCGCTTCCACAGGACGCCTGCTCGCCCGTCTCGGTACGAGTCCGGCTCGCGCGGTCCTGGCCGAGATGATGCAGGATCAGCGGGTCGTCTCGCTCGTGCCCTCACCGGATGCCCGAGGACGGGCGCTGGTGCCGTGTGGCACGGTCGCGGAGTCGGTCGTCGCCGTCGTCGACGGCGGGTTGGTGATGGTCGGGCCGTCAGGCAGGGGTGTGCCGGTCAAGAACCTGGGCTCGGCGCCGCTCGCGTGGTGGGACCTGGAAGCACGCGGGTCGCAGGTGCTGGCATCGCAGCGACCTGCCGTCGACGAGCTCGCCCGCGCCGTGCGCGAGTGGCGTCTGCTCACCGCGGCGGCGCTGGTCGGAGTCGCGCAGACCGCACTCGACGAGGCGGTCGAGCATGCGAAGCACCGGCACGCCTTCGGTGCGCCGATCGGCAGCTATCAGGCGGTGTCGCACCCGCTGGTGGACGCCCACATGGCGATCACGGCCGCCCGTAGGCTGGTGCGCAAGGCGGCGTGGTTCGAGGAGTTCGAGCCGGGCTCGGCTCCGGACCTCCCGCTAGCCGCCGTCTCTGTCGCCGCTTCGACCGCGATCACGACCACGTCGGCTGCTGTCCACACGCTGGGCGGGCTGGGCGTGACCACGGAGGTTGATGCGCAGCTGTGGTACCGGCGCGCAAAGGGGTGGGCCGTGCTGCTGGGCGACGCCGACTCCGAGCTGGCGGGCCTGTTCCAAGCCGGCGCGGCCTTGGACGGCGCCGTCGAGTCGCGAGCGGAGGTCCTGACATGGTCCAGGTAGGTGTCCTTCTCAGTCAGGCGCACCCCAGCCGTGTCGAGGAGCTGGCGGTCGCCGCAGATGGTCTCGGCTACGAGTCGGTCTGGCTCGGCGAGCATCTCGTCCTGCCGATGGACGTGCATGGTGAGCTCATCCGCGGTGAACAGCATCACGTCAAGCCGACCACCCCGATCTTCGACGTCTGCGCCTATCTGTCGTGGCTCGCGGCACGGACGACACAGGTGCGGCTCGGCACCTTTGTGTACTTGCTGGGTCTGCGGCACCCCTTCGTCTCGGCCCGGGCCTTCAGCACCCTCGATCACGTCTCGGGCGGTCGTGCCGAGGTGGGGCTGGGGGCGGGCTGGCTGGAGACGGAGTGGTCCGCGGCCGGTCTCGAGTTCGCGTCGAGGGGACGCCGACTTGACGAGGCGATGGCGGTGTGCCGCTCGTTGTGGGCCGATCCGGTCGTCGAGCACCATGGCGAGTTCTACGACTTCCCACCGGTGGCCTTCGAGCCGAAACCGGTGCAGTCCGAGCTGCCCGTGCACGTGGGAGGAGAGTCTCCCGCGGCCCTTCGCAGAACGGCACGGTCGGCCGATGGATGGCTTGGCATGATCCATACTCCGCAGAGCGTGGTCGGCCAGATCCGGCGACTGCGGCAGTTCGAGGACGAGGCCGGACGCACCAGGCCTCCGGCCACCGTGACGGTGATCGGCACCGTGGACCGGACGCAGCCGCTGTCCGCGTGGGAGGACGCCGGCGTCGATCGCTTGATCGTCGCTCCGTGGGAACGCTCCAGGGATGCCGTCGCGTCGATCGAGTCGCTCGCGGACCGGATCTTCTGACCCGTTGTTGCTCTTTCGTGAAATGAGGAGGATGTCGTGGATTTCAGCACTGTTGAGCTCGACGAGGACGTGATCGGCTTCTGGCACGAGATCCGGTCGTTCCTGGACGACCACGCCACGCGCGGCTCGTCCGACGTGGCGGGAGATGCCGAGGACGTCCACGACTGGGACTTCCATCGCGCGCTGGCGTCGCGGGGTTGGGTCGCGCCCGACTGGCCCGCTGAGATCGGTGGCGGGGAGCTCGAGCCCATCCGGTCGCGGCTGCTGGCTCTGGAGCTGTGGCGTCGTGGGATACCGGACCTGAACCGTGTCACCACCATCCAGATCGGCGATGCGATGCGTCCGTGGATCGGGGACGAGCTGGCCGCGGAGCTGTACCCGGCGATCGCCGCCGGAGAGGTGCTGGTGTGCCAGGGGATCACCGAGCCGGGTTCAGGGTCCGATGCAGCCGCCGCGATCACGCGCGCCACCCGTGAGGGGGATGACTGGGTCATCGACGGGCAGAAGATGTTCACCACGAACGCGCAGAACTGTGCCTACTGCTTCCTGCTGACCCGTACGGACACGAGCGTGACGAAGCATGCCGGCCTGACGGTGTTCCTGGTGCCGCTGGCGACCCCGGGCATCCACATCGATGCCGTGCACACGATGGGCGGCGAGCGCACCAACATCGTGTCGTATGAGTCCGTCCGTGTTCCGGACCGCTACCGGATCGGGCCGGAGAACGCGGGCTGGAAGGTGCTGAACAGTCAGCTGGATGCCGAGCACGGCTTGAAGGACGATGACGTCGTGACGGCGGGGTTCAACTTCTTGACCCTGCTCCGGCGGATGGTCGACGAGGTGCTGGACTGGGCGCAGACGATCCAGCCTGACGGCGCCAGGCCCCGGGACCGGCCCGAGGTGAGAGCCGGGCTCGCCGAGCTCACTCGTCAGCTGGCGCTCGCGTCGGCGACCCCGGAGCCGTTGCTCCGCGTCGTGGCTTCGGATGCACTTCGTGCCGGCGTCGACCGCTGCCTGTCGATGATGGGGCCGCAGAGCCTGATCCGTTCGGGGGCCGATGGCGCGATCGGGAGCGGGTTGGCCGAGCTGACGTATCGGACCGCTCCCGCGACAGCCATCTACGGAGGGACGACCGAGGTGTTCCGGAACTACGTGGCCGAGCACGTCCTCGGGCTGCCGCGGCAGCGTCCCTCGACACGTCCCGCATCATGATCTGGCCCGTGCGACCGCCCGTGGGCGGTCCTGCCCGTGCCCTGAGAGAGAGGAAGGGTCCATGGAGGTGACGGGTATCAATCTCGCACTGCTGGACATGCCGCCGCAGCACACCGAGGCCTTCAACCAGTGGTACGACCTCGACCACCTGCCCGAGCACGTGTCGAAGCCCGATGTCGTGATGGCGCGTCGGTACGTGGCGACGCGGCAGGTGAGGGATGCGCCGGGGCGGGTCACGTCGGAGGTGATGCCTGCTCACGCTCCTTACGCGACGGTCTACTTCTTCGGCGGTCCGATGGACTTCACCGGTGAGGAGGCGGCGGCCGGGTGGCGCGACAAGGATCGCACGATCATCAAGGATGGCCGTTTCTTCCGTCCGGGAGGGCTGGTGTACGGGGGCTGGTGGAGGCTGGCTGACGCCCGGGCGCGGCCGTCCATCCCGGTGAGCTCCGCGGCCGTCCCCTACCTTCCTCACACCGGGATGATCGTCTTTGTGGGCCGGGCGGCATCGGTCGGAGGCGTCGACGCGGCACTCCAGTGGTGGGAGCGCGTCCAGCAGCCTGCCCTGCATGACGTTCCCGGGGTGCTCGCGACCCTGCGCTTCGACCCGGTGTCCTCGGACGATCAGGATCTCGTGCTGCACGTCGTGCTGTGCAGCGAGGCGGTCGAGACGGTCATGAGCGATCTGGACCAGGTGCGGGGGCGGCAGGCGCTCACGGGTCGCTACCCCGCCCATGGGGGCGTGTACGAGCTGTGTGCGTGCTTGCCGTACCAGTGGATCGTGCCGTTCCAGTACGACTTCGACATGGACGACGACCATGAGGCGCCGGCACCACGACCGGCGGCACACGCGGACTGAAAGAAGGGCTGGCATGGACGAATCAGTGATTCCCGACTACCGGTCTCTCTTGGACCTGTCGGGCCAGCGGCACGTCGTGCTGGGTGCTGGACAAGGGATCGGGCGACAGGCGGCTTGCGCGTACGCCTCAGTCGGTGCGGAGGTGGTCTGCGTCGACATCGACGCGGACCGCGCCGGGCAGGTGGCCCGGGAGACCGGCGGGGTGGCAGCGGTCGCCGATGTCGTGCAGTCCGGAGCGGTCGGTAGCCTTTTCGACGAGGTTGCGGGCCGGTACGGGCGCATCGACGGCATGACGAATGTAGTTGGCGTGGCGCGCTTCGGGGAGTTGGCGGACATCACTGACGAGGACTGGGAGTGGCAGCATTCCATCGTCGCGCGGCAAGCCTTCTGGTCGTTGCGCGCTGCCGTCCCGCACCTGAGGCGGGCGGGCGGCGGGTCACTCACTTTCGTCACATCTGTGGCGGCCTTGACCAGCGCACCGGCGCACGGTGTCTATGGGATGTCCAAGTCCGCGATCATGTCGATGGTGCGGACGGCGGCCGTTGAGCTGGGTCCGGTGGGCATCCGGGTCAACTCCGTGGCTCCCGGTACCACGCGCACGCCGCGGATGACTGCCGACGACCAGTTCGAGACCACGCTGACCCAGACGGCTCTCCGGACTCCTCTACGCAGGGTGGGTGAACCGAGCGATGTCGCAGCAGCCTTGTTGTTCCTCGCCTCCGGGCTCGCAGCTCACATCTCCGGTCAGAACCTGGTCGTCGACGGTGGGTTGAGCCAGACCTATCCCGTGGCAGGTCGGGAGGATGAGTGAGATTGTGATGGCATCCGCGGAGCAGCGCTCATGTAGTCGTCGTCAACAGCCCGTCGACGATGTGGGCCATCTCGCCGAGGGTCGTCTCGGGACCCACCTCCGCACCTGGTTCCCACGATGGACGACGCACGACCGTGACCATCCGCCCCTCATGACGGATGACCTGACCCGAGACAGCCAGTGACCGATCGCTGATCAGGTAGGCGATCAGCGGGGCGATGACCTCGGGCTGAACGTCTGCGTCGATTCCGCCGGGGGAGGACCCGCCGGCCGATGTGTCACCGGGGTTCATTGCGGTCTGGGCTCGTGGCATGACGGCGTTGACCCGTACCCCTGTGCCCTTGAGGTCCACGTCCCAGCCGTACGTCAGCGACAGCACACCACCCTTGGACGCGCCGTACGTCGCCACCGTGGGGTGACCGGTTGCGGCTCCGGATGCGATGTTGATGATCGAACCGGACGTCTGCTCGATCATCTGTCGTATTGCGTGGACTCCGCAGAAGAGGGTGCCGAGGAGATTGGTCTCGATGACCTTGCGGGCACCCGCCTCGTCCTCGTCCCACGGTGCGCAGACTCGCCCCACTCCTGCATTGTTGACCAGACCGTCGAGGGAGCCGTACCGGTCCACGCACGCGCGGATAAGGTCCTCAGCCGCCGTCCAGTCCGCCACGGAACCGGTGTGCGCCTCCGCCACTCCGTCCGAGGCCCGGATCGCCTGGCAGGTCTGTTCAGCGCCCGCAGCGGTGAGATCGTTCACCATCACCTGCGCGCCCTGTGCCGCGAGCGCAAGCGCGTAGGCTCGGCCGAGGCCGACGCCTGCCCCGGTGACGACGACAGACTTCCCTTTCAGAGGACTTCCCTCTGTCTGCGTGCGTTCAGCGCTCTTAGTGTGTGGTATGTGCACATCGGTGGATTATACGGACTCGTAGCCGAAAAGACAAGCGATAGGAAGACCGCGACGGCTTCCAGCTGGCAAGTCTACGACCACCTTTGCCCGCCATTCTAGGAGTATTCGGATGCGACCGTCAAAATCACTTGCGTCGCACGTCACACCCGACCTATAGTCAGCACGGTTGAGCACATATAACACAAAATGTGTGCTGAACGCTCAAAAGTTCATTCGGGCTCGTGGGGGTCTGCGACAGGCGGTTCGCCTGAGAGGACGCACTCACCTCGTGAGTGGGTGCGGGCCAGGCGTGGCACGGCTTATTTGGTGAAGGAGTCAAACAATGAAGAAAGCGCTATGCAGCCTGGCTGCAGGAGCTGTCGCTCTCACGATGACGGCCTGTGGGGCCTCCGACTCAGGAGGTGGCGACGACACGGTGAAGATCGCTTACATGGAGATCCTGACAGGGCCGAACACGGTCGACGGGGCCACCCACGCGATCGAGCTGGCCGTGGCGGACGTCAACAAGGAAGGCGGGATCGACGGCCGGAAGGTGGAGCTGAAGACCTTCGACACCGACGTGACCCCGGAGGCGGCCACCCGGGCGACCGACCTGGCACTGAAGTGGCAGCCGGACGTGGTCATCGGCTACCCCATCACGGCGGGTCTGCTCTCGTCAGTGGGCAAGCTGAAGGCAGCCGGGATTCCGGTGATTCACAACACCGTGAGCAACCTGACGACGACCGAGAAGCTCAAGTACGACCGGGCCTTCCGGTTGGTGCCGACCACCAGTCAGTACGCGAAGGCCGCGAACAGCTTCCTGTTCAACGACCTGGGGGTGAAGTCGTTCACGATGATCTACACGCAGGATGCGGGATCAGCCGCGGGCGCCGAGGCTGTCATGGCCGATGCGAAGTCACAGGGTGTTTCGTATGATGAGCGCGCGATCGCCCCGGACGCGACGGATATCACCGAGGCCATCTTGACGGCCCGCAAGACCGATGCCATCTGGTCGTGGGGCCTGGCCACCAGCGATGCGCTGACCATCAAGCAGGCTGCCCAGTACGACATCAAGAAGCCGATCATGAGCTTCAGCGCGAGTCTGGCCATCAGCAACGGCTTGGTGCCGGCGTCTATCCCCACGGACAACCTCTACGAGGTCCCTAACTGTGGAGTGGTCGTGTCCGATTCCCCGAAGGCCAAGTCGGTCATGGCCGAGTACAAAAAGAAGTACGGCGTGGATCTGGAGGTGGGTCTGCATCCCCGTGACTATGATGCGGTCCAGCTGGTCAAGGCGGCCATCGAGAAGGCCGGCTCGACAGACGGAAAGGCGATCGCCGACGCAATTCGCGACGTTCAGTTCGACGGAATATGCGGCAAGATCGCGGTAGACGACCACAACAACCTCCAAGGTGAGGTCTCGATCGTGTCGCTCGCCGGCGGCAAGCAGAGCCTCGCCCAGAAGGTTGAGGTCGAGTCGGACTTCTGACCAGGCGGATGACCGGGAGGCGCGCAGCGCGCCTCCCGGTCACCAGCCGAGGGCGGCCCCGCCGGCACTGACGCGAGAGCCCTTGAACAGCTATTGATCGACATTGGAGAAGGTCGCATGGATCGGTTCGTCGCCATCATGTCCGCCGGGGTGGCCCAAGGGGCGATCTTCGCCCTCGTGGCCCTGGGCATCGTTCTGCTGCAGAACGCCACGGGAGTCATCAACTTCGCGCAGGGCGATCTGATGACGCTAGGAGCCTATGTCGGGTTCTGGTGGGTGGTGGTCCAAGGGCACTCCCAGTGGTTCATGTTCATCGTGGTGCTGGTCGCCCTCTTCCTGGCCGGCGTGCTCCTCGAGCGGGTCGGGTACGCGCCACTTCGCAAGAGAGACCCGCTCGTGGTCGTGATGTCCACCTTCGCGCTGGGGCTGGCCATCCGTGCCGGCATCGTCTTGTGGCAAGGCGCCGATCCCCGCAGCCTTCCCTCGCCCTTCGGGACCAGGACGCTGTCCGTGGGCGGTGCTGAGATCCCGTACCAGTCGGTCTTGACCGTCGTCGTGACCCTGGTCGTCGCCCTGAGCCTGTATCTGCTGTTCCAGCACTCACCCATCGGCCGTCAGGTACGTGCCCTTGCCACCGACCGAGAGGCGGCACTGTTCCAGGGTGTCCGCGCCGGACTCCTGGCACCCATGATCTTCGGTCTATCGGCAGCCCTGGCGGGATTGGCCGGCGTGCTGATCGCCCCGCAGATCTCCTTGACGTCGACGCTCGGATTCGGGTTGCTGCTGGGCGCGTTCGCCGCGGTCCTCCTCGGCGGTGAGCGACTCGGAGGCGTCGCCTTCGCCGCGGTGCTGATCGCTGTGGTACAGGCTCTGCTCGGTGGTTACGTCTCGCCGAATCTCACGGACGCATATCCGTTCCTGATCCTGGTCGTCGTCCTGGCGATCCGACCCCAAGGCCTCGTAAGGATGATCTCCGGTGTCCGTTACTGATCTGCTCCAGCGCACGCGGCTGCGCCCGGGCGTCCCGGACGGTGTCCCGGCGACGCCGCCTCTGCGCGGTCGCCAGTACCCCTTCCTCGGTCTCGTCGTCCTCGTCGGGCTGTTCGCCCCGGCGATCATGGGCGGAAGCGACTACGACACCGGAGTGCTGACGACGGTGATCATCCATGCGGTGCTGACGCTGGGCCTCTTCTGGTGCTTCTCGCTGGGTGGGCTGTTCACGTTCGCGACCTACGGCGTCTACGCCGCCGGTGCCTACACCTCCATCTGGGCAGCCAACCACCTCGGTGGCTTCTGGTCCGGCCTCGTGGCCGCGACCCTGATCGGTGCCGTGCTCGGCGCACTCATCACGGTGCTGTTCGCCCGCTGCTCGATGGTCTACTTCGCGATCGCGACGATGGCCTGCGGTGCACTCCTGGTCATCTTGTTCCGGGAGTGGACCTCCTTCACCGGGGGCTTCTCCGGGCAGGCCGACATCAAGCTGCCGAGCCTGTTCGGCTATCAGCTCGACACGTACGTCAAGCGGTACTACCTGATGTTCGCCGTGCTGGCGCTGCTGTTGCTGCTGACCATCTTCTTCCTGCGCTCACCGGCCGCCCGTGACCTCCAGCTAGCCAAGGGCAATGGCCCGGTGGCAGCCGTGATCGGCCTGCATCCCAAACGCGCGCAGTCGGCGGCCTTCATCGTCGGATGCGCGATCCAAGGTATAGCGGGCTCGCTGTACGCCCACAACACCTCGTACATCAGCCTCGAGGCGTTCCACATCGACATCGCGTTGCTGGTGCTGCTGATGCTGCTGCTGGGCGGTGTCTCCTCCATCTACGGTCCGCTCATCGGTGCGGCCCTGCTGATCTACCTGCCCGAGTACCTGCGCGACATCCAGAAGTACTCCGATCTGGTGTACGGCGTCGCCGTGCTGGTCGTCGTGGTCGCCTTCCCGAAGGGCATTGCCGGGGTCCGTGGCTCTATTCAGAAGAGGATCAACCATGCTTGAGGCGCGTGACATCCGGGTCCGCTTCGGCGGCGTCGTGGCCGTCAACGGGGTCTCCCTGACCTTGAACGCCAACGAGGTCGTCGGCCTGATCGGGCCCAACGGCTCCGGCAAGTCCACTTTCATCAATGCGTTGACCGGCCTCGTCGGGGCGGCCGGCACACTCGAGCTCGACGGCACGCGGGTCAAGCTCGGCGTCCCGGGTCAGATGTCGCGACTCGGCATCCTGCGGACCTACCAGACACCTCAGCTGAACGACGACATGACCTGCCTGGAGAACGTCCTGACCGGCGTCCCGGACTGGCGGCTCCGCTCGCTCGGCGCGAGCTGGACCCGGCGCAGGTCGATGCTGAAGATGGAGCGCGAACATCTCGAGCGCGCGCACGCGGCCCTGGCCTTCGCCCGGCTCGGTGCCCGGTGGGACCAGCTCGCCGGCGGCCTGGCCTACGGGGAGCGTCGTCGGCTCGAGCTCGCCCGCACGTACGCCGGCCAGCCGCGTGGCCTGCTGCTCGACGAGCCGGCCGCCGGACTGAACCACGTCGAGACGTCCGGGCTCGTGGAGCTGCTGGCCGAGTGGCGCAAGGAGCCTTCAGGCCCGGCGATGCTGATCGTCGAGCACAAGATCGAATTCCTCGAGGAGCTGTGTGAGCGCATGATCGTGCTGGAACTCGGATCGCAGATCGCCCAAGGCCGGCCCGCCGAGGTGTGGGCCGATCCACGCGTCATCGACGCGTACCTGGGATCGGTGACCATCGATGCTTGAGGTGCGGACGCTGTCGGTGCGGTACGGCTCGACGGCCGCGGTCGTCGACGCGGACCTGGACATCGCTGCGGGCGAGGCGCTGGCGTTGCTGGGCGCCAACGGGGCGGGCAAGACCTCCACCCTCCGGGCGATCTCCGGCTTGGTCCCCAAGTCCGGTCAGGTCTTCTTCGACGGTCAGGAGATCACCGGTCTGCCTCCGGAGAAGGTCGCTCGACTCGGCATCATCCATGTTCCGGAGGGTCGTCGAGTCTTCCCCACCCTGACCGTTCACGACAACCTGCTGGTCGGAGCCACCGCACGAAGCGGCAGGAAGACCATCTTCGACGTGTCAGACGTCTACGAGATCTTCCCGGCGCTCCAACCTCTTCGCCAGCGGCTCGGGTGGGCGCTGTCGGGAGGCGAGCAGCAGATGGTGGCCATCGGCCGTGCCCTGATGTCGGCGCCGCGGCTGCTGATGCTGGACGAACCCTCCTTGGGACTGGCGCCGATCGTCGTCAAGGCCGTCTACGAGGCCGTCGCGCAGGTCAAGAGCCAGATGCCGATTCTGCTCGTCGAGCAGAATGCGGCGGTAGCGCTGGGCCTGTGCGACCGGGGCGCCGTGATGTTGTCGGGGCAGGTGGTGCTGCGCGGGCTGGCGTCCGAGCTGAGCGACCGCACTGCTTTGATGGACTCCTACCTCGGGCACGTGGGCGGTGAAGAGCCGTCCAGCTCCGATCAGCTCGACGGTCCGGGCACAGATGCCGGGACGGTGCGATCCGGGGGACGAGGGGTCAGGCGATGACGTACGAGACAGGTGCCACGATCACGAGGCGGAAGAGGACGGTCTCTCCCGGCATCACGCTCGACGTGTTCGAGGCCGGGCGGCCGGGCGACCCCGTGGTCGTCCTCCTGCACGGCTTCCCGGAGTCCGCGGACGCCTGGCGACACCAGCTCGGCCCGATAGCCGACGCGGGCTACCACGTTCTCGCTCCCGACCAGCGAGGCTACGGCGAGTCCTCCAGCCCGGAGGGGGTCGCGGCCTACGGGATGGAACATCTCACCGATGACGTCTGCGGGTTGCTGGACGCCGTCGGCGCGGAGCAGGCGGTGGTCGTGGGCCACGACTTCGGTGGTCTGGTGGCGTGGGCGATGGGTCTGCTGCATCCCGGGCGCTGTCGTGGCCTGCACGTGGCGGCCGCGCCACTGCCCCGCTGGCCTGCGCTCCCCACGACGGTCTTGCGGGAGCGACACGGTGACCGATTCTTCTACATCCTCTACTTCCAGGAGCCGGACACCCCGGAGGCCGAGCTGGACGCCGATCCCGCACGCTTCCTGCGTTCGATGATCTGGCTCGTGGCGGGCGAGTCGGGAGGCCAGCCGCTGAGCTCCACGCTGCCGCTCGCAGGCACCAGGCTGATCGAGTCCCTCGAGACCGCCTTGGGCCGTTCGCCCGACGACCTGCCGCCATGGCTGGCGCCGGAGGACTTCGAGACGCTGGTCGGCAAGTTCCGGGCCAGTGGATTCGCCGGACCCGTCAACTGGTACCGGAACTTTGACCACAACTATGCCGTGACCGGGGAGATACCGCCCAGCGTGCTGTCGATGCCGACGGCCTTCGTCGTCGGAGACCGTGATCCCGTGTACGGACGGCCTGGGCTCCTGGAGCAGATCACCGCGGACCTGCCGACGTGCGAGGTCTCGGTCCTGCCCGGGATCGGGCACTGGATCCAGCAGGAGGCTCCCGAGGAGTTCACGCGGTCCGTGCTGACCTTCCTGGATCGGGTCGGCCGGGCCTGACTGCCGCCGGCATCACATGAGCGCGGTTCGTGGGGCATCCGGCCCCGACGACCGGCCGGTCAGGACATTCCGCTCAGACGACGATAGTCCGCGCACACCTGCGGTTCGGGCTCGCCGAGGAGGTCGGCGACGATCTGCGTCGGGACGTTCTCGTCGGCGAACCGCGTGTCGGGCCTGAGGATGGACCGCGCGATCAGTGAGTCCATCGCCGGGATCAGGGTCACCGCCAGCTTCACGGCGGCGAGGAGCTCGGAGAACGGGAGGTCGACGGGCTGTCGACCAGAGACGGACCGGTAGTGGTCGATCGTCTCCTGCCTGGACAGGAAGCCCGGCAGCACCCGTTCACCCGCACCGCGCCGGGCGAACTCGTCCATCATCAGCCACCAGCCCAGGTCGAGCTCGGCCGGACCGACGGAGGCGATCTCCCAGTCCAGCACGGCGGCAACGCGAAGCTGATCGTCGAAGATCATGTTGCCGAGTCGCGGATCGCCCCACAGCAGCACGGGCGCGGACCCTTCGGGGGCCTCGCCCTCGAGGACGTCGAGGGCATGGTCCAGCAGCGGGAAGGCGCGGCCGCGCCGCGCCCAGTCGTACCACCGGCGGAGATGCCCCACGGCGGACTCGATGGTCGTCGAACCTGGTGAGACCTCGAGGACGTCCGAGACCACGCTGGGTTGCACGGCGTGCACCTCGCACAGCCCGTCGAGGGCGTTGACCACCAGGGTGCGTCGTTGCGCGTCGGTCAGAGCCTGCAACCACGGATCCACGTGGATCGAGGGGCGACCGCTGGGAACATGGCCCTCGATCCTGTCCATGATGAAGAAGGGCACGCCGAGGATGTCGGGGTCGGACACGACCGCCCGGATCGGGGGAACGGCGATGGTCGTGTCGGACGCCAGCCGGCTGATCAGGTTCCCCTCGCGCACCACGTCGGCGTCCAGGAACATCTGGTTCGCGCGGGGCTGGAGCCGGGCGACGAACGAGGCGCCCGCGGGCACGCCGGCACGGGTCCAGCTCGCCGTCACGAAGACGGTCTCGTTCGACTGGCCGGTCTTGGGGCGGGTGACCGGTTCGACCCGTAGGTCGTCGACCGGCACGCCCTCGACGGCGAGCATGCCGGGCAACCACGCGGTCATCCGCTCCCGGAGGGTCTCCGGGTCCGTGATCTCGACGCCCATCAGAGCGCCACGGTGCGAAATTCGGCGCGTTCGAGCTCTCGCGCGGTGCTGCCGTGCAGGATGATCTCGTCGACGCCCGCGTCGAGGTACGTCTCGAGCCGGTCGCGCACGACCGCCAGGCTGCCCGCCGCGGCCGACGAGTCCATCCACGCCCGGGGCACGACGGCCGCCGGGTCGCGGCTCGCGCCGCGCTCGCGCATCGCCGCCAGCGGCGCGGGGTCCCAGCTGTTGACCGCGCTGATGGATTCACCCAGCCCCGGGGACCGGAGGTAGCGAAGAGCCCGTCCGGAGACGATGCGAGCATGCTCCTGCTCGTCGGCGTCCACCGCGACGACGACCGCGGCGACCACCAGGAAGTCGTCCGGGTCTCGTCCAGCCTCCTCGCGGGAGCGGCGAGCGGCGGCGGCGGACGCGCGCACGGCCTCGGGAGTCAGGAACGGATGGAGGATGACGCCGTCGAAATGAGCTCCGGACAGCGCCAGCATCCGCGGGCCGACGGCCGCGAGCAGCTGTCGGGGCGGGGCCGCCTCGAGGTGGGTCTCGAGTCGAAGGCGGGGAAAGCTCCCCAAAGGTCCCTCATAGGACACGGTCTCACCCGCCCACAGCTGGCGTAGCAGCGTGGCCAGGTCGCTGAAGGTGCGCATCGTGGGCACGGCGATGCCGTAGTCGCGCCACTTCTGGGGTGTGGCCCGGCCGAAGCCGATCCGGAACCGCCCGCCGCTGAGGGACTGCAGGGTCTGGCCCATGGAGGCGAGCACCATGGGGTGCCGCACGGCCGGATGCGTCACTGCGGTGCCGATCCCGATCGACGTGGTCGATGCGGCGATCGCGCCGGCCAGGGAAGGGAGGTCCTTGACGTCGTACTTCTCTGCGATCCAGACGGCACTGAGTCCCAGCTCCTCGGCCAGCACCGCCTCGGCGACTGCGTCGCCCGCGACGGACGAGCGGCCGGGCATGACGTAGCAGCCGAGTCGGGAGGTGGGGCCGGGTCGGTCGATGCTGGGGTTGATCGCGGGTTCCTGACGCTCGCCTGAGCGGGTGCCGAGGCGTCCGGCGTCTCACGGCCCGTCAGGGTGATCTCATGCTAGTCAGAATGTGTCACATATGCAATTGATGTGTGTATAACGCGCATGTCCGGCGATGTAGTGTGGTCGCACCACCAAGTGCGGGCTGCGGCCCCACCATGAGCCGGGCCGCCCGGAGGACGGAGGGCATCAGGTCGTGCCTGATCTGTCAGCATCACCAGAAGTCGACAAGGCAGGAAGCAACGGTGTCGGCAAGGCCGCCCTGCTCCAATCGGTCCAGCGCGCCGGCGCGGTGCTGGAGGTCGTGGCGCAGCGTCCCGGGCTCTCGGCACAGCAGATCGCCGAGGTGGCCGGACTGGAACGGACGGGGGCGCACCGTCTCCTGCGCACGCTCGAGCAGGAGCAGCTCGTGGAGCGCGTGGGACGTGGCTACCTGCTGGGTGCGCGCAACCTGCTTCTGGGCAACAGCTATCTGAGCCAGCACTCCCTGCGGCAGGTGTCACTGCCCTACTTGATCGATCTGCTGTACCGGGTGTTCGCGGACCAGCCCTGGTCGTTGGCCGTCCTGACGCGCGTCGGCAACCGGGTGACCCTGGTGTCGCACCTGTGGTCGCCGCTGGCCCCGCTCGACAGCCTGCTGGCCATCGGGCTGTCCGGCCGGGTCGAACGGGCGGCTGGAGGACGCAGCATGCTCGCATTCTTGCCGCCGACCGAGGTCGCGGACATCGTGGGTGCTGAGATCGCCGGCGAGCTCGCGCCCCGGCTGGAGCAGATCCGTTCCGACGGTGGTCTGGAGTACGTGGGGTCCAACCAGAAGACGGGTGCGCCCGAAGGTTTGTCGGCGATGTCGGCATGCATCCGGAACGCGGCCGGAGTGCCCGTGGCGGCATTGACCCTGTCGGGCGCGGCGCTCGAGGAGGAGCTGTACCCGACGTCGACGCCGGCCCAGCACCTGCTGAGGGCTGCGGCGCAGATCGGCAACGCCCTCGTGTGACGTCCTCAGACGCGATCGGCTCTCGTCAGGTCCTCCGGCAGGGGAGTGGACCTGCCCCATCCCAGCTCCTGCGTCACATGGTCGAGCAGGGGCCGCACCCGCATCCGCAACGGTGTCGTCAGGGCAAGGGAGGTGTTGGAGTGCGCGACTCCCGGCAGGCCGACGATGCGCTGGATCAGCTTCTGCAGCTCCGCGTGGTTCGTCGTCGCGAGCCGCACGAGAAGATCCTCGCGGCCCGTCGTCGCGTGGATCTCGAGCACCTGGGGCATCGCGCTCAGGTCGGCGACGACCTCGTCCAGGCGGCCCTGCTCGAGCGCTAGCGCCGCGAACGCCTGCACCGTCACGCCGATCGCATCGAGATCGAGCTGTGGGACGAAGCCGAGCAGCAGACCGGCCTCGTCGAGGCGGCGGCGCCGAGCCTGCACGGTGTTGCGGCTGACCCCGAGCTGGGCGGCCAGCTCGACGACACCCGCGCGGGCGTCGTCGCTCAGCAGCCCGATGATCTGGGCGTCCAGCCGGTCGATGGTGAGCATCTGGGTCATCTCCTCAGTGTCCTGAACGACTGATCTTCACATGCCGATCAGTTGTGCACGGTCATCTTGACCCACCGTAGCCCATCGCCCAGTCTAAGAGAACAGAATGACCAGTCGAGCGAAAGGACGCGTCATGGCCGTCGCCCCCGTCCAGGCATCCCTGTCCGACCGCTACGAGGCACGCGCCGGCCGCGTCCATCTCACCGGCATCCAGGCGCTCGCCCGCCTGCCGATCGACCAGAGCCGGCGTGACCGGTCGGGTGGACGGACGATCGGCACGTACATCAGCGGCTACGAGGGCTCGCCGCTGGCGGGCTATGACCTCGAGCTGATCCGCCAGCGCGACATGCTCCACAAGCACGACATCACCTTCGCCCCCGGTCTCAACGAGGAGGCCGCGGCGATGGCCGTGCAGGGCAGTCAGCTGATCGGTGAGCTCCCCGCAACGGTCGACGGGGTCACGGGCTTCTGGTACGGCAAGGCTCCAGGCCTCGACCGGGCGACCGACGCCTTCCGGCACGCCAACTTGATGGGGACCCATCCCCAGGGCGGGGCGGTGGCCTTCGTGGGCGACGATCCGGCCGCCAAGTCGTCGAGCGTGCCCTGCGCCTCGGAGCACGCGCTCGCCGATCTGGGCATGCCGACGTTCTTCCCCGCCGACGCCGGCGAGATCCTGGAGATGGGCCGCCATGCCGTGGCGCTCTCGCGTGCCAGCGGGCTCTGGACGGCGCTGAAGATCGTCACGGCAGTGGCCGACGGCTCGGCCACCGTGGACCTGCTCGAGGACCCGGCCCCGCCGGTGCTGCCCGACGGCTCCGGACGCCACGAGCCGACCGGCAAGCTGCTGCAGCCCAGGCTGGGCCCGCTCGAACGCGACTTCGCGACGACCCGCATGCGCATCGTCGCCGACTACGCCCGCCTCAACCACCTCAACACCACGGTCGCGCAGCACCCCGGCGACCGTATCGGCATCATCGCCTCCGGCAAGACGTTCCTCGACCTGCAAGAGGCGCTGGCCGATCTCGGGATCGACGACGAGCAGCTCGAGCGTGCGGGCATCCGCCTGCTCAAGATCGGCCTGATCTGGCCGCTCGAGCACGAGGCCATCGAGGCCTTCGCGGACGGCCTCGAGGAGATCATCGTCGTGGAGGACAAGCGCGCCTTCCTCGAGCCCGCCGTGCGCGACGTCCTCTACGGCCGCCCGGCGGCCCCCCTCGTGATCGGCAAGCGCGATCACGAGGGCGCTGAGCTCTTCGCCGCGTACGGCGAGCTCGACGTCGCCGCGATCTCGCTGGGACTGTCACGCCGGTTGGACGCGCTAGCGCCGGTGCAGGGCTGGCTGGCGCGGCGCCGCGAGGTCGTGGGTGCCGGGCTGGCGGGCATGCAGCTCCCGCTCCTGCAGCGCGCGCCCTTCTACTGCTCCGGATGCCCGCACAACACCTCGACCCGTCCACACACCGACTCCCCGGTCGGAGCCGGCATCGGCTGCCACGCGATGGTGCTGCTGATGGACTCCCACCAGGTGGGTGACGTCGTCGGCCTCACGCAGATGGGCGGCGAAGGCACGCAGTGGCTCGGCATGGCGCCGTTCGTCGAGGCCAAGCACTTCGTGCAGAACATCGGCGACGGGACGTTCCACCACTCCGGCAGCCTCGCGATCCGGGCCGCGGTCGCATCGGGGGCCAACATGACGTACCGGGTGCTCTACAACTCCACCGTCGCGATGACCGGCGGCCAGGACGCCGTGGGGCAGATGGACATCGCCCACATGGTCGAGCACCTGCGCTCGGAAGGTGTCGCGCGCGTCATCGTCACGAGCGACGACGTCAAGGCCGCGCGCAAGCTCGGCCTGCCCCGCTCGGTGTCGGTCTGGGATCGCACTCGCATCGCGGAGGCCGAGCAGGTCCTCGCCGACACTCCCGGCATCACGGTGCTGATCCACGAGCAGGAGTGCGCCACCGAGCTGCGCCGCAAGCGCAAGCGCGGTCTGGCCGACAAGCCCCGGCAGGCCGTCGTGATCAACGAACGCCTGTGCGAGGGCTGCGGCGACTGCGGGGAGAAGTCCAACTGCCTCTCGGTGCATCCCGTCGAGACCGAGTTCGGCCGCAAGACGACGATCCACCAGAGCTCGTGCAACACCGACCTCACCTGCCTGTCCGGCGACTGCCCGGCGTTCATGACGATCACGCCCGGCAAGCGCCGCAAGGCGGCACGCCCCTCCATCGACACCGTCGAGCGCACCGATCTGCCCCTGCCGGACGCGGTGCGGCACGCGGGCCACCAGAACATCCGGCTCATGGGGGTCGGGGGCACCGGGGTCGTCACCACCTCGCAGGTCCTCGCCACTGCGGCGGTCCTGTCCGGGTACCACGTGAGGACGCTCGACCAGACCGGCCTGGCCCAGAAGGGCGGTGCGGTCGTGTCCGACGTCAAGATCTCCGACACGCCGATCCATGCCGGCAACAAGGTCGGCGAGGGCGACTGCGACCTCTACCTCGGCTACGACCTGCTCGTCGCGGCGAACCCGTCCAACTCGGCGGTGCTCTCGCCATCTGGCACCGCGATCGTGTCGACGTCGGTCGTGCCCACGGGCGCCATGGTCACCGATCGCACCGTCTCGTTCCCGCCCGTCGCCGACGCGCTCGCACCGCTGTCGGCGGTGCTCGACGGGGGCTCCGTGCATCCGGTCGACACCCGCGCCTATGCCGAGACGCTGTTCGGCGCCGAGCAGTTCGCCAACATGTTCGTGCTGGGCATCGCCCATCAGCTCGGCGCTCTGAGGCTGTCGGACCTCGCGATCGAAGAGGCGATCACCCTCAACGGGGTAGCCGTCGACGCCAATGTGCAGGCCTTCCGTCGCGGACGTCAGCTCGTCGCCGACCAGGCGGCGCTGGACCGGCTCGTCGCGCAGCTCAGCGGCACGACCGAGAGCCCCGTCGTCACCCCGAGCACGATCGTGGCGGCCGATGCCGGATCGGAGCTCGAGCGCCTCGTCGCGCTGCGGCGCACCGAGCTTGTGGCGTACCAGAATCAGGAGTACGCCCACCGCTACGAGCAGCTGGTCGAGCGCGCTCGCGCTGCGGAGGCCGGTCTCGGTGGTGGCTCACGGTTCAGCGAGGGCGTCGCCCGGTACGCGTTCAAGCTCATGGCCTACAAGGACGAGTACGAGGTCGCACGTCTAGGTCTCGACGCCGGCACGCGCGCGGCCATCGAACGCGATTTCGGCACCGATGCCAAGGCCGCCTGGCGACTGCACCCGCCGACGCTGCGAGCTATGGGCATGAAGAACAAGATCTCGCTCGGTCGGTGGTTCGGCTCCGTGTTCTGGATCCTGTACCGCCTGCGTGGCCTCCGTGGCACCCCGTTCGACCCGTTCGGTCACGACCATGTCCGCAAGGAGGAGCGTCGGCTCGTGGCCGAGTACGTCGACCTGATCGAGAAGCTGTCCGCGCAACTCACCGTCATGTCGTACGACACCGCCGTCGAGCTCGCCACGCTGCCGGATCTCGTACGTGGCTACGGGGACGTCAAACTGCGCTCGATCGAGGACTACAACGCGCGGCGTAAGACGTTGTTGGCACGCTTGGGCGTTGCGGCTCAGACGTAGCGTTCGAGGATGCTGGACTCCGCGAGGCGGGATAGGCCCTCGCGCACGCCGCGGGCCCGCAGATCGCCCACGCCGTCGACGTTCTGGAGATCTTCGATGCTGGCGGCGAGCAGCTTCTGCAGCGAGCCGAAGTGCTCGATCAGGCCCTCGACGACGGGGCTGGGCAAGCGGGGGATCCGTGCAAGCAGACGGTAGCCGCGTGGTGCGAGGGGGCCGTCAAGGGTCTCTTCGGTGTCGATGCGCAGGGCGCGGGCGACCGCGCCCAGATCAACGAGATTGGTCGGCTCGATTGCGGCCAGCTCGGCCAGCACGGCCTCGAGTGGGCGTCCGCGGCGCCCGGTCGGCATATAGTCACGGACGATGAGCTCGCGCTCGGCGTCGACGCCGCCGATGAGCTCATCGAGCTGCAAGGCCAGCAGGCGCCCATCCGAGCCGAGCTCGAGGACGTAGGTGTCGATCTCGCCCGCGATACGGCTGACCATCTTCCGTACGCCGCCTTGTACGGCGTGCCGGCGTTCGTGCAGATGACTTTGTTGCCGTCACCCATGTCCCAGGTGACCTTGTGGGCCCGGGCGGTTGCCGTGACGGTGATACCTCCAGCGGTTGCCGATGCTGCCGTCCTCAGCCTGCGGTGCGATGCCGATATCGATGGCCGTCAGATTCATGTCAGCGATCGCGAGTTGCGCGACCTCACGCGGGGGAGTGTCCGGAAAACGGTGGATCTGGTCGGCCTGATGGAAAGGTAGTCAGGCTGTGACAGAAGTATCGGACGGGGTCGAGATGATCGATCCTGTGACTGGAGAGATTCTCGATGACCAGACCCTCGCTGAGCGGGTGGTCGCGAACGCCAAGACGAACGGGTCGGGCCTGCTGGGTCCTGATGGTGCGCTTGGGCAGCTGACGAAGAACGTGCTGGAGATCGCGCTCGAGGAGGAGATGACCGATCACCTCGGCTATCCCAAACACGGCACCGGTGACGGCTCGAATGCTCGGAACGGGACCCGGTCCAAGACTGTGCTGACCGAGGTAGGTCCGGTCCAGATCGATGTACCACGCGATAGTGAGTCGACGTTCGATCCGCAGATCGTGCGCAAGCGGCAACGTCGGTTGACTGGTGTCGACGAGATGGTGTTGTCGCTGACAGCCCATGGCATGACGACCGGCGAAGTGTCAGCGTATTTCGCTGAGATCTACGGAGCGTCGGTGTCCAAGGACACGGTCAGTCGGATCACTGACAAGGTGATCGAGGAAATGACTGAGTGGCTGCACCGGCCGTTGAACAAGGTCTATCCAGTGATTTTCATCGACGCCCTGGTAGTCAAGGTCCGCGACGGCCAAGTCCGTAACCGTCCGATCTACTGCGTCATCGGAGTAACCGTCGACGGGGAGCGTGACATCCTCGGCCTATGGGCCGGCGACGGTGCCGAGGGCGCGAAGTTCTGGCTCGGAGTGCTGACCGATCTGAAGAACCGCGGCGTCGAGGACGTGTTCATCGCGGTCTGCGACGGCCTGAAAGGACTGCCCGAGTCGATCAACACGGTTTGGCCGCTCACCCTGGTCCAGGCGTGCATCATTCATTTGATCCGGAACACGTTCCGGTATGCGTCGAAGAAGTACTGGGACAAGATCGCCAAGGATCTGCGACCGATCTACACCGCGCCGAACGAAGCAGCGGCCCGGGCCAGGTTCCTCGAGTTCACCGAGACCTGGGGATCGAAGTATCCGGCGATCATTCAGCTCTGGGAATCGGCCTGGGCCGAGTTCGTGCCGTTCCTGGACTATGACGTCGAGATCCGACGCGTGATCTGTTCCACGAATGCCATCGAGTCCCTCAACGCCAGG
>Ga0164243_10002171_pt1 | contig 32729 bp, 31 predicted proteins | sample OricompcompostOP_FD_108781 | JGI IMG/M metagenome (GOLD analysis project Ga0164243, IMG submission 108781) | Organic Plus compost microbial communities from Emeryville, California, USA - Original compost - Organic plus compost (OP) | ecosystem: Engineered > Solid waste > Mixed feedstock >... | reverse complement strand
TCCACCCTCACCCCCGTCCCGGGGATCAGGCTGCCCTCAGCTTCACCCCACTGCTGCGACAGCAGGGCGGTGGTGGTCTCTCACCTCCACTCGGTTCAACAGCGCCTCGTGGCGCACCAGGTCAGCCACCCACAACTGGTTCGGTGCGCTCGCGACGAACTTCCGCTTCACCAGATCCTCGGGCCGCTCGGTCTCAGCGCCGTCACCGATGGTGGTCTTGCGGGACTTCTCGCGTGGGATGCCGCGCAGTCCCTCGGCACGCATGAGCCGTTCGATGGTGCACCGGGCCACTCGGATGCCTTCGCGGTTGAGCTTGGCGTGGACCTTCCTGGCGCCGTAGACGCCCAGGTTGGCTTTGTGAGCGACCTTGATGTCCTCAACCAGTTCCGCGTCACGGATCGCGCGTGCCGACGGCGGCCTGGTCTTGGCGGCGTAGTAGCTGCTCGGGGCGATCTGCAGGCCGGCGTTCTTTAGCACGGCGCAGATCGGCTCGACCCCGACTTCGCGCCCATCGACCATGTCGTGGCGATGGGCGTCGATGTAGGCCACTACCTGCTGGTGGGGCGGTCGAGCTCCGCCGCGAAGAAAGCCGCGGACGTCTTCAGAATGTGGTTGGCCCGCCGCAGTTCACGGACCTCCTGCTCGAGCTCGGCCAGCCGCTGCGCATCGCTTGTCGTGGTGCCCGGACGGACCCCGCCGTCGATCTCGGCTTGGCGGACCCAGTTGCGCAGGGTCTCGGGATGCATGCCGAGCTGGCCCGCCACTCGCGGGATCGCACCCGCCCTGGTCGCGGGGTCCTGCCTGAGCTCTACTGCCATCCGGGTCGCGCGCTCACGCAACTCGTCGCCGTACTTTCTCGGTGCTGCCATGACTCTCATCCTCCATGGATTGAGAGCCTCCATCAGACCCGGGGCGATTCAAGAAGTAGGCCACCAGGACCTTGGGCGTGCTGCCAGTGGTGGGGCTGGGGTCAGGCATGGTCGTCCTGGCTTGTCCTCGGTTGGTTGTGCCTGGTGGCGCATCACGGCTGTCGGGCCCGCAGGCGGCGAGGCCGGCGATCCCGGTACCGCTCGCCCCCGCGGCCAGAGCGAGCCGAAGCAGTTGTCGTCGGTGCATCGGCTCAGCTGGACCGGCGTCCGCCGAGCCAGCTGACCATCTCGGGGTCCCGGTGGTCGAAGAACTGGCTGTCGCCGGCTTCGAGGGTGGCGATCTGGGTCATCTGCTCATCGGTCAGGGTGAAGTCGAAGATGTCGAGGTTCTCGGCCATCCGGGCCGGGCGCACCGACTTGGAGACCACGGCGACGCTGCGCTGGATCAACCAGCGGAGCACGACCTGGCCGACCGACTTGCCGTGCTGCTCGCCGATCGCGGCCAGGACCGGGTTGGTGAACAGGTTGTTGCGGCCTTCGGCGAACGGTGCCCATGCCTCGGCCTGGATGCCGCGCTCGCGCATGAGCTCCACGTCTGCGGCGCGCTGGTGGAAGGGGTTGATCTCAATCTGGTTCACCGCCGGGGCGATCTCGTTGTGGTCGATGAGGTCGACGAGTCGGTCGGGGTGGAAGTTCGAGACACCGATTGCCCGAGCGCCACCGTCCTTGTTGATCTGCTGCATGGCGCGCCACTCGGCGTAGTAGTCGCCCAGCGGCTGGTGGATCAGGTACAGGTCGAGATAGTCGAGCCCCAGCCGGCGCAGCGAGTTCTCGAATGAGCGCTTCGTGTCCTCCTCCACGTTGCCCGCGGGGTTGTGCTGGATCCAGAGCTTGGTGGTGACGAAGAGTTCTTCGCGGGCGATGCCGCTGGCCTTGATGGCTGCGCCTACGGCCTCTTCGTTGCCGTAGGAAGCGGCCGTGTCGAGGTGGCGGTAGCCGGCCTGAAGGGCCGCCTCGACCGCGGCCTGGGTCTCTTCCTCGGGGATCTGGTAAACGCCGAAGCCGGCGATGGGCATCGGGACACCGTTGTTGAGGGTGACGGTCTGCATGAGCTGTGTCCTTCCGTAGGTGTTCTCTGTTGGGGGTCTACTGGTAGGCGGGGCGGTCTCGGCGGAGGGTGAGGCTGAGAGCGGCCGTGACCGCGAGGACGATCACGGTGCCGAGGAGGCCCGCACGTAGTCCGGGCATGAAGTCCGCGTGGCCGGCGATAACGGCGCCGACGCCCGCGACGCCGAGGGAGCCGCCGAGCTGGCGGAAGGTGTTCAGCACGCCGGAGGCGGTACCCGCGACCTCGCCCGGCGCACCTTCAAGGACCAGGGACGCGATCGGGGGCACAGTAAGCGCACCTCCGCCACCGACGAGCACCATCGCGACCGAGACGACACCGACGGGCACCTCCGCGGGCAGGGTTGCGATGAGGACCAGGCCAACGCATTGCAGGAGCAGGCCGGTGGTGATCAGGGTGCGGCGGCCGAATCGCTCGACCAGGGCCGCGGCGTAGGAGCTGAGGACCGTGACCACCGCGGTCATCGGTAGGAACAGCAGGCCAGTGGCCAGCGGGGTGTGGTGACGCTGGTCCTGGAAATACAGGCTCTGGACGAACACGACCCCATAGAAGGCGGCCATCGAGGTGAACGCGATCGCGAGCGCCACGCTGAGCTGCCGCGACTGGAACAACTTCAGAGGCACCATCGGGTGCCGACCCTTCGCCTGGGCGACCAGGAACGCCACTCCCGCGAGGAGCGCGACAGCGAGGAGGCCCAGGATGGCCGGGCTGCTCCAGCCGAGGTGGCCGCCCTGAATGACGGCATAGCTGAAGGCTCCCAGCGCGACCACCGCGGTGCTCTGGCCGACCAGGTCGAACGGCGCCGCTCGCCGCGGTGACGGGGCGACCCGGCTCGCGCACGCCAGGGCGAGCGCGGCGACGGGGACGTTGACCCAGAAGATCAGCCGCCAGTCGACCAGGGTCAAGGCGCCGCCGACGATCGGGCCCGCGGCCGCAGCCGCCGACCCGCCGACAGCCCACAGCCCGATCGCGCGGGTGCGCTGCCGCTCCTGGGCGAACCCTTCGCGGACGATGGCCAGCGAGGTCGGGGTCACCAGCGCCGCACCGGCTCCCTGGACCAGACGGGCGAGGATGAGCACGCCCATGCTGGGGGCCAGGCCGCAGGCGATCGAGGCAAGGGCGAACAGCACCATACCGGCGGCATATGCGCGGCGGGCGCCGAGGCGATCCGAGAGCGTGCCGGCGAAGAGGATCAAGGCGGAGAACGTCAGCGTGTACCCGGTCACCACCCACTGCAACCCAGACAGGCCGCCGCCGAGCGAGGCGCCGATGTCGGGCAGGGCGACGTTGACGATCTGGGCGTCGAGGGCGACGACGAAGAAGCCCAGCATCGCCGCACCGAGGGTCGCGAGCTGCAGTGCGTCGAACCGGCCAGCGACCGGCTGGGTGGATGCGTCGACCGCGGCGACCGGGGTGACGGGATTCTCGCTCATGTGGCCAGAGAACCCGCTTCGAAGGGGCAGGTGGGAGTTCCCGCTGTGACAGGGACCAGCAGACCCTCCCAGCCGACTCCACGCGCCCTCTACCGTGGACCAGGTGAGCAGCGAGGACCTGAAGAACGACGTGCGGGAGTTCCTGACCACACGCCGCGCCAAGGTCACCCCCGAAGAAGCGGGCCTGCCGACCTTCGGCGGCAAGCGCCGCGTTCCTGGGCTGCGGCGCGAGGAGGTGGCGCTCCTTGCCGGAGTCAGCGCCGACTACTACATCCGCCTTGAGCGCGGGAACCTCGCCGGCGTCTCCGACCAGGTCCTCGACGCCCTAGCCCAGGCGCTGCGCCTGGACGAAGCGGAACGCAGCCACCTCTACAACCTCGCCCGCGCCTCGACCGGCCCGGTCCGTGGCTCCCGCCGCGCCGCCGTGTCCAGAATCCGCCCCGGCGTGCTGCGCATCCTGGAGTCCCTGTCCGGCCCGGCGTACGTCCGCAACCACCGCGGCGACATCCTCGCCGCCAACGACGTCGCCCTCGCGCTCTACGATGGCATCCTCGACCGCGAGCGACTGCCGCTTAACATCACCCGGTTCGTGTTCCTCGACGACCGCGCGCAGACCTTCTTCCTCGACTGGGACTCCGTCGCCGACGACTCCGTCGCCGCCCTGCGCATCCACGCGGGCCGTAACCCGCACGACAAGAGCCTCACAGACCTTGTCGGCGAGCTCGCCACCAAGAGCGACGACTTCCGTACCCGCTGGGCACGGCACAACGTCAAGCACCACCGCACCGCCGCGAAGAGGCTCCACTGCTCACTCGTCGGTGACATCGAGCTCACCGGCGAGGCCCTCGAGCTGACAGGCGACGGGCTCGTCCTGATCACCTACACCGCCGAACCCGACAGCCCGGCCGCAGACGCACTGCGCTTCCTTAGCAGCTGGGCCACCCAGCAGCACGCTGCCGCCGCCGAGCGGCCCTGACGAACGTAAGCACAGAGCCCTACCCCAGGTACGAAGATCCGCTTTCCTGCGCCCCGTTGTCGCCCCGTGGTCGCGACTTGGTGAGGACTTTCTTCTCTCCGTTAAAGCGCCGGCTCCGCCGGCGCGGCGCCGGGCTGCGGGCGGCGCTGGCGCGCCGTCCTCGCCCGACACCCTGACCAGGTCGCCAAGAGCGTCGAGCAGTCGGCTTATCAGTCGGCTTATCGCTGTGAAAGCTGGTGGACGCGGGTGGACGCCTGTGCTCGATCAGCCGCTGCAGCCATGCTTCCAGCGCCGCACGGGCCTGATTGACACGGAAGAGGTCACTGGTTCAAACCCAGTATCGCCCACCCCACGGAACAGCCCCTGACCAGCGCAAACGCCGGCCAGGGGCTGTTGTGGTCCTCGGGCGTGGCGCTGGGGGCGAGCCACCGACGTCCGCGGGGCGTCGGTGAACACCACCCCCGCCCCGCATGGCAGGCGGGCGAACAACGGGGCAGGCACCTTGCCGGCGTACGCCGGCTCCACGAGCCTCGGTCACAGGCCACCCCCGGCCGCCCCCACTGGTTCTCGAGGAGCCCCCATGCCCGTCCGCGCGCCCCACCTCCGCTCGCCCCGCCTCCGCACGCCCCGGCTCTGCATGGCCGCCGCACTCGCGGCCGCCACCGCCGCCCTCGCCGCGACCACGCTCACCGTCGCCCCCGCGTCCGCGACGAACGCCGTCGCCCCGCTCGAGCAGAAGGCCGGCTCGCAGGACCCGACGTTCACGTTCGCGGTCGTGCCCGACACCCAGCAGGAGGTGCTCGACACCAGCGACCCGCGGTTCCGTGGCCGGATGCAGTGGCTGGCCGACCACCGCGCCCAGCTCGACCTGCGGTTCGTCATGCACATCGGCGACGTCACCAACTGGGGCTGGCTGGTGCCCTCGCAGTACCAGATCGCCTCCGACGCGTACGCACCGCTGGAGCGCGCCGGCATCCCGTACACCATCGCGATCGGCAACCACGACACCCGCGCGGTCGGCTGGAACGGCGTGGACGGGTACGGCGGGTCGGCGTACGCCCAGAACCCCGAGTGCCTGGAGCGCTTCCCCGCCGAGGAGTGCGACACCCGCAAGCTGGTGATGCACACCGAGGAGTTCAACGAGGTCTTCCCGGTCTCGCGCTTCGACCACGTCGGCGGCGTCTTCGAGCCGGGCAAGTCCGACAACATGTTCACGACCTACCGCGCCGGCGGCCGCGACTGGCTGGTGCTCTCGCTGGAGCTGTGGCCACGCGAGGAGGCGGTGGCGTGGGCGAAGCAGGTCGTCGCCTCCCACCCGCATCACAACGTGATCGTGCAGACGCACTCCTACCTCGAGGGCGACCTCTCGCTCACGCAGGACGACGGCGGTTACGGCCACACCTCGGGCCAGTACCTCTTCGACGAGCTGGTCAGCCAGTACCCCAACATCAAGCTCGTCTTCTCGGGCCACACCGGCCAGGCCGGGCACCGCACCGACGTCGGGGTGCACGGCAACACCATCCACTCGTTCTTGCAGACCTTCCATTCCAACACCGCCAACCCGGTCCGGCTGGTGGAGGTCGACACCCGACGGGGCACGCTCAGCACCCGGGTCGTCGGCCCGCACACCGGTGAGACCTTCCCCGAGTACGCCGCCCAGCTGGACGGCATCGACTGGGAGTGAGCGCCCTGGCGGCGGGCCGCGGCGAGGTGTCCGCAGACGTCACACGGTCGTCATCCCGCTGATGCGAGCGGGGTGACGACGCGGTCTTACGATGCGCTCGTGCAGACCGTCCCCGAGCAGCGTGCCCAGCAGAGCCTCGACGTCGTCGTCCACTTCGCCGACGACCCCACCCGCGTCTACCAGCTCACCCAGTGGTTGCCGGTCGTCGAGCAGCTGGCGGGCGCGCACGCGGTCGGGATCGTCACCCGCAACGCGGCCACCGCGGAGATCGTGCGCGGGCGTACGCACCTGCCGGTGCTCGACGTGCCGGAGTTCCCCGCGCTGGTCGAGCTCTACGACCGGGTCGACCCCAAGGTCGCGCTCTACTGCAACAACTCGATGCTCAACTTCCAGTCGCTGATCCGCGGCCGGATGCTCCACGTGCACATCAACCACGGCGAGAGCGACAAGCAGAGCATGGTCAGCAACAACGCCAAGGCGTACGACCGGGTGTTCGTCGCCGGCGACGCGGCCGTGGAGCGGCACGCGGCGTTGCTGGAGTTCGACGGCTCGAAGCTGGTCCGGATCGGCCGCCCGCAGCTCGACCTGCGCCCGGAGCCGGTGCTCGAGCCGAGCGAGCGGCGCACGGTGCTGTACGCCCCCACCTGGGAGGGCGACGCGGAGTACAACGACTACACCTCGGTCGACGTCTTCGGGCGCGAGATCGTCGAGGCGCTGCTGGCCGTGCCGGGCGTACGCCTGGTCTACAAGCCGCACCCGAAGGTCAGCACGAGCACGACGCCGGCGATCCGCGACGCCCACCGGTGGATCCTCGACCGGGTCGCGCGGGCGCGTGCGGACGACCCCGCGGGCGGGCACGTGGCGATCAGCGAGGGTGACATCCTGGCCGTCTTCGCCGGTTGTGACGCGATGGTCACCGACGTCTCCTCGGTCGGCCTGGACTGGCTCTACCTGCAGACCGACAAGCCGATGCTCATCACCGACCGCCACCACGACCCCGAGCGGCTGCGGGCCGACGCGCCGGTGAGCCGGTGCGCCGACGTCGTCGACGCGACCACGCTGCCCGGCCTCACCGAGCTGGTCGCCGCGCGGCTCGAGCGCGACGAGTACCTCCTCGCCTGCACCGCCATGCGGCAGCACTACTTCGGCGACCTGGGCGTGGGGGAGAGCACCACCCGCTTCCTGGGCGCGGTCGACGAGCTGGTCGCGCTCCGTGACCGGCTGCTCGGCGAGGACGGCCCCGGCGGCGAGAGCGACGCCGTCACGGCCTGACCTTGGCGGGCGCACCGCGGCCTCGCTACGTTGCGCGCATGCGCCTTCCCCTCGCAGCCGCGACCCTCGCCGTCGTGGTCTCCGTGCTCGCCGTCGCCCCGTCGGGCCAGGCCGTCGCCGACCCGACCGGGCGGGCGGCGTACGCCGCGGAGACGACCCTCCAGCCCGTTGCCCGGCGGGTCACCCAGCGCCTCCGCGCGCTCGTACGCCGTCTCCCGGTGCGGGCCGAGCGGCGGGCCGGCTACGACCGCGACCGGTTCAGGCACTGGGTCGACGCCGACGGTGACGGCTGCGACACCCGCGACGAGGTGCTCCTCGCCGAGGCCGTACGCCGCCCGCGCGTGCTGCCGGGATGCGAGCTGCAGGGCGGCCGGTGGCGGTCGTACTACGACGGGCGCCGCACGGGCGACCCGTCGACCTTCGACGTCGACCACCTGGTGCCGCTCGCGGAGGCGTGGGACTCCGGCGCCCGGCGCTGGAGCGACGCCACCCGCGAGCGCTACGCCAACGACCTCGGCGACCCGCGCACGCTGGTCGCGGTGACGGCCTCGGCGAACCGCTCCAAGGGCGACCAGGACCCCGCCGAGTGGCTGCCGCGGCGTGCGGTCTGCCGCTACGTGGGCGAGTACGTCGCGGTCAAGACCCGCTGGCGCCTCGCCGTCGACCGCCGCGAGAAGCGCGCGCTGAGGCGCACCGCCCGCGGCTGCCGCAACGTCGTGGTCCGGGTCCGCACCGCCCCGGTCCGCCTCGGCGGTGGCGCCGGAGGTGGGGGTGGAGGCGGCGCCGCCACCGACCCGCGCTTCGGCTCCTGCAGCGAGGCGACCGCGCACGGCTACGGCCCCTACGTCCGCGGCCGCGACCCGGAGTACTCCTGGTACCGCGACGGCGACGGTGACGGGGTGGTCTGCGAGTGACCTCCGCTACTGCAGCTCGGGCGGCAAGGTGGGGCGGCAGCTGGCGCCGGCGCAGTCCTTGAGCTTGGCGAGCTCGGCACGCATCTGCTCGAGCACGACCTGGGGGTCGTCGGCGGGGGCGGTGGCCGTACGCGCGCGGGCGCGGGCCTGCGCGTCGAGCGTGGCCTGCTGCTGGGTGAGGTCGGCGCTAGCTGGCGCCGACCCGTTGTCGAGCAGGTTGTTGGTCTGCCGCGGGTCGGTGGTGAGGTCGAAGAGCTCCTCGAAGCCGCCCGCGCGGTTGAGGTAGACCCACCGCTTGGTGCGGATGCCGAGGATGTAGCGGTTGTCGACCGCCCCCGGGTCGGTGAGGTGGCCGAGCTCGGTGCCCGACTCGTCGCTCTCGCGCACGACCGAGCCGGGCCCGGTGTTGACGAGGATCGGCCGGGTCCAGCCCCGGTCACCGCCCTTGGCCACCGGCAGCATCCCCTGACCGTCGACGGAGGCCGGCGGCGTACGCCCTGCCATCTGCATGATCGTCGGCGCCAGGTCGACGGTGCTGAACGGGTCGGTGCGGGTGGCGCCCGCCGGGATGCCGGGGCCACGCATCAGCAGCGGCACCCGGAGCGCGGCCTCGTAGGGGAGCAGCTTGCCCTGGCGGATGCCCTGCTCACCGAGGTAGTAGCCGTTGTCGCTGGTGAAGATGACGTAGGTGTTGCCCAGCTCGCCCGCGTCGCGCAGGGAGCGCATGGTGCGGTCGATCGCCTCGTCGACGGTGAAGAGCGCCTGGAGCCGCTTGGCGTTGACCTGGGTGATCGCGGACTTCTCGGCGGCGTTGAGCGGGGTGTACGGCAGGTCGGCCGGCCGGTCGCTGGTGTCCCGGTCGGTCCAGGTGGTGCCTGAGGGCGCCTGGTCGCGGAACTTGCTCCAGTGCCGCTGCGGGCTCGCCGGCGTGACGAACTCGCGGGTCTGGCCGTCGCCGCCGACGACCGCCTTCGGCGGGTCGATGGCCTGCCGGGGGTTGCCGGCGTGCGGCGCGGTGAAGGAGACGTAGGAGAAGTAGGGCTGGGTCGTCCACTTCTGCTGGTCGACGTACTGGTCCATGATCGCGCCGTACGCGTCGGTCTGGTACTGCCCGGCGAGCGACTGGAACCGCGTGCCGTTGAGGGTCAGCTCGGTGCCGTAGTAGCGGTGCAGACCGCCGCGCCCCTGCCCGGCCGGCCCCGACGGCGGCTCGAAGGCCGCGCGCCAGTCGGTCCACCCCGGCGGGACGTAGTGCAGCGAGTCACCGGTCGTGGCGCCCCGCGGCGGCTGGGAGCCGTAGCCGTTGAGGTACTTGCCCAGCAGCATGGTCTGGTAGCCGGCGCTCTTGAGCCACGTCGCGATCGTCGACCTGTCGTCGAAGGCGTGGAAGCCCCACGGCGGCGTGTGGGAGTAGACCTCGTGGTTGTGGGTGTACTTCCCGGTGAAGATCGAGGAGCGGGCCGGGCAGCACAGGGGGTACGGCGAGAACGAGTTGGTGAACTGGGTGCCGCCCTGCTGCAGCCAGGCGCGGGTGCGCGGCATGACGCGCAGGTCGTCCCAACGCATGTCGTCGACCACGAACATGAGCACGTTGGGGGCCGTCTGCTTCGGCGGCGTGGGCGGGGGCGGCTGCGGGGCCGGCGGGGTGGGCACGGTGGCCGGCACCCCGGGCGTACGCTTCCGGTCGGCGCGACCGCGCTCCGGCCACACGATCGCCTTCACGCCCAGCTTGGTGGCGCCACCACTGATGCAGCGGCGCGGGACGACCATCCGGGTGAGCCGCCGCGTCGCCTTCGAGGCCACCCAGCGGTTGCCGCCGCAGCGCCAGCGGCTGCCGTTGCGGTGCTGGAAGCGGGCCTTCGGGCGCTTGTAGCCGTGGCGCACCGAGACCTTGTACTCCGGGCGGCCGTTGCCCGCGGTGTCGAGCTTGAGCACCACCTGGCCGCGCCAGCGCTTGGCCTTGTGCCACACCGAGACGCGCAGCTGGGGGCCGGTGTTGTCGACGACCACCTCGCGGATGTCGTGAGGGACCTTGCGGCGCTCGTCGCGGAAGGTCCGGGTCTGCGCGTCGGCGGGCGGGGCACCGCCGGGCAGCAGGGAGAGGGCCGGCAGCAAGGTGACGCCGAGGAGGACGCTCAGCGCCCCGAGGAGAGCAGGGGAGTGCGGACGATCCTCCCGCGGCGGGTGCGTGCGGGCTCGGGCGACAGGGGCGTTGCTGGGGCCGGACACGCACTCCTTTCTACCCCGATCGCCGGATTGCATGCGACGTCTCGGCGGGCTCGGCGGGTCGGTCCCGGGACCCCGGCGGCGCGCCGGTGGGTGGGCCGGCAGGTCGGCCGGCGGGTCGGCCGGCGGGCGTACGCCGGGAACTGGTGCGACGACGGTCGGTGCTCACGGATACGATCGAGGTCGCCGCCACCAGGCGGCCCGACCCGGGCGTGCCGGGCCGGCCCAGCGCAGGAGGAGTGCCCGTGTCCGAGCTCGAGATCGTCGTCGTCACCGCAGGGGAGCGTGCGGAGACCACGGTCACCACGGGCACCAAGGCATGGGAGCTGTTCCAGGACGACCCCGACGTGATCGCTGCCCGGGTGGGCGGTCAGCTGCGCGACCTGGCGTACGAGCTGCTCCCCGGCGACGTCGTCGAGCCGGTCGCCATCGACTCGGCCGACGGCCACGACATCCTGCGTCACTCCACCGCGCACGTGATGGCGCAGGCAGTGCAGGAGCTCTTTCCCGAGGCCAAGCTCGGCATCGGCCCGCCGGTCAAGGACGGCTTCTACTACGACTTCGACGTCGAGACCCCGTTCGTGCCCGAGGACCTCGCCAAGATCGAGGCCCGGATGAAGAAGATCATCAAGGCCAACCAGAGGTTCTCCCGCCGGGTCGTCACCGACGAGGAGGCCGCGGCCGAGCTGGCCGACGAGCCGTACAAGCTCGAGCTGATCGGCCTCAAGGGCGGCGCCGCGGAGGCCGCCGAGGGAGCGTCCGCCGAGGTCGGTGCCGGCGAGCTGACCATCTACGACAACCTCGACCGGCACGGCGAGGTCGCCTGGAAGGACCTCTGCCGCGGCCCGCACCTGCCGACCACCAAGCGCATCCCGGCGTTCAAGCTGATGCGGTCGGCGGCGGCGTACTGGCGTGGTGACGAGAAGAACAAGCAGCTGCAGCGCATCTACGGCACCGCGTGGGAGAGCAAGGAGGCGCTCGACGCCCACCTGCAGATGCTCGAGGAGGCCGAGCGGCGCGACCACCGCAAGCTCGGCCGCGAGCTCGACCTGTTCAGCTTCCCCGACGAGATCGGCTCGGGCTTGCCCGTCTTCCACCCCAAGGGCGGCGTGATCAAGCGGGTGATGGAGGACTACGTCCGCCAGCGCCACATCGACGAGGGCTTCGAGTACGTCGGCACCCCGCACATCACCAAGGACCAGCTCTTCCACACCTCGGGCCACCTGCCCTACTACGCCGAGACCATGTTCCCGCCGATGGAGCTCGAGGGCTCGAGCTACCAGCTCAAGGCGATGAACTGCCCGATGCACAACCTGATCTTCCGCAGCCGTGGGCGCTCCTACCGCGAGCTGCCGCTGCGCCTCTTCGAGTTCGGCCACGTCTACCGCTACGAGAAGTCCGGCGTCATCCACGGCCTCACCCGCGTGCGCGGCTTCGCCCAGGACGACAGCCACTCCTACTGCACTCCCGAGCAGGCGCCCGACGAGGTCAAGCACCTGCTCAGCTTCATGCTGACCGTGCTCCAGGACTTCGGCCTCGACGACTTCTACCTCGAGCTCTCCACCCGCGACGACGCGCGCAAGGACAAGTTCGTCGGCAGCGACGAGGACTGGGCGGTGGCGACCAAGGTGCTCGAGGACGTCGCGGCCGAGACCGGGCTCGAGCTCGTGCCCGACCCCGGCGGCGCGGCGTTCTACGGCCCCAAGATCTCGGTGCAGGCCAAGGACGCCATCGGCCGCACCTGGCAGATGGGCACGGTGCAGTACGACTTCAACCAGCCCGCCCGCTTCGGCCTCGAGTACGCCGCGGCCGACGGCACCCGCAAGCAGCCGGTGATGATCCACTCGGCCAAGTTCGGCTCCATCGAGCGGTTCTTCGGCGTGCTCGTCGAGCACTACGCGGGCGCCTTCCCTCCGTGGCTGGCTCCGGTGCAGGTGCAGGCGATCCCGGTCGCCGACGCCTTCACCGACTACCTCTACGAGGTCGCCGCCAAGTTGAAGCAGGCGGGCGTACGCGTCGAGGTCGACGACTCCGACGACCGGATGCAGAAGAAGATCCGCAACGCGCAGCTGCAGAAGGTGCCGTTCATGCTGATCGCGGGCGGTGAGGACGCCGAGAAGGGGGCCGTCAGCTTCCGCTACCGCGACGGGCGCCAGGACAACGGCGTGCCGGTCGACGAGGCGGTCGCTCGCGTCGTGGCGGCGGTGGAGTCGCACGAGCAGGTCTGAGGCAAGGTCCCGCAAAGATTGCGGGACACGCTGTCGCGCTAACTCTTGTTATCGGGACCCGTGTCGCAGTAACGTGCTGCACGTCACCTGATCTCACTGTCGAGGGGAAGTGTGCGACATGACCGCAGTGCAGCCGGAGAAGAAGTCCGGAGCCCACGTGCCGCAGGGCAAGCAGGACTACTACAGCACCCTGCGGACCCTGTCGGAGGCGTCGGTGCACCAGCACTTCGACGCGTTCCTTGACATCAAGTGGGACGACCCGGAGTTCGCCGTCATTCCCGATGACGACCGCTGGATCCTCACCGACGCCGACGAGATCGGCGCGCACCCCTGGTACAAGTCGCTGCCGCGCGAGCGGCAGATCGAGATCGGTCGCTACCGCTACGCGCTGATCGCGAAGGTCGGCCTGCAGTTCGAGCAGCTCCTCATCTCGGGTGTGATGAACCGCCTTCTGTGGGAGGACAACAACAACCCGGAGTTCCGCTACGCCACCCACGAGGTGACGGAGGAGACCCACCACACCCAGATGTTCCAGGAGCTGGTCAACCGGGTCTGCCCCGACGTCGCCGGCGCCAACAAGGTCTTCAAGCTCCTCGTTCCGTTCTTCGCCAGCGCCGGCGCCTGGTTCCCCGAGGCGTTCTTCGTCGGCGTGCTCGCCGGCGAGGAGCCGATCGACCACCTGCAGAAGGCGATCATGCGCTCCGGGTCGGCGGTGCACCCGCTGCCGTCGCGGGTGATGCAGATCCACATCGCCGAGGAGGCGCGGCACATCGGCTTCGCCCACCAGTACCTCGAGCAGCACGTGCCCGAGCTCGACCCGGTCCGCAAGGCAGTCCTGTCGGTGGTCTTCCCGATCGTCATGCGTGGGCTGTGCGACGTCATCATGGTGCCGAGCAAGCAGGCCCGCCGCGACATGGGGATCCCCGACGAGGTCGCCAAGGGGATCTGGTGGGGCGCCGCGGAGTCGAAGAAGACCCTGCGCGACATGTTCACCGACGTGCGGATGCTCGCCGACGAGCTCGGCCTGCGCAACCCGGTCGCCAAGCTGCTGTGGAAGGCGTTCAAGATCGACGGCAAGCCGGCCCGCTTCCGCGGTCAGCCCGCCTCCGCCACCCACTAGCTGGTCTGCGCGAGCGTGTCTCCGCGGGTGTGCCGGGAAAGACGATGGCACACCCGCTCTCGCCACGCTGCCGCGTACGTGCGGCGCCTGCCCCAGCGGCAGGCGCCGCTCCTGTCCCGCCCACTGAGCTGAAAGTGGCCCGCTCGTGCCCCACGTCGTCATCCAGTCCTGCTGCTCCGACGGCTCCTGCGTCCTGGCCTGTCCGGTCAACTGCATCCACCCCGCGCCCGGCGAGCCCGGCTTCGCCGAGGCCGAGATGCTGTACGTCGACGCCTCCACCTGTGTCGACTGCGGTGCGTGCACCACGGCCTGCCCGGCCGACGCGATCGTCCCGCACACCACGCTGACGCCGGCCCAGCAGCCGTTCCTGGCGCTCAACGCGGAGTACTTCGAGGTCTTCCCGCACGCCGACCGCACTCCGCTCGCGCTCGTCCCCGAGCAGCGGCGGCTGCTGCGGCCCGGCCCGTTCCGCGTCGCGGTCGTGGGTGCCGGCCCTGCCGGCATGTACGCCGCCGACGAGCTGCTGACCCACCCCGAGATCACCGTCGACGTCTACGACCGGCTGCCGACGCCGTACGGCCTGGTGCGCTTCGGCGTCGCGCCCGACCACCCGCACACCAAGCAGGTGCAGGAGCTCTTCGCCGACATCGAGAAGCAGCCCGGCTTCCGCTACTTCCTCGGCGTCGAGGTCGGCAAGGATCTCTCCCACGCCGAGCTCGCGGCGCAGTACGACGCGGTGATCTACTCCGTGGGCGCCGCCTCCGACCGCCCGCTCGGGGTGCCCGGCGACGACCTGCCCGGCTCGATCTCGGCGACCGACTTCGTGGCCTGGTACAACGGCCACCCCGACCGCCAGGACCTCGCCGTGCCGCTCGACACCCGCCGGGCCGTCGTGGTCGGCAACGGCAACGTGGCGCTCGACGTCGCGCGCATCCTGACCCGCGACCCCGAGGAGCTGGCCGGCACCGACATCGCCACCCTGCCGCTGGAGCAGCTGCGGCGCAGCGACCTCGAGGAGGTGGTCGTCCTCGGGCGCCGTGGCCCCGGGCAGGCGGCGTTCACCGTGCCCGAGCTGGTCGGCCTGGCCGGGCTGAGCGGCATCAACGTCGTGGTCGACACCCAGGGCGCCGAGCTCGACGCGCTCGACGACGGCCACGACGGCACCAAGACGCGGCTCCTGCGCGAGCTGGCGGCCCGGCCGGTTGAGCCGGGGCTGCGTACCATCGTGCTGCGCTTCCTCACCTCGCCCGTGCGGGTGCTGGGCGAGGGCCGCGTGACCGGCATCGAGGTCGGCCGCAACCGGCTCGAGGTCGGCGACGACGGGGTCGCGCGCGCGGTGCCGACCGGTGAGACCGAGGTGCTGGAGACCGGCCTGGTGCTGCGTGCGGTCGGCTACCACGGCCTCCCCGTCGACGACCTGCCGTACGACGAGCGCACGGGCACCGTCCCCCACGACCGCGGTCGGGTGCGCCCCGGCGTGTACGTCGCCGGCTGGGTCAAGCGCGGCCCCAACGGCTTCATCGGCACCAACAAGACCGACGCCCAGGAGACGGTCGACCAGCTGCTCGACGACCTCGACCGTGCGGTGACGCCGGTGCCGCAGGGCGATGCCGCGAGTGTGGCGGCGCTGGTGCGGGCGCGGGCGCCGCGGTACGTCGACCTCGCCGGCTGGCAGGCCATCGACCGGGAGGAGCGCCGCCGCGGCGACGACCAGGGCCGCGCGCGGGTCAAGATCGTCGACGTCGACGAGGCCGCCCGAGTCGCCCACGAGGCCCGCCGCCGCCCGGTGGTCGCCTCCGGTCGTCTCGTACGCCGCCGCCGCGCCGGCTGATCGTCGGCGCGTGCAGGATGGGCCGACTCGGCGTGCAGAACGGGCCGACTCGGCGTACGAGTGGGGGTTCGTTGGTCGAGTAGCCCGCACGAGCGCCAGCGAGGGCGGGCGTATCGAGACCACTCGGCGAGCGCCGGGATCAGGCCCGGGAGGGCCGACTCGGCGTGCAGGACGGGCCGACTCGGCGTGCAGGATGGGCCGGGTCGGCGTCCAGGACGGGCCGACTCGGCGTGCAGGACGGGCCGGGTCGGCGTGCAGGACGGGCCGACTCGGCGTGCCAGGGGTGCCCCTCTAGGGTGGTGGCGTGAGCGACGAGCAGGTCACGCACCAGGACGGGATCGGCTGCCCCGACGCGTTGGAGCGGCTGTGGACGCCGTACCGGATGGCGTACATCCGCGGGGAGAACAAGCCCAGTGACGCCTCCGAGCAGGAGTGCCCGTTCTGCCGGATCCCGGCGCTCGACGACCGCGACGGACTGGTCGTGGCGCGGGGCGAGCTGAGCTACGTGGTGCTCAACCTCTACCCGTACGGCTCGGGGCACCTGATGGTCTGCCCCTACCGCCACATCGCCGACTACACCGACACCACCGAGGCCGAGGCGGTCGAGATCGCGCACCTGACCAAGACGGCGATGCAGGTCGTCCGCCGGGTCTCGCGGCCCGACGGGTTCAACGTCGGCATGAACCAGGGCAGCGCCGGCGGTGCCGGCATCGCCGCCCACCTGCACCAGCACGTGGTGCCGCGCTGGGTGGGCGACCAGAACTTCATGCCGGTGATCGGCCACACGCGTACGCTCCCGCAGCTGCTCGGCGACACCCGCGACCTCTTCGCCGAGGCGTGGCCCGCATGAGCGGCGCGCCGGAGCTGGCAGCCGACGCCGCGCTGGCCGTCGAGCTGGTCCGCGAGGCGGGCCGGCTGGCGCAGCGGATGCGCGGCGAGGGCGTCGAGGTGGAGTCCAAACGGCACCTCTCCGACCTGGTGACGGCCGCGGACAAGGCGGCCGAGGCGATGGTCGTGGAGCGGCTCGCGGCGGATCGGCCCGACGACGGCGTGCTGGGGGAGGAGGGAGCGGCCCACGAGGGCACCAGCGGCCGGCGCTGGGTGATCGACCCGGTCGACGGCACGTACAACTTCGTCCGCGGGCTCACCTGGTGGTGCTCGGCCCTCGCCCTCACCCGGCCGGGTCCCGACGGCGAGGACGAGCTGGTGCTCGGCGCGGTCTACCACCCCCACGACGACGTGGCGTACGTCGGCGGGCCCGGGCTGCCGAGCACCCGCAACGGCGAGCCGCTGCCACCGCTCACCGACCTGCCGTTGGCGGAGAGCTGCCTGACGACGTACCTCCACCCGCCGTTCTACGGCAACGAGGTCGGGGTCGCGTTCGGCCGGGTGGTCGCGGGCGCCGCGACGCTGCGGATGCTCGGCTCGGGCTCGATGGACCTCACCGCGGTCGCCCAGGGCCAGCTGCACGTCAGCTGCCAGCACACCGTGCCCGACTGGGACCGCCTGCCGGGCGCGGCGCTCGTGCTCGGCGCCGGCGGCAGCCACCGCCGGATCGTCGCGGCCGGCGTGGAGTGGTCGGTCACCGGTGCGCCGACCGCGGTCGAGGAGGTCTGCGCGCGCCTCGCCGGTGAGCCGACCTGAGCCCGGCCGCCTCGATGGCTTAGCCTCAGCGCGTCATGTTGGAGAGATTCAAGGCGTTCTGGCAGGGCGTCGTCCTGGCTCCGGTGGTCCGACTGTTCCTCCGGCTCGGGATCAGCCCTGACGCGGTGACCCTGGTCGGCACGCTCGGGGTCTGCGTGGGTGCGCTCGCGTTCTTCCCGCGCGGGGAGCTCTTCTGGGGCGTCGTGGTGATCACCTGCTTCGTCTTCAGCGACCTGGTCGACGGTCAGATGGCGCGCCAGTCGGGGCGTACGTCGAAGTTCGGCGCGTTCTGGGACTCCACCCTCGACCGGATCGGCGACGGTGCGGTCTTCGGCGGCCTGGTGCTCTACTTCGCCGGCCCGGGCGACAGCATGCTGCACTTGGTGCTCGCGCTGGTGTGCGTGGTGATGGGGTCGGTGACGTCGTACGCCCGGGCGCGCGCGGAGAGCATCGGGTTCGACGCCCACGTCGGCATCGCGGAGCGGGCCGACCGGCTGGTGCTGATCCTGGTGATGACCGGTCTCTCCGACCTGCTCGACCTGCCGGTGCTGCTCTCGATCGCGCTGTGGGTGCTGGCGGTGGCGAGCACGGTGACCGTCGGACAGCGGGTCTGGGTGGTGCGCAGGCAGGCGCTGGCCGAGACGGCCGCTGCGGGCGAGTAAATCTCCGTACGCTGTCGTGGTGCCCGAGAACACCCTGACCCCGCAGACCCCCTCCGCCCCCGACGCCGCGTCGACCGCGCCCGAGACCGGCACCGCCCGGGTGAAGCGCGGCATGGCCGAGATGCTCAAGGGCGGCGTCATCATGGACGTCGTCACCCCCGAGCAGGCGAAGATCGCCGAGGACGCCGGCGCGGTGGCCGTGATGGCCCTCGAGCGGGTGCCGGCCGACATCCGCGCCGAGGGCGGGGTGAGCCGGATGAGCGACCCCGACATGATCGACGGCATCATCGAGGCGGTCTCGATCCCGGTGATGGCCAAGGCGCGGATCGGGCACTTCGCGGAGGCGCAGGTGCTGCAGAGCCTCGGGGTCGACTACGTCGACGAGTCCGAGGTGCTCACCCCCGCCGACTACGCCCACCACATCGACAAGTGGGGCTTCACCGTGCCGTTCGTCTGCGGCGCCACGAACCTCGGTGAGGCGCTGCGGCGGATCACCGAGGGCGCGGCCATGATCCGTTCCAAGGGCGAGGCGGGCACCGGCGACGTCTCCAACGCCGTCACCCACATGCGGACCATCCGCGCCGAGATCAACCGGTTGGCCTCGCTGCCGGCCGACGAGCTGTACGTCGCCGCCAAGGAGCTGCAGGCGCCGTACGACCTCGTGGTCGAGGTCGCGCAGGCCGGCAAGCTGCCGGTCGTGCTCTTCACCGCCGGTGGGATCGCGACCCCGGCCGACGCCGCGATGATGCGGCAGCTGGGTGCCGAGGGCGTCTTCGTCGGCTCGGGCATCTTCAAGTCCGGCGACCCGGCGAAGCGGGCCGCCGCCATCGTCAAGGCCACGACGTTCTACGACGACCCCGACACCGTCGCCGAGGTCTCGCGTGGGCTGGGGGAGGCGATGGTCGGCATCAACGTCGACGAGATTCCCCAGCCGCACCGGCTGGCCGAGCGAGGCTGGTGACGCGGCGCCCGGTCGGGCGCACGGTTTTTACACGAGATCTCCTCATTACGGTCACCTGAGCCCCGGCGGGAAGTTACCGTTCTGTGTGTTACGGGCTGGATGGAGTCGTCACGCGTGGTGGCGCACGGCCCGACCACTGGGGAGACGACATGAAGAAGACCACCAAGGGCGCCCTCGCCGCGGGCGCGGCGGCTGTGCTGCTCCTGGGCGGCGCGGGCTCGCTCGCGTTCTGGACCGATGAGGGCGCCGTGGCCGGCGGCACCATCGAGACCGGGTTCGTGACCCTCGGCGACGGCACCTGCGCCGCCGACTGGGTCTACGCCAACGGCTCCGACGCGGGCGGCACGGTCGACCTGCTCGTCCCCGGCGACCAGATCACGCGCGACTGCACGTTCCCCGTCGACGGCGCCGGTGACCACCTCACGGCCAACCTGACGGTCCCCAGCGACCTCGACATCGCCGTGACCAGCACGCCGGCACCCACCACCGACACGATCACGGCGGCGGCCACCTTCGACTACGGCACGACCACCGGCATCACCTCCGGCCAGTCGTTCGCGGTCACCGGCCCGACCACCCTGACGGCCCACGTCGTGGTGACCTTCCCGTACGGCGACGCCACCACCATCAACGCCGACGACACCCAGAACCTGGTCGGCTCGCTCGACCAGATCCAGGTGAGCCTGACCCAGGACCAGTCCTCGGGCGCCAACCCCAACTGACCGGGGTGGTCGTGGCAGGCCGAGGCCGTCGTCGCCCGCGCGGCCGTGCCGCGCGGGCCGGTCTCGGCTGGCTCGGCCAGGTGGTCGCCTGGCTGGTGATCCTGGGCGCCGTCGGGCTCCTGGTGGTCGCCGTCGCGCTGCCCCGGGTGGTCGGCGGCGGGGCGTACACGGTGCTGACCGGCTCGATGCGGCCCGGCCTGCCGCCGGGCACGCTCGTGGTCACCCGGCCGGTCGAACCGGCGGAGGTGCGGATCGGCGACGTGGTCACCTACCAGCTGGAGAGCGGCGAGGCGACGGTCGCCACCCACCGGGTCGTCGGCCTGGGGCAGAGCATGCAGGGCGAGCGCACCTTCACCACCCGGGGTGACGCCAACGGTGCCGTCGACCCCGAGCCGGTCCGGGCGGTCCAGGTGCGCGGCCGGCTCTGGTACGCCGTGCCGTACGTCGGCCACGTCAACAGCTACCTCACCGGCGAGCAGCGGGCCGTGGGCCGGCTGGCGGTCGCCGGGCTGCTGCTGGGGTACGCCGCGGTGATGCTCGTCGGTGGCATCCGGGAGAGGAGAAGGGGAGAGGTGACGGCGTGAGGAGGCTGCTCGTGGTGCTCGGGCTGCTCGCCGTGCTCGTCGCCCCCGCTGCTCCGGCCGCGGCGGTCGACGGGCCGGTCGCGCTCAGCGCCGACGGCGTCACCTGGGCCGACGACCTGCGTACGCCGCTCTTCGACCCCGCCGCCCGCTGGGTGCCCGGTGACGGGCGGGCCGCGAGCTTCTGGGTGCGCAACGACGGCCAGGGCGCGGGTGCGCTCAGCGTCGTGGCCGCCCTCGACGACGGCGACCGTCTCCTCGCCGACGGGTCGGTGAGCCTGAGGATGCGCGCCGGCGGCGGCCCCTGGGCCACGGTGAGCGCCGGTGAGGCCACGTCGCTGGGCCGGCTGGCCGAGGGCGAGCGCACCCGGGTCGACGTCGCGGCCGTGCTGCCCGCGAGCGCGGGCAACGACACCATGCGCCGGCTGCTCGGCCTCGACCTCGACGTACGCCTGCGCGGCGACGACCCCGCCGATGTCCCGCCGGACGACGACCGGCCCGGCGACCGGCCCGGCGAGCACGAGACCCCCGAGCACGAGACCCCCGAGGACGAGGCGGGGCTCCTGCCCGACACCGGCAGCCCGGTGACGACCTGGCTGCTGCTCGTCGCCGCGGCGTGCGTGGGCGCCGGCGCCGCGTGCGTACGCCGCAGCAGGGGAGCAGCGTCGTGAGCGGCCGGCACGCGGCCCGCGCCGACCGGGGGCCCTGGCGCGTGGCGAGCGTGGTCGCGGCGCTCGTCCTCGGCGTCGTGTCGGTCTCGACCGGGGTGACCGGGGCGTTCTGGTCCGGCCGGGGGACGGCCGCCGGTGGCCAGGTGACGACCGGCGAGCTGCATCTCGACCTGGCGCAGAGCGTCCGGCTCAAGCCGGAGGAGAACGTCGGCTGGGGCACGATGGCCGTCTCCGCGCTCCACCCCCGCGCCACCACCGCCGCCACGCTGCGGGTGGCGAACAACTCGCGCGGCGACGGGCTGCCGCTGGCGTACACGGTGCAGGGCGAGGTCGTCAGCGTCACCGGCGGCACCGGCACCACGCCCGTGACCGACACCGGGCTCGAGGTCGTCCTGCGGGCCGGCGGCACCCTCGTGGGCACGGCCGGCACGCTGGGCGCGACCTGCACCGGCGGCACCGCGCTGACGCCGACCTCGTGGCCGGACACCACCGCCGCGACCGCCCGGACCAACCGGCTCGTCGTCGGTGAGACCCGGACGCTGACGACTGCGGCGCGGCGCGTGGAGGAGGCCGCGGCCGACGTGCTCTGCGTGCAGGTCACGATGGGCAACAACACGCCGGCCCGCATCCAGGGCGTCACCACGACCTTCCGGCTCGTCCTCTCCGCGACGGGGCTGCCCCGATGAGCGCGCGTACGCCCGGCGTGCCCCGGCCCGTCCGCCTGGCCCGGGCCGCGCTGCTGCTCCTCGGTGGGCTCGTTGCCGGGCTGGTGCTGGTGGCCGCGGTCGCGGGGTACGGCTTCGGGGTGAAGGCGATGGTCCTCACCTCGGGCTCGATGGCCCCGGCGTACGCCGCCGGTGACCTCGGCCTCGCGGTCGAGGTGCCGGCCGCCGAGCTGCGCCCCGGTGACGTCGTCACGGTCGGTGACGGCGCGGGTGGGCTGGTCACGCACCGCATCGTCGACCTCGACCGGCACGGCGCCGAGGCCGCGCTCACACTGCGGGGTGACGCCAACCCGGTCGCCGACGGCGAGGTACGCACCGTCGACTCGGCGTACCGGCTCCTCGGCGGGGTGCCGGCCGGTGGCCGCGCGCTGACGGCGCTGACCAGCCCGGCCGGGCTCCTGGCCGGTGGCCTGCTGGGCGCGACGCTTGCGCTGCTCGCCGCGGCGCCCGCCGTCGGTGGCACGGGTGCGCGCCGGGCGGTGGCCGGGGTGGCTGCCCTCGGGGTGACCGGTGGTGTGCTGCTGCCCGTGCTCGCCCACGGCGGAGTGGTGCCGACGCGGGCCTACTGGGTCGACCGTGCCAGCGCCGTCAGCGGCCAGATGGCGTCCGCGACGCTGGCGCCCGCCTCGGCCGCGACGCCCGCGTGCACGGTCAGCAACGGCACCTCGCCGCGGACGATCACGCTGCGCTGGACCGGCGCCAGCCCGACCACGGCGCCGGCGGTCTCGCTGTACGACTACGCCCTCGCGGTGTGGACCCGGCCGCAGGGCACCAGCGCCGTCTGGACCGCCTCGCCCCCCGCAGGCCCACGTCGGCGCTCCCGGCGCGGTGCAGACCGTGACCCTCACCGAGTCCACGCTCGGCACCCTGCCCGCCGCACAGGACTACCAGCTGCGCGTGCAGCCGCACCTGGCGAGCACCGGCTGGTACGCCGCCACCCTCGCGGTGAACTTCACCTGGAGCAGCACCACCGGCTGGGGCTGCGGGCTCGACACCTCCACCCAGGTCGCCATCGCCTCGATCGCCGCCGACAGCGGCACGAGCGCCACCGACCTCATCACCAACGTCGCCGCCAACACCGTCCGCGGCACCGGCGAGCCGGGCGCGACCGTCGTGCTCACCCGGGCCGGCACCCAGGTCGGCACCGCCACCGTCGCCGCCGACGGCACCTGGTCGGTGCCGGTGACCCTGACCGAGGGCGCGGCGACCTACACCGCCACCGCGACCGCCCAAGCGGGCAACACCGCGACGGCCAGCCACGACATCCGTCTCGACACGGTGGCACCCGTGGTCACCCAGGCCGCACCCTGCACGACCACCGGCAACCCGGTCAGCGGCGTGGCGGGTGCGACGTGGTGCCGCCAGACCAGCCTGGGGTGGTCGATGACCGCCACCGACACCGGCGGCAGCGGCATCGCCACCCGGGAGTACGCCGACAGCGGCACCGCCTACCAGGCGTACTCCGGCACCGTCACCATGGCCGAGGCGGCCGGTCGCGTGATGCGCGCCCGCGCCACCGACGTCGCCGGCAACGTCTCCACGGTCTCGACCGGCACGTACTACGTCGACGGCACCGGCCCGACGCTCACCGTGACCGCGCCGAGCCCCGGCCTGTCGCTCTCGCTGGCCGTGCTGGGGCCGCTGCTGAACTCGTCCTGCTCGGGCATGTTCGCGTGCGGCACGTCCAGCGACGCGGTCAGCGGTCAGAGCCAGCAGGTCGGCTGGAAGCTCACCCACGACGGGCTGCTCTCCGACACCTGCTACACCGCCTCCGGCACGACGAGCTGCACCGGCTACGCCTTCCAGGCCGGCCGCGGCACGCTGCCCTCGTGGGAGGCGACGCGTTCGCGGTCGGTGTACTCGGTGCTCAGCAGCTACGTCTTCGCCGCGCGGGCGGTGGACAACGCGGGCAACGTGACCACGGTCGAGTTCACCTTCTCGACGGTGCTGTGAGGTGCCCGAGCGGCTAGGCTGCCGCCCCGTGTCCCGACCCACCATCGGCGTGCTGGCCCTGCAGGGCGACGTACGCGAGCACCTGGCCGCGCTCACCGCGTGCGGGGCCGAGGCGGTGGGCGTGCGGCGTACGCGCGAGCTCGACGCCTGCGACGGGCTGGTGATCCCCGGCGGGGAGTCGACCACGATGGCGACGCTCGCCCGGACGTTCGGCCTGATGGAGCCGCTGCGCGAGCGGGTGGCCGCGGGCCTGCCCGTGCTCGGCACGTGCGCCGGGATGATCATGCTCGCCGACCGGGTCGTCGACGGCGCGCCGGGGCAGGAGACGCTCGGCGGCCTCGACGTCACGGTGCGGCGCAACGCGTTCGGGCGGCAGGTCGACTCCTTCGAGGGGCCGCTGCAGGTCGCGGGCATCGACGAGCCGGTGCACGGGGTCTTCATCCGCGCGCCGTGGGTGGAGCAGGTCGGCCCCGGCGTCGAGGTGCTGGCGACCTCCCACGACCACCCGGTCGCCGTACGCCAGGGGCGGCTGCTGGCCACCTCCTTCCACCCCGAGATCGCCACCGACGGGCGGCCGAGCCGGGTGCACGGGCTGCTCGTCGACCTGGTGCGCGGCTGACCGCCGCCGGGCCGGGCGTACGCCGGCGGTAGGATCACGCACGATCTGAGCTGACAAGAAGAGGGACTGATGTCTGGCCACTCCAAATGGGCGACCACGAAGCACAAGAAGGCCGCCATCGACGCCAAGCGCGGCAAGCTGTTCGCCAAGCTGATCAAGAACATCGAGATCGCGGCGAAGATGGGTGGCCCCGACCCCGCGGGCAACCCGACGCTCTACGACGCGATCCAGAAGGCCAAGAAGCAGTCGGTCCCCAACAAGAACATCGACTCCGCGGTCAAGCGCGGTGGCGGCCTCGAGAGCGGCGGCGTCGACTACGAGACCATCATGTACGAGGTCTACGGCCCGCAGGGCGTGGCCGTGCTCGTCGAGTGCCTCACCGACAACCGCAACCGCGCCGCGATGGAGGTCCGCACCGCGGTCACCCGCAACGGCGGCACCATGGCCGACCCCGGCTCGGTCTCGCGGCTGTTCAACCGCAAGGGCGTCGTGGTGGTGGCCAAGAGCCAGGAGGGCAAGGAGGTCAGCGAGGACGACGTCCTCGAGGCGACCCTCGACGCCGGCGCCGAGGAGGTCAACGACCTCGGCGACACCTGGCAGGTGCTCTCCGAGGCCGGCGACGTCGTCGCGGTGCGCTCGGCGCTGCAGGAGGCCGGCCTCGACTACGAGTCGGCCGATGTCGAGTTCGTCGCCACCATGGACATCCCGGTCACCGACCCGGCCGCTGCCGGCAAGGTGCTCAAGCTGATCGACGTCATCGACGACCTCGACGACGTGCAGAACGTCTTCTCCAACGTCGACGTCCCCGACGAGGTGATGGCGCAGCTCGACGACGAGGAGTGACGCCTCGCCCGACCCGGCGTACGACGCCCCCGACCGCGCTGGTCGGGGGCGTCGCCGCATTTTTCTGCCCGCCCGCGACAACCTTCCGGCGCCTGTGCGCGTCGCAGGTGTGAAGGACTCGCTCACGAGGGGGACAGATGAACGACGTACGACGCAGGCTGACCGCGGTGGCCATGGCCGCTGCGGCAGGGTTCGCAACGCTGGCGGTGACGGCCACCACCGCGCCGGCAGCACAGGCCGCCGGCGTCCCGCGGTGTGCGGGGCAGAAGGCGACCATCGTGGGTACGCCGCGGGCCGACCGGCTCCGCGGCACCCCGAAGCGCGACGTGATCGTGGCCCGTGGCGGCGACGACGTGGTGCGCGGGCTGCGCGGCAACGACGTGATCTGCGGCGGGCCCGGCGACGACCGGCTGCTGGGGCAGGGCGGGTCCGACGAGCTCTACGGGCAGCGTGGGGCGGACACCCTGCGCGGCGGGTCCGACCGGCGCTGGGACGACAGGGGCGGCAGCAACCTGCGAGGCGACACCCTCGACGGCGGGCCCGGCGGTGACTACCTCGCCGGCGGGTTCGACCCGCGGGCCGAGAAGGGCAAGGCGTACCTCAACATCTCTCCCGACACCGTCTCCTTCCGCACCGCCTCCCGGGGCGTCCGGGTCGACCTCGCCATCGCCGACCAGCGCGTCGACGGCACGGCGCTGGGCGCCGGCCACGACACGATCCACTGGCAGCCGGTGCTCGGTGTGGTCGGCAGCCGCCACGACGACCGGATCGCGGGCGGGCACGTCGCGGGTGAGATCTGGGGGCTGCGCGGTGACGACTCCGTCACGACATACCTCGGCGGGCGGTCCGTCGACACCGGGACCTTCGACGGCACCTACCTCGCCGTGGGCGGGCCCGGGCGCGACACCGTGACCCCGCAGCTGTTCGGCGACCGCGGTGTCTACCGCATCGACGCCGCCGATGGCTCGGCCGCCTACAGCAAGCCCACCTCAGGATGGGAGGGCGGCCGGGCCTGGAGCGACGTCTACCGCTTCGAGCGCTGGGACCTGCGGCAGTACCACGTCGGCCGGGTGCGCTTCGACGGCTCGGATCGAGCCGACACGGTGACGGCGGGCCGGGCCCCGCTGGCGGCAGCCATGCGGCGGGGTGACGACGTGGTGCGGCTCGGCGCGGGCCGTGACTCGGTCGACGGAGGTGCCGGCAGCGACACCGTGACCGGTGCCCGGGCCGGCGACAGCTGCACCGGCGTGGAGCGGGGCGACTGTGGGTGAGCAGTGGCGTACGCCGATCGGTCGGGATCGGACGAGGAGTGGAGCGATGAGGACGACGCGCAGGCTGGCCGCGGCGGCTCTGGCCGCTGCGACCGGGGTGGCGACGCTGGCGATGACCACGCCCGCGGCCCAGGCCGCCCGGACGCCGACCTGTGGCGGGGTGAGGGCGACGATCGTCGGCACGCCGGGTGACGACCGGCTCCGTGGCACCCCGCAGCGTGACGTGGTCGTGGCCCGTGGCGGTGACGACGTGGTGCGTGGGCTGCGCGGCAACGACGTGATCTGCGGCGGGCCGGGCCGCGACCGGCTGCTGGGACAGGGCGGGAGTGACCGCCTCTTCGGGCAACGCGACGCGGACACGCTCCTGGGCGGCGTCGACGCCGAGCTCGCGGCGGTCGAGGGGGTCGACATGCGGGGCGACACGCTCGACGGCGGGCCGGGCAGCGACGTCCTGGCGGGCGGGCGCGACCCCCGGCACCGCCGGCTCGCCGACGTCACCAGCGTGGCGGTCCCCGACCGGATCTCCTTCCGCAGCGCGCGGCACGGGGTGCGCGTCGACCTGGCCCGCGGGCGACGGGCCGACGGCGTGGCACGCGGAGCCGGGCGCGACCGCATCCGCTGGCAGCCCGTGCTCGGCGTGGTCGGCACCCGCTACGACGACCACATCGACGGCGGCCGGATGGCCCCGCGCGTCGACGCGCTCGCGGGCGACGACCGGGTGACGGCGTACGTCCGTGGCCCGAAGCGCGCGGGGCCGGCGGCGTACCGCTCCACGGTGTGGGGCGGGCCGGGCACGGACGCGTACACGCCGCGCTACCACGGTCGTGGGGCCTACGAGGTCGACGCTCGCTACGGCCTGGTGCAGTTCGACGAGCCTGCCTACGGGCGCGGGCGCAACACGGCCACCGCTGCGGGCTTCGAGCGGTGGGACCTGCGGGCGTACGCCGTGGGGCGGGTGCGCTTCCTGGGCAGCAGGCGTGCGGACACGGTGCTCGCGGGGCGGGCGCCGCTGGAGGCGGTCATGCGGCGGGGTGACGACGTGGTGCGGCTCGGCGCGGGGCGTGACGCGGTCGACGGTGGCCCCGGGAGCGACACCGTGACCGGTGCGCGGGCAGGTGACAGCTGTACAGCGGTCGAGCGGGGCGACTGCGGGTGAGCGGCGGCGTACGCCGGACGAACGAGACGGGACGAACGAGCGACGGACGGAGAGCGACGATGAGCAAGGACGATGAGCAAGGTAGGGCACCGGTTGACCGCGATGGCCCTGGCGGGCGCGGCGGCTGCAGCGACGCTGGCGGCGACCACACCGTCGGCCCAGGCTGCCCGCACGCCCACCTGTGGCGGGGTGAGGGCGACGATCGTCGGCACGCCGGGTGACGACCGACTGCGCGGCACCCCGCAGCAGGACGTGGTCGTGGCCCGTGGCGGTGACGACGTGGTGCGCGGGCTGCGCGGCAACGACCTGATCTGCGGTGGGCCGGGCCGCGACCGGCTGCTGGGGCAGGGCGGGAGTGACCGTCTCTTCGGGCAGGGCGGCGCCGACACGCTCAAGGGCGGCACCGATGCCGAGACGGCGGGCGAGGGGTTCAACATGCGGGGCGACACTCTCGACGGCGGACCGGGGAGCGACGTGCTGGTGGGCGGTCGCGACCCGCGGCACCGCAGGTTCGCCGACGTCCTCCAGGTGATGGTCCCCGACCGGATCTCCTTCCGCAGCGCGCGGCACGGGGTGCGCGTCGACCTGACCCGTGGTCGGCGGGCCGACGGTGTGGCGCGCGGGGCCGGGCGCGACACGATCCGGTGGCAGCCCGTGCTCGGGGTGGTCGGCAGCCGTCACGACGACCACATCGACGGCGGCTGGATGGCCCCGCGCGTCGACGCGCTCGCGGGCGACGACTGGGTGTCGACCTACCTGCGGGGGCCGGTGCGCCAGGGGCCGTGGAACGGCTACGCCTACGTCTTCGGCCGTGGCGGCACCGACACCTACGCGCCGCGCCACCGCGGCGACGGTGGTGTCTACGAGATCGACGCCAGGTACGGCGGGATCGACTTCCACAACCCGGGCTACGCCGACGGACCTGACAACGGCCTGGCCATGGGCTTCGAGCGCTGGGATCTGGCCGGCTACCGCGTCGGTCGGGTGCGCTTCGTGGGCAGCAAGCACGCGGACACGGTGATCGCCGGCCCCTCGCCGGTGGTGGCCACGATGCGCGGTGGTGACGACCTGGTCCGCCTCGGTGCCGGGCGTGACTCGGTCGACGGGGGCGCCGGCAGCGACACCGTGACCGGCGCCCGAGGTGGTGACAGCTGCACCGCGGTCGAGCGGGGTGACTGCGGCTGACGGGCCGGGCCAGGCGACCGGCCCGGCAGCCGAGCGGCCAGGGCCCGCGTGTCCTGCAGCCCGGGCGGGCGACGTACGCTTAGCGTTGCCTAGAACTGATGTTCGACCCGACGGAGGCTGCAGGATGCGCGTGCTGGGCATCGACCCCGGTCTGACCCGCTGCGGTCTGGGCGTGGTCGAGGGCCAGGTCGGCCGGCCGCTGCGGATGGTCGACGTGGGGGTGGTGCGCACCTCCTCGCACCTGGCCGTGCCGGAGCGCCTGGTGACGATCGAGAAGGGCGTCGACGCCTGGCTCGACGAGCACCGGCCCGACGCCGTGGCCGTCGAGCGGATCTTCGCCCGCTCCGACGTCAGCACCATCATGGGCACCGCCCAGGCGGCAGGCATCGCGATGGTGTGCGCGGCCCGGCGCGGCCTGCCGGTCGCGCTCCACACCCCCAGCGAGGTCAAGGCCGCCGTCACCGGCAGCGGCAGGGCCGACAAGTCGCAGATCGGGGCGATGGTGACCCGGATCCTGCGGCTCGACGCTCCGCCCAAGCCCGCCGACGCCGCCGACGCGCTCGCCCTCGCCGTCACCCACATCTGGCGCGGTGGGGCGCAGGCCCGGCTCGAGGAGGCGCGCGTACGCACCGAGGCCGCCGTCGAGCGTGCCCGCACCCGCCAGCGCCAGGCGCAGCAGGCCGCGCTGCGGCGCGCCACGAACCAGACCCAGACAGGAGCCCGATGATCGCGTTCGTCCGGGGCCGCGTGGCCCAGGTGACCCTCTCCAGCGCCGTCGTGGAGGTTGGCGGGGTCGGGCTCGAGCTGCAGTGCACGCCCGGCACGCTGGCCGGGCTGCGCACCGGCACGGAGGCCACCCTGCCGACCAGCATGGTGGTGCGCGAGGACTCCCTGACGTTGTTCGGCTTCAGCGACGAGGAGGAGAAGACCCTCTTCGAGCTCGTCCAGACCGCCTCCGGCGTCGGGCCCAAGCTGGCCCAGGCGATGATCGCGGTGCTGCCGCCCGACACCCTGCGCACCGCGGTGGCGACCGACGACGTCAAGACGCTCACCAAGGTCCCCGGCATCGGCCAGAAGGGCGCCCAGCGCATCATCCTCGAGCTCAAGGACCGGATCGGTGCCCCCGTCGGCTCCGCTCCCGCCCCCGTGGTTGCCGGCGCCGAGCCGTGGCGCGACCAGGTCACCCAGGCGCTGGTCGGCCTCGGCTACAGCGCCAAGGACGCCGACAAGGCGGTCGCCGCCGTCGCCGACCAGGCCGCCGCCCTCGACGACGGCCACGGCCCCGACGTCAGCCGGCTGCTGAAGGCCGCCCTCCAGAGCCTCGCCAAGGCGTGATCCGATGCCCTTCCACGAGCACGAGACGGCGTACGACGACACCGCGGCCGACCAGCTCAGCGCGGCCGAGGAGGCGTACCTCGCCCGGCTGACCGCTGCCGAGGCCGACGGCGACGAGCGCGCGGTCGAGGCGGCGCTGCGGCCGCGTACGCTCGACGAGGTCGTCGGCCAGCGCCGGGTGCGCGAGCAGCTCGGGCTGGTGCTCGAGGCGGCCCGCCAGCGGGGTCGTGCGCCCGACCACGTGCTGCTCTCGGGCCCGCCGGGCCTGGGCAAGACCACCCTGGCCATGATCATCGCCTCGGAGATGTCGGCCGCGCTGCGCATCACCAGCGGCCCGGCGATCACGCACGCCGGCGACCTGGCCGCGATCCTGTCCGGGCTGAGCGAGGGCGACGTGCTCTTCGTCGACGAGATCCACCGGATGTCGCGGCCTGCGGAGGAGATGCTCTACCTCGCCATGGAGGACTTCCGCGTCGACGTCGTCATCGGCAAGGGGCCGGGCGCCACCGCGATCCCGATCGACCTGCCGCCGTTCACGCTCGTCGGGGCCACCACCCGGGCCGGGCTGCTCCCGGGGCCGCTGCGCGACCGGTTCGGCTTCACCGGCCACCTGGAGTTCTACGAGACCGACGAGCTCGAGCTGATCGTGCGCCGCTCGGGCGGCCTGCTCGAGGTCGACCTCAGCGACGAGGGCGCGGCCGAGATCGCCTCCCGCTCGCGTGGCACGCCACGCATCGCCAACCGCCTCCTCCGCCGGGTGCGCGACTACGCCCAGGTGCGCGCCGACGGCCGGGTCAGCCGGGAGGTCGCCCGGCGGGCGCTCGACCTGTACGAGGTCGACCCGCTCGGTCTCGACCGTCTCGACCGGGGCGTGCTCGACGTGCTCTGCCGCCGCTTCGGCGGCGGCCCGGTGGGCATCTCGACCCTGGCGGTGGCCGTGGGGGAGGAGCGCGAGACGGTCGAGGAGGTTGCCGAGCCGTTCCTGGTCCGCAACGGCTTCCTCGTGCGTACGCCGCGGGGCCGGGTGGCCATGCCCGCGGCGTGGGAGCACCTCGGTCTGACGCCGCCCGACGGCGCCGGTCAGCCCGCCCTCTTCGACGAGTGAGGCGCCGGTGCTGGGATTCAGGGGCGGCTGGTTAGACTCGGCTGTCGGTCGACCCGGTCCGTGGTCGACGCCTGCCCGTCTGCCTTCTGGAGTCCGTTCGTGGAGATCCTCGCCCAGCTGCTGCCCCTCATCCTGATCTTCGGGATCTTCTGGTTCCTGCTGATCCGGCCGCAGCGCAACCGGCAGCGCCAGGTCATGGAGATGCAGCGGGCCCTCCAGGCCGGCGACGAGGTCATGCTGACCTCCGGCATCTACGGCACGGTCACCGAGATCGCCGACGACGACGTGCGCGTACGCGTGGCCGAGGGCGTCGAGCTCAAGGTCGCCCGTGCCGCGGTCGGCCAGGTCACCCCGGCCGAGCGCGACGAGCCGACCACCGAGACCGACGCCGACGACGACACCACGCTCAGCCTCGACAAGGCCGAGCCCGAGGAGAAGTAGCAGATGGCACGCAAGCCCAGGCCGGGTCGCACCCTCCTGGCGTTCTTCATCGGCATCGCGGTGCTCTTCGCGCTGGTCGCTGCCGCGGGCACCTGGAAGCCGGAGCTCGGCCTCGACCTGCGAGGCGGCACCCGGATCACCCTCGCCGCCGAGGGTGACCCGTCGACGCAGAACCTCGAGGAGGCCCGCCGGGTCATCGACGAGCGCGTCAACGGCTCCGGCGTCACCGAGGCCGAGGTGGTCCGCCAGGGCGACCGCTACATCGTCGTCGAGATCCCCGGTGAGTCGCGCCGCGACCTGGTGGAGATCGTCCAGCGGCAGGCCCAGCTCCGCTTCCGGCTGGTGGCCTGCGACGCCACCTCCGGCGCGTGCGGCAGCGCCGGCAGCACGGGCAGCACCGGCGTCCCGGGCGCCGACCCCAGCGCCGGCCTGGGCAGCCCCGCCACCGGCCAGGCCAACCGCGCGCTCCCGGGCTTCGCCGCCTCGGGGCAGCAGCCGTCGGCCTCGCCCAGCGCCAGCCCGAGCGCCTCGACCAGCCCGTCGCCGAGCGCCTCCGCCAGCCCGTCGCCGAGCGGCAGCTCGAGCGCGCCGGCCGCCGGCGAGCCGACCCAGCCCGGTGAGTCCGAGGCGGCGCCGTACGGCTCGAAACAGCGCTTCGACCAGGCGGTCGCCTTCATGAACCAGCCTGACGCGGCCAGCGTGGCGGCGTACAACGCCTTCACCTGCCCCTCCGACCCCGAGGCCGCCGTCGACGTCGTCGACGACCCCGACAAGCCGCTCGTCACCTGTGACGAGAACGGCCAGAAGGTGCTCCTCACCCCGGCGCTGATCGAGGGCACCTCGCTGACCGACGCCAGCTTCGGCATCCCGCAGAACGACGTCCAGTGGGTCGTCACCCTCGACTTCGACCGCGAGGGCCGCGAGGTCTTCGCCGACGCGACCGGCCACATCTCCCAGACCGGCCAGAAGTTCGCGATCGTGCTTGACGGCAAGGCGATCTCGGTGGCCACGGCCGACACCCGGATCACCACGGGCGCACAGATCTCCGGCGACTTCACCGAGCAGCAGGCCTCCGACCTGGCGACCAGTCTCAAGTACGGCTCCCTGCCGATCTCGTTCGACGACAACGCCACCTCAGTCGAGACCATCGGCCCCTCGCTGGCGGGCAACCAGCTC
>Ga0164243_10002170_pt1 | contig 32732 bp, 31 predicted proteins | sample OricompcompostOP_FD_108781 | JGI IMG/M metagenome (GOLD analysis project Ga0164243, IMG submission 108781) | Organic Plus compost microbial communities from Emeryville, California, USA - Original compost - Organic plus compost (OP) | ecosystem: Engineered > Solid waste > Mixed feedstock >... | reverse complement strand
TTACCGGGCACGAGCCGCTGCGCAATGATCGCGCGCAGGTATTGCGACAGGTCCAGGAAGATCTGCGTGTGCTGATCGAGCGGGAACATGTTGATGATGCGGTCGAGCGTTTCGGCCGCGTTGTTCGCATGCAGGGTCGCGAGCACGAGATGGCCGGTGCCCGCGAGCATGATCGCCGATTCCATCGTCTCGCGGTCGCGGATCTCGCCGATCAGGAGCATGTCCGGCGCCGCGCGCATCGCGCTCTTCAGCGCCCGCGCATAGGACTTCGTATCGAGGCCCACCTCGCGCTGATTGATGATCGATTTCTTGTTCGAATGCAGGAATTCGATCGGATCCTCGATCGTGATGATGTGATCGGACGAGTTCTCGTTGCGGTAATTGATCATGGACGCAAGCGTCGTGGACTTGCCCGAGCCGGTCGCGCCGACCATGAGCAACAGGCCGCGCTTCATCATCACGAGGTCTTTCAGGATCTCCGGCAGGCCGAGGTCGTCGAGCCGCGGCATGTCGGCGGTGATGTAGCGCAGCACCATCGCGGGATTGCCGCGCTGATGGAAGACGTTCACGCGGAAGCGGCCGAGGCCGGGCTCGGAGATCGCGAAATCGATCTCCAGCTCGTCGTTGAAGGCGTCGATCTGTTCCTGGGTCATCAAGCCGTACGCCGCCTGGCGCACGACTTCCGGCGTCAGCATCTGCTTGTTGACCGGGAAGATCTGGCCTTCGATCTTGATCTTGATCGGCGCATAGGAGGTGAAGAACAAGTCGGACGCCCGCTTGTCCACCATCAGCTTGAACAAGGGCTTGGTATTGAGAACGACCGGGCGCTCCTCGCCCCCGCTCATCTCGTTATCGACCGTATCGCCGTCGGAAGCCATAGCTAATCGCGGGTCCTCAGCCTCTGCCGCCAATCACGCCTTCGACCTCATCGTCCATGATGCGCAGGCTGTTGCCCGCCTCGTCGGAAATCTTCGTCTCGCGCTTGCTTTCGAGCTTGATGCGCAAGCGCACCTCGTTCTTCGAGTCGGCATTACGCAGCGCGTCTTCGTACGAGATCATGCCGGATTCGTACAGCTCGAACAGCGATTGATCGAACGTCTTCATGCCGAGCCGGTTCGACTTGGACATGACCTCCTTGATGGCCGCGACCTCGCCCTTGAAGATCAAGTCCGCGATCAGCGGCGAGTTCAACATGATCTCCATCGCCGCGACGCGGCCGCTGCCGGATTCGCGCGGAATCAGGCGCTGCGAGATCAGCGCGCGGATGTTCAAGGACAAATCCATGAGCAGCTGCTCGCGGCGCTCTTCCGGGAAGAAGTTGATGATGCGGTCGAGCGCCTGGTTCGCGCTGTTCGCATGCAGCGTCGCGAGCACCAGGTGGCCGGTTTCGGCGAACTGAATGCCGTATTCCATCGTGTCGCGATCGCGAATTTCGCCGATCAGGATCACGTCCGGCGCCTGGCGCAGCGTGTTCTTGAGCGCCATGTGCCAGCTTTCGGTATCGACGCCGACTTCGCGGTGCGTGATCACGCACCCCTTGTGGTTGTGCACGTATTCGACCGGATCCTCGATCGTGATGATGTGGCCGCGCGTCTTCTCGTTGCGGTAGTTCAGCATCGCGGCGAGCGAGGTCGACTTGCCCGAGCCCGTGCCGCCGACGACGATGACGAGCCCGCGCTTCGTCATGACGATGTCCTTCAGGATCGGCGGCAGCTGCATTTCTTCCAGCGTCGGGATCTTCGCGTTGATCGTGCGCACGACGCAGCCGATCAGGCCCTGCTGCACGAAGGCGCTCACGCGGAATCGGCCGATGCCGGCCGGGGCGATCGCGAAGTTGCATTCCTTCGTCGAGTCGAATTCCTTGGTCTGCTTGTCGTTCATGATCGAGCGCACGAGCACGGCGGCCTGCTCGGGCGTGAGCACGCGCTCGGACTGCGGCCGTATCTCGCCATCGACCTTGATCGCCGGCGGAAACCCTGCGGTGATGAACAGGTCCGAGCCCTTGCGCTCCACCAGGCGCTTGAGCAGGTCCTGCATCAATTTGATGGCTTGTTCGCGTTCCATGGTCCGCTCCGCTCTTAGAAGGCGTCCTTGTTCTGCGCCCGGAAGCGCGCCTCTTCCTTCGTGACGATGCCCTTTTGCAGCAGCTCGGTCAGGCATTGATCGAGCGTCTGCATGCCGTCCTTCTGGCCGGTCTGGATCGCCGAATACATCTGCGCGATCTTGCCTTCGCGAATCAGATTACGAATCGCCGGGGTACCGATCATGATCTCGTGCGCGGCGACGCGGCCGCCGCCGATGCGCTTGAGCAGCGTCTGCGAGATCGCGGCGCGCAGCGATTCGGACAGCATCGTGCGCACCATCTCTTTTTCCGCGGACGGGAACACGTCGACGATACGGTCGATCGTCTTCGCCGCGGAGCTCGTGTGCAGCGTGCCGAACACCAGGTGGCCGGTCTCGGCGGCGGTCAGGGCGAGGCGGATCGTCTCGAGATCGCGCATTTCGCCGACGAGCACGACGTCCGGGTCTTCGCGCAGCGCCGAGCGCAGCGCCTCGCTGAAGCCGAGCGTGTCGCGATGGACTTCGCGCTGGTTCACGAGCGAGCGCTTGCTTTCGTGCACGAACTCGATCGGATCCTCGATCGTGATGATGTGATCGGGCTTGTTGTCGTTGACGTAGTTGACCATCGCCGCGAGCGTCGTCGACTTGCCGGAGCCCGTCGGACCCGTGACGAGAACGAGGCCGCGCGGCTGCATCGCCAGATCCTTGAAGATCTTCGGCGCGTTCAAGTCGTCGAGCGACATGATGAGCGAGGGAATCGTGCGGAACACCGCGGCGGCGCCGCGGCTCTGGTTGAAGGCGTTGACGCGAAAGCGCGCGAGCTTGGGAATCTCGAACGAGAAGTCGGTTTCGTAGAACTCTTCGTACGCCTTGCGCTGCTTGTCATTCATGATGTCGTACACCATGCTGTGCACTTCTTTATGGGTCAGTGCGGGCATGTTGACGCGCTTCATGTCGCCATCGACGCGGATCATCGGCGGTACGCCGGCGGACAAGTGCAGATCGGATGCGTTGTTCTTGACGGCAAATGCGAGCAGCTGCGCAATATCGACGGGCATGCAAATTTTCCTTCGTGCGCGCACCGCGGGCACGCGTGAACCGCGAATACTCGAAGCAGTATAGCGGAGCGATATCGCGGCCAATATGTTAACTGGTGCTCACTTTTCGGCTGATCGAAGCGCTCGCCCGATGTTTTTGCTGGCTGCGCACGCTGGCCGTTTGCACCGCTTCGACGCGGGCCGGCGCGCACCTCGAACAGCTTGAATTCGCGGCGGCGAATTGACTCGCGACGGCCGCAGCGCCTTCATGAACCGCTGACATGTCCACCGATCTTTTATTGCAGCATTGGCAAGCCACGCGCGAACGCATCAAAGACGCTGCGTTGCGATACGGGCGTGCGCCCGAGCATGTCGGATTGATCGCCGTCAGTAAGGGACAGCCCGAGCAGAAGTTGCGGCGTATTGCGCAAGCCGGGCAGCGGGACTTCGGCGAAAACTATCTTCAGGAAGCGCTCGCCAAGATCGCCGCGCTCGGCGATCTGCCGCTCTCGTGGCACTTCATCGGACAGATCCAGGCCAACAAGACGCGCCCCATCGCGGAGCATTTCGCATGGGCGCACACGGTCGATCGCGAACGCATCGCCGTGCGCCTGAACGATCAGCGGCCTCACCATGCCCCGCCGCTCAATATATGCATTCAGGTCCTGCTCGAAGATGAGCCGGGCAAGGGCGGCGTGCGCGAGCCCGAGCTGCTCGCGCTCGCGCTGCGAATACGCGAGCTGCCGCGATTGCGCCTGCGCGGGCTCATGTGCATTCCGCCTCACCGCGAAACGTTCGAAGCACAGCTGGCGCTGTTCCGCCGTCTCGCCGATCTCATGGGCATGCTCAATGCACACGGACTCGCGCTCGACACGTTGTCGATGGGAATGTCCGCCGATCTCGAAGCGGCGGTCGCGGCGGGAGCAACGTGGGTGCGCATCGGCACTGCGATATTCGGCGCGAGGGTTTGAACGCGTGCATGCACCCTCGCTAGTCTGGCCTTCGCTCCTTTACCGCGCATGACTTGCAGCGCACGCGCTAGCATGCTCCACATCGAGCCGCGTACGTACTGACACAACGGACTTTCTCAAATGGCATTCGCTCTATCGTTCATCGGCGGCGGCAACATGGCCCGCAGCCTCATCGGCGGCTTGATCGCGCGTGGGACCGCGCCGGGCAGCATCATCGTTTCCGATCCGGTGGCCTCGCAGCGCGACGCGCTCGCGAAGGAATACGGCGTCGCCGTCACCGACGACAACCGCGTCGCCGTGCAGGACTCGCCGCTCGTGATCCTGGCGGTCAAGCCTCAACAAATGCGCGATGTCGCAAGCGGTATCGCCGATGTCATGCCGCGAGATGCCTTGATCGTGTCCGTCGCGGCGGGAATTCGTGCCAGCGACATTCAACGCTGGGCGCAAGGCCGGCCCGTCGTGCGATGCATGCCGAATCGGCCGGCGCTGCAAGGCTGCGGCATGACGGCTTTGTATGCGACGCAAGATGTCGCGAAGGATGCACGCCGACGCGCAGAGGACATTCTGGCCGCCGTCGGCGCAACTCTGTGGGTCGACGATGAAGCGCACATGGACGTCGTCACCGCGGTTTCCGGCAGCGGCCCGGCCTATTTTTTCCTGCTGATCGAAATTCTCGAGCAGACCGGCATCGCGCTCGGCTTGAGCGCAACAGTCGCGAATCGTCTGGCGGTCGAAACCGCTTACGGGGCCGGCACGATGGCGCGCGAAGCGAGCGAATCACCGGCAACGCTGCGCGAGCAAGTGACGTCGAAAGGCGGCACGACCGAGGCGGCGCTCAAGCATCTGGAGGCGCATGAGGTCCGTGCTATCTTTGCCGACGCGATCGCAGCGGCAGCGCGGCGTTCGACGGAATTAGCACAGCAATTCGGCACTCCTTAAACAGCGCTCACGACACCAACACTCGATGGACGCCCTCATCTTCATCGTGCGCACCTTGTTACAGGTGCTGCTCGTGACCGTGTTTCTGCTGCGCGTGCTGCTGCCGCTCGTGCGCGCCGATGCGCGCAATCAGCTGTCGCAAGCCGTGATTCGATTCACGAATCCGCTCGTGTTGCCCTTACGACGCATCCTGCCGCCGCTCGGCAAAGTCGATACGGCGTCCATCGTTGCGCTGCTGATCGTGCAGGCCGCCGCCACCGCGACGCTCTGGCTCTTGGGCGCATACCCGTGGGTGTTCACCGTCCCGCAATTCCTGCAGGTGGTCGTGCTCAATCTCGTGCTCACGATCCTGCAGTTCTACACGTTCGCGCTCTTTCTATATGTGTTGCTCAGCTGGGTTGCGCCCGGCACGTACAGCCCCGCCGCCTCGATGCTCACGAGCTTGTGCGAACCCCTGCTGCGCCCGATCCGGCGCGTGATTCCACCGTTCGGCGGCATCGATCTTTCGGCCTTGTTCCTGATCGTGGCCCTGCAGGCGCTCGTCATCCTGATCACTTGATTCCGCGACAGGCTCAGGCGATAGGCGATAGCACTTACGGCATCGCCACCGGATTCACTTCTACTATCGCCATCGCCTATCGCCGATCGCCTGCTGTGATCTATAGTCGGCCCATCGGTCCCGTTGCACGCGTCATCACGGAGAACGCCGGCATGCAAACAAGAACATGGGTCTTCTGCGTTTCCTTGCTCACGCTCGCTGCGACCGCCGGCTGTAATCGCACGCCGCCCGCGGCAGTGGCCCAGGCACAGCCCGCGACCCAGTCTTTTCAGGACTTTGGCGACTACTCGTTGCACTACAACGCACTGCGCACCGACTCCCTCACCCCCGAGGTCGCCCGCTCGTACGGCATTCAACGCAGCTCGAATCGCGTGATGCTCACGGTCACGATGCTCAAGAAAGATGCACAAACGCAGGGCAAGCCCGTCGACGGCACGGTCGAAGTCGCCGCGTACAACTTGAACGGGCAGATGAAGGGCATCGAGATGCGCCGCGTGTCCGAAGGCGATGCGATCTATTACATCGGCGAGGTGTCCATCAGCGGCACCGAGAACCTCGTGTTCGACATCACCGCGACGCCGAGCGGCGCGGCGACGCCGATCAAGGTGAAGCTGCAACGCGAGTTTTACGCGAGCTGATCGGACGCGCTCGTCGCGGCGCGACGACGATGCGAGCGAGTGCTCGCGAAAGCCTAAAAAACAGGGAAAAAAGTTGCGTCCGCTAGTTAATCCGCGGCAAATCTTGTGATATTTTCCCGCGCGCATTGAGATCGACCGCGTCCACATACTAGTTTTCTAGAACGACGCGCACGTCACCCACACCAGGAGATTGAAGATGGCGAAAAAGAATGCGGCCCCGACCAAGTCCGAGATCCTCGGCCAGATTTCGAAAGACACCGAGCTGTCGAAGAAGCAAGTCGCCGACGTGTTCGAATCGTTGAACGGCATCGTCAAGAAGAGCCTCAAGGGCTCCGGCTTGTTCACGCTGCCTGGCCTTCTGAAGATGAAGGTCGTGAAGAAGCCTGCAACGAAGGCTCGTGAAGGCGTGAATCCCTTCACCGGCGAGAAGATGATGTTCAAGGCCAAGCCCGCCAGCAAGAAAGTGCGGATCGCGGCTCTGAAGAGCCTCAAGGAAATGGTGAACTAAGCTTCCAGGTTTGCATCCTCCGGAGCGCTCCCGCGGCACTCTCGTCGCACGCTCCGGAGGATATTTCCCCGCCTTCCCGCCCTGCTTTTCCGAGCGCGGCGCCCTGAAAAGAACCTCGCGATCTACGGCTCGACGACGACCTTGAGCTTCATGCGGATCCGGTCGCGGTCCGAAATGTGCAACAGTCCTGCGATCCGCAGCACCAGATATTCCTCGTGCTTGTCGATGTGGCCGTCGGCGTGACTCACGCGCCAGAGCATCTCGACGATCGCGAGCTTGTCCGCTTCGGGCAATTCCCGATTCAAGCGATGCGTGAATTCATGGAGCGAGACGGCCGTGTCCGCGCGGCGTGATGCATCGGCGATGAGTTGGTCCACGCTCTCGTCCGACAGGCCGAAGCGGCGCTGCAGCAACTGGCGGATCGCCGCTTTTTCTTCGGGCGATTCAGAAAAGTCCGAGCGCGACATCTCGACCAGGAGCGCGGCGGTCGCAAGCTCGAGCGGATCGCGGTTCGACAGCGTGCCGGAGACTTCCGGCTCCGCGCCGAAGATTTTTTTCAGTTGAGCCAAGAACATCGTTAGTCCACCTGCGTTGCTTGCGCCCAGCGAATGACGACCTCGCGCAGCTCGTTGAGCCGGCCGTGAAAGAAATGATCGACGCCCGGCAGTACGACGACTTCGGGCTGGGGATCGAGCGTTGCGGCCCACGCCTGCACTTCCGCTGCATTCACGAGCTCGTCCTGATCGCCTTGCACGAGCAGCCACGGACAGCTCGGCAGCGGAATGCGGCTGAGATCGACGCGCTGAATCGCCGGCGCGACGGTGACGATCCGCTCGGGCGGAATCTGCGCGGCCGCCTTGAGTGCGATCGCGCCGCCGAACGAAAAACCCGCCAACCAGAGCTTCGCGCCGGGCGAGCGCGCCTGCGCCCAGCGCACGACCGCGAGCGTGTCGAGCGTCTCGCCGCGGCCGTCGTCGAACGCACCGTCGCTCGCGCCGACGCCGCGATAATTGAACCGAACCGTTGCGACGCCGAGCTCGTTGAAGGATTTGGCGAGCATGTGCACGACCTTGTTCGTCATCGTGCCGCCGTACACGGGATGCGGATGACAGATGACGGCGATGCGCGCAGCGTCCGCATCCTGCGGCGTCTCCAACATGCCTTCGAGATTGCCGGCAGGGCCGGTCAAGGAAAGTTTCTCTACCTGCGGGCGCGGTGCGGAAGCATTCATTCGAGTGGTCGCGTGGTACCGTGTCGGAAACGCGGACGTTAGCGAATGTCGCCGCGTCTCGCCATCGTCAGCGTCGGGATGTGGAACTTCTCACGACGCATATCCATCATTGGGCCATCATTGGACAATCCACCACTTTCCCGGGAACGACCATGAAGCTCACGTCCGCCAGTTTCCTCCCCGACCAGCGCATTCCCGAGGAATTCGCCTTCGGCGCGCACGATCCCGTACTGCACATCCGTCTTGCCGGCAATCGCAACCCGCAGCTGAAATGGTCCGGCGCGCCGGCGAACACGCGCTCCTTCGCGCTGATCTGCGTCGACCCCGACGCACCGACGAAGCCGGACGACGTGAACAAGGAAGGCCGAGTCGTCCCCGCGAGCCTGCCGCGCGCAAAGTTCTATCACTGGGTGATGATCGATATTCCCGCCACGACCACCGAGATCGCCGCCGGCGAATGCTCATCAGGCATCGTCGCGGGAGGCAAGAAGGATCTGCACGGGCCGCTCGGCTCGCGGCAAGGCATCAACGACTACACGAGCTGGTTCGCGAGCGACGCGGACATGGCCGGCACGTATCGCGGCTACGACGGGCCGTGTCCGCCATGGAACGACATGCTCGTGCATCGCTATCAATTCACGGTGTATGCGCTGAGCTGCGAGCGCTTGAGCGTCGAAGACGATTTCACCGCGCCCCAAGTGCTCGATGCCATGCGCCGCTTCATTCTCGATGAAGCGACGCTGACGGGCACGTACGCGATCAATCCCGGAGTGAAGTAGGGCTTATTTCGCTTCGATCGCGAGCAGCTCGATCTCGAACAACAAGGTCGAGTTCGGCGGAATGGGGCCGCCGCCGCGATCGCCGTACGCGAGATACGCCGGAATGACGAGCCGGCGTTGGCCGCCGACCTGCATGCCGACGACGCCTCGATCCCAACCCTGAATCACTCGGCCGCCGCCGACCGGAAAGCGAAACGGCACGCCGCGAGTGCGCGAGCTGTCGAATTCCTTGCCCTTGTGATCGGGAGCGTCAGGATCGTAGAGCCAGCCGGTGTAGTGAACGACCGCAACCTGCCCTTCCGCGATCGGCGCGCCCGTGCCCACGACCAGATCCGTCGACTGCAGCTCCGTGATTTGCGGCGCTGCGGTCGATGCGGCCGGCGCGGGCGGTTCGGCTTTCTTCCCGCACGCGGCCAAGGCCACGCAGCACAGCGCCGCTGCCACCAAGCTCGAATACTTCATGGACGCCTCTACGCTCCCATCGACAACAGCACGCGATTCAGACGATGCACGAACTCCGCGGGCTCGGCGAGCTGGCCGCCGTCCGCGAGCGTCGCCTGATCGAGCAACAGCAGCGAGAGATCGTTGAACGCGGGCTCATCGCCCGTGCCCTCGAGCCGCTTCAGCAACGGATGCACGGGATTCACTTCAAGCGCGGGCTTCGTGACCGGCACCTTCTGACCCGCCGCCTCGAGGATGCGGCGCATCTGCGCGCCCATGTCGTGCTCGCCGAGCACGAGACACGCAGGCGAATCCGTGAGGCGAGTGGTCACGCGCACGTCGCTGACGCGCTCGCCGACCGCCTTTTTCAAGCGCTCGATCAACGGGCCGTGCTCCTTCGAGAGCGCCTCCTGAGTCTGCTTTTCCTCTTCGGTCTGCACATCGCCCAGATCGAGATCGCCGCGGCTCACGTTCTTGAAGCTCTTGCCCTCGAACTCGTGCAAGTGGTCCATGAGCCATTCATCGACGCGGTCGGACAGGATCAGCGCCTCGATGCCCTTCTTGCGCAGGATCTCGAGGTGCGGGCTCGACTTCGCCGCGGCGAACGTATCGCCGATCACATAGTAGATGTGCTTCTGCCCGGCCTTCATGCGCGCCACATAGTCCTCGAGGCTCACGTCCTGCTCGGGCTTGTCCGCATGCGTCGAGGCGAACCGCAGGAGCTTCGCGATGCGCTCGCGGTTCGCATGATCCTCGGCAGGACCTTCCTTCAGCACCGTGCCGAATTCCTTCCAGAAGGTCGCGTATTTCTCCGCATCGTCCTTCGCGAGCTTCGCGAGCATGTCGAGCGCGCGGCGCGTGAGCCCGGTGCGGATCGTGTCGATCGCCGGATCCTGCTGCAGCATTTCGCGTGAGATGTTGAGCGGCAGATCGGCCGAATCGACGACGCCTTTGATGAAGCGCAGATACAAGGGCAGGAACTGCTCGGCGTCATCCATGATGAACACGCGGCGCACGTACAGCTTCACGCCGCGAGCGGCGTCGCGATGCCACAGATCGAACGGAGCGCGCGCGGGGACGTAGATGAGGCTCGTGTATTCCTTCTTGCCCTCGACCTTGCCGTGCGACCAGGCGAGCGGCTCGGTGAAATCGTGCGTGACGTGCTTGTAGAACTCCTTGTATTCCTCGTCCTTGATGTCGGTGCGCGGGCGCGTCCATAGCGCCTGGGCGTGGTTGACGGCTTCGTATTCGCCCTCCTTCTCGCCCTTGCGCATGCGCACCGGGAACGCGATGTGATCCGAATATTTCCGCACGAGCGTGCGGATGCGGTAGTCCTGGGCGAACTCGTGCTCGTCTTCCTTCAGATGCAGCACGATCTTCGTGCCGCGCTCGGGGCGCTCGATCGTTTCGACCGTGAACTCACCGTCTGCTTTGGATTCCCAATGCACGCCTTCCGAGGCGGGCAGCCCGGCGCGGCGCGAGAACACCTCGACGCGCTCGGCGACGATGAACGAGGAATAGAAGCCCACACCGAATTGGCCGATGAGCTGCGCGTCTTTTTTCTGGTCGCCCGTGAGCTTGGAGAGAAATTCGGCGGTGCCCGACTTGGCGATGGTGCCGAGATGGTCGATCGCCTCCTGGCGGGTCATGCCGATGCCGTTGTCCGTGATCGTGATCGTGTGGGCCTTGTCGTCGGTGTCGATCGTGATCGCAAGCTCGCTCTGGCCCTCGAGCAATTCGGGCTTCGCGAGCGCTTCGAACCGCAATTTGTCCGCGGCGTCGGAGGCATTCGAGATCAGCTCGCGCAAGAAGATCTCCTTGTGGCTGTACAAGGAGTGGATCATCAGCTTGAGGAGTTGTTTGACCTCGGCCTGAAATCCGAGCGTCTGCGCACCCGTTTCTGTCATCGCCTTTCCTTCCTGTTGCTTGAGGGCCCCGCAGGGAATCCGTTAGGGCCGGCATGATAGTTTGCCGGTCGGCTTATAGGGATGACGATCGTGAATTCAAGGCGCGTCCGGAAAGGACTGCCGAGCGAAACAGGAAGCGCCCGTCTGCCGGACGCTGGGAATGACTAGCGGGAAACGGGGGCAATCACGGCGGCGGCGAGTCCGGCCGCGCGGATCAGTAGCCGGAATCGCGCTCCTCGCGCAGGGCGAGACGTCGACGGCGCACCGCCTCGACGAGCGATGCCGAGAGCACGAAACCGATCGCGCCGGCGAGGGTCGCCTGGGGCGCGAGGCTGAACGCGAGCATCGTGCCGATGAACAGCGCGACCGCGCACAGAAAGCCCAAGATCTTTGGTGCCAGATGACGCAGCGTGGCGACGGCGTCGTCCAATTCATCGATCCAGAGCAACAGGAATTCCATAGGCATGTCTCGCTCGAAGTGCAAACGAATGTACGCGGCCAGGCATTACGGGTGTGTGAAGCGACTCACAGGGCATACGAAGCCACAAAGTGATCGAGCTCACAAACTGTCGCTTGCAGGGGAAACCCCGCGTGCTAGGCTCTAACCAAACCCGGCGCGCGACAAGACCCTTAAGCATTCAGTATCGGCCTGAGTGCCGCCAGGGCAGAAAACACGCGCCTGATGCGCAGCGGTCTTTGCCCAATCTCACGATTGCATGCAGAAAATCGTTCTGTTGAATCCGAAAGGTGGCTCGGGCAAAACGACGATCGCCATCAATCTCGCGAGCTATTACGCCGTCGCGGGGCTGAAGCCGACCCTGATGGATCTGGATGCGCAGGGCTCCTCGACGCGCTGGTTGAGCAAGCGCGCCAAAGGCCAACCGACGATTCATGGGATTGCGGGCTACGAACGTAACTCGCGCGTCACACGCAGCTTCGCGACTCGCCTGCCGCTCGACAGCGAGCGCTTGATCGTCGACACCGCCGCCGCGCTCGAGCCGCAGCGCCTGCCGGACATCACCCGCAACGCAACGGCGATCCTGGTCCCGGTGCTGCCCTCCGATATCGACATTCACGCCGCGGCGAAATGCATCTCCGATCTGCTGCTGATCGCGAAGATCCGCCGCGACGAGCACCGCATCGCGGTGATCGCGAATCGCGTGAAAAAGAACACCGTCATCTTCAAGTCGCTGATGAAGTTTCTCGAGACGCTGCAGATTCCGGTGATCGCGACGCTGCGCGATTCGCAGACCTACATTCGCGCCGCCGAGTCGGGCGTCGGCATCTTCGAAGTGAAGCCGTATCTCGTGCGCGAGGATCTGGAGCAGTGGCTGCCGCTGGTCGGTTGGCTGTCGCAGCGCAAGGCGGTGCACATCGAAGCCGGCTCGCCGGCGATCACGTCCGTGTCGGCGGCCGGCTCGCTCGTTGCGGCACCGGCAGCCCCGGTGGGAAGCTGGGGCGATCCCGTCTGATCCGGCGCGCGCCGCGCGCCTTATTTCTTTTCCTTCTCGAACGAACCGCGCACCTTGTCGGTCCAGCTCTTGTAGCTCGACCAGCTGTACAGCGATCGCGTGATCGCCGCGTGGCGCGGATTCGACGGTTGCGCGCGCTCGAGCCAGTTGCGCTCGCGCCCGAGCTTGCCGGCGCGCGCCACCGATCCGGCGGGCTCACCGGTCCACGCGTGATGCGCGCCGGTCGCCAGCAAATCATCGCCCTTGTGCTCGGTCATGACGCTCGCCTTGAACATGAAAGTTGCGAGCGACGTTAATGTTCGCGTCCGAATGCGAGTGAGGAACTGGGTCACAGCGACTCGAACGCGTAGCCAGATTGCGACAGCCATCGCAATCATGCGCCTCAGCGCGCGTGCGCAGCGCTCAGAATTCTTGCGCGCGAATGCGCAGCGCGCGGATTTAACCGGCCATTATTGATTATTGATGCGCGCTGACGTTGATGTGCTGCGATGAAATGCGCACGTCATCCCGGCGCAAGCCGGGATCTCATCTGGCACTGTGCCGCACGTCATCCCGGCGCAAGCCGGGATCTCATCTGGCACTGTGCCGAATGCGGTCCCGACTTGCGTCGGGACGACGGTGGAGAGAGCGCGTAGCGCTTGCGCCATCCGCGCTTGCGTCATCCCGCTGCGGAAGAATTCGCCAACAGCGCCGCAAACGCCGGCTTCACTTCATCGAGAATGTCGTGAATCGCCGCCGGCACGAGGCTGCTGTAGACATCGAGCAGCACGATCGCATTGACGATCGCATCCTGGCGGCTCGCGGCGCGCAGGCGCTGCGCCATGCCGCGATTCACTGCGTGCACGCCGCGATACACGCTCTCGAGATCCTCGAGCTTGAAGTCCGTGGGCTCGCCGTTGCGCGCCTTGAATTGCTGCGCGACGAGATACATCGAAGCGACGCGATAAGCCGTCTCCGATTCGCTCGAGAACGGCAGATGAAAGCGCGCCATCGGCCGAAACACGGCGGTGCGCGGACAGCCGCTCGACGCCATGATCAATCCCATCAGCGATGCGAGCGCCTGCTGCGCCGAGAGCGTTGCGACGACGGAACGTTCTTCGCTGTCGACCGTGACGCGCACTTTGTCGTAGGAAACGAGATCCGCGAAGCCGTCGATGACGCTTGCGAGATGCAGCGCGGCGGGACAGTGCTTCACGTCGGCGCGCAGCGGACAGCCGTCGCATTGCTGGAAGCTGAGCTTCGTCCAGGGCGGCGGATTCGCGTTCGGGACGGAGGTGAGCTCGGCGGTGTCGCGATCGAGCTCCAGATTGAAAACGCGCTCCCGCGAATCGGGCGTCGCCACCCTGTAGGTGATGAGCAATGTCGTCATGCGACCAGCCGGTAGCACGGCCGATATTCGCCCGCGAGCTTCATGCGGCGCTGCGCGACGAACGCGCCGAGCAGGTCATCGAGCAATTGCATGACGGCCTTGTCGCCATGCAATTCATACGGGCCGAGCGCTTCGATCGCATGAATACCCTGCTCCTTTACGTTGCCGGTGACGATTCCGGAGAACGCGCGGCGCAGATTCGCCGCGAGCACATGCGGCTCGAGATCGCGCCTGAGCTCGAGCTTCGCCATCGCCTCGTGCGTCGGCTCGAACGGCCGCTGGAACTCGGGCGGGATCTTCAGCAGCCAGTTGTAGTTGTACGCATCGCTCTTCGCGCGCCGGTATTCGCGCACGTGCTCGATGCCGCGGGCGACCTCGCGCGCCGCCTGCGCCGGATCGCCGATCACGATCTTGTAGCGCTTCTGCGCCGCCCTGCCGAGCGTGGCGCCGATGAAGCGGTCGATGTGGCCGAAATACTCGGCGGCCGACGGCGGCCCGGTGAACACGACGGCGAGCGGCTGATCGGCATTCGCCGGATCGAGCAGCAGACCGAGCAGATACAGGATTTCCTCGGCCGTGCCCGCGCCGCCCGGGAACACGACGATCGCATGCGCCGTGCGCACGAACGCTTCGAGCCGCTTTTCGATGTCCGGCATGATCACGAGCTGATTGACGATGGGATTCGGCGGCTCGGCCGCGATGATCCCGGGCTCGGTCATGCCGATGTAGCGGCCGTCGCGGATGCGCTGTTTCGAATGGCCGATCGTCGCGCCCTTCATCGGCCCTTTCATCGCGCCGGGGCCGCAGCCCGTGCACACGCTCAAGGCTCGAAGGCCGAGCTCGTAGCCGACGCGCTTCGTGTAGTCGTACTCGGCCGAGCTGATCGAATGGCCGCCCCAGCACACGACGAGATCGGGCTTGCCCTTGTAGTCGAGGATCCGCGCATTGCGCAGGATGTGATAGACGGCGTTCGTGATGTTCGCGGAATCGTTCAGGTCGAAGCGATTGCTGCCGAGGATCGCATCGTGGATGTACACGATGTCGCGCAGCACCGCGAACAGGTGCTCCTTGATGCCCCGGATCATCTGGCCGTCGACGAACGCGCTCGACGGCGCGTTGCGCACCTCGAGCTTCACGCCCCACGCCTGGCGGCTGAGACGGATCTCGAAATCCTTGTAGCGATCGAAGATCGCGCGCACATCGTCGGACTCGAGGCCCGAGGACAACACGGCGAGCGCGCAGCGCCGGAACAGATCGTAGACCCCGCCGCGGCCGGCGGTGAGCAATTGCTCCACTTCGCGCTGCGAAAGATTCTCGAGGCTGCCGAGCGGCGACACGCGTGCGTCCACCACGCTCTCGGCGTCCACCTGCGAGAGCGAGACGGAGGTGCGGTTGTCGCTCACGGCTGAATCTCGATGGGCGTGTCCGGCGGCGTCATGAGCCAGATCTCGACCATGTCCGAGTTCGACACGGCGATGCAGCCCTCGGTCCAGTCGACCGTCGCATAGTAGTCGCGCGAGCGCGTCGGGATGTTCGGTTGGCCGTGGATCATGATGGCTCCGCCCGGCTTCAAGCCTTGCTTGCGCGCGCGAGCGATATCGTCATCGTTCGGATACGAGATCTGGATGGAGAGGAAGTATTCGCTGTTCGGGTTGCGGCGGACCAGACGGTATTTGCCTTCAGGCGTCCGGTAATCGCCCTCAAACTGCTTGTGCCCGTCGGGCCTGAGGCCAAGCGCGATCTTGAAGCTGCGAAGCACGGCGCCGTTGCGCATCAGATAGAGCCGGCGCTCGCCCTTGCGGACGACGACGCTGTCGGCGAGCGGCAAGCCCGCATCGAGCCCGAGGCTCGAGCTCGAAGTCGCAATGGCCGAGGAGGACAGCGGCGTCTCGGCGTGAGCGTACGCCGCGAAGAGCACGATGAACGAGACGACGAGAGCCCGAAGCATTGGAGCTGTGATTAGTGAGTTCTCAGAATGTTCACGGCGCGCAGTATAGCCTGCTTGTGTTCGCGGACAGCGCGCGCTTCGTGCCGCGGCTCCTTCCCGCGCGGGGCGCGCTCGCACGAATCTGTGACGACAATCACTCGACCGCCTCCAGATGCACCTCGGTGCATCCGCGCAGTCCCGGGCCGGTTTCAGGAACGAGCCGATACGTCCGGCCTTCGAATACCTCGACCTCGATCTCGTGGCGCGATACACCGCCAGTCTCTCGAATGCGACAGTCGACGAGCAGCGTGTGGGTTCCAGGCAGCACGTCGACCGCGTTCTGGCTGACGTTCAAGGTGATGTCGTCGACCTTGCGCAGCACGACGCTGATCGGCGCGCCGCCCAAGGCCAGGTCCCCCGCGATGTGCGCGACCTCGCTGCGCGGCCGCCGCGGCCCCTCGTACGTCTGCACGGTCATGCATCCGGCGACCAGCATGACGGCCGGGACGATCGCAAGACGCAGACGGCGGAGGCACGGCAACAGCATCGGGTTACTCAACGCGGAACCTAGGCGGCTGGATCCGGGGTCGTGGGCTCGACGATCGGAATGACGAGCGTCGTGCCGGGCTTCAGCGAGCCGAGATCCAGATCGGGGTTGTACTGCCTCAGCAGCCAGATCGGGATGTTGTAGCGCTGCTGCGCGAGCACCCACACGGATTCGCCGCGCTTGATCACGTGCTTCTCATCCCCCTTGATGCGGAATTGAGTGAAGAACGTCTCCTGCAGCTGCTTGTGGTATTCGAGCCGGCGCGCTTCGAACTGGTCCGGCGAAACCTTCGAGAAGTCCAGCTTCACCTTGCGGCCGATCACGACGGGCGTCGCCATCGACATGCGATTGAGCTTGCGCAGCTGGCTCGCGCGCACTTCGAGCCATTCGGCGTAATGGCCGAGCGTCTCCGCCGCTTGCACGAGCACGGTGTCGTTGTGCACCGAGTAATCGCTCGGGTCCGCGGAGGCCGCCGCCTGAATGCCGGGGACGAGCGTCGGGCCGAGCTCCTCCGCTTCGTTCTCGGAGACAGGCTCGCTCGCCTCGGCGACCGCGACGGGCTCTGATGGGACCGGCACGATGTTCTCGACCGGCACTTGAGCCTCGGCGGGCGGAGCGGCGCGGGCCGTCGCCGCGAGCGCCAGCACCTGTCCTTCATAAACGAAGTTGCGGTTCTTGATGCTGTTCAGCTCCATCAACGCCTCTTCGGTCATGCCGTGCTTGGACGCAATGCGCGACAACGTATCGCCGCGGCGCACGACATAGCGATTCTCCGTGCCGACGACCCCTGTCGGCGGCGTCGCCACTTTCGCCACAGTCTGGGCTGGAGGGGCCTTTGCAGGAGCGGCCGCCGCGACCACGGCAGGCGCTTGACCCGGCTTCGTCGGCAGCGCGAGCACTTGTCCCGCGGCGATCCGATACGGCGGACGCAAGCCGTTCAGCTCAGCGAGCTGCTTCAAGCCTACGCCATACCGGTTCGCGATCGTCGACAACGATTCCCCGCTGCTCACGCGATGCTGCGAATCGGCGATTTGCGCTTGATAGGCTTCGACGCTCGACAACGACTGCAACGCCGCGGTGGCATCGATGTGCGAAGGCACACGGAACTCGAAGCCGCGCGGCACGTGGCGCGACCCGTTCCAGACCGACGGCAGCAGGGACGGATTCAGCCGGCGCAGAACGTCCATCTCGAGCTTGAGCGCTGATGCGATGCGGCTCGCCGGCACGTAGCTCGGCATCTCGATGACGCGGCTGTTGTCGATCGGCTGCAGCTTGATCGGGCCGAAGAACGCTTCGGGGTTTTGATCGATCTCGAGCGCCGCCAGGAAGGCCACATAGAAGTTGCGCGAGGCGAATCCGAACGAACGGCTTTGATATTTGCGTGCGATCACGGCGATGTCGCTCGTGCCGAGCTGTTCTTTCGCGCGCCGCATCCCGGCGGTGCCGTGGTTGTACGCGGTCAACGCGAGCGGCCAGCTGCCGAGCACGATGTAGTTCTGTTCCAGGAAGCGCGCCGCCGCCTGGGTCGAGCGGTACGGATCGAGCCGCTCGTCGACGGCCGCATCGATGCGCATGAAGCGCCGACCGGTGCCGCGCATGAACTGCCACATTCCCGCGGCGCCGACCTTCGAATAAGCATAGGTATTGAACGAGGATTCCACGTGCGGAAGCGCGGCGAGCTCCCGCGGCAGGCCGAGCTGCTCGAACGTCGTCGCGATGTAGTCGCGATAGGCGCCCGAACGCACCAGCCCTTCACGAAACCGATCCGCCTGCCCGAGCTGGAAGCGCACTTCTTCCGCGGCCTGCTCGAAACGCGAGCGGCGCGTGCCCTTCGGCCACAGCTCATAAACGCGGCGCTCCTCCGCCGTGAACTGCGATTCCTCGACCGTTGCGAGCCGCTCGAGAATGCGCGCGTACTTTTTCTTCAGCTCATCGACGCGCTTCTGACGCTGGCGCGGCGCGATATCGGCGGGAAACTGCACGACCTCGTAGACGACGTCGAGCCGCTCCGGATCGTGGAGCAAGCCGCCGGCCGTCGTGACCTCGGTATAGATCCGCCGCCAGAACGCGATGTCGCGCTCGAGCTCGGCGGGACGCGGAAACGCGTCGCTCGCGGCCTGCGCGATCGGTCCGAGCGCAATCAACAACACAAAGAAAGAGAGGCGGGTCAGCTGCAGCATGGCTCGTCGGAACGGGTGGGAACGAAGGGAGCGCGGTAAGACTATGTAAAGCGGGCCGCGGCCCTCAACTGTTTTGCATCAATGTTTTGACGCGCGTCGCCAATCTTTACAGCGGGCGGTCCGCGAACCGGCCCGAGCCTGTGCTCGCGACTTCGAAGGACATGAAAACTGCAGACTGCGTCACACTTCATGGCATCGAAGCGGCCGTTTTGGCCGATTATGTCGAGCGCGGACGCTTCCGGTCTTCGACTTGCAACCAGTGGGCATACGCACGATGGATGCGGACGACGATCACGGAGCTTGCTGTAAATGTCGAAGGTTCATTCTGGCTACCTGTTGCTGTTGACGCTCGTCTTCTCGACCGCGCACGCGCCGACGTTCCAACTCTGGAAAGACCTGGCGGGCGCATCGGGCTTACCCGAAGGCCTTGGCGCCGCAGCGTTCGGCTCGGGCCGTGCCGCAGCTTTCGATCCGAACGAGCTGACCGCAGCGGCGCCGCGTGAATACGCCGAAGACGGCGACATCAAACGGTTTCAACTCGACGAGTTGTATCTGCCGAAGCTCGACGTGAGCCTGCCCGAGCTGTTCGATTGGAGCGCTATCGACCGGGCCTACCTCGCCGACGCCGCCATCCCCGACGACTCCGGCCTCGCACTAGACAGCACACAACCGGCGCCGTTCCGCCTCGCTTCATTCGGCAGCACTTATGCGTTCGCGGCCGGCGGTCACATCGGCGGCGGGGCGGGCGCAGGGATTGGATCAGGTGCCCCGATCGGATCGGGCGGCGTCGGCGATGCTGGCACGGACCCGAGCTCGGCGGGACAGTCGGGTAAGGGCGGCAGCTCCGGATCGAACGGCACCGAGACGCTGCCCGCCGACTCGAACGGCGACACGCAGCTGCCCGGCAATTCGAACGGCGGCACGCAGCTGCCCGGCAGCGGAACGCCAGCTGATCCGATCCAGGATCCCAAGCCCGTTCCGGTGCCCGCGCCGGGTGCGCTCGGGTTGGTTGCGTTAGGGCTCGCCGGTCTGCGTTTGGCAGGCCGGAACAAGAACAGAAGCGGCTAGCCGCAAAGGTCAGAAGCCTAGTTGGCTTCACAGAGCCCAACGAAATTTGAAGCCCCGCCCGCGGGGCTTTTTCTTTTTCTGGATGTCTCGCCTGCGCAGCGGCGCACCGTGAATATCCTGCAGGCAAAGGATGAACCGAACGTCATGTGAGCCTTTGCGCCTCGCCGCGCGTTTGGGTTCCATGACCGCGAATGTCTTTCACGAACGGAACGAGCCGCTGCTCCGCCCGGGGGCGACCTGCTGGCGCGCGAGCCGCGCAACGCGTGCGACGTTGCTGGTCGACGGCGATGAGTACTTCAAAGCACTGCGTTCAGCCCTGCTGCAGGCTCGTCGACAAATCCTGATCGCGGGCTGGGATTTCGACTCACGGGTCCATTTGCCGCGCGCAGCCGGCGAGCCCGCCGAGGCAGCACCGGAAGCATTGGGCGAGCTGCTCGGCTTTTTGAAGCGCCGCGACCCGGCACTCGAGATCCAGGTCGTGCGTTGGGACTACCACTGGTTCTACAGCGACGATCGCGAGCTGGATACGCGATCGCGCCTCACCGAGCTCGGCATCCCCTTTCACGACGACGCCTCGCACCCGATCACGGGCTGCATCCACCACAAGGTCGTCACGATCGACGGCGTGCTCGCGTTTTGTGGGGGAATCGACCTCACCCACAAACGCTGGGACACCTGCGCGCATGCAGTCGATGACATCCGCCGGCAGGATCCGGGAGGCAAGCCGTACATCCCGGTTCACGACACGCAGCTTTGCGTGAGCGGCCCGATCGCTCGCGAGCTGAGCGAGTACCTGATCGAGCACTGGCCCGCGGCAGAGCGGCCGCCCATCGTCGAGGGCGCGTGCGAGCTCTGGCCGGAGAATCTGCACGTTGACTTCCACAACGCCCGCGTGGGCATCGCGCGGACCCTGCCGGCGCTCGGCACGCGCGAGTCCGTGCGCGAGATCGAAGCTTTTTATCTGCAGGCCATCGCGCGCGTCGAGCACGCCATCTACATGGAGAATCAATATTTCACGAGCACGCGCATCGCACGCGCGCTCGCGGAGCGCTTTCGCTCACAACCGCGGCTCGAAGGCCTGCTCGTCGGCATGGACCGCCCGAAAACCCAGGCGGAACTGCATACGATGGGCTACGGCCGCAGCGCATTCTGCAGCGTGCTGGACGAGATGGGCGTGGGCGATCGCATACCGCTCGTCGCCGCGTTGAGCGCGGACACCGGCATCAATCTGCATTCGAAGCTTGCGGTGTTCGACGATCGTTGGCTGACGGTCGGCTCGGCGAATCTCAACCGGCGGTCGATGGGATTCGATGTCGAGTGCAACCTGATCGTGGAAGCCACGACGTCTGAGCAGCGCACGCGAATCCGCGAGCTGCGGAACCGGCTCATCGCGGAACACACAGGATTGAACGCCGACGAGCTGGCCGCCGCGCTGCGTACGCACGGCTTGACGCGTCTGCACGAGCTGCCCGCGCGCTCGCGGCGGCTCGTGCACATCGATGTGCAGATGCGCGCGCTCGAACCGAACCTCGGCCCGCTGCTCGCGCCCATCTTCGATCCTGAGACGCCGCCGTCGAAACCGCTGCTGCGGCCATCGAGCGTGCGCCAATCATCCGTGAAATCGAGCCGTTGGATCGGGTCGCTGCTGCTGATCGCGTTGATCGCCGTCGCGGCGGTCACGGGCAGCGTCGTCGACGGCGACTTCTCGGGATTGAGCGCGCTACAACAGATGCTCAGCACGCTCCTGAGCGGCTAGCACGCTGCAGCCGCGTTTTCGGCGCAATACGCAGCATCCGCGTGCGCATCCTCGATCGCGAGGCGCTCGGTGGGCGTGGTCACGGACCAGAGCCGGTCCAGAAACCGCTTCCCCTCCTCTCCCTGCGCGAGCGCGGACTGGGCAATGCCTTCGAGCGACATGTGCCCCGCGAACCCGGCGAACACATCGCGCTCCTCGTCGTCCAGATGAAGCAGATAAGCACCCAGATACCGGTTCCAGTCGAGATGAAGTTGCAGCAGCGCGTCGGTGCAACGGGCCGAGCTTCCATCCAGAGCCCGCACCGCTGCGCTCAGCCGGTCGAGCTCGGCATCGAGCCGCTCGTGATCGCGCAGCAATCGTGCCGCGGCATCGGTATCCCGGTCGTTCAATGCCGGCTCGAGACGCGCTTCTTCCTGTGCCGCGTGCGTGCGCAAGAGCGCTGCGAGCTCAGCGAACGCCGCCTTGATCGCGGGCACCTGATGCGGCCCGGCGCGAAACAGGCGCATCGAAAAATCGAACATCTCGCGGCGCAGATGCTTGTGAATGACGGTCAACGCGGTCGCGGACATGGGGCTCTCCTGGCGTAAAAGGCGGCAACGGCGGCGAGGATAGAAGTTGAAGTGCACTTGAAGTCAACGGCCGTCTCTTCTAACGTCGCCGCGCATGGAACGAACGATGACGATCGGCGAAATCTCGAAGCGGAGCGGCGTTGCAACCTCCGCGCTGCGGTTCTACGAAGCTCGCGGCTTGATTCATTCGGAACGTACGGCGTCGGGACACCGGCGCTATCCACGCGCCGTTCTGCGCCGCGTCGCGTTCATCGTGTTCGCACAGAAGCTCGGGCTCACGCTCGAAGCGGTCGCGCGCGAGCTGCGCCAGCTGCCCCGCCACGACGTGCCGACGCGCGCCGAGTGGGCGCGGCTGTCCTCGAACTGGCAGCAGCTCATCGACGCGAGGATCGCGGAGCTCGAGCGGCTGCGTAACGGGCTCACCGAGTGCATCGGCTGCGGCTGCCTGTCGCTCGATAAATGCCAGCTGTCGAACCCCGCCGATCGCGCGGCGGCGCGCGGCGCCGGGCCGGCCGCCTGGACGGCATCCGGATCGAAGCGCGCCAAGCAGGCAGGCTCATGATTTTCCCGTTGACCTGACAACAGCAAAGAACGCCTGCGGGGATTTCCGCCAAGCATCACGGATGGCGGCGCGCAGCGCGCGGGCATGGTTCTTGAACTAAGTAACCAGGAACCGCGCGATTCCCACGGCTGGCAAGCCGAGAAGCCACGCAAGTTGTAGAAACTTCCGGCTTGGGCAACGAAGTTTTTTCAAGCGCGGTCCTTGCGATCAACTCTGGGATCAGGACATGCGCCGAACTGCCTCTGTGCTCTTGCTGTGTTGCGCGGCCCTTACGGGCTGCGAAAAGCCGCCGCTCGTGCGGTATCCGGGCGACCCGCCCTCCGCGCCGGCGACACAAAATGCCGCGCCGGTCGTGAATGCCGGCGCGGACCAGACGATCGAGCTGCCGTTCGCGGCGACGCTCGAGGGCGTCGCGACGGACGACGGCGTGCCGAGCACGGCGCTCACGATCACGTGGTCGCAGCAAAGCGGCCCGGGCGCGGTGACGTTTGCGAATCCGGCCGCGACTCGCACGACCGCCTCGTTCTCGGCGCCCGGCGTCTACGAGCTGCGCTTGAGCGCGAGCGACGGCGCGCTGACGACGACGGACGCCGTCGCAATCACGGTCGAGCCGGCGGTGTATCCCGCGCCTGACCTCTCCGAAGATGACCCGGACCGCGGCTGGTTGCGCGTCGCGCCCGAGCAGGTCGGGATGCAGGCGTCGCTCCTTCGCGAAGCCGAAATCTATGCCCTCGAAGGCAGCGGCGCAGGGCTCATCTCGCGCCGCGGCCGGCTCGTGCATTCCTGGGGCAACATCGATCGGCGCTACGATTTGAAATCGACGACGAAATCGATCGGCTCGATCGCGCTCGGCATTCTCATGGACGAGAACCGCGTGCGCCTCGACGATCGCGCCGCAACGCATCTGGCGACGATAGGCACTCCCCCGAGCACGAACGATTCCGCTCGACTGCAGCAGATCACGCTGCTGCAACTCGCAACGCACACGGCCGGGTTCGAAAAGACCGGCGGCTACGGCCAGCTGCTCGCCGCGCCGGGCGCGCAGTGGCGCTACTCGGACGGCGGGTTGAACTGGCTCGCCGATACACTCACGAGCGTTTACGGCGACGATCTGCAGACGCTGTTCGCGTCGCGCGTCTGGCCGGTGCTCGGCATCAATGAGCGCGACGACATTCAGTGGCGGCGCGCAAGCGCAGGCATGCGGCCCGATCCCCGACCGGACCAGATCGAGCATCGCGAGTTCGCGGCCGGCATGGTGGCGAACGTCAATGCGCTTGCGCGCGTCGGGTTGCTGTTCCTGCGCGGCGGCGCCTGGGCCGATGGTCAGCGCGTGTTCTCGCCCTCATTCGTGGATCTCGTGAGGACGCCGCGTCCGGAGTCCGCGGGCGCGACGGTCGTCGATCCCGAGAACTTCCCGGACGCGAATCACCGTTACGGAGTCTTGTGGTGGACGAACGCCACCGGCGCACTGCCGAACGTGCCGCGCGATGCGTTCTGGGCCTGGGGGCTCGGCGACAGCTTGATCGTCGTCATTCCCAGCCTCGATCTCGTCATCGCGCGCGCCGGCCCGATTCAGCCTGCGGATCCGAGCGGGCGCAGCTTCGGTGAAGACGACTGGAACGCTCGCTACGAAGTGCTCGCGCCGTTCCTGGATCCCATCGTGAGCTCGGTCAGCCCGTGAGCGTCGCGGCCGTCCAGTCGGATCTTCTTGACGGCGGCGGCGTCGGCTTCGCACCATCGAACGCATGCTCACCAGTCTCACGGGCGCGATGGCCCCTCTCAAACGTCGAACCGGCCTGCGCCACACCGTCGCAGCGATCATGGGCTGCATGTTGTTGCTTGCGAGAGTCGAGGCCGCGGACGATCCGATCACCGCCGCCATCGCGAGCGAGCGCATGCCGGGCGACAGCGCCGAAGACGCATGGCGCAAACCGGAAGAAGTCCTGCGCTTCCTCGAAGTCGCCCCAGGACACGACGCGCTCGATTTCTATTCGGGCCCGGGCTACTACAGCGAGCTGCTCTCGCGCATCGTCGGTCCGAGCGGTTCGGTGATCCTCTACAACAACGAGCTGTACAACCAGGCCGCGCACCACGAGCTCCTGCTGAGACTGGGCGCGAAGCGCCTGCCCAACGCGAAGCGGCTCAATGCGCCGAGCAATTACATCCCGCTCGCGCCGCAGTCGCTGGACCGCGTGCTCTTCGTGCTCGTCTATCACGATCTGTATTGGAAGCCGGGCGGCTCGCCCGAGCCTCTCGCCGATCCGCAGAAAGTCTTACAGCTCCTGCACTCGGCGCTGCGGCCGAACGGCCTGGTCGTCGTCGTCGATCACATCGCGAACGACACGCCGCGCGAGAACGCCGTGAGCGTCGCGAGCCGGCTGCATCGGATCGATCCCAAGATCGTGCGCGCGGATTTCGAGCAGGCGGGATTCGAGTTCGTCGGCGAGAGCGCGGCGCTTCGCCATGCGAACGACGATCATTCGGGCTCGGTGTTCAGTCCGGCGGTGCGTCATCGCACGGATCAATTCATCTATAAATTCCGCCGGCCTTGAGGCTCGATCGGCTGCGTCGATCTCCGTCTCCGCACCGCACTCGTGCGACATAACGCGCTCGCTGCCGCATCGCGGAGCGGCGCGACGATGAAATGCACGTCACAAATCAAGCGGCCCGGAGCGATCCAACATAATTTGCGCTTAGGCATCCGCCTTGCACGTCAACTCAGGAGTTGCCTGAGCAAAGTGAGAACTGGTCGACATTTCATGATCGAGCGGTTCGGCACCCTTACGCCCCCGGGGAGGAATCTGTCGAATGTCGAGCGCGCCTGAGGAATTGGTCACACGACTTGCATCGAACTATCGTTCGAACACTGCAAGCGCGAAGAACAATGCCGCGCGCAAATCCATCCGCCTCGGCACGCTCGAGCCGGGCAGCGCGCTGCTGCTGCGGCATGTCGTGAATCCCGCGGTCGTGTTGGCGACGCTCGCCGCTGCGATGGCGTTCTTTCATGAGCCGCTGACGCAGCCGTACATGGCCGCCGCGCTCGTCGCCACGCTCCTGACCGTGCAGATCATGCGCCCGCCGAATCTGGATCGATGGATCGCCGAACCGCACACGGCGCCGTACGCGATCGTGCGCACGCTCTTCGAATGGTCGATGGTCGTGCTGATCCTCGTCGCGCTCACGCTCGTGATGAACATCCAGCATTTGTTTTCGCGTGAGCTCTTGAACACCTGGGTACTCGCGACCGGTGCGAATCTCGCGGCCGCGCATTGGGCAAGCGGCCAGATTGCTCGCTGGGTGAGCCGCAAGAACACGCGCACGCAGCGCCATATCGTCGTCGGCATCAACGACGTCGGCGTCGAGCTCGTCCGCCGCATGAACGCCCGCGTGTGGACGAGCGAGTTCATGGGATATTTTGATTTTCGTGAGCCGGAGCGCCTGCCCGCCGCCGCGCTCGCGCAGTTGAAGGGCCATGCGAAGGATGTCGCGACGTACGTGCGCGAACACGGCATCCACAGCGTCTATATCGCGGTACCGATTTCCAACGCCTCGCGAATCCAGGAATTGCTCGCGGAGCTGCGCGATACGACCGCCTCCGTCTATTTCCTGCCCGATATCTTCTCGTTCGATCTGGTGCAGCCGCGCTACATCGAGATCAACGGCATGCCCGCGCTCTCGATCACCGAAACCCCGCTGCAGGGGTTGTGCGGCCTGCGCAAGCGCATGGCCGACGTGATTCTCTCCTTGCTGGCAATCGCACTGACGTGGCCGCTGCTGCTCGCCATCGCGATCGCCGTGCGCCTGAGCTCGCCGGGCCCGGTGATCTTCAAGCAGAAGCGCTATGGCCTGAACGGCGAAGAGATCCTGGTGTTCAAATTCCGCTCGATGACGGTGTGCGAGGACGGCGCTCATGTCGTCCAGGCCAAGCGCGGAGACCGCCGCATCACGCGCATCGGAAAATTTCTCCGCCGCACGTCATTGGACGAGCTGCCGCAGATCTTCAATGTGCTGCTCGGTCACATGAGCCTCGTGGGGCCGCGTCCGCACGCGGTTGCGCACAACGAGCAGTACCGCAAGCTCATCAGCGGCTACATGGTCCGGCACAAGGTGCGGCCTGGCATCACCGGATGGGCGCAGGTGAACGGACTCCGGGGCGAAACCGATACGATCGAGAAGATGGAACAGCGCGTGCGCTACGACATCGAGTATCTGCAGCACTGGTCGCTCTGGCTCGATGTGCGGATCCTGTTCCGCACGCTATGGATGGTGCTGAAGCGCGAGAACGCGTACTGACGCGCCGGCCCTGCCGATTCTCCCCAACCTCTCACCTGCCGCAGGCTCGATTCCGGGCCGGCCGGAACCTTTGTCATGCGCGATTCGTCTGGTGTTCCCGGATGATCAGCAACAAGAACGGCCGCAAGGCATGAAGATCGCCTATCTCATCACGGCCTACGACAATCCTGCTCATCTGCATCGGCTGCTCAGGGCGATCGTGACGCCGAATTCCGCCGCCTATGTCCATGTGGACGCGAAATTCGACAGCGCGCCGTTCGAGCGCGTCCGGCTGCCGCGCGTGCACTTCGTCAAACCGAGGATCGCGGTGTACTGGGGCGAGTTCACGATGGTCGAAGCAATTCTGCGCCTGCTCGAAAGCGCGCTCGGGGCGGCGCAGAGGTTCGACTATTTCGTGCTGATCAGCGGCACGGATTATCCGATCCGGCCGATCGCAGAGCTCGAGGCTTTTCTTACGGCGAACGCGGGCACGCAGTTCATCAACCTCGTCAAGATGCCGGATGAGGACACGAGCAAGCCGCTCGCGCGCCTGCGCTACTACAAGGTGCTGAGCGGCAATCCGCTCGCCCTGCCTCTCAAGATCGCGCGGCGTGCGCTGATCCGCGCGGGGCTGCTGTCGGCGCAGCGGAGCTACGAAGCCGTGTTGCTGGGCCGGGAACCTTACGCCGGCAGCACTTGGTGGGCGCTCACGAGAGAGGCTTGCGAGTACGTGCTCGACTTCATCGCGCGGGAAGCGGCGTTCGTCCGCTTCTATCGCAACACCTGGTTCCCGGACGAAGGCATGATCCACACGATCATCGGCAATTCGCCGTTTGCCGGGCGCGTGCGCCGCAATCTGACCTATACCGATTGGACGGCGCGCGGCGCGCATCCGGCGCCGATCGGCCCCGGACACATTCGACGCTTCATCGAAGATCCCGCGCTCGTCTCGGACGATCGCTACGGGCCGGGCGAGGTGTTCTTCGCGCGCAAATTCAGCGACCAGACCGCGCAGCTCGTCGAGCAGCTCGACGTACACATCGCGCAACGCGCGCCCGAGAAGACCCGATAGGGTCTTCCTATCGCTTGGCTCGAAACTATCGACTGGGATGAAGGTCCCGGTTTCGGTATCGTGTCGCCCGCTGACTGCAGGCTCCCGTCCTGCGGTTGCGTCACTTTCTGGTCTTATTCGTTGCTACTCGAGGAGAACCGATTCAATGAGTTCGTTGATCAACACGGCAATCAAGCCTTTCAAGACGACGGCGTACTACAACGGCAAGTTCGTGCCGGTGTCGGACGCTGACGTCAAGGGCAAATGGTCGATCTTTTTCTTCTACCCGGCCGATTTCACGTTCGTCTGCCCGACCGAGCTCGGCGATCTCGCGGACGTGTACCCGGAGCTGAAGAAGCTCGGCGTCGAGGTGTACAGCGTCTCCACGGACACGCACTTCACGCACAAGGCATGGCATGACGCGTCCGAGACGATCAAGAAGATCCAGTACCCGATGCTCGGCGATCCGACGCAGGCGATCGCGCGCAACTTCGGCGTGCTGATCGAGGAAGAAGGCCTCGCGCTGCGCGGCACCTTCGTCGTCAACCCGGAAGGCATCATCAAGGTCTGCGAAATCCATGACAACGGCATCGGCCGCGATGCCCGCGAGCTGCTGCGCAAGGTGCAGGCCGCTCAGTACGTCGCGTCGCATCCGGGCGAAGTCTGCCCGGCCAAGTGGACGCCGGGTCAGAAGACGCTTGCCCCGTCGCTCGACCTCGTCGGCAAGATCTAAGTTTGCCAGTTCAGCAGCAGGGCGGCCTCGCGCCGCCCTGCTCGCGATCCTCTTTCGAGTGGTGAGTCCATGCTCGATGCGAATCTGAAACAACAACTGCAGTCCTATCTCGAGCGCGTGACGCAGCCGGTCGAGATCGTCGCTTCGCTGGACGACAGCGACGCCTCGCGCGAAATGCAGGCGCTGCTCGAAGACATCGTCTCGCTCTCCCCGCTTCTTTCGCTCGACCAACGGCGCGATGACGCTGAGCGCAAGCCTTCGTTCGCGCTCCGGCGCAAGGGCGAGCACGCGAGCATTCGCTTCGCCGGCATTCCGATGGGACACGAGTTCACCTCTCTCGTGCTCGCGCTGCTGCAAGTCGGCGGCTATCCGCCGAAAGTGGATGCCGCGGTCATCGAACAAATCCGTGCCTTGCACGGCGATCTCAAGTTCGAGACGTTCATTTCGCTTTCGTGCCAGAACTGCCCGGACGTCGTGCAGGCGCTGAACCTCATGGCGGTCGTGAATCCGAACGTGAGCAACACGATGATCGACGGCGCCCTGTTCCAGCAGGAAGTCGAGGCGCGGCAGATCATGGCCGTGCCGACCGTGTATCTGAACGGCGCCGTGTTCGGCCAGGGCCGCATGACGATCGAGGAGATTCTCGCAAAGCTCGATGCGAACGCAGGTGCGCGGCAGGCCGAGCAATTGAACGCGAAGCAAGCCTATGACGTGCTGGTCGTGGGCGGCGGACCTGCCGGTGCGGCCGCGGCGATCTACGCGGCGCGCAAGGGCATTCGCACGGGCGTCGTGTCGGAGCGCTTCGGCGGGCAAGTGCTCGATACGCTCGCGATCGAAAACTTCATTTCAGTCAAAGAAACCGAAGGGCCGAAGATGGCCGTCGCGCTCGAGGAGCATGTCAAGAGTTATGACGTCGACGTCATGAACCTCGCGCGCGCCGAAGGCCTCGTGCCCGCCGATGAGAACGGCCTCATCACGGTGAAGCTCGCGAATGGCGCGGCATTGCGCAGCCGTTCCGTGATTCTCGCGACGGGCGCACGCTGGCGCGAAATGAACGTGCCCGGAGAGCGCGAATACCGAGGCCGCGGCGTCGCGTATTGCCCGCACTGCGACGGCCCGCTGTTCAAAGGCAAGCGCGTCGCCGTCATCGGCGGTGGCAATTCCGGCGTCGAAGCGGCGATCGATCTCGCCGGCATCGTCGCGCACGTCACGCTGATCGAATTCGACGGGCGTCTGCGCGCCGACGAGATTCTCCAGCGCAAGCTGCGCAGCCTGCCGAACGTGCGCGTCATCGTCTCGGCGCAGACGACCGAAGTGCATGGAGACGGCAGCAAGGTCAGCGGCCTGACCTACAAGGACCGCGGCAGCGGCGAGCTCCATCGCCTCGATCTCGAAGGCGTGTTCGTGCAGATCGGGCTCTTGCCGAATACGGATTGGCTCAAGGGAACGATCGCGCTGAGCCCACGCGGCGAGATCGAAACCGACCAGCGCGGCCAGACGTCCCTCCCCGGAGTGTTTGCGGCCGGCGACGCCACGACGACTCCTTACAAACAGATCGTCATCGCCATGGGCGAAGGCGCGAAGGCCGCGTTGAGCGCGTTCGATCATCTGATTCGCAGCTCGGCGCCCGCCGCGAGCGAAGCGAACGCCGCCTGACCCGAGTCGTTGCGCAAGACGCATCGAAGGGCGCGCATGAGAATGCGCGCCCTTTTTCTTTGCGGAGCACGGAATCAATCCGCGGCGCGACGGTCTTCCTGTCGTCCCCGAACAACAACGGCCGTCTGGTTTACACTTAGCTACAGCCAAGGCGTAAAGTTTCGGTTAAGTTCTGCGCCCTAAGATTCGTCCGATCCCGCACCGAGCCACGGTCCCACGCTTTGCGGCGTGACCGCGAAAGAATTCGGTGCGCTTCACGCGACACGAGGAGAGCGGGTTTGCAAGTTGAATTCCCAGGCGTGCGCCGCGTGGTCGGCGCGCTTGCGTTCGTGTTTCTTGGCGCCTGCTCCGGCGGCGGCGGTAACGACTCGGCGCGAAACATCCACCTTTCCACCTCCTCCCTGGCGTTCAACGCGACCGCCACCGACACCAGCGCTCCCGCGCCGCAAGTCGTCACGGTGACGTTCAGCGAAGGCGTCACGAACATCACGGCGCTGCATACGGGCTCCGCGATCGATCGCGTCGATGTCGCACTGAATGGCACCAGCGCACAGCTCACGGTCGTCCCCGCCTCGCCGACGGCGATCGGGGCGGGCGCGTTCAGGGGAACGATCGCGGTCACCGCCTATTTCTGCGGTGATGCGAATTGCAGCCGGCTCGAAGCCGGCGCCACGCAGGCGATCAACACGAGCTATCAAGTCTCGCCCGTCGTGAACGAAGTCGCCCCGAAGGTGGCGGTGGCAGGCACCGAAGGCACGGCCATCATCCGCGGCGTGGGCCTGCAGGGCTTTGCGGTTCAAGGCGTGCGCTTCGGCTCGACCGCCGCAACCGAGAAGACCGACACGAGCGGCACGGAGATCCGCGCGAAGTTCCCCGCGCTCACGGCAGGCAGCTATCCCGTCACGCTCGACATTCCCACCCACACCGGACCGATCACGAGCACGGCGACGCTCGTCGTCGTCGACCCCGTCACGCACGCTGCGCAGGCGCTTGCGTGGCCAGGAGCCGTGACGGCGGTGTACTCGCTCGAATACGACGCACTCCGCGGCGCCGTCTTCGCGGCGACGGACACGGGCGGCGGCCAGATCGTGCGCTACGCCTATGCGAGCGGCGCGTGGCAGCCCGCGACGAGCGTTTCGATTGCGAATCTCAAGGATGCGACGCTCACGACCGATGCAGCCCAGATTCTCGCGATCACGACGACCGCGGTGACACCGATCGATGCAGCGACGCTCGCCCTCGGCACGCCGGTCGCTGCGCCTTCGATGCCTGAAAACAGCTTCCTGAAAACGATTGCGATGATGAACACGAATCAGGCGCTGATCACGACGGGCATCGCGAGCAGCACCAGCACGCCGGTTTACGCCTACACGGTCCGCGGCGGAACGCTCGTGCAGCTTTCGACTGTGCTCGACAACGCCACGGCACGCTCGTCCGCGAACGGTGCGACGGTCGCCCTCATTCAAGGCGATCCGACGTTGACCACTGCGCCCGTGTTCTATTCGGCGAGCGCATCGACGGGCCTGATCTCGGCGACCGCGATCTCCCTCAACCAGAATGCCGTTCCTCCTGCAATCGATCGCGACTCAACGCGGCTCGTGTTGAACGGCACGAATGTCTACAAGGGCGATTCGACGTTGCTCGGCAAGCTGCCTGATACGACCGCAGGCGCAGTTCTCCGTCCGGATGGCAAGCGCGTCTACACGTACGACACTGCAGTGAACGCGGTGCGGGTTTTCGACGTATCTGCGGATACCGCGAGCGATCAGGCGCTCACGCCGCTCGGCGATCCGGTTCCCCTCGCCGCAGCGCCCGGCTCCGCGATCCGGATGACGATCACGCCCGATGCCAATACGTTGTTCATCGCGGGCTCGACGCAACTCGTCGTTCAACCCACTCCCGCTCTCTAATCAAGCGAAGCCAGCCATGATGATGAAATCAGGTCTTCAAGCGCTCGGCGCGGTTGCGGCATGCCTGACGTGCGGCGGCGTTGCCATGGCGCAGGATCGCGCGGTTGAGCGCACGCATGTGGAACTGGGCGTGTCGAGCGTCGAGAGCGACACGTCCGACAGCACCTCGAGCGGCGCGATCGGCGCCGATCTCACCGCGACGCTGCCGCTCGGGCGCTATTTCGGCGCCTCCATCGGCGGCGGATACACGCGCTCGCGCGTTCGAACGCGCGACATCCTCAAGGACGAAACCGGCCAGCTGCCGGGCGACCGCCCGACTTGCAGCTTCGATTCGGTGACCGGCGAGGCCGCCTTGTTCTTCAGATTGCCCTCGCTCGGGCGCATTACCGCCGCGTACGACAAGGGCGACCTCTCCGCCAACTGCGATGGCACCGTGCTGTTCCCGATTTCCGGCGAGGACTCGTTGGGCACGGACGGGTATCGTTTCGCGGCGGAGGCTTATCTAGGCAACTTCACCGTCGGCGCCGAGCGTGTGACGACGAAGCTTGAAGACGGCCCCGAGATCGATACCACGACGCTCGCCGCGAGC
>Ga0164243_10002169_pt1 | contig 32750 bp, 33 predicted proteins | sample OricompcompostOP_FD_108781 | JGI IMG/M metagenome (GOLD analysis project Ga0164243, IMG submission 108781) | Organic Plus compost microbial communities from Emeryville, California, USA - Original compost - Organic plus compost (OP) | ecosystem: Engineered > Solid waste > Mixed feedstock >... | reverse complement strand
GCTACTGGCCGGACGGCATCTACACCGCGCCCACCGACGCGGCCCTGCGCCACGATCTGCAGAAACACAAGGACCTCGGCTTCAACATGGTCCGCAAGCACATCAAGGTCGAACCGCAGCGCTGGTTCTACTGGGCCGACCGCCTGGGGCTGCTGGTCTGGCAGGACATGCCGTCCATGGAGCGCACCCCCGACACCGCCGCCCGCACCCAGTGGGAGGCCGAGTACGACCGGATCATCGACCAGCACCGCAGCTCCCCGGCGCTCGTCCTGTGGGTCAACCAGAACGAGGGCTGGGGCCAGTACGACCAGGCCCGCCTCGCCGACAAGGTCAAGGCGTACGACCCCTCCCGCCTCGTCGACAACATGAGCGGCGTCAACTGCTGCGGTGCCGTCGACGGCGGCAACGGCGACGTCGTCGACCACCACGTCTACGTCGGCCCCGGCACCACCGTGCCCAGCGCCACCCGCGCCGCCGTCCTCGGCGAGTTCGGCGGCCTGGGCTTCAGGGTCGCCGGGCACGAGTGGTACCCCGGCGGCGGGTTCAGCTACGAGGACCAGCCCGACCTCGCCCATCTGAACAACCGGTTCGTGGGGCTGATCGACGCGATCCGCGAGGTCCGCATGCCCCGCGGCCTGTCCGCCTCGGTCTACACCGAGATCACGGACGTCGAGAACGAGGTCAACGGCCTGCTCACCTACGACCGTCAGGTGGTCAAGGTCGACGAGGCTCGGGTGCGCGCCGCCAACCGGGCCCTGATCGACGCCTCGCGCGGGTCGACGGCCCCGCTCACCCTGCCCGTGGACCAGTACCGGTCCCTGCGGGTCACCACGCCCGGCTACACCGACCGGTACATGCGCCACAAGGACGGCGCCGTCTTCACCGAGGTGGTGAACGCCGGCAGCGCCGCCCTGCTGAAGAACGACGCCACCTGGCGGATCGTCCCCGGACTGGCGAACGGCACCTGCTACAGCTTCGAGTCGCGCAACTACCCCGGCCAGTACCTGCGGCACCGGGAGTACCGCGTCTACAAGGAGGCCGGCAGCGGCGACCTGTACCGGGCGGACGCCACCTTCTGTCCGGTCCGGGGCGCCGACGGCGGCGTACGGCTGTCCGCCTACAACTTCCCGGAGCAGTACCTGCGCCACTACAACGCGGAACTCTGGCTGGCCACTCCGGGCGGCACCCACACCTGGGACAACGCCGCCCTCTTCACCCAGGACACGACCTGGGCCGTGGAGGCGCCCTGGGCACCGTGATCACCCGGTAGCCGACCACCCGTCCGTTCCTGGACAGGTGTCCATGTATGCTGGACACCTGTCCAGGATCGTGTGCGAGGGGTGGGGTCATCGATGGAGACGACGGCGAGCGTTCTGGTCGCGCTGGTGGCGGCGCGGCACGCCTACATCCTGGTGCTGGAGATGTTCCTCTGGCAGAAGCGACCCGGCCGCAACCTCTCCGGCTTCGACGCCGAACTCGCCCGCGCCAGCGCGCCCCTGGCCGCCAACCAGGGCCTCTACAACGGTTTCCTGGCCGCAGGGCTGGTCTGGGGCCTGATCGCCGACGACCCGACCGGGTTCCAGGCCCGGGTGTTCTTCCTCGTCTGCGTCGTCGTCGCCGGCCTGTACGGAGGCGCCACCGCCAACCGCCGCATCCTGCTCGCCCAGGCCCTGCCCGGCGCCCTCGCGCTCGCCGCGGTCCTCCTCGCGCGATGACCGGCCCCGAAGGGGACGCCCGCGCCGTCCGCACCCGCGCCAGGCTCCGCCGCGCCCTGCTGGACGCCTGCGCCGAACAGCCGCTGGCCGACGTCAGCGTGGCCGCCCTCGTACGGCGGGCCGGGGTCGGACGGGCCACCTTCTACGTCCACTACGCCGACCTCGAGGCGCTCGCGGTCGACGCCTGCGCGGACGTGGTGCGCGATGCGGTGGACGCCCTGCACGCCTGGCGCGGCACGCCCGACCCCGCGTCCCCGCCGCCCGCGCTCCTCTGCTTCTTCGCCGGACTCACCGCCCACGCCGGGCTCTACCGGGAACTGCTCAGCCCCGGCGGCGGAGGACCCCTGGGCCGGCGGCTCCACCAGGATCTGCGCGCACGCAGCCGCGCCGAACGCGCCCTCGCCGGCGCGCCGGAGCCGGACCTCGTCGCCTCCGCCGTCGCCTCGGCCTTCACCGGGGTCCTCGCCGACTGGCTGCACGGTCTCGTCCCCGGCGGGCCGGACGACACCGCCCACCGCGTGTGGCGCCTGCTCATCGCCCTGCACCGCACCCCGCTGCCCTGAGACACCGGACGGCCCCGGCGGGGAATCGCTCCCGCCGGGGCCGCCGGTGTGCTCCGGACCGCTACGGCTTCTCGTCCGTGTAGAGCGCGCTCACCTCCTCGGCGGTGAGCGCCTTGTCGAACGCGTGGACCTCGTCGACGGCACCGTTCCAGAAGTCGGTGTCGTTGCCGCCCCACTGCGCCCGGCCGACCGCGAGGGAACCGGTGCTGGGGTAGGCCGCACCGCCGGTCGCGGACGCCGCCCGCTTCCCGTCGACGTACAGCGTGATCGTGTTGTCGGAGCCGTCGCGGACGCCGACCAGGTGGTACCAGCGGCCCTTCTCCGGGGTCGTCACCAGCCGGGCGCGGTTCTCACCCGGGGTGCTGAACGCGAACGCCCCCTGCCCGTACTGGAGGTAGAACGGGCTGGCCTGCCGCCGGGTGTCCTGGCTGACCGCCGTGGCGTAGTTGCCCGGCAACTCGTCCAGCCGCACCCACGCCGACACGGTGTAGCTGCCCGTGGTGTCGAGCACCGGCCCGGCCGTCTGCGCGTACTGCCCCTTGCCGTCGAACTTCAGCGCGCTGCCGCTGACACCCGGCGTCCAGCTCGTGCCCTCGCTCAGCGTGAGCGGCTTCTTGTTCGGGCCGTCGTCCTTCGCCGTGGTCCCGGAGCCCTCGTCGAGGGACCAGGACCCGCCGCCCTTCAGCGGGAGCCGGTCGCCCGCCGACGCGCCGGCGGCGATGACCTTCCGGTTGATCTCACGGACCCGCGCCGGATCGACCTTGATCTCCCGGCGGTCGTACGTGTAGAGGCCGTTGAGCTCGTTCTCCAGGTCCGTGATCTGCGTGTAGACCGAGCCGGACAGCTCGGCCGCGGCCTGGTCCAGGTAGAACTTCTCCGTGTTCTCCACGTACTTGCGGGTCAGCGCCTCCTTGGTGTCGACGCCGCTGTAGATCACGGTCGGGGCGCCCGGCCACATGTGCCCGGGGGAGCGCAGCGTGAAGCCGCCGTGCTCGCCGTCCATCGCCGCGCGCTTCGCGTCGGGGAACGGCGGGTCCTCGTTGTTGTAGTCGTGGTGGTCGATGATGTCGCCCTTGCCCGAGTCACCCTTGGAGTTGCAGCAGTTCACACCGCTGTGGGCGTTGACGACACGGGACGGGTCGGCCTCCTTGACCGCCTCGGTGATCTTTCCGGTCTCGGTGCGGTCCCACTCGCCCCAGCCCTCGTTGAAGACGATCCAGCCGATGACGGAGGGCGCGTTGTGGTGCTCCCGCATGATCTCGCGGCCCTGGTCGACGAAGGCGGTCCGCCCGGTCTCATTCGTCAGGTCGCCGGAGACGAAGTCCTGCCACACCAGCAGGCCGAGCCGGTCCGCGTGGTAGAACCAGCGCGCCGGCTCCACCTTGATGTGCTTGCGCACCGCGTTGAAGCCGAGCTCCTTGTGCGCCTTCAGGTCGAACGCGAGCGCCTCGTCGCTGGGGGCCGTGTACAGGCCGTCGGGCCAGAAGCCCTGGTCGAGGGTGGCGAGGGAGAAGACCGGCTTGCCGTTCAGCACCAGCTTCTGGAAGCCGCCGACCTTCGCCACGCCGATCTCGCGCATACCGAAGTAACTGCGCACCTTGTCCTTCGACTTGCCGTCCGTGAGCGTGACGTCCAGGTCGTACAGGTACGGGTCGTCCGGACTCCACAGGTGCTGGTTCGCCACCGGCAGCCGCAGTTGCCTGCCCGCCGGCCCGCTGACCTTGCCGACGACCTTGCCGCGCTTGTCCCGTGCCATGGCCTCGACCCGGGCGCCCGCCGACGCCCCGGCCGACTCCACCGTCACCGCGAGGGTGCCGGAGTCGATGTCCGGGGTCGAGACAACGTTATCGATCGACGCCTTCGCGACCGGTTCCATCCACACCGTCTGCCAGATGCCCGACGACTGGGTGTAGAAGATGCCGCCCGGGTTCGTGGACTGCTTGCCCATCGGCTGGTTCTGGCCACCGGTGTCGGTGACCGCGACCACGATCTCCTGGGGACCCGAGCCCTTCAGCGCGTCGGTGATGTCGGCGCTGAACGCGTCGTAGCCACCGGTGTGTTCGGCGACCTTCGTGCCGTTGACGTACACCCGCGCCTGGTAGTCGACCGCGCCGAAGTTCAGCTTCAGCCGGTTGTCCTTGCCGCTCTTGCCGACCTTCCAGTCCTTCGGGACGGTGATCGTACGGCGGTAGAACATGTGGTTCTCGTGCCGCTCCAGCCCGGAGAGCTGCGACTCCACCGGGTACGGCACGACGATCTTCTCGCGCAGGTCCTTGCCGAACGCGGGCTGCTCACCGGCCTTGGCACCGCTGAACTGCCAGGTGCCGTTGAGGTTCTTCCACTTGGCGCGCACCTGCTGCGGGCGCGGGTACTCCGGCAGCGGGTTCTTCTTGTCGACCTTGTCGCCCCACTTGGTGGTGAGCCGGTGCGTGGAGGCGTTCTCGGCGTACCGGATCACCTTCGGCACGGTCTCGCCGCCGGAGGTCAGACCGCCCTCGCCGTCGTAACTGACGCGCACCTGCTGAGCCTTCTGGATCGGCTCGGCGAGCGTCACGATCAGGGAGTTGCGGTCGCCGGGGGCCGTCGCCACCGACTTCACGGGCATGGCCGTGGTGTCGGCCTCGACCTTCAGGTGATCCTTGACCGTGCGCAGGTCACCGACCCTGCCCTCGAAACGGGCGCGCAGCTTGCGGCCGTCCGCCCCGACGGTCAGCTCCACCGGGTAGACCTCGAAGCCCTCGGGCGGGGTGAACGCCGACATGGGCACGAGCTGCTTGGCCAGCCCGGGGCCGGACCAGCGCAGGAACATGTTGGCGCCGCCGAAGTCCTGGAACATCTCCAGCCGGAAGTCGTGCTTCTCCCCGGCGTTCAGGCGGATCTTGGCGCTGGTCTGCTCCTTGTCCCAGTCGGGCTCCCAATGGTCGATGACCGGCTCGCCGTCGATGAAGAGCCGGAAGCCGTTGTCGCCGATGGCGTAGAAGGTGTAGTCGCCGGTGGCCGGCGCCTCGATCTGCCCGGTCCAGCGGGCGGTGGTGTGCTCCGTCCGCCCGGTCAGCTCCTGGAACGTGCTGGTGAGGCCTGAGAAGTTGATCTGCGGCTCGAGGAGTGTGCCGCCGAGCTGCGCGAAGTCCCGGGCGCCGGGCTCGGACATGGCGAAGTACTCGCCCTTCAGCCCGTGGACGACGACGTCGGACGCCTCGGCGGAGGGGGCCTGTGCGCTGCCGGCGGACTCCGCCGCCGACGCCGTGGCGGCCAGGCCGCTCGGGGGGACGACGAGGGCGGCCGCGGCCAGCAGCGCCCACACTCTGGCGCGTGGGCGGGTGTGTTGTCTTGTCATCGAACCTTTCCTCGCACGGAGGCCGCGGACCGGTGCCGGTCGTCCGGCGGGCCAAGGCCCGCACGTACACGGGTGGGTCGCGTCGCAAGACCGGCACGGACGCGGTCGGGGCGGCTCTTTCAACGTTGGAAAATCTTGCGACAGCGGAATGACAACATGCGCTTCGGACGGCTGTCCAGACCTCGCGCAGCACTCTGTCGCTCCGTCACCACGGCACGCGCCGCACCGACATGAGACACGGGCGGCTCCCCCCGGCCCACGTGCCACCGCGCGAACTGCGGCTTCACACCCCGTCCACGCGGGGGGAGTTCAGCCGCAGTCGTACGCGAACCGGGTGTCCGCCGTCAGATGGGCCGGCGACAGGATCTCCACCTCGGCCCGTGCGGTGCCGCGGCCCCGGCCCTCGAAGGTCCAGCGCAACGTGAGGCGTGCCTGCCGCTGGTCGCGGGCCACCACCTCGCGCAGCACCGCGGAAGCCGTTCCGTCGCTGCGGGTCCACCGGTAGGTGAGCGTGCCCGGGCGGCCGTCCGTCGCCACCACGGCGACGACGTCGGCGGTGCCGTCGCACGGGAGCACCGCGGGCCGGGCGGTGACCGCGACCGAGCGCACCTGGACGGACGGGCCGAACCGCTGCCAGGCCAGGAACGCGAGGACGCACAGCAGCACCAGCGCGGGCAGGGTGTGCCGGCGCAGCCGCCGGGGCGCGGGCGCCGGAGCCGGTGGCAGGGCGGGCAGCGTGCGGTGGGTGCGCCCTGCGACGGCGGCGGTGACACCGGGGCCGAAGCGCAGCACCGTGCCCTCGACGCGGTCGGGTCGCGGCGCCGGAGCGACGAGGGTGGCGTCGGCGTCCGGCTCCGGCCGCTGGATCCAGTGGCTGCCGAGCACGGTGGCGCTGTAGCCGGTGTCCTCCGAGGGCTGCGCGCGGCGCGGGCGGAGGTCGGCCGTGCGGTCGTCGGGCGCGCTCATCGGAGGTCACACTGCCGGGTCAGGAGCTGCTGGGTGGCCGCTCCGCCCGCGGCGGCTGGGTCGGTCGTGGCCTGCACGGACCAGTAGCAGCCCCGGTTCTGGAAGGTGTGCTCGACCGGGATCGTGTACTGGGTTGCGCCACTGCGGGTGATGGTCTGGGCCGTCCCGTCGGCGGCGCCGGGCAGTCCGGCGAGGTTGCCCGTGAACCAGGAGACGGTGACGGAGACCGGGCCGGTGCCGTCCGTGGTGACGACGACGGTCGCGGTGGCCGTCATGGGGCCGGTCTGCGTGAAGCCGGACACCGCCACGTCCTTCACGGCCGGCGCGGTGGGGGTCGTGGGCGGCGCGTCCGTCGTCGGCGCCGCCGTGCCGCCGGTGTCCCCGGGTGCCGTGGTTCCCGAACTCCCCGTGCCGGTGGGGGAGTCGGTGGCCGGGGCGCTGGTGCCGTCGGTGGCCGTCGGGGTGGGTGACGGGTCCGTCGAGGACGACGCCGAGGGGGACCCGGACGGGGAGACGGAGGGACCCGGCGAGCCGGACTCCGACGGGGGTGCGCCGGGCCGGGCGCCGGTCGTGGCGACGGCCTGGGCCGTGTCGCGCGCGGCGTTGTCCGGCGCGAACGGGACCCCGTAGGTCAGGAGCACCCCGAGCAGTACGGCGGCGGCCGACGCCAGTATCCCGGCGCGGCCGGGCAGCCACGCCCGTACGGGGCCGGGACCGGGCGGCGGGCCGAGCACGGTGCGCGCGACGTCCGTGGTGCCGCGGGCGCCGCTCCGGGCCGAGGGCAGCAGCAGGGGCAGCAGGGCGACCAGCGCCGCGAGCCGGTCCCGTCCGCGCTCCTCCCAGTCCGCCCCGTACGCGGCACCCGCCACCGCGTCGAGCTCGCGGACGAACTCCGCGGCACGCGCGGGGCGTTGCGCCGGGTCCTTGGCCAGCCCGCGGCGCACCAGCCCTTGTACCGGCTCGGGTGCCTCCTCGGCCGGCACGGGCGCCTCGACGTGCCGCAGCGCCAGTTCGGCGATGTTGTCGCCCGCGTACGGCTTGCGGCCCGTCAGGCACTCGAAGAAGGTGGCGGTCGCCGCGTACACGTCGGCGGCGGGGGAGGCGGGCGCGCCGGTCCACTGCTCCGGCGCCATGTAGGACGGGGTGCCCGCCACCCCGGCGTCGGTGCCCGCGTCCACGGCGATGCCGAAGTCGACCAGCTTGGACGTCCCGTCCGGCAGCACCAGCACGTTCTCGGGCTTGTAGTCGCGGTGGACGACCCCGACGCCGTGCGCGTCCGCCAGCCCGAGCAGCGAGCCCTTGAGGACGGCCAGCGCGGCCTCGGGCGTCAACGGGCCCTCACGGCTCAGGAGGCTTCGCAGCGAGGCGCCGTCCACCAGCTCCATCACGATGGCGGCGCCCCGCGGGCTCTCCACGTACTCGTACAGCCCGGTGACGTACGGGCTCTCCAGCCCGCCCAGCAGCCGGGCCTCGGCGCGGAAGTCGCGCACGAAACCCGGCCGCGTGCGCAGGGACTCGCTGAGGTACTTCACCGCGACCGGGACACCGGTCTCCTCGTGGACGGCCAGCACGACCCGCCCGCTCGCCCCCGACCCGAGCTCCAAGGACCCGGTGTATCCGGGCACTTCCCATGTACTCATGCGCGCCCCCCCAGGCCGCCTGTCGGCACCGGCGGACCTGCTCGCCGCCGCACCGGAGCCCCGGCCGCCGTAGGGCGGCCGTGTCCTGGGCTCAGAGACTCATTTTCGGCCGCTGCGGTCGCCTGGCCAGAGCGGACGGCGAGGCGTGCCCCGACCGTGACAAACCCGTCGCGGACCGACGACATGGCGCGCCCCCGGCCCTCTCCGCGGATGCTCATGGTCGAACATGTTTGCTGCCGCGGGGAGCGGCAACGCGGTGTCCATGAGCCCATCCAACAACGACACCAACCAGGATTCCGCAACCGCCAAGAAGACGGCCACCAAGGCACGTCGGGCCACGTCGCAGGCGACCGCGCCGGCGTCGAAGGCCGCGGACAAGGCGGCGGACAAGGCCGGTGACACGGCGTCAGCCGCCGCGGGCACCGCCGAGCGGACCGCCAAGGCCACCTCCGCCGTCGCCAAGTCCGCGGCCCAGCGGGCCGAGGCCGGCCGCAAGGCCGTGGTCGCCGCCTCCGGTCAGGCCGTCGCCCTCGCGACGACGGCCTGGACGGTCCTCGCGAACCGCAAGGCCCTCGCCGCCGGCGTCGGCACGGGCATCGCGGTGCTCGGCGCGTCGTCGTACGCCGCCGGACGGCGCGCGGGACGGCGCACGCTGGGCCCGATCACCCGGCTCACCGGTGGCCGGATCTGATCGCTGAGCCGGCCGGTCCGCACGACGGGCCGGCCCGCCGGCACGGCAGGGCGGTGGCGACCTCGCACCCATGGCGAGGCGCCGCCGCCCTGCCGTGTGCGGACGGCCGGCACGCCCCGCACCCTCACCGTCCCGTCCCGGGCGGTGCCCGCCGCCCCCCACCACCCCCGAGGCCATGTCCGCCGACCCGCACCCCGCCGCCGCACCGCACACCCGCCGCGTCCCGGAAACCTGGCTGCCCGCCCTGCGCCGCACCCCGGTGTCGATGTGGCGCGACGACATCTCCGACTACGCGGCCGCCCTCACCTACTACGCCATCCTGGCCCTGCTGCCCGCGCTGATGGCCACCGTCGTGGCGTTCAGCCTGATCGGCCCCGACACCGCCGAGGACTTCATCCGGCACGTCACCGCCTACGCCCCCGGACAGGCGAGCGGCCAGCTGCACGACGCCCTCGCCCGCACCCTGAGCAGCGGCACCGCCGCCTGGACGCTGCTGGGCGCGGGCGCGGTGAGCGTGTTGTGGTCCGCGAGCAGTTACCTCGCCGTCTTCCGGCGCGCCCTGCACCGGATGCACGGCCTGTCCGACCGGCGCTCGCCCTGGCGCACCGCGCCCCGCATCGTGCTGACGGCCTTCGCCCTGCTCGGTCTGCTCCTGCTCAGCTCGCTGGTGCTGATGCTGTCCGGCCCGGTCGCCGAGGCCGCCGGCCGGGCCCTCGCACTCGACGTCATGGCCGCCTGGGCGTGGACCCTGCTGCGCTGGCCGCTGCTGCTGTGCCTGGCGGCCCTGCTGGTGGTCACCGTCTTCCACACCGGCCCCGCCCAGGCCCGAACGCGGCACCGCAGCCTGCCCGGTGGCGCGCTGGCCGCCGCGCTGTGGCTCGCCGTCTCCGGCCTCTTCGCCCTCTACACCTCGGCCCTGAGCACCTACAGCAGGCTGTACGGCTCCCTCGCGGGCGTCGTCGTCTCCCTGATCTGGCTGTGGCTGTCCAACCTGGCCCTGCTCGCGGGGGCCCAGTTCACGGCGGAACTGGGCAAGGCCGAACAGCCCAAGGCTGCCGTCGAGCCGTGCGGTTGACGCTCAGGCGGCCGGCCTCGGGTCGATCCACAGGGCCTCCGACAGCGCGCACAGCTCGCCTCCGGCCGTCGCCAGCGCCACACCCATCGTGTGCTTGCGGCCGCTCTCCGACAGCAGCCACGCATACGACACATACGGCTCGCCCGCCGTCACCGGCCGCAGGATCGTCCCCGTCAGGGAGGCCGTGACCGCGCCCGGCCGCTGGGTCCCCAGGAAACGGCCCGCCCAGTGCCCCGGACAGTCCAGGGCGCCCCACACCAGGGCGTCGGGCAGCAGCCCGTCGGGACCGGCGAACACGGGGGACGGCGTCCAGGCCGTCGCGACCAGGTCCCGCCCCGGAACCGGGGAGCAGTACACGCGCAGACCCCGGTCCGGGGCGCGCAGTCCGCAGCCGAAGCAGTCGACGACCGCCTCCGGCGGCTCGGCCCGGAACCGGTCGGCCGCGGCCGACGCCTCCTCCCAGGACGGCGCGCCGGGCACGTCGAGCGTCGACTCGGCCGGACGCGCCGTCGCCAGCGGCCGCTCGGCCTCGCCCAGTTCCGCGCCGCCGTCGCCCGTCCCGGCCAGCCGGACGGGCTTCTCGACCGGCACCGGCCCCCGGAAGTCGACCCGGACCGTCCCCGCCCCGGACGCACCCGCGAGCACGCCGGCGACGTATCCGCCGAACGCCACCCCGGGATAGCCGGAGTACAGCTCGGGCACCACGATCGCGTCACTCGTCGTCATGATCCCCACTTCACCACACGGGTCCGACCGTCACCATTACTTGATCGTCAAATCGCCGCGGACCTGCGGGGATCCCCGCACACAAGAGATCCACCTCGCGCGGGTGGAAGGCGAGGGGGAGTCCCGATGACCACTGTCGACGCGTACCAGGACCGCTGCGAGCAGTTGTTCACGGCAGGGGGCAACGCGGCCGTGCGGCGCGCCGCCCAGGAAGGCATCGACCAACTCGGCCCCCACCCCGACCTGTACTGCTGGCTCGCTCTCGGACAAGCGGCCGCGGACGACGACGACCACGACGACCGCGCGGAGGAGGCGTTTCCGGGCCGGGCTCGCGCTCGACGCCGACCACCTCGGGCTGCTCGCCGGGTACGCGGAACTGTGCCTGCGCGCCGACGGGTTCGACCACCCCGGCCGGGCCGCCCGCGCCCGTGTCCTTGTCCGGCGCCTCGACGAACTGGCGCCGCAGTCCGCGCAGGCCCAGCAGGTCGCCGCCGCCGAGCGCTGGGCGAACCGCGGTTACTGGGACGACCTCAGAATGGGCGCGGCCGCCGCGGTGGTCGCCGGCCGCGACACCGAGGCGCAGGCCCGGACCCTCGACGCGGACCTCCGGCAGGGCACGCCGGCACCGGCGGAGAACACCGTGGACCGCGACGCCATCGTGCGCGCCGCGACCCTGGAGGCGCTGTCCGGCCCCTGGAACGCCCCCGTTCGCTTCCTCGGCCGGTACCGCACGGCCGCCTGGATCGCCTGCGGCATCCTCTGCCTCCTGACCAACACCGTGCTGCGGCAGACCGGGGCGGTGGACTCCTTCAGCCTGTGGGGCGGGCTGTGGGCCGTGCCGCTCTGGATCGTGGACCGCCGCTTCGCCGCCGTCCGCAAAGAGGCGGAGGCCCGGCACGTCGCCGCGCTCGAGGCGTCCCTCACCGGGGGGAAGTGACGGGGGGCCGGTCAGATCTCCTGTTCGGGCCAGCCCAGCAGGCGCGCGCCGATCACGGCGGTCTGGAGGGTGTAGCGGTGCATGGGGTCGGCCGGGTTGGCGCCGGTCAGCTGGTGGATGCGCTCCAGCCGGTAGGTCAGCGCCCGCACGCTGAGCGACAGCCGCCGGGCCGCCTCGGCGGCGGTGCAGCCGGCGTCGAAGTACACCTGGAGGGTGCGCAGCAGCGGCTCCGCACCGCCGCGGGCGCTCCGCAGCGGGCCCAGCGCACCGAGCACCAGATCGGCCATGGCCTGCCGGTCGCGGGCCAGTACCGGATACACGAGCAGGTCGGCGGCGTGCACCACGGGGTCGTCCAGGCCCAGACGTTCGGCGAGCTGGAGGCTGTTGAGCGCCTCCTCGTAGGAGTGCACGACGCCGCCCGCTCCGGTGCGCGGCCGGCCGATGGCCACCCGGCTGCCGTCGGTGGCGGCGTGCGCCTGCTTGGCGAAGTGCAGCAGCACGTCCCGGTCGTCGCCGGGCGCGATGCACACCAACTGCCCGTTCTTCGTGGCGAGCAGGATGTGCCGGTCGCCGAAGCGCGTGATGAGCGCGCTCTCCACGCGCCGGGTCACCGGGTCGGTGTCGTCGTACGCCTCCGGCCCCTCGGCCACGGCAACGGCGTGCGCGCGGGACAGCACCAGCCCGAACCGCTCCGCCCGCTCGGCGAGCCGCCCCAGGTCGCTGCGGCCGTACAGCAGGTCGTCGATGAACTCCCGGCGCGCGGCCTCCTCCTGGCGCACGGCCAGGCGCTGTGCGCGTTCATAGCCCTCCGCGAAGGCGTCGACGGCCTGCTCGACGGCCGCCAGCAGGCTGTCGGGATGACGTGGGGGAGGCGGCCAGCCCTCGCGGGTGGCCCTGAGGTGCGCGCGGACCAGGGCCCGCAGGGTGTGCCCGTGGTCGGCGGCCTGTTCGCCGAGGGCACGCCGCGACTCGATCTCGTCCCGGGTCATCCGGCGGCCCGTGGCGGAGACGTCCGCGAGGATCTCCGCGTACCCCTTCAGATACGGCCTCATCGTCTCCGGCTCGCTCACGCCCCCACCCCTCAGTCCCCGGCGCCGTTACCGGCCGGTTGGCGGCCGTCGGCATGCAGACCCTAGTGAACTCTGCCGGGAACCGGCAATGCGGGAGGCGTTCTCCGCCCGCATCATGGCTCGTGGGGAGCACCACGGATGGTTGCGGTGCCGAGGTTCTGCCGGATCTCGGCAGGGCCCCGGCACCGCAACCGCTGCTCGTGACGGGCGGTCAGTCCGGGTGCCAGCGCACCAGCATGATCGTGGCGTCGTCGTGCAGCCGGTGCTTCTCGTGCAGGTTGCGGATGAGCCGGCGCAGGGTCTCCGGGGGGTTGTTGCCGGCCGCCATGGACCGGATGACGGTGTCGGCCAGCCGCTGTTCGCCGAAGAGGGAGCCGTCGCTCGTGCGGGCCTCGGTCACACCGTCGCTGTAGAGCAGCACGCGGTCGCCGGGCTGGAGCCGGACGCGGTACTCGGCCGGTGCGGCCGACGGGCCGAGACCCAGCCCGAGGGGGAGGTGGGCGGGGAGCTCCAGGGCCCCCGGCACGACGTGGCCGTCGCGGATCAGCAGGGGCGCCGGATGCCCGCAGTTGATCCAGGTGAACTGTCCCGTGGTGATGTCCAGTTGGCCGATGACGGCGGTCAGCAGCCGGTCCGGGATCCATTCGCTGAGGGTCGCGTCGATGGTGGTGGCGATGTCGCTCAGGCTCCCCCCGGCTCGGCGGGTGGCGCGGCACGCGCCCAGCGCGACCGCGCTGGCGCCGCCGGAGGCCAGGTCGTGCCCCATGGCGTCCAGCAGGGCGAGGTGCAGCAGTCCGTCGCCGATGCTGTGGTCGAAGGCGTCGCCGCCGGCGTCGTAGGCCGGTTCCAGGATCGCGCTGGACGTGACGTGCCGTGTGCCGATGGTGCGCGGCGGCACGAAGGCCCACAGCAGCTCGGCCTGGGTGGTCATGGTGCGGGTGCGGGTCTGGGTGATGAGCGGTTCGTCGTGCGCCGACTTCGACTCGACGAGCAGGGTCGTGAGGTCCGCCAGGGCCTGGCAGGCCTCCAGCAGCCCGTCGTGCAGGCGGGGCGCGGTGACCCGCAGCACGCCCACCCGCTCCATGCCGTCGAGCATCGGCACCCAGGCGGTGCACGCGTCACGGGAGCGCTGCGTCTGCTGGGTCCGGTAGGCGAGACCGGCCATCGAGCCCTCGATCTCGAAGGCGCTGACCGCCGCGGGGCCGGTGTGCGGCATGGGGACCAGCCGGTTCTGTTGCAGGTCGGCCAGGTACACCTGGGTGCCGGACAGGCCGAGCTGTCGCCCGGCCTCGTCGACCAGCGGGGGGATGTCCGCCGCGGTGGCGTGCCGGGACCGCGCCATGAGGCGGGACAGGACGGCATCCGTGTTCGCCACAGCCCCTCCGTTCCGCCCGGACCGCATCCCTGTGAGGCGCCGGCTCCGCGGAACGCGCCAGGGCCCGCCCGCACACGCCGGTGCCTTCTCATGTTCCTCGGCGGGCGCGGTCCATGCAGCCCGGAACGCTCCGGATGCGCCGCGTTCGCCCGTACGTCCGGCGATTGCTCCACACGGGGGACTTCGGTGGTGTTACAGGTGTAAATCCCTCCCCATGGGGCACTTGGGCTTCAGCTCGGTGCGATCGGCGCCGGGCTCCGGTGTGTGGTGCCGGCACTCAGCCTCCTCGTCGCGGTGACCCCGCGCGGTGCGGGCTGCGTGCGCACAGAGGGGACTTGCCATGATCCTGCCGTCCGAGAAGGAACTGCGTGCCGCGCTGGCCCGCTTCGCCGAAGTGCGTTTCACGCACGACGTGCACCCCACAGCCGACAGTGGCCGCGCCGTCGAGGACGCCACGTACACGCTCTGCGTCATGGTCGGGGCCCGCACGGTCGCCGAGGCGCTGACGGCGGCGGACGCACTCCTCCAGCGGTTCGGCGCCGACCGCAAGGCCGCGGTGACCCAGGAGGACAAGACCCTGGCGGCCTGACGGACGGCTTCCGGGCCGCCGAGGCCGAGACCGAGGCCAAGGCCAAAACCACGACCACGACCACGACAGAGACCACGACCACGACCACGGGCACGGCGCGGCGCGCGCCGTGCCCGTGGTGCGTGTCAGGGCCGGTTCAGGGGCGGCCGGGAATGGGCGGACCTCGTCCCGCGTTCCTCCGCGCGGCCTCTGGATCCGCCGCTCCGGCTCCTCGGAGGGGGAGGGAATGAAAGGGCGGGTTCGGTGGTTGAACCCACTGTCTGACATGTTCGAGTCAGCCGGCTCGTGTGCGGACGGAAAGGAAGCACTCCCATGGCACGCAGCACCGCACGACCCGTCGTGAAGCTCAGGTCGACGGCCGGTACCGGCGTCACGTACGTGACCCGCAAGAACCGCCTCAACGATCCCGACCGGCTGGTCCTGCGCAAGTACGACCCGGTCGCCGGCGCGCACGTCGAGTTCCGCGAGGAGCGCTGACGTCCGCGTCCCACCGCACCACGGCACACCCCCGGCGAAAGGACATCCCATGAGGCCCGGCATCCATCCCGACTCCCGTCCCGTCGTCTTCCGCGACCGCGCGTCGGGGCACGCCTTCCTCACCCGTTCCACCCTCGACTCCGCACGGACGATCGAGTGGGAGGACGGCCACACCTACCCGCTGGTGGACGTCGAGACCTCCTCGGCCAGCCACCCGTTCTACACCGGTACCTCGCGCGTCATGGACACCGCCGGACGCGTCGAACGCTTCGAGCGGCGCTACGGCCGTACCGCCGGCGCCCGCTGACGAGACACACACCGGTCCGTCCAGTCCGAGAGGAGACCGCGATGAAGGTGCGCAACTCACTGCGCTCGCTGAAGGCCAGGCCCGGCGCCCAGGTGGTGCGCCGCCGCGGCGTGACGTACGTGATCAACAAGAAGGACCCGCGCTTCAAGGCCCGCCAGGGCTGAGCGCCGGTCCACGGCGACGGCCCGGCACCCGCGTCCACGCGGGTGCCGGGCCGTCGTCATGCCGGGGAGTCCTCAGAACCGGGGCGCCGGGGCCTGGCTCTCCACCATCTCCGCGGCCTCCCGTGCCGTCGCGACCGACGGAGGGGAACCGGCGAGCGGCTGCCGCGCCGTCTCCTTCGTGAACGCCACGGCGATCACACCGACCAGGGCCGCGCCCATCGCGTAGTACGCGGGCATCAGGTCGCTCCCGGTCGCCGAGATCAGGGCGGTGATCACCAGCGGCGTGGTGCCGCCGAACAGGGACGCGGACAGGTTGTAGCCGACGGACAGGGAGCCGTAGCGGACCTGGGTCGGGAAGAGCGCGGGCAGGGTCGCCGACATGGTGCCCAGCAGGCACACCAGCGACAGGCCCAGCATCAGCATGCCCGCCGACACGGCGACCAGGCTGCCCTGCCTGACCAGCAGGAACGACGGCAGGGACAGGACGAGGAAGCCGAGCATCCCCGCCATCAGCAGCGGCTTGCGGCCCACCCGGTCGCTGAGCTTGCCCACCTGGTTGATGACCAGCATCAGGATCACCATGGTCGCGATCAGGATCAGCAGGCCGTGCGTCTCCGAGTAGCCCATCTCGTCCGACAGGTACGTCGGCATGTACGACAGGAGCATGTAGTCGGTGATGTTGTAGGCGCCGACGAGGCAGATGCACAGGATCAGCGCCGGCCAGTACTGCTGGAAGATCTTCTTCAGGTCTCCGGTGGCCGTCGTCTCCACGCTGGACGCCGCCTCGGAGGCGCGGTGCATGGACTCGTCCTCCAGCTTCTGGAACGCGGGCGTCTCGTCCAGCTTCAGCCGCAGGTAGAGGCCCACCAGCCCGATGGGCCCGGCCACCAGGAACGGCACCCGCCAGCCCCAGGACTCCATGCCGCCGCTGCCCAGCGCGGACGTCAGGATCGTCACCAGCCCGGCTGCGCCCACGTACCCGGCGAGCGTCCCCAGCTCCAGGAAGCTGCCGAAGAAGCCGCGCCGCTTGTCGGGCGCGTACTCGGCGATGAAGGTCGACGCGCCGCCGTACTCACCGCCGGTGGAGAAGCCCTGCACCAGCCGGAAGAAGATCAGCAGCACCGGCGCCCAGAAGCCGATCGTGGCGTACGACGGGATCAGGCCGATCGCGAAGGTGCCGATCGCCATGAGGATCATCGTCAGCGCGAGGACCTTCTTGCGGCCGATCTTGTCGCCCATCGGCCCGAAGACCATGCCGCCGATGGGGCGGACCAGGAACGACACCGCGAAGGTCGCGAACGACGACAGCAGCTGGACGGTGTCGTTGCCGGACGGGAAGAAGACATGGCCGAGGGTGACCGCGAGATAGCTGTAGATCCCGAAGTCGAACCACTCCATGGCGTTGCCGAGGGAGGCGGCCTTCACCGCCCGCTTCACCGCCGCCTCGTCGGTGACCGTGATGTCCGTACGCCGCAGCGGAGGGTTCCGGCGCCGCTTCACCGCCCTGAAGAGCGTGCGATGACGCCGGACGGCCCCCGGATCGGTATCGGCCTCGACCAGGTCCGAGTCGCTGACCGCCATGAGGGGTCCTTTCTGCCGAGCGCTGATGTGCAGACCATCGCCTGCTCACCCGCGCCGCTCGCAAACACGGCGAGCGCCCGATGTCGTCGCCGTCACGTCGGCAACCGACCGGGTACCCCCTCGGACCCGTGCCTCTCCTCCCGTCCTCGCATCCGCTGTGCCGGTCACCCGAACGGAGGCCGCCCGCGACCAGCGCGGGCGCCGCCGTCAGGGCCGGGAGGCGCGGTCCGCGTCGCTGTCCTGACGCAGCCGGTCGGCGTGGCCGGCGAGGTCGTCGATCCGGGTGGCCAGCTGAGGGTGCCGGGCGCGCAGATGCGGCTCGGTGTCCGTCAGGGGTGCCAGCAGCAGGGCGGCGTCGTCGTCGGCGAGGGCGTGGGCGAGCCGCCGCAGCGGAGGGAGGGCGGCCTCCGGCAGGTCGGGCAGGGCGGCGATCTGGCCGGCGAGGCTGCGCAGCTCACCGGCGTTGCTCCGGGCCCACGCCGTGACCTTGCGGTCGGCGGCCCGCCGGTCGCGCGTGGCCTTCACGCGGTCCTCCCGGGTGCCGCCGTCACCGCCGGGGCGTCCCCGCAGATAGCGCCGCTCGGCGGCCTGGCGGCTCGCGACGCCGAGCGGGCCGGCGAGGTCCGCCCAGCTGGCGCCGGCCGCGCGGGCCGTCTCGATCAGGTTCGGCTCCCACCGCGCGAGCTGGTCCCGTACGTCGCGCAGCAGCATCAGGACGGCCAGCGCCTGCTCCGGGGCGGGCGGGGTGCCCCCCGCGTCGTCCGCCGGGGCGGTCCGCGCGGCTCGCACCGCCTCCGTCATGGCGCGCAGTGCCGTCTCCGCCGCCAGGAAGGACGCAGGGGTGCAGTCGGCGGATCGCTCGTCGGGCGTCGGCACGGCCCTCTCCTTCATGTCGTTCCGGCTGTCGTCATCAGTTCGTTGACATCTCGTTTGTCATCGTTCCGATGACATGGTACAACGGAGTCAGGTGAAGCGCATTGGCAGCAAGTAACTGCCCGACGCACAGGAGGTGTTCGCCGATGTTGATGCGCACCGACCCCTTCCGTGAACTGGACCGGCTCACCGAGCAGGTCTTCGGTACGTCCGGCACCTGGTCGCGCCCGGCGGCGATGCCGATGGACGCCCACCGCGAGGGCGACGTCTACGTGATCGAGCTGGACATCCCCGGTGTGAGCCCGGACGCGATCGACGTCGACGTCGAACGGAACATGCTGACCGTCCAGGCCGAGCGCCGGCCGAGCACCGCGGACGACGTCCGGATGGAGCTGTCCGAGCGGCCGCTGGGCGTCTTCTCCCGCCGGGTGATGCTCGCCGACACGCTGGACACCGAGAACATCGAGGCCGAGTACGACGCCGGGGTGCTGACCCTGCGCATCCCGATCGCGGAGCGCGCCAAGCCGCGCAAGATCGTCGTCGGCGAGTCGTCGCGGCGCAAGGAGCTCTCCGCCTGACCGGCGCCCGAGCACCGCTCGATCGGCGACCGACGGCGACGCCTGCCGACGCCGAGCGCCTCGCGGGGACCGTACGGCCGCCTGCGACCGCCTGCGGACCGTACGGTCCCGCGCCGGGCCACCGCGAGGCGGGCCGCACCTCGGCGCGCACCTGGCACCCGGGCGTGGCAGCGCGTCCGCGGGCTCCCGTGGCCCGGACGCGCCGCCCACGCCCGCCTTCCTTCCATGCCCGTCCCGCCGGCGGCCCTCGGCGCGAAGCGCGCACAGCGTCGTCCGGACGCCCACCGCCAGTCCCTCGCCTCGTGCGCGGGGACCCCGCGCACGAGCGGCCCGCCCGTCGACGACCACGGCCCACGCCCCGGCCGCCCGCGCGGCCCACCCTGGCTCCTCCGACACGAAAGGCATGCCACCTGACATGACCGCCCAGCTCCACGACCGCCGTGACGCCGCGATGACCTACGACGCCCTGCTGGCGAAGGTGCGCTACGAGGGCGCCTACCCCACCCGGGAGCGGGCCGAGGAGGTGACGCTCCAGGTCCTCGCCGCACTGGGCCGCCAGCTCACCGGCGACGAACGCGTCGACCTGGCCGCCCGGCTGCCGCTGCCGGCCGCCCTGGAGTTCACCGGACAGGTGCCCGCCACCGAACAGTCCACCGGCTGGGGCTTCGTGAAGGATCTGGCGCGCCGGACCGGCACCACCCCCGCGGTCGCCCGCTGGAACACCGGCACCGTCTTCAACGTCATCGCCCACATGGCAGGCCCCGACCTCGTGGACCGCATCCTCGACCAGCTGCCCGAGGGCTACGCCCTGCTGTTCGGACGCCCCGAGCTCCAGCCGCGCCGACGTCCCGAACGGCAGGCCGCCTGAGCCCGGACCGACCGTTTTGGAGGGGCCCTGGACCCCATGAATTCGTCAAGGTGTTCCATTTAGGGAGGGTGGCAGGTTAGGGTCATTCCGAACGATCTTGTACGGAGGTGTGTCGGGATGGACGACACTGTGCCCGCCCGCCGCGGCCGCCCCCCGGGTCCCCGCACCCCGGCGGGGGAGTTGACGAACCGCCAGGCGGCCATCGTCCGCTTCATCACCGAGACCGTCGAGCGGCAGGGATACCCGCCGTCCATGCGGGAGATCGGCCAGGCCGTCTCCCTCGCCAGCACCTCCTCCGTCGCGCACCAGCTCATGGCGCTCGAACGCAAGGGCGTCCTCTACCGCGACCCGCACCGCCCCCGCGCCTACCAGGTACGGCCCTCCTGGGCACCCGACCTCGGCACCACCGGCACCGCGCCGGTCGAGGTGCCCCTGGTGGGCCGTATCGCCGCGGGAGCGCCGCTGCTCGCCGCCGAGATGATCGAGGACGTCTACACGCTGCCCCGCCAAGTCGTCGGCGACGGCGACCTGTTCGCCCTGACGGTGTCCGGCGACAGCATGATCGAGGCCGCGATCTGCGACGGCGACATCGTCACCGTCAAGCGGCAGGACAGCGCCGACCACGGCGACATCGTCGTCGCCCTCCTCGACGACGAGGCCACCGTCAAGGTGCTGCGCCGCCAGGACGGGCGGGTGTGGCTCATGCCGCGCAACCCCGCCTACGCCCCGATCCCCGGCGACGACGCCCGCATCCTCGGCAAGGTGGTCGGCGTTCTCCGCCTGCTCTGACCGGCCGCCGTCGGGCGGGTCTGTGGTACAAATGAAGTTCGGCCTTCTCGGCCACTCGGTCGGTTGTTGGGGAAACAGCAGCCTCACCAAGGCACGACCCGACTCGTCCATCACCGAACCGACCGCAGCACCTCGTCCGCCGCGTGTTCGCACGCCGGACGGTTTCGTGGCCCTTCCACCGCCCTTCGCGTCCCGCGAGCGGGTTCGAGGGCCCAGGTCGCATCGTCCTGTGCCGCGTTGCACGGCGGGAATGAGGAGCGACCATGACCGACACCGGCCAAGACGTCCTATCGGACACCGCACCCCCGTCACGCCCGCCCAGCCGCTCCCTGTCCGAGCTGGAACGGCTGGCACTCCTGGCCGACACCACGGCCCAGCTCATCTCCAACAACGACGTGGACGAAGCCCTGCGCCGGGTGGTGCAGCTCGTCCTCCCCCGGCTCGCCGACTGGGCCGTCATCGACCTGATCACCGACAAGGGCGACGTGAACCGGCACCTGGTGATCCACGCCGGGGCGACGGGGCTGATCGCGCGCCAGGACCTGCAAGGTCCCATGCCCCCGGTCTCCGAGGCGTCACCCCTGCCGCTCTCCCGGGCCCTGCGCGGCGTGGCGTCCAACCTCGCCGGCCCCGAGACCTACCAGGGACCCCCCGACAGCGGCATCGCCGTCGAGCAACGCCGGCTGTTCGGTGTGTCCGGGATCAAGACCGCCGCCATCGCCCCGATCCGCGGCCCGCGCGAGGTCCTGGGCGCCATCACCCTCGGCCGCTCCGACCGGCCCCAGGTCTTCACCACCGCCGACCTCGCCCTGCTCCAGGACATAGGGCGGCGCATCGGCCTGGCCCTGGAGAACGCCCGCCACTTCCAGCGCCAGCGCCAGGTCGCCGAGACCATGCAGCGCTACCTGCTGCCCCAACTGCCGCGCCTGCCCGGCGTGGCGATGACCGCGCGCTACCAGTCGGCGCCCGACGCCTCGTACGTCGGCGGCGACTGGTACGACGCCTTCCCGCTGCCCTTCGGGGACACGGCCCTGGTCATCGGCGACGTCGTCGGCCACGACCTCGAGGCGGCCGCCGGAATGGCGCAACTGCGCAACATGCTGCGCGCGTTCACCTGGGCCCAGGACCGGCCCACGCACCACACCGTGCACCATCTCAACGACGCCATGCGGCAGATCACCGACGTCCGGATGACGACGATGATCCTCGCCCGGCTGGCCGTCGACACCGCCGGCACCTGGACGTTGCGCTGGACCAGCGCGGGCCACCCGCCGCCCCTCCTCATCGGCCCCGACGGTCTGACCCGCTATCTCACCGAGGCCAACGGCATGCTCCTCGGGATGCCGTCACCCCGGCCGAGGACCGAGGCCCGGCTCACCCTCCCCCCGCAGTCCACCCTCGTGCTGTACACGGACGGCCTCGTCGAGTCCCGCCGCCAGTCGCTGGACATCGGCCTGGAGAACCTGCGCCGCCACGCCGCCTCGCTCGTCCACCGCGGCCTCGACGACTTCGCCGACCAGCTGCTGCGCCGAACCCGGCCCCACGACAACGACGACGACGTCGCCCTGCTGGCACTGCGCCTGCCGTCGTGACCGGGGCCCGAGCGCCCCTGCGTGGCAGGATGGCGGCATGGAACGAGTGCTCGGCATCGGCGGATACTCCCCGAGGGCCGGCGACCCGGCGGTCCTGAGCGCCCGGTACGGCGGCTGCCTGGGCCTGGACGCCGACGCCCACGGCCTGTGGCGGCAGGAGGCCGCCCCCACGGTGTTCGCCGCCTTCGGCTCCGGGACCGACTCCTTCGGGTCCCGCTCCCGGCGCGCCATGCTCGGCTACCCGGCCCGCGACCTCGACGTGATGCTCGACCGGCTGCGCGCCGGCGGAGCCGACGTGGCGCAGGAGACGCGGGCGATGGCAGGCGTCGGCCGCTTCGGCTGGGTCACCGACCCCGATCGCAACCGCGTCGAGCTCTGCCGGCCCGCCTGACCGCCGGCACGTGAGCCCCTGATGCCCCTCGGGTATCACAGACGCCGGAACAGGTCTTGGACGCGGCTCCGCCCCCGGACGCAGGCTGGTCGACAGAGCCACCCGGCTCGGCCACGAAACAGGAGCCACGACCATGAAGACCTTCCTCACCGGCGGATCCGGATACATCGGCAAGGCCACCATCAGCGCACTCGTCCGGCACGGACACACGGTGGAGGCGCTGGCCCGCACCGACCGGGCCGCCGACACCGTCCAGGCCCTCGGTGCGACGCCCGTCCGCGGCGGACTCGGCGACCTCGACGTCCTCAACCGGGCCGCGGCCCGCGCCGAGGCGGTCATCCACCTCGCCCAGGCCACCACCGGCGACGAGGACCTCGCCGCCGCCACCGCCCTCCAGGACGGCATCGGCAGCGGACCCTACCTCCACACCGGCGGCACCTGGGTCCACGGCGACACCGACGGCGTCGCCGACGAGACCGCCCCGTGGAACCCGCCGGCCGTCGTGGCCTGGCGCCGGCCCGTCGAGGACGCCGTACTGGCCCGCGCCCAGCAGGGCGGCCGCCCCGTCCTGATCCGCCCCGGCCTGCTGTACGGCGGCGAGAACCGCCTGATCGACATGTTCTACGGCACCCCCGGCAAGGCGGCCGGAGCCGTCCCCTGCATCGGCGACGGCGCCAACCACTGGCCGCTCGTCCACATCGAGGACATCGCCGAGCTGTACGTCGCCGCGCTGCGCGCCGAGCCGGGCGCCGTCTACCTCGGAGTGGGGGGCGTCAACCCCACGGCGAAGGAGTGCTCCCTCGCCGTGGCACACGCGGCCGGCCTCGACGGCAAGATCGTCACGCTCACCCTGGACGAGGCCCGCGCCCAGATGGGCCCCATCGCGGACGCCTTCGCCCTGGACCAGCGGTTCACCCCCGCACGGGCCGAGGCGGAGCTCGGCTGGGTCCCCGCCCACACCGACCCGCTGTCCGTCCTCGCCGGACGGTGACCTGAACGACCGGAAGGAAGGGCGAGCCCGTGGACCTCGACCTGCGCAAGCTGCGGTACTTCGTGGCCGTGGCCGAGGAACTGCACTACGGGAGGGCGGCCGAACGGCTGCACATCGCGCAGCCGGTGCTGTCCCGGCAGATCCGGAGCCTGGAGGACGACCTGGGCACCGAGGTCTTCGACCGGAGCCGGCGCGGCACCCGGCTCACCCCGGCGGGCCGGCAGCTCCTGGAGGACGCCGTCCCGCTTCTCGCCTCCGCCGAGGCCCTGCTCCGGCGTGTCAGCACGGCGGCACGCGACACGCCGACCCTCACCGTCGGCTTCATGCCCGGCATCACCGTCACCCCGGCCATGACGGCCTTCGCCGAACGGCATCCCGGAGTCGACGTCCGTCTGCTGCGCACCAGTTGGGCCAGCCAGGTGGAGGTGCTGCGCGACGGCCGCGCGGACATCGGCGTGGTCCGGCTGCCCGTCGACCGGCAGGGCCTCGAGGTACGGCCGCTCTTCCAGGAGCCCCGCGTCGTCATGCTGCCGCTGGGGCACCCCCTGGCGGGCCGGGCCGCGCTCTCCGTCGCCGACCTGGCCGCCGAGCACCTGCTCCAGGACCCGGAGGCCGTACCCGAATGGCGTGACGTGGCCCTGGAACTGCGCGACGGGCACCGCCCGGAGGTGCCGGTGATCCACCAGGTCGAGGAGAAGCTGGAACTGGTCGCGTCCGGCGCCGGTGTCTGCGTACTGCCGCTGTCCACCGCCACCTTCTACACTCGGTCCGACGTGGTGCCCGTACCCGTACGGGACATCGGCCCCAGCGAGGTGGCGCTGGCCTGGCCGGCCATCCGCCGGTCCCCTCTCGTGCACGACTTCGCCGAGGCGGCGGCGAAGACGATGGGCGAGCCCCACGGTCACACCCCCCAAGGGGTGTGAGGCGTCAGGACACCCCCGACGCCGTCTCCGGCACGGCTTCCCCGCGGCGGTCCGGCGCGGCGGCACGCAGCGCCGCCTCCACCCGGCGGTTGGTGGTCATGGACGCCGTGACGGCCGTCATCGACAGCAGGAGGAGACCGGCGGCACAGACCGGGGTCCGCACGTCGTACGCGGTGGCCAGCCAGCCGCCGAGGCCGGCCCCGACCGGGGCGGCGCACATGGCCAGCATGCGGGAGGTGGACGCGACCCGGCCCATCAGGTGGGCCGGGACGATCGCCTGGCGCAGGGAGGGCCCGAGCACCATCGTGGCGCCCATGCCGGCCCCGCAGACGGCGAGCGCGAGCCCGGCCACGTACGGGTTCGGGGCGGCGGCCAGCCCCAGGATGGCAAGCCCCTCGACGGCGGCCGTGCAGGTCAGTGCCGTTCCGGTGCCGAGCCGTCGGCCGAGGAAGGAGGCGATGCCCGCCCCGAGCAGGCCGCCGGTGGCCTCCGCTGTGAGGAGCAGACCGAAACCGTAGGTGTCGATGCCGAGGCGCTCGTGCGCGAAGAGGGCGAGGACGGTCTCCACCGCCAGGAAGGCGATGTTCCCGACCGCCGGGCGCAGCGCGAGCCCGAGCAGCAGCCGGTTCCGGAAGACGTACGAGGCCCCGGCCCGCGCCTGCCGGAGCAGCGACTCGCGGACGTCCGGCGCGGGCCGGGGCATGGCGGGCAGCGAACGGACCAGCAGGGCGGAGACCAGGAACGACACCGCGTCGGCGAGCAGCGGGAACGCCCGCCCGAAGGTGAGCAGGGCACTGCCCGCGGGTGGCCCCGCGAACCCGGACATGGCGGTCTGGGCGCCGCGCAGACGGGAGTTGGCGCGCTCCAGAAGGGCGGGGTCGCGGCGCAGGAGGTCCGGCAGATAGGCGGTGGCGGCCGTGTCGAAGAAGAGCCCGCCGAGGCCGAGCAGGAAGGCGACGGCCGCGAGCAGGGGAATGCTCAGCACGCCGAGCACGGCCGCGGCCGCGGCCGCCCCCAGCAGCACCGCGCGGGCCGCGTCCGTCACCCACATCGTGCGCCGCCGGTCCCAGCGGTCCACCAGGGCACCGCCGAGCACGCCGAAGAGCAGCCACGGCAGCGTCCCCGCCGCCGTGACGGCGGCCAGCGTCATCGGGTCCCGTGTCAGTGTCAGCGCGAGCAGCGGCAGCGCGGCGTGCGTGACGCCGTCACCGAGCGAGGAGGTCGTCTGCGCGGCCCACAACCGCCCGAACCCGGCCGTCAACTTCCCTGTTTCCGTCTTCACTCGGCGTCCCCTTCCGTCTTCCGGACCGGAGCCGGACGGAACAGCGCGAAGGCGAGCGTGACGTCCGGCAGCGCGGGGTCGGACAGTTCCCGGTACTCGTCCGCCAGCGCCTGCAACCGCGCCCCCAGCTCCGCGAACTGCTCGTCGGTGAGCCGCAGATGCGCCATCCGTACGTGCCGCTCGGCGTCCGGCGACGACGCCTCCAGATCCGCCACGGCGTGCCGCATCAGCACGTCCGGAGCGCCCTCGCCCGGGTCGGGCAGCACGATCGCCCGGGCGGCCATGGCGTAGTAGCGCTCGGTGACGCCCCGGACCTTCCGCGTCCGCACCACCTTCACCAGTCCGGCGCGCTCCAGGAGCCGCACGTGGTAGCTGGAGCTTCCCTTGGCGAGGCCGACCCGTTCGGCGATCTGCGTGATCGTCGCCGGCTCGAAGCGGAGCACGGCCATGATCCGGTGCCGTGTGAGGTTGGAGACCGCGCGCAGCTGCTCGTCCGTGGTGACGTGGAACGTCTCGGGGGTGTCGTCGGTAGGCATGCGAGCAATGGTCAACGTTTCTTGACCATTGGGCAAGGCGATTTTCGCGCCGACTGATATCAGCCACGGGTGCGGGGTCCACGGGTGCGGTGCCGCCGAGCGGCCGACCGGCGGGGCGTCCGTCATGCTGGGGAGGTCGGCACCTCTCAGGCGACAAGGAGCGGACATGGCCACGGACACGGTCGGACGATTCCTCGCGGCCCTGGACCCGGAGCACCGTCGAGCGGTCGGCGACAGGTCGCGCCAGGAGCAGGAGCGCCTCGCGGCGGCATGGGAGTGGGAGCTGGAGTTCGACGACGAGCTCGACACCCTGGACGAACTCTCCCCGCCCGCGGCGGAGGCGGAAGCGGCTCATCGCGTGCTGCGACGCGAGGGTCGATAGGCGCTCGTGCGCCCGTAGGAACGGCGCCGAGCCGCACGCGGAGTGGGGTGGCGTGCGGCTCGGCTGCTGGCGTGCCGCCGGTCAGGGCTGGAGCGGCAGGGAACGGCAGTTGGAGGCGGCCGGGGTGCCGGAGAGGCGGTCCGTCAGCCAGTCGATGGCGTCGCCCTGGTCGACGAGCAGCGGTGCCAGGTGGTTGGTGAGCAGCCGGTTGCCGAGGTTGGGCAGCCGGATGGGCTTGTAGGTGACGTCGGCGCCCTTCGCGCACCAGTCGACGGCGAGTTGCCGGGCCTGGCCGTGCGGCACGATGTCGTCCTTCACGCCGGTGGCGAGCCGCACCGGGGCGGCCGGGGCGCGGCGGCCGATGCGCTGGTCGTCGAGGACCTTCTGCAGCAGCGGCTCGGCCTTCACGACGTCGTTCAGCGACGTGCCGTCGGTCGTCCACGAGGTGCTCTTGCGGAAGCCGTAGCCGAGGATGGCGTCCCCGACGCAGGCCGTGGACAGGTCGGCCAGCGCCTTGCGGCCCGCGTCGTTGAGGTGCGCGTCGGCGATGGCCCGCAGTTCGGGCGTGTTCTGGAGGAAGCCGTTGACCGACCAGCCGAGGGCGCCGGCCAGCGCGCTGCCGTCGATGCCCTTGGTCACCGCCACGAGGTCGGCGGGCGGCGCGCCCGAGTACGCGCCGGCGAGGACGACGTCGGGGGCGTACGTGGGCTGGAGCTCGGCGGCCGAGGCGCTGGCGCCGCCTCCCTGGCTGTAGCCGTACAGGCCGACCGGGGAGTCCGCGGAGACGGACGACCCGGGCAGGGCGCGGGCCGCGCGCACGGCGTCGAGCAGGGCGTGACCGCCCTCGACGCGGTTGACGTAGGTGTGCACCCGGTCGGTGGCGCCGAGGCCGACGTAGTCGGTGACGACGACCGCGACGCCGGTGGCGAGCAGCCGGTACACCGCGATGTCCTCGTAACCCACCGACATGGTCTGCCCGTTGAAGGTGATCGGCTTCTCCAGGCCGAGGGAGGCGGCGCACTGGTCGCCCTGGCCCATGGTGCCGGGTGCGAGCGCCACGACGGGACGCGGGCCGCCGCCCTTCCAGCGGGCCGAGGGCTCGATGTAGGCGCCGGTGACCGCGACGGGCTGCCCGTTGGCGTCGGTCGACTTGTACATCAGGCGGGTCGCCGTGCCGGGCAGCCGTCGGCCGTCGAGCCCGGGGAGGCTGAGGGCCAGGCGCAGCGGTTCGGTGCGGACGAGTGCCCCGTCGGCGGCGGGCAGGGTGCCGGGCGGCTGGTAGAAGGCCGGGATGGTCACGCCGCGTGAGACGACGGGGCCCGGTTCCGTGGCCGCCGCGGGTATGGCCTGGGCGCCCAGGCAGGCGGCGACGGCCAGGGCGCACAGGAGACTCCGGGCTCCGGGTGTGTGGCGTGCCGGGGCGGATCTGACCGGGGGTTCGGGGGCGTGGCGGGGTGCGGCGTGCGTCATGCGGCTCACTCCTTGCTTCGTCGAAAGGCGCGTGGCCTCGGCCCGGGAGGCGCGTGGGGAGAACGACGAGAGAACCGGCTCGCGGGGCAAGGGACTTACTCGCGAGTCAGCTACTGGAGAGTAGGAGCGGGTGTCACTCAGTGACAAGACGTCTGCGAGTGTCAGTTGAGGGAGCGCGACTATGCTGCGGTGATCGGTGACGCAGTGAGATGGGGCGGCGACAGTGGGCGAGGCATCCGGAACCGTGACCGCGTTGAGCGAACCGGCGGTCACGCGACCGCTGGCCGAACGACGCAGAGCCACCCTCCGACTGGAGATCGCCCGGGCCGCCGTGGGCCTGTTCGCCACCCAGGGCGTGACCGGGACGACCGGCGAACAGATAGCCCATAGCGTGGGCATCTCGGCCCGCACCCTGTGGCGTCACTTCCCGACCAAGGAGAGCTGCGTACGCCCGCTGCTGACCGCGGGGCTCGACGCCGCCACGGCCCAGCTACGCCACTGGCCGCCCGGCGTACGGCTGCTGGACTACCTCACCGACTCCTGCCGTCGCGGCACCCTTCCCCCCGTCGACCCGGCCGTCCTGGACCTGATCCGGATGACCGTCGACGAACCGGCGCTGCGAGCCGTCTGGTTGCAGGCCCACGACGACGCCCTGCCCGTCATCGCCTCGCTCCTCGCCGCCCGGGCCGGCAGCGGCGCCGACCGGCTCCAGGTGAAGGTGCACGCCAGCATGGTCAACGGCGCGCTGCGGATCGCGGCCGAGGACTACGCGGCGCAGTGCGCGAACGGCGGCGAGGCGTCGGCGGACGCCCTCGCCGCCTGCCTGCACGCGGCCCTCCGCGCGGTCACCGAAGGACTGCCCTACTGAACCCGGCGCACCGGATGTGAAAAGGGCCGCCAGATCGCACGGTTCCGCCCTGAACGGAACCGGCTCCCCGGCCGTATTCTTACCCGACCGGGGGCGGGGTCCGGCCGGACCTCCCGGTCTTCACCGGTGTGGGCACACGGTCGCGCGGACGGCGGCCACGGGGGAACGAGGACGACGATGACGGCGGCGACCAACGAGATCAGGACCGGCACTCCTCCACCGGTGACCGTGGCCCGCCGCGCGATGTGGGCGTTCGTCCTCGTCAACGTCGTCATCGTCGAGTCGCTGTTCATCGCCTCCGGCTCCGGCAAGAACGACGTGCTCACCGTCGCCAAGTTCTTCGGACTGCACGCGGCCCTGCTGATGTTCCTCCAACTGCTGCTCGTGGCCCGACTGCCCTGGCTGGACCGCCGGATCGGGATGGACCGGCTCACGGTGTGGCACCGCTGGGTCGGCTTCACCCTGCTGTGGACCGTCCTCACCCACGCCACGCTCGTCGTCCTCGGCTACGCCACGCTCGACGACACGACCATGGCCAAGACGTTCGTCGCGCTCAGCGGCGTCCCGGCCTCCCTGCTCGGCATGCTCGCCGCCGCCGTGCTCGTCGTCGTCGGCGCCGTCTCCACCCGGCCGCTGCGCCGGCGCCTGCCCTACGAGGTCTGGCACGGGCTGCACCTCACCCTCTACATCGCCCTCGGCCTCGCCTTCGTCCACCAGTTGCGGGAGACGACGACCTTCACCTCGTCGTCGTTCGCCACCGCGTACTGGTGGATCCTGTGGCTGTTCGCGTTCGGCGCGCTGCTCACCGGGCGTCTCGTCCTGCCGCTGTGGCGCAACGCCTACCACCGGTTCACCGTGTCGGCCGTCGTCCCCGAGTCGGACAACGTGGTCTCCGTGTACGTCACCGGCCGGCACCTCGACAAACTCCCCGCCCGCGCCGGGCAGTTCTGCATCTGGCGGTTCCCCGGACACCACCACTGGTGGCTCGCCAACCCCTTCTCCCTCTCCGCGGCCCCCGACGGACGCGGACTGCGCCTCACCGCCAAGGCGGTCGGCAGCACCAGCGCCGGACTGCGGAACGTCCCCGTCGGCAGCCGGGCCTTCGTCGAGGGCCCCTACGGCGCCTTCACCGCACTGCACCGCACCCGGCCCGGCGCCCTCCTCGTCGCGGGCGGCGTCGGCATCACCCCGGTCCGGGCCATGCTGGAGGAGCAGACCACCGGCGACGTCGTCGTCCTGTACCGCGTCCGCAGCGAGGCCGACGCCGTCCTCCTGGACGAGGTGCGCCGGCTGGTGGAGCGGCGCGGCGGACGGCTGCACCTGCTCACCGGCCGCACCGGCGAGGCCGGGGCACCGCCGTTCGCGGCGGAGAGCCTGCACCGGCTGGTGCCCGACGTCACCGAACGCGACGTGTACGTCTGCGGCCCGCCGGCCATGACGGCCGCCGTCCTCGCCGGCTTGCGGGACCTGCGGGTGCCCGGCCACCAGGTGCACGCCGAGAGGTTCGGCCTGGCCTGACCGGCGATCGCGGGCGGGGCGGGGCCGGTCCGACCGGTTCGGCGGACGGGCCCCGCCGCGTGCGTCCCGCCCCGTGCTCAGCAGCCGCCGCAGTTGTAGAAGGTGACGTCCCAGTGGTTGCCCTCGTCGGCGTACACGTTGCCGGCGCCGGAACGCCACTGCGGGGCTCCGTCACCGCGCACGCCGATGTAGGTGAAGGCGTTCTTCACGTAGTTGGTGACGCAGGTGTTCTTGCCGAAGTCGAGCTTGTAGCCGTTCCAGTGCGAGTACGTCCCGGAGGCGTGACCGGTCTCGGTGCCCCCGGTGATGTTCAGCGCGCAGCCACTGGCGCCCTTGAGGGTCTGGGCGCCCTGCGCGGTGGCGAGGTTGAGCTGCTCGAACGACGTACACGTCGAGACGTTGCGGTCGGAGCAACCGCCCGACGAGGACCAGGTGACGCCGGCCTGACGGAACATCGAGGTGGCGGTGGAGTGACTGATCTTGCTGACGGCCGACGCCTCGCCCGCGGTGCCGAGAACGGCGGCACCAGGGGCGACGACGAGAGCGAGAGCGGTGAGCGCCGACCGGAGCTTCGGCGAGGGGGCGACCTTCATGTGTCAGAGCCTTCTTGCTGGGGCCGTGATTCCTGTGGGGCGGGGCGGCGGTGCAGGTGGTGCGGTGACGATGGTGCCCCTGTCTACGCGCGTTGGCCAGAGGACAAAAGGGGCCGGTGGGGGAGAGGGGGCGCGGGATCGGCCGGGTGTGTCGGTGCTTCCGGTCCGCGGAACCGGTGCCTCCGTCCGAGCGAGCCGGTGCTTCCCGGTCAGGCGAGCCAGTAGTACGGCAGACGCAGGAGTTCGGCGACGCGGGCGGCGACCGCCTCGGCGTGCGCAGGGATGCCCTCGTCGGCGATGCCACGCGTCAGATGCAGATGGAGCGACTGAAGGGTGGTGAAGGTGTTGAAGGCCCACACCGGGACGGGACCGGGCCCGCCACCCTCCAGCGCCTCGGCCACCACGTCCAGCCATCCTGCCGCCTCCCCGGACGTGAGTCCGGGCGCCTGGAGCACGCGCACGAGAGCCCGGGCCAGCCGGGCATCCTCCAACTGCACGTAACGGTGGTCGGTTTGAGGTTCCGTCACTCTCCGGGCGCACAGTTCGAGCAGGTCCGTACGGCGGTGGGGGAGGACCTTCGCGAACGCCGCGACGGCGTCGGCGCCGTGCGCGACCGCGTGCAGCCAGCCCAGGGAGCCGTCCCAGCCTCGGGTGTCCCGCTCCTCCAGGTACCAGGTGCGGAAGGCGGCGTACCAGCGCTCCGCGACCGGCTGCGGAACGAGTCCGGGGGCACCGGCCGCCCGCGTGAGCACCGAGCAGATGATCAACGGCGCGAAGGTGCGGGCCTGGATCTCGGGATGCGTGAACCGCCCGGCGGCCGAGTCCCCGAGTTCCTCCAGGACGGCGTCGAGACGGCCTTCCCTGATCCAGCGGGCGGCCGCCGTGTAGGCCCCGTCGTCACGGATCCCGGGATCGGGCGAGACCAACGCCGCCGCCAGCTCGTCGACGAGCCGTGAAGGAGGCATGCGGTCGGGGAACGGGAACCCGTCGGCCGCGAGGGCCGGCCAGTCGATGAGGGCAGTGGTCATGGGGTCAGGCTTCCACACGCCGAGGTCGCCGCAGCGGCCCGGGCTTGCCGGCGGCTGCGGCAGCTCCGGCGGCTGGGGCGGCTGGGGCGGCTGCGGCAGCACGGGGCACGGCAAATGGCAGGCGGCAGACGCTGATCATCCTTGAGCATGACCGCATGGACACTCACTACACCGGCATCGCCGAACTGACCGAAGTCCCCTCCGTAGCGGTCGTGATCGACGTCATGCGCGCCTTCACGGTGGCCGCGTGGGCGTTCGCGCGGGGAGCGGAACGGATCGTGCTCGCCGAGTCGCTGGACGACGTCCTGGCCCTCAAGGCGCGCCACCCGGACTGGGTGGCGATCAAGGACGGCCCATCCGCGCCGGGCTTCGACACGGTCAACTCACCGGGCCTGCTGCGGTCGATGGACCTGCGCGGGCGAACGGTCGTGCAGAAGACCACGGCCGGAACGGTGGGCGCCCTCGCGGTCAAGGACGCGTCGCTGGTGCTCTGCGCCGGCTTCGTGGTGGCGGAGGCCACGGCACGGCTTCTGCGATCGCGTGCCTGCGAGGCGGTCACGTACGTGGTCACCGGGGAGGACGGGCGGGCGGAGGAGGATCTCGCCTGCGCGCAGTACATCGCACTGCGGGCGGCCGGGGTCGCCGACGGGGGCGGGCAGGCCGCCCCGTTCCTTCGCCGGGCCGCAGAGTCGCGTGCCGCCGAGGAGCTGCGGACGGGCGTGCGCAGGGGCGTCCACCCGGACGACGTCGCCCTCTGCCTGGAACTCGACCGGTTCCCGTTCGCCATGGTGGCGATCTGGGAGGCGGGGGTGATGACGCTGCGTGCCTGTGCGGTGCCCGACAAGTGACGGAGGG
>Ga0164243_10002167_pt1 | contig 32772 bp, 35 predicted proteins | sample OricompcompostOP_FD_108781 | JGI IMG/M metagenome (GOLD analysis project Ga0164243, IMG submission 108781) | Organic Plus compost microbial communities from Emeryville, California, USA - Original compost - Organic plus compost (OP) | ecosystem: Engineered > Solid waste > Mixed feedstock >... | reverse complement strand
CAGCACGGCGTCGAAGGTCAGCTCGTCGCGCATCCGCTCGACCAGCGCGACCGGCACCATCGCCGAGCCGGTCACCGCCAGCCGCAGCGACGACAGCTCGTGCTCGTCGCGGCGCGGGTGGGCGAGCAGCGTCTGGAAGATCGTCGGCGGGCCGGGGACGATCGTGATCCGCTCGCGCTCGATCGCCGCCAGCGTCGCGTCGACGTCGAAGGTCAGCGCCGGCACGACGCAGGCGCCGTGCAGGAAGCAGACGACGAAGCCGGCCTTGTAGCCGAAGGAGTGGAAGAAGGGGCTGATGACGAGGTAGCGGTCGGCGGCGGTGACCTTGCCGTGCGCGGCCCACGCGTCGGCGACCGAGAGGGTCTGCCGGTGGGAGGACATCGCGCCCTTCGGGCGGCCGGTGGTGCCGGAGGTGAAGAGGATGTCGGCGACGTCGTCGGGCCTGACGGCATCGGCCCGCTCGCGCGCGACCTCCGCCGGCACCCGCTCGGCGCCGGCGATCAGCTCCTCCCAGCCGATCTCGCCGTCGCCCGGCGCGCCGAGCGGCCCCTCGAGCGGGATCCGCACGATCGTCTCCAGCGCCGGCAGCGCGCTCGCGAGGTCGCCGTCGGCGGCGTCGCGCAGCAGCGCGACCGGGTCGCGGCCGAGGAAGGCGTCGGGCGCGAACAGGACGCGGCTGCGCGTGCGCTGCAGCACGTCGAGCGCCTCGGCGCCGAGGAAGCGGGTGTTGAGCGGCACGAGCGCGGCGCCGGCGCTCTGCAGCGCGAGCGCGGCGATCACCCAGTGGCGCGTGTTCGGCGCCCACACGCAGACGCGGTCGCCGGCCTCGACGCCGCGGGCGATCAGCCCGCGCGCGACCAGCTCGACCTGCTCCGCCAGCTGCGCGTAGGTGAGGCGGACGTCGCCGTCGACGAGCGCCTCGCGCTCGCCGAAGCGGCGCGCGGCGTCGCGCACGAGGCCGGGGGTCGTCTCAGTCACTCATCTCCTCCTCGCGGCTAAAACAAGCAAGTGCTTGGTAGATTACACCCGGCACGGCGCTTGGTGGGGAAAGCTCGCCTCGGCCGCCTCGACGCGTAGAGTTCCGCCCATGGCCCAGAGAAGCAAGCAATCGGCCGCACAGGGGGCGAGAAACGGCCGCGGCGCGGAGTCGCGGCGTCAGGCGGAGGTGCTCCAGCTCGCTGCCGGCCTCTTCGCGCGCGACGGCTACAACGCCACGACCGTCCGCGACATCGCCGACGCCGCCGGCATCCTCTCCGGCAGCCTCTACCACCACTTCCGCTCCAAGGAGGCGATGGCCGACGCGATCCTGAGAGCGTTCCTCGACGAGATCCTCGGCCGCTACGACGAGATCGTCGCCGCCGGCGGCCCCGCGCGCGAGACCTTCGAGGCGCTCGCGACCGCCTCGCTGCTGGCGATGGAGCACCACCAGGAGGCGATCGTCATCTACCAGAACGACGGCCGCCACCTGGCGCAGCTGGAGCGCTTCGCCTACCTCGCGGAGGCCGGCAGACGGTTCGAGCAGGCGTGGGTCGGCGTGCTCGAGCGGGGGATCGAGGAGGGCGAGTTCCGCCGCTCGCTCGACCCGAGACTGACCTACCGCTTCATCCGCGCGACGCTGTGGACGGTCGCCCGCTGGTACAGACCGGGCGGCGCGCTCGGCGCCGACGCGATCGCCGAGCAGTACCTCTCGATCCTGCTCGACGGGATCGCGCGCAGCAAGAAGAAGAAGGCGAAGGACTAGGGCGATCGGCCTCTAGGCCGATCGCCCCGCGTCGCGCATCGAGCGCGCGTCGTGGCCGCCGAGGTGGTCGCTCCCGACCTCGGCGTTGTGCGCGTGCGCGACGTGGTGGAGGCCGAAGACCGAGTCGATCCCGCTCTGAAGCCCCATCAGGTCCTCCGCCTGGTTGACGGCCTTCTTCGTCAGCGCCAGCCCGAGCCGCGGCATCGTCGCGATCCGCTCGGCGAGCGCCACCGTCTCCGCCTCCAGCTCGGCGCGCGACACGACGCGGTTGACCATGCCGAGCTCGAGCGCCCGCTCCGCCGCGATCCGCTCGCCGGTGAAGAGCATCTCCTTCGCGAAGCGCGGCCCCATCACCCACGGGTGGGCGAAGTACTCGACGCCGGGGATCCCCATCCGCACGACCGGGTCGGCGAAGAAGGCGTCGTCGGCGGCGACGATCAGGTCGCACGACCACGCCAGCATCAGCGCGCCGGCGACGCAGGCGCCCTGCACCATCGCGATCGTCGGCTTCGGCAGCTCCCGCCAGCGGCGGCACATGCCGACGTAGACCTCGGCCTCGCGCGCCATCCGCTGTTCGGCGCCGGCCTTGCCGACGTGGTCCCACCACAGCTGCGCGCGGCGCGGGAACGATCTGTCGGTGTCGCGGCCGGGCGAGCCGATGTCGTGGCCGGCGGAGAAGTGGTCGCCGGCGCCGGCGAGCACGATCGCCTTCACCTCGTCGTCCTCGACGGCGGCGTAGAAGGCGTCGTCGAGCGCGTAGGTCATCGCCGAGTTCTGCGCGTTGCGGTATCTCGGCCGGTTCATCGTCACGATCGCGACCGCGCCCCGGCGCTCGGTCACGACCACGGGCTCCTCGCTCATCGCAGCGCCTCCTCGGGCAGCAGTCCCAGCGCCGCGGCGACCCGCGCGCGCTGCCAGTCGGCATCGCCCCACGCGCGGGCGCCGGCCCAGACGCGCTTGGCGTAGAGATGGAGGTCGTACTCGACCGTGTAGGCGATCGCGCCGTGGACCTGGAGCGCGGTCGCGGCGACCTGCAGCGCCGCGTCGGAGGCGAGCGCCTTCGCGGCGGCGACGTCGCGGCTCGCCGTCTCGGCGCCGCTGTCGAGCGACCAGGCGGCGCGCAGCACGGCCGGCGCGGCGAACTCGAGCGCCAGCAGCGCGTCGGCGAGCTGGTGCTTGACGGCCTGGAAGGTGCCGATCGCGACGCCGAACTGTCTGCGCTCCTTGACGTAGTCGGCCGACAGCGCCAGCAGCGTGCGGCCGAGGCCGATCAGCTGCGCCGCCGCCCCGAGCACGCCGCGCTCCCAGGCGGCGCGCAGCGCCGCGGCGTCGGCGTCGAGGGCGGCGCCGGCGTCGGCGGGGACGCGGCCCGGGCCGCGCGCCCCGTCGAGCGAGCGCAGCGGCTCGAACTGCGGCGGCGTCACGAGAGCCGCGGTCGGTTGCTGTCGTATGTCGACACCGATCGACCGCGCATCCCCGACGATCAGCGCGTCGGCGACCTGGGCGTATGGCACCAGACCCGATCCGTCGAGGACGGCGGCGACGATCAGGTCGCCGGCCACGAGCCGCTCCACCAGCGTCGTCTCGCCCGCGGCCGCGAGCAGCGGGCCGGCGACGAAGGCCGTCTCCATCAGCGGCAGCGGCAGCGCGGCGCGGCCGGCCTCCTCCAGCAGGCCGACGAGCGCGACGGCGTCGAGCCCGAGGCCGCCGTCGGCCTCCGGCACGGCGGCGCCGAGCACGCCCATCTCCGCCAGCTGGTCCCACACGCGCCGCACGCGCGCCGGGTCGGCGTCGGGCTCGCCCGGCCAGCCGGCGCGCACGACCGCCGGCGGGCACTCCGCTCTCAGCAGGTCGCGCACCGCCTCCCGCAGGGCGGCCTGGTCGCTGTTCAACGCAAAGCGCATCGCGTCCTCACTTCCGCGGCAGGCCGAGCACGCGCTCGGCGACGATGTTGCGCTGGATCTCGTTGGTGCCGGCGTAGATCGGGCCGGCGAGCGCGAACAGGAAGCCGCGCGACCAGGGGCCGTCCAGCTCGGCCTCGGGACCCAGCAGGTCGAGCGCCGCCTCGTGCAGGCGCACGTCGAGCTGCGACCAGAACAGCTTGTTGAGCGACGAGCGCGCGCCGGTCGCGCCGCCGTCGGCGATCTCGGTCACCTGCTGGAGCGTGAACTGCTGGTAGGCGTCGGCGTCGATCCAGGCCCGCACGACGCGGTCGCGCGCGAGCGCGTCCTCGCCGGCGCCGCGCTCGCGCGCCAGCGCGACGAGCCGCTCGGCCGCCGACAGGAACCGCCCCGGCGAGCGCAGCGTCAGGCCGCGCTCGGAGCCGGTCGTCGCCATCGCGACGCTCCAGCCTCTGTCGACGCCGCCGAGGACGGCGTCGTCGGGCACGAAGGCGTCCTCGAGGAAGACCTCGGCGAAGCCCTCGTCGCCGTCGAGCCGGCCGAACCCGCGCACCGTCACGCCCGGCGTGTCGAGCGGGACCATGAAGTAGGTGAGGCCGCGGTGGCGCTCGCTGTCGGGGTCGGTGCGGAAGAGGCCGAACATGTGCGTGCAGAAGGCGCCGCGGGTCGTCCACGTCTTCTGACCGGTGAGGCGCCAGCCGCCGTTCGCCTCGTCGCGCACCGCGCGCGCCTTCGTCGCGGCCAGGTCGCTGCCGGCGCCCGGCTCCGACCAGCCCTGGCACCAGAGGTCCCGCGCCGCCGCCATCCGCGGGAGGATCCGGTCCTGCTGCTCCGGCGTGCCGAACTCGAAGATCGTCGGCGCCAGCAGGAAGATGCCGTTCTGCGTCACGCGCATCGGCGCGCCGGCGCGGTAGTACTCCTCCTCGAAGATCAGCCACTCCCAGATCGAGGCGTCGCGGCCGCCGTAGCGCTCGGGCCAGGAGACGACCGCCCATCTCGCCTCGTACAGCCTGCGCTCCCACTCGAGGTGCTGGGCGAAACCCTCGGCGGTGTCGCCGGAGGCGAGCCCGTGCGGGACGTTCGCCTCCAGCCAGGCGCGCGCCTCGGCGCGGAAGGCCTCCTCGGCCGGCGTGTAGGTGAGGTCCATCGCGGGTCAGTCCTTGCCGAAGCCGTCGCGGACCTCGTCGGCGACGCCGTCGAGGTTGAGCTCGAAGGTGAAGCCCTGCTCGAAGCGGTAGCTGCGCTTGACGTCGACCGGGTCGATCCCGTTCAGCGCCTCCTTCGCGGCGCGGATCACGACCGGGTTCTTGGCCGCGATCTGGGCGGCGACGGCGCGCGCGGCGTCGCGCAGCTCGGCGCGCGGGACGACCTCCAGGACGGAGCCGAAGGCGTGCAGCTCGGCCGCGGTCGCCGTCGCCGACGTGTACATCATCGCCCGCATCTTGTGCTGCGGGACGAGCCGCGCGAGGTGGGTGGCGGCGCCGAGCGCGCCGCGGTCGACCTCCGGCAGGCCGAAGGTCGCGTCGTCGCTGGCGACGATCACGTCGGCGTTGCCGACGAGGCCGATCCCGCCGCCGAGGCAGAAGCCGTGGACGGCCGCGACGACCGGCACCGCGCACTCGTAGACGGCGGCGAAGGCGGCGTAGCAGCCGCGGTTGGCGCCGATCAGCGCGCGGTGCGAGGCGCCGTCGCGCTGGATCTCCTTGATGTCGACGCCGGCGTTGAAGCCGCGCCCCTCGGCGCGCAGCACGACGACGCGGACCGCCTCGTCCTCGCCCAGCTCGCGCACGACGCGCGCCAGCTCGAACCAGCCGGCGACGGGCAGCGCGTTGACGGGCGGGGCGTCGACGACGACCTCGGCGATCCCGGCGTCGTCGACGGTCGCGGTGACGAGCGGCGGCGGTGACATGGGCGGGTCCTCCTAGGGGTGCTGACTGCTGACGGAGACGACCTCGCCGGTCATGTACGACGCGTAGTCGCTGGCGAGGAAGACGATCACGTTCGCGACCTCCCACGGCTCGGCCGCGCGGCCGAACGCCTCTCTGGCGGCGAGCTCGGCGAGCAGCTCCTCCGAGGAGGTCTTGGCGAGGTGGGGATGCATCGCGATGCTCGGCGCGACGGCGTTGACGCGCACGCCGCTGCCGGCGACGTCGAGCGCGGCGCAGCGCGTCAGCGCCATCACGCCGGCCTTCGCGGCGGCGTAGTGGGCCTGGCCGGCCTGCGCCCGCCAGCCGGAGACCGAGGCGTTGTTGACGATCGCGCCGCTGCCGCGCGCGGTCATGTGGCGCAGGGCGGCGCGGGTGCAGCGGAAGGTGCCGTTGAGGGTGACGTCGAGCACGCGCGACCACTGCTCGTCGCTCATCTCGAGGATCGACTGCTCGCCACCGAGGCCGGCGTTGTTGACGAGCACGTCGAGCTGGCCGTAGCCGTCGACGACGCCGTCGATCAGCCGCTCGACCTGCGCCTCGTCGGTGACGTCGCAGGGGATCGCGAGCGGGCGCTCGCCGCTGATCGCCGCCAGCCGCTCGGCCGCCTCGCCCAGCCGCCGCTCGTGGACGTCGGAGATCGCGACGCGCGCTCCCTCGAGCGCGGCGCGCTCGGCGGCGGCCCAGCCGATCCCGGTGCCGGCGGCGGCGGTGACGAGGACCGTGCGGCCGGCCAGCAGCGAGCGGCCGGCGGGCGGTTGTGACGGTGCTGCGGGCAAGGTGCCTCTCCTCTTGTGCGACACGGCGCGGCCGTCGTCCGGCGCGCCTCCTGGCGGGATCGTCCCACCGCGTCCGCACCTTAGCGTACCGACCAAGCGCTTGCTAGATTCGCGCGATGGAACGCACGAGAGACGTGGGCGGAGGCGAGACCTCCCGCGCGGCTGTGGGCAGCGCATCGGGCGTGGGCGCGGGCGGCGCATCCGGCGTGGGCGCGGGCGCCTCCCTGGCCGGACGTACCGCGCTGGTGACCGGCGCGGCGAGCGACATCGGGCGGTCGGTCTGCCGCGAGCTGCACCGCGCCGGGGCGCGGGTCGTCGCGACCGACCTGCCGAGCGCGGCGCTCGACGCGCTCGCCGCCGAGCTGCCGGGGCTGGTCGCCGCGCCCTGCGACCTGCTCGACGACGGCGCGCCGGCGCGGCTGGCGGCGCACGAGCCGGACGTGCTCGCCTCGGTCGCCGGGCTGCCGGTCGTCGCGCGCTTCGCCGAGCACGACCGCGGCGAGTGGGAGCGGCTGTGGCAGCTCAACCTGCGCGCGCCGATGGCGCTCACCCAGGCGCTGATCGGATCGATGCAGGAGCGCGGCTGGGGGCGGCTCGTCTACGTCGCCTCCGACAGCGCCCGCGCCGGCGCCGGCGGCGAGGCCGTCTACGCGGCGACGAAGGCCGGCCTGCTCGGCTTCGCGAAGTCGATCGCGCGCGAGGTCGCGCGCGCCGGCGTGACCGCCAACGTCGTCTGCCCCGGGCCGGTCGACACGGCGACCTCGCGCGCGATCCTCGACGCCCGCCCGCGGCTGCGCGAGGGGCTGCTGCGCGCCACGCCGGCCGGCCGCCTCGGCGCGCCGGAGGAGGTGGCCGCCGCGATCGGCTACCTCGCCTCGCCGGCGGCCGGCTTCGTCACCGGCCAGGTGCTGAGCGTCAACGGCGGGATCGCGATGGCGTAGGCGCCGGCGCCGCGCCGGCCGCGCCGCACCCGCGCCGGCCGCGCCGGACCAGCGCCGGCAGCGCCGCACCCGCGCCGATCCCTTCCCTTGACGCCCGCCGCCTCCCGTGCGTACGCTACCAAGCAAGCATTTGGTCTAGTCGGAGGAGGAGAGACGGTGCGGATCAGAGGGTTTGCACGACTGCTCGCGGCGCTGGCCGCTGCGTGCGCGATCGTGCTGACGGTCGCCGCGTGCGGCAGCAGCGACGACGACGGCGGCGACAGCGCCAGCACCACCAGCGGCGGCGGCGCGGCGACCGCGCCGGCCGACAGCGGCCTGCCGGCCGAGGTCACCGACGCGGTGAGAGAGTTCACGACGCGCCCGACGAGCATCGGGATCGACGTCCCGGTCAGAGGCAGAGTCCCGGCCGGCAAGGAGATCTACTACATCCAGTGCGGCTCCCCGGTCTGCGCCACCAACGGCGAGTACCTGAGAGCGGCGGCCGAGACGGTCGGCTGGAAGGTGAAGGCGATCAACGCCGGCGTCACGCCCGAGTCGGTCAAGGCCGCCTGGGCGCAGGCGGCGCAGGACAAGCCCGACGGCGTCGTCGCCTCCGGCTTCCCGCGCACGATGATGAACCCGGAGCTGGCCGAGCTCGAGCAGGCGAGAGTGCCGGTCGTCGACATCTCCGTCACCGACCCGCCCGGCAGAGGGATCTCGGCCGTCTTCGCCGGCACGCCCGACTACGTCGCGGCCGGCGACCGCCTCGCCAAGTACGCGCTCGTCGACGCCGGCGGCAAGGACATCAAGGCGATGATCGTCGGCGTCGCCGCCTACCCGACGGTGCAGCTGGTCGGCAGATCGTTCGGCGACACGCTGAAGAGATACTGCGACTCCTGCTCGGTCGACGAGCTCGACGTCCCCGCCACCTCGATCGGCAACGACCTGCCGACGCGCATCTCGACCTACCTGCAGGCGCACCCCGACGTCAACTGGGTCGTCAACGGCTTCGCCGACATGTCGGTCGGCGTCCCGGCGGCGCTCAAGTCGGCCGGCGTCGGCGACGGCGTCAAGTTCGTCGGCATCAACAACAACCCGACGACCGCCGGCTACCTGAAGGCCGGGCAGTCGGTCGTCGCCGAGCACATCTACGGCTACCCGGAGCTGATGTGGCGCTCGGTCGACTTCCTGATCCGCTCGATCAACGGCGAGTCGACCGACCCCTCGACGGCGCAGACCTACCCGCACTGGGTCGTCACCAAGGACACGATCCCGAGCACGACCGACGAGTTCCCGACGGTCGTCGACTACAGAGAGCAGTACGAGAGACTCTGGGGCGTCGGCTAGCCCCAGCGCCGCTCACCGCCAGCCGGTCGCCTCGACCGGCTCGTGGCCGCCGATCGCGCCGGTGACCCGGCGCGCGGCGGCCACCAGCGCGGCGGCGTAGCGCGGCACCTCGCGCGGCCCGAACATCCGCGGCCGCCCGAACAGCGTCAGCGCCAGCACGACCTGCCCGCCGGCGCCGAAGACCGGCGCCAGCAGCAGCTGCGCCCCGCGCCCGGCGGCATCGCCGGCATCGCCCGCGGTGCCCGCGTCGCCGTCGCCCGCGGCCGCCTGCTCGCGCCGCACCAGCTCGGCCAGCTCCATCGCGATCGCGACCCGCTCGGCCGGCTCGTCGGCCGCCGCCAGGCGGTCGAGCACGGCGTCGAGCGGCAGCTGCAGCTCGACGCGGCTGCCGAGCGACCAGCCGCGCAGCCGCACCGCCCGCAGCGTCCGCCGCAGCCGCTCGCGCTCGGCCGGGTCGTCGTCGCGCGCGAGCCACGCCTCGACGACCTCCTCCGGCGCCCAGGCGTGGAAGATCGTCCCCAGCGGCGGGCCGAGCGGCGCCCGCAGCCCGATCGGCAGCGTCGCCGCCAGGTCGGCGAGCGCCGGCGGGGCGACCTGGTCGAGCACGACCATCTGCTCGCCGGCCGGCGCCGTCACGAAGCAGCCCAGCTCGAGCTCGCGGGCGAGCGCGTGCAGCTCGCGCCGCGCCTCGGCGAAGCCGCGATGCTGGGCGGCGCTGGCGGCGCCGAGGCCGACCAGCCGCGGCCCGAGCGACCAGGTCGGCCCGGGCGGATGGCGGGCGACCAGCTCGGCGGCGGCCAGCTCGGCGAGGATCGCGGCGCAGGTCGCCTTGTGGATGCCGAGCCGCCGCGCGATCGCGGAGAGGCGCAGCGGCTGCTCGGCGGAGAGCAGCTCGAGGACGCGGCTGGCGCGCTCGACGGCTGGCACCGGTGTGGCCATCGCGGGGCCAGTGTAGTTGACCAAGCGCCCGCTCGGTTCTATCGTCGTCTCCCAAGCGCGACGAGCGTCTTGGTGACAAGACGAATCGCGCCGCCGCGGCGGGCCTGCCGCGCGGCGCGGAGAGGAGATCGACGTGTTCAAGTTCGACCTGCTGTTCGAGCTGGAGGTCCCGCGGCCGTGGACGCCCGGGAAGGAGCGCGACCGCTTCCACGAGGCGCTCGAGCAGGCCGTCTTCGCCGAGCAGATGGGCTTCTCGACGATCTGGCTCGTCGAGCACCACTTCCTCACCGAGGTCGCCCACTCCTCGGCGCCCGACGCGATGCTCGGCGCGCTCACCCAGCGCACCTCCGACATCCGCCTCGGCTTCGGCGTTGCGCTGATGCCCGGCCGCGTCAACCACCCGATCCGCGTCGCCGAGCGGGCGGCGACGCTCGACATCCTCAGCGACGGCCGCGTCGAGATGGGCACCGGCCGCTCCTCCAGCCCGTACCAGCTGAGAGCGTTCGGCGTGAACGTCGCCGACACGCGCGAGGAGTGGGAGGAGGCGACGAAGCTGCTGCCCGAGCTGTGGACGCGCGAGCGCTTCTCCTACCACGGCCGCTTCTTCGACTGGGACGACGAGATCACGGTCGTGCCGCGCGTCGTGCAGCAGCCCCATCCGCCGCTGTGGGTCGCCTCGACCCAGCCCGACACCTGCCGCCTGGCCGGCGAGAAGGGGCTCGGGCTGCTGATGCCGTCGCTGACCGCGCCCGAGAACCTCGCGCCGCGGATCGCCGCCTACAAGGAGGCGATCGCCGCGCCGAGCGACCAGATCGGCCACTTCGCCAACGACCAGTGCGCGCTCTTCACCGTCGCCTTCGCGCACGACGACGACGAGCGCGCCCGCGTGCTCGGCGGCCAGGCCGGCAAGTGGTACATCGACGTGCTCGGCGAGATCTACGCCAACGACTGGAAGGGGACGCCGCTCGAGCAGGTGCCCGACTCCTACCGCTACCACGCCGAGCTGCGCCGCAGACACGGCGCCTCCGGCAACTGGGCGGCCGGGCTCGACATCGGCAGAGGCGACGACGACGGCTACTCCGGCCTGATCGACAGCGGCGCCTTCTGCATCGGCGACCCGGCCAGCGTCACGCGCAAGGTCGAGGCCTTCCGCGCCGTCGGCGGCGACCGGCTCGTCTGCTGCATGCAGCTCGCCGACCTCGCGCACGACGACCTGATGCGCTCGCTGGAGCTGTTCGGCAGAGAGGTGATCCCGGCGGTCCGCGCGGCCGAGGCGGCGGAGCATGCTGCGGCCTGAGGTCGCCGCCTTCCTCGCCGGCCCCGGCAGAGCGCTGCGCTTCCCCGACCCGCCGCCCGCGCTCGGCACGCCGGCGGCGGCCGCCTACCTCGCCGCCGTGCGCGCGCCGCGGCCGGCGCCGCCGTCGCGGCGGCCGCTGTGGCGCGTCCGCGACGCGCGCGCCGACGGCGGCCCGGCGCTGCGCCTCTACGAGCCGGGGCCGCCGGCCGGCCGCTCCCGCCCCGCGCTCGTCTACCTGCACGGCGGCGGCTGGGTCATGGGCGACCTCGACATGCACGACGAGACCTGCCGCGCGCTCGCCGACCACGCGGGGATCGTCGTCGTCTCGGCCGACTACCGGCTCGCCCCCGAGCATCCCCATCCGGCGGCGCTGGAGGACGCGCTCGCCTCGATCGCGTGGACGCGCGCGCGGGCGGCGGAGCTGGGCGTCGACCCCGCGCGGATCGCCGTCGGCGGCAGCAGCGCGGGCGGCAACCTGGCGGCCGCGGCGGCGATCGCGCTGCGCGGGGAGGAGGATCGCGGGGGCGCCGCGGCGCCGCCGCTCGCCGCCCAGCTGCTGCTCTACCCGGTGCTCGACAGCCGGCTGGCGACCGCCTCGATCGGCGAGTTCGGCGCCGATCACCTGCTCGACCGCGCCCAGCTCGCCTTCTACTGGGACGCCTACGCGCCGCTGGCGCGCGTCGACCGCACCGTCCCGCTCGTCTCGCCGGCGCACGCGCGCTCGCTCGCCGGCCTGCCGCCGGCGGTCGTCGTCAGCGCCGAGCACGACCCGCTGCGCGACGAGGCCGAGCAGTACGCGGCGCGGCTGCGGGCCGACGGCGTGCGCGTCGAGCTGCGCCGGGCGCGCGGGCAGATCCACGGCTTCATCGCGCTGTTCGCCGGCGAGCCGGAGGTCGAGGGGCTGCTGGCGCGGGTCGCCGGCGACCTCTCGCGGCTGCTCGGCTGATACGCTGACCAAGCAATTGCTTGGTCAGTCGCCGGAGGAGAGAGGCGCATGGGTCAGGGCTTCGACATGTCGTACCGCGTCGTGCTCGTCACGGGCGGGACGCGCGGCATCGGCCGCGCGATCGCGGAGCGGTTCCTCGACGCGGGCGCGACGGTCGTCGTCTGCGGCCGTCGCGTCCCGGATGCGCCGCCGCGCGGCGAGCGCGGCGAGGCGCTCTTCCTGCCGGCCGACGTGCGCGAGCCCGAGCAGGCGGCCGGCGTCGTCGACGCGGTCGTCGAGCGCTTCGGCCAGCTCGACGTGCTCGTCAACAACGCCGGCGGCACCGCCGCCGTCTCGGCCGCGGAGACGAGCGCGAGACTGGCGCAGTCGATCGTCGCGCTCAACCTGCTGGCGCCGCTGTGGGTCGCGCAGCGCGCGAACGAAGTGATGCAGCGCCAGCCGGGCGGCGGCGCGATCGTCAACATCGGCTCGGTCGCCGCCGAGCGGCCGGCCCACGGCACCGTCCTCTACGCCGCGACGAAGGCCGGTCTCGCCAACCTCACGCGCGGCCTCGCGCTCGAGTGGGGGCCGAAGGTGCGCGTCAACCAGGTCACCGTCGGGCTCGTGCAGACCGGCGGCTCGGCCGCCCACTACGGCGGCGAGCACGGCCTCGCCGCCGTCCACGCGACGATCCCCGCCGGCCGCATGGCGGCGCCGGCCGACATCGCCGACGCCTGCCTGCTGCTCGCCTCGCCGCTGGCCGGCTACGTCAGCGGCGCCGAGCTGCGCGCCGACGGCGGCGGCGAGAAGCCCGGCTGGCTGGTTGCGGTCGAGGCGGCGACGCGATGATCGAGGCGCTCGGCGAGCGGGTCCCGCGGATCGCCCCGACGGCGTGGGTCCACCCGGCCGCGACGGTGATCGGCGACGTCGAGATCGGGCCTGACAGCAGCGTCTGGCCGGGCGCCGTGCTGCGCGGCGACTTCGGCGCGATCCGCATCGGCGCGCGCACCAGCGTGCAGGACAACGCCGTGATCCACAGCGGCCCCGGCGCGCTGACGGTCGTCGGCGACGACTGCATCGTCGCCCACCTCGCCTTCATCGAGATGGCGCTGGTCGAGGACGCCTGCCTCGTCGGCGTCGGCGCCCACGTGCTGCCGGGGGCGATCCTGCGCGCCGGCGCGGTCGCCGCCGCCGGCGCGGTGCTGGCGGCGCGGCTGGAGGTGCCGAGCGGCCACCGCGCGCAGGGCGTGCCGGCGCGCGCCGTCCCCTCCTCCCACCCCGATCGCGACTACATCCTGCGCGGGGCGGCGAACTACGTCCGCATGGCGCGGCAGTACGTCGAGGCGGGGATCGGGACGCGCGGCATGGACTTCCGACCAAGCGCTTGCTAGGTTGAGTCCGCATCGCATCGATGGGGAGGAGTCAGGGAACGTGTCGAACAAGCTGATGACGGAGGAGCAGGTCGTCGCCGAGCTGCGCTCCGGCATGACGATCGGGATCGGCGGCTGGGGGTCGCGGCGCAAGCCGATGTCGCTCGTGCGCGCGCTCCTGCGCAGCGACCTGCGCGACCTCACCGTCGTCGCCTACGGCGGGCCCGACGTCGGGCTGCTGTGCGCCGCCGGCAAGGTCAAGCGGCTCGTCTACGGCTTCGTCTCGCTCGACTCGATCGCGCTCGAGCCGCACTTCCGCGCCGCCCGCCAGGCCGGCGCGATCGAATCGGTCGAGTACGACGAGGGCATGCTCTACTGGGGCCTGTACGCGGCCGCCAACCGGCTGCCGTTCCTGCCCACCCGCGCGGGCCTGGGCTCCGGCGTGATGCGCACCAACCCCGAGCTGAGAACGGTCGTCTCGCCCTACGCCGACGGCGAGGAGCTGATCGCGATGCCGGCGCTGAGACTCGACGCCGCGCTCGTCCACCTCAACCGCGCCGACGCCGCCGGCAACGCCCAGTTCCTCGGCCCCGACCCCTACTTCGACGAGCTCTTCTGCATGGCCGCCGAGCGCGCCTACGTCTCCTGCGAGCGGGTCGTGCCCGCGGGCGAGCTGACCAGCGAGGGGCCGCTGCACGGCGTGCGCGTCGCGCGCTGGATGGTGCGCGGCGTCGTCGAGGCGCCCGGCGGCGCCCACTTCACCTCGTGCACGCCCGACTACGAGCGCGACGAGGCCTTCCAGCGCGCCTACGTCGAGGCGGCCGGCGATCCCGACCGCTGGGCCGCCTTCCGCGACCGCTTCCTGGCCGGCGACGAGGACGACTACCGCCGCGCCGTCGCGGCGTTCGACTCGGAGGTCTCCGCATGAGCGTCACGACCGCCACCCGCGCCGAGATCTGCGCCGTCGCCTGCGCCGATGCCTGGCGCGGCGACGGCGAGCTGCTCGCCAGCCCCTTCGGCACCGTCCCGACGATCGGCGCCCGCCTGGCGCGCGCGACCTTCTCACCCGAGCTGCTGCTGACCGACGGCGAGGCCGCCTTCGCCGGCGGCGTCTGGCCGGTCGGCGAGGAGCCGCCGCGGCGCGAGGGGTGGGTCCCCTTCCGCGCGATCTTCGAGCTGGTCTGGCGCGGCCGCCGGCACGTGATGATGATCCCGAGCCAGCTCGACCGCCACGGCAACGCGAACATCTCCTGCATCGGCGAGGACTACCGCAGACCGCGCGTGCAGCTGCTCGGCGTCCGCGGCGCGCCCGGCAACAGCGTCAGCCATCCGACCAGCTACTGGGTCCCGCGCCACAGCCCGCGCGTCTTCGTCGAGCAGGTCGACATGATCTCCGGCGTCGGCCCGGCGGCGGCGGCCGCAGCCGGCCCGGCCGCGACCCGCCACATGGACCTGCGCCGCGTCGTCACCGACCTCGCCGTGCTCGACTTCGGCGGCGCCGGCGGCACGCTGCGGCTCGTCTCGCTCCACCCCGGCACGACGCTGGAGGAGGTGCAGGCGGCGACCGGCTTCGAGCTCGAGGTCGCCGGCGGCGGCGAGCCGGCGGTCAGCCGCATGCCGAGCGACGAGGAGCTGCGGCTGATCCGCGACGTGCTCGACCCGCGCGGCCTGCGCGAGCGGGAGGTGCCGGAGCGGTGAGAACGGCGCTGACCGAGCTGGTCGGGATCGACCACCCGATCGTCCAGACGGGGATGGGCTACGTCTCCGACGCGCGCCTGACCGCCGCGACCGCGAACGCCGGCGGGCTCGGGATCGTCGCCGGCGGCACGATGAGCACGCGCGAGCTGGCCGAGGCGGTCGCCGCGACGAAGGCGCTGACCGACCGGCCGTTCGGCGTCAACCTGCGCGCCGACCGGCCCGACGCGCGCGAGCAGGTCGAGCTGCTGATCCGCGAGGGCGTCCGCGTCGCCTCCTTCGCGCTGGCGCCGAAGCCGGAGCTGATCGCCCGCTGCAAGGAGGGCGGCCTCGTCGTGATCCCCTCGATCGGCGCCGTCCGTCACGCCGAGAAGGTCGCCGCCTGGGGCGCCGACGCGGTCGTCGTGCAGGGCGCCGAGGGCGGCGGCCACACCGGCGCGGTGCCGACGAGCGTGCTGCTGCCGCAGGTCTGCGCCGCGGTCGAGATCCCCGTGATCGCCGCCGGCGGCTTCTGCGACGGCCGCGGCCTCGTCGCCGCGCTCGCCTACGGCGCCGCCGGGATCGCGATGGGGACGCGCTTCCTGCTGACGCAGGAGAGCCCGGTCGCGCCGGCGGTCAAGCAGGCGTACCTCCAGCGCACCGTCACCGACACGGTCGTCACGCGCGAGGTCGACGGCGTCCCCAACCGCGTGCTGCGGACCGAGGTCGTCGAGCGGATCGAGGCGACGAGGCCGTGGCAGCGGCTGACGCGCGCGGCGCGCAACGCGGTCGCCTTCCAGCGCCTGTCGGGCACGTCGTGGCCGAATCTCGTGCGCGAGGCGGTCGCGACGAAGCGCTCGCGCGAGCTGAGCTGGAGCCAGGTCGTGATGTCGGCCAACGCGCCGATGCTCTACCGCGCCGGGCTCCACGACGGGCGCACCGACGTCGGCGTGCTCGCCAGCGGCCAGGTCGTCGGCCGCATCGACGACCTGCCGACGTGCGCGGAGCTGATCGCGCGGATCGTCGCCGAGGCGCGCCAGGTGGCGGCAGCGTTGCAGGCAGTGAGCGAGGAGAGCGAGTGAGCGGAATCGTCGAGGGCCGGGTCGCGATCGTGACCGGCGCCGGACAGGGACTGGGGCGGGCGCACGCGCACGCCTACGCGCAGGAGGGCGCGCACGTCGTCGTCAACGACGTCGGCGATGCGGCGGAGCGGGTCGCGGAGGAGATCCGCGCGGCCGGCGGCAGCGCCGTCGCGCACGCCGCCGACGTCGCCGACTGGGACGACGCGGCCGGGCTGGTCGCCGCCGCGATCGAGCGCTTCGGCAGACTCGACGTGCTCGTCAACAACGCCGGCATCGTGCGCGACCGGATGCTCGTGTCGATGAGCGAGCAGGAGTGGGACGACGTCCTGCGCGTCAACCTCAAGGGCCATTTCGTGCCGCTGCGCCACGCCGCCGAGCACTGGCGCGCGATCGCGAAGGGCGGCGGCGAGCCGCAGGCGCGGATCGTCAACACCTCGTCGGGCGCCGGCCTGCTCGGCTCGGTCGGCCAGGGCAACTACGCCGCCGCGAAGGCCGGCGTCGCGGCGCTGACGCAGGTCGCCGCGGCCGAGCTCGGCCGCTACGGCGTCACCGTCAACGCGATCGCCCCGAGCGCCCGCACGCCGATGACCGAGGCCGTCTTCGCTGAGATGATGGCCAAGCCGGAGGAGGGCTTCGACGCGATGGATCCGGCCAACGTCTCGCCGCTCGTCGTCTGGCTCGGCAGTGTCGAGGCGGGCGGCGTCAGCGGCCGGGTCTTCGAGGTCGAGGGCGGCAGGGTGAGCGTCGCCGACGGCTGGCGCTACACCGAGCCGGCCGACAACGGCGCCCGCTGGGAGCCGGCGCGGCTCGGGCCGGTGATCGCCGAGCTGATCGAGCGCGCGCCGGTCCCGCCGCCGGTCTACGGGGCGGCCTGAGATGGACCTCCGCTTCACCCCCGAGGACGAGGCCTTCCGCGCCGAGGTGCGCGAGTGGCTCCACGACCACCTCGTCGGCGACTACGCCGCGCTCGGCGGCGCCGGCCGGCCCGGCCGCGAGCACGAGGGGCTCGAGCTGCGGATGGCGTGGGAGCGGGAGCTCGGCGCCGCCGGCTGGATCGGGCTCGGCTGGCCGCGCGAGTACGGCGGTCGCGAGGCGACGCTGCTGCAGCAGGTGATCTTCCACGAGGAGTACGCCGCCGCCGGCGCGCCCGGGCGCGTCAACCACGTCGGCGAGCAGCTGCTGGCGCCGACGGTGCTCGCCTACGGCACCGAGGCGCAGAAGCGCCGCTTCCTGCCGGGGATCCTGCGCGGCGAGGAGCTGTGGTGCCAGGGCTACTCGGAGCCCGACGCCGGCTCCGACCTCGCCGCCGTGCGCACGAAGGCGCGGCTCGACGGCGACGTGTGGCGGATCGACGGGCAGAAGGTGTGGACCTCGCTCGCCGAGCACGCCGACTGGACCTTCGCCGTCGTCCGCAGCGAGCCGGGCTCGGAGCGCCACAAGGGCCTCTCGTACCTGCTCGTGCCGATGGACCAGCCGGGCGTCGAGATCCGCCCGATCGTGCAGATCACCGGCACCTCGGAGTTCAGCGAGGTCTTCTTCTCCGACGCCGTCACCGCCGCCGACAACATCGTCGGCGCGCCCGGCGACGGCTGGAGAGTGGCGCTCGGGACGCTCGCCTTCGAGCGCGGCGTCGCGACGCTCGGCCAGCAGATCGGCTTCGCGCGCGAGCTGGAGGAGATCGCGGCGACCGCGCGCGCCACCGGCGCGATCGACGACCCGGCGATCGCCGACCGCATCGCGACCGCCTTCTGCGAGCTGCGCGTGCTGCGCTTCAACGCGCTGCGCACGCTCGCCGGCGACCCGACCGCGGCCGCCGGCGCCGCCTCGGTCGCGAAGCTGCTGTGGGCGCCGTGGCACCAGCGCCTCGGCGAGCTGGCGGTCGACGTGCGCGGGCCGGAGACGACGATCGCCGCCGCCGGCGACGGCTACGCGCTCGACGGCGACCAGGCGCTCTGGCTCTACACGCGCTCGGACACGATCTACGCCGGCTCGAACGAGATCCAGCGCAACATCATCGCCGAGCGGATGCTCGGCCTTCCGCGAGGGTGAGGGATGGAGTTCGCGTTCACTGAGGAGCAGGAGGAGCTGCGCGCGGTCGTGCGCGCCTTCCTCGCGCAGCGGGCCAGATCGGAGCAGGTCCGCGCCGGCTGGCGGCCGGCGACCTGGGAGCAGCTGATCGAGCAGATGGAGCTGACCGCGATCGCGCTGCCGGAGGCGGTCGGCGGCGCCGGCGCCTCGTTCGTCGAGGTCGGGATCGCGCTCGAGGAGACCGGCCGCGCGCTGCTGCCGGCGCCGTACCTGCCGACGGTCGTCGGCGCGAGCGCGCTGGCGGCCGCGCCGGAGCTGCAGGCGCGCGTCGTCGCCGGCGAGGCGATCGGCCTCGCGCTCGACGTGCGCGACCCGCTCCAACCGGTCGCTCACGCGGTCGCGCGCGCCGCCGGCGACGACGGCGACAGCCCGCCGCTGCTCGACGGCGTCGCGCCGCAGGTGCTCGACGGGGCGCTCGCGCGGATCCTCGTCGTCGCCGCCCGCGACGCCGCCGGCGAGCCGGCGCTCTACGCGGTCGAGGCCGACGCGCGCGGCGTCAGAGTCGTGCCGCGGCCGACCGTCGACGAGACGCGCGGCCAGGCGGCCGTCCACTTCGCGAGCGCGCCGGCGGTCAGGCTGACGGCGCCCGGCGCGGGCGCCGCGGCGCTGGCGCGGCTGGTCGAGACGCTGTGGGTGGCGCAGGCGGTCGAGGCGGTCGGCCTCGGCGACCGCGCGCTGAGTGAGACGGTCGCCTACCTGAAGGAGCGCGTCCAGTTCGGGCGCGTGCTCGGCAGCTTCCAGGCGCTGCGCCACCGCTGCGCCGACCTCGCCGCCGAGCTGGAGGGCGCGCGCGCCACCGCCCACTACGCCGCCTGGGCGGTCGACGGCGCGCCCGAGGAGCTGGCCGTGACGGCGCCGCTGGCGAAGGCCGTCTGCGCGCAGGCGGCCCTCCGCGCCGCCGCCGAGGCGATCCAGCTGCACGGCGGGATCGGCTTCACCTGGGAGCACGACGCCCACCTCTGGTTCAAGCGCGCGAAGGCGACCGAGCAGCTCTACGGCACCCCGCGCGCGCTGCGCCGGCTGGCGGCCGAGCGGGCGGGGGTGCTGCCGGCGGCGGCGTGAGGGCGGGCGGCGGCGGCTCAGTCGAGATCGAAGGCCGCGCGGATCGCGACGCTCAGCGCCGCCTCCTGCGCGTCGAGCAGGAGGCCGATCTGCCGGCCGAGGGCGGCCGTCGGGATCGTCGTGATGTTGTCGCAGCTGATCGCGGACGGTTCGGCCAGTCCGTTGGCCTCGCCGACCGGCACCTCGGTCGAGAGACCGCGGATCGTCGTGGTGATCGGAGCGACCGTGACCGACGTGAGATGCGGGCGGACGAGCTCGCGCGTGAGCACCAGGACCGGACGCGTCGTGTCGAGCCGCGCCAGATGGATCGGGCGCATCAGTCGAGTGCGGACGGGATGCGCGCGGCGTAGTCGGCGAGCCCGGCGAGGTCGGGATCCGGCCCGCTGCCGGCCAGGATCTCGGCGTCGCGCGCGGCGACGGCGCGGCGCCGCTCGCGCTCGAGTGCGCGCGTGACGACGGCCGCGCGGCTGCGCTCGGCGCCGGACTCGACGATCTCGTCGACGAAGTCGACCAGCTCGTCGGGGAGGCGAACGGCGATCTGCTTGCTCACATCCAAGACGCTACCAGCTCGGTACCGAGCTGGTAGCAGCTCGGTACCGCGAGCTACGCCGCAGCCGGAACGCGCGCCGCCAGCGCCTGGCGGAAGAAGGCGAAGCAGTCGTCGGCGAGGTCGTCGGTGTCGTACGCCTCGCTGGGGCGGAACCACTCGACCGTCCGCCAGAGGCCGTCGCGGATGATCGGGTAGAGGATCTTCGGTCTGATGTCGCTGCGGAAGGCGCCCTCGGCGACGCCGGCCTCGATCACCGTCAGCCAGGTGCGGCGCATCTCGGCGACGGCGTCGCGCACGTAGGAGAAGCGGGGCGTCTCGCGCAGGTGGTTGCGATCGCGCTGGTAGAGCTCGGAGGCGTGCGGGTGGGCGGCGGCGCAGTGGAGCGAGGTCCGCACCAGCCCGCGCAGCCGCTCGGTCGCGTCGGCGTCGGAGGCGAGCACCTCGGCGTAGCCGGCGAGCATGTCGTCGAAGTAGCTCGACACGATCGCGTCGATGATCGTGTCCTTGGAGTCGAAGTGGTGGTAGATCGAGCCGGAGAGGATCCCCGCGGCGTCGCCGATCTCGCGCACGGTCGTGGCCGAGATGCCCTTGCGCGCGAACAGCTCGGCCGCCTTGTCGAGGATGATCGCGCGGCGGTCTGGTGGTGTGGCCACTCCCGTTCCCTTCCTGTCGAACGGGGGAGATAATAGACCAACCAAGCAAATGCTTGTATGGTCTGGACGAGAGCGGCACCACGGGCCGCATCCCGCCTGGAGGAGAGGAGCAGGGCATGGCAGAGGCGTACATCGTCGACGCAGTGCGGACGCCGGTCGGCCGGCGCGGCGGCGGGCTCGCCGCCGTCCACCCCGCCGACCTCGGCGCCCACGCGCTGCAGGCGCTGATGGCGCGCGTCGACGTCGACCCGGCCGCGGTCGACGACGTCGTCTTCGGCTGCGTCGACACGATCGGCCCGCAGGCCGGCGACGTCGCCCGCACCTGCTGGCTGGCGGCCGGCTTCGACGAGGCCGTCCCGGGCACGACCGTCGACCGCCAGTGCGGCTCCTCCCAGCAGGCGCTCCACTTCGCCGCCCAGGGCGTGATGAGCGGGACGCAGGACCTCGTCGTCGCCGGCGGGGTGCAGAACATGAGCGCGATCCCGATCTCCGCCGCGATGACCGTCGCCGAGCCGTTCGGCTTCAGCGACCCCTTCTCCGGCTCGGCCGGCTGGCGCGCCCGCTACGGCGAGCAGGAGATCTCGCAGTTCCGTGCCGCCGAGCTGATCGCGGCCAGATGGGAGCTGGAGCGCGAGGCGATGGAGGCGTTCGCCTACGAGAGCCACCAGCGCGCGATCGCCGCGATCGACGGCGGCCGCTTCGCCGGCGAGATCGCGCCGCTCGGCGACGTCGCCGACGACGAGGGGCCGCGCCGCGACACGACGCTCGAGAAGATGGCGGCGCTGAGACCGCTGACCGAGGGCGGCCGCGTCACCGCCGCGCTCGCGAGCCAGATCTCCGACGGCGCCGCCGCGCTGCTGGTCGCCTCCGAGCGGGCGGTGAAGGAGCACGGCCTGACGCCGCGCGCCCGCGTCCACCACCTGTCGGTCCGCGGCGACGACCCCGTCTACATGCTGACGGCGCCGATCGCGGCGACCCGGCACGCGCTCGGCAAGGCCGGCATGACGCTCGACCAGATCGACCGCGTCGAGATCAACGAGGCGTTCGCCTCGGTCGTGCTGGCGTGGGCGAAGGAGCTCGACGCCGACCTCTCGCGCGTCAACGTCAACGGCGGCGCGATCGCGCTCGGCCACCCGCTCGGCGCCACCGGCGCCCGTCTGATGACCTCGCTGCTCGCCGAGCTGGAGCGCAGCGGCGGCCGCTGGGGGCTGCAGACGATGTGCGAGGGCGGCGGCCAGGCGAACGTGACGATCGTCGAGCGCCTGTGAGCGGCTCCGTCGACCTGCCGGCCGCGGTCGCCGAACCGGCTGACTTCGCGGTCCGCGCCGGCGTCGCGCTCGTCACCGGCGGCAGCGGCGGGCTGGGCGCGGAGGTCTGCCGCCTGCTCGCCGCGCGCGGCAGCGACGTCGTGCTGACCTACCGCGCCAACGCGGAGGCGGCCGGGGCGGTCTGCGCGCAGGTGCGGGCGCTCGGTCGTCGCGCGGAGGCGGTCGCGCTCGACCTCACCGACGCCGAGGCGACCGCCGCCTGCGTCCGCGACGTGGCCGCCGGCGGCCTCCACACGCTCGTCCACGCCGCCGGGCCGCACATCCCGCAGCTCCACCTCAGCCGCGTGCCGCCGGCCCAGTTCGCGGCGGCCGTCAACGGCGAGGCGGTCGCCGCCTTCAACGTCATCAGCGCCGCGCTGCCGGCGCTGCGCGAGGCCGGCGGCGCGATCGTCGCGGTCACGACCGCGGCGACCCGCCGCTACCCCGTCCGCGACGGCCTCAGCGCCGCGCCGAAGGCGGCCGTCGAGCAGCTCGTGCGAGCGATCGCCGCCGAGGAGGGCCGCTACGGGATCCGCGCCAACTGCGTCGGGCCGGGGATGCTGACCGACGGGATGGCCGAGCGGCTGATCGCCAGCGGCGACCTCGACGAGCAGGCGCTCGCGATCACCCGCCGCAACATCGCGCTGCGCCGCTTCGGCTCCGCGCGCGACATCGCCGAGGCGGTCTGCTTCCTCGCCTCCGACCGCGCCGGCTTCGTCTCCGGCCAGCTGCTCGACGTCGACGGCGGCTATGGGATCTGAGGCGCCCGGCGCATCCGGCGGCCGCCTCGCCGGCCGCGTCGCGCTGATCACCGGCGCGGCGCGCGGCCAGGGCGCCGCCGAGGCGCGCCTGTTCGCGGCCGAGGGCGCGCGCGTCGCGATCGCCGACCTGCTCGCCGACGACGCCGCCGCGCTCGCGGCCGAGATCGGCGCCGAGCGCGCGCTGGCGCTCGCGCTCGACGTCACCGACGAGGCGCGGTGGGAGGCGGCGGTGGCGGCGACCGTCGCCCGCTTCGGCCGCCTCGACGTGCTCGTCAACAACGCCGCCGTCCACTGGAGAGCGCCGCTGGAGCGGGAGACGGCGGCCGGCTTCGACCGCATGCTGGCGGTCAACGCGCGCGGCCCCTTCCTCGGCATCCGCGCCTGCGCGCCGGCCATGCGCGAGGCCGGCGGCGGCGCGATCGTCAACGTCGCCTCGACCGCCGGCATGACCGGCTTCCGCGAGCTGGGCGCCTACTCCGCCTCGAAGTGGGCGCTGCGCGGCCTCACGCGCGTCGCCGCGCTGGAGCTGGCGCCCGACCGCATCCGCGTCAACGCGCTCGTCCCCGGCGGCGTCCGCACCGCGATGGTCCCCGAGCCCGACGCGCCCGGCCGCTGGGACCACCTCCCGGCCGGCCGCGTCGGCGAGCCGGACGAGCTGGCGCGCGCCGCGCTCTTCCTCGCCTGCGACGACTCGGCGTACATGACCGGCGCCGACCTCGTCGTCGACGGCGGCGCGCTCGCCGGCTGAGCCCTACGGCTCCAGCCCCGCCGTCCGCAGCGCCCAGGTCGCGACGAAGGCGCGCCGCGAGCGGACGCCGGTCTTGGCGAAGATCGCCTTCAGATGGTCCTGGACCGTCCACGGCGAGAGGTGGAGGGAGGCGGCGATCGTGCCGGTGTCGTCGCCGCGCAGCAGCGCCAGCGCGATCTCCCGCTCGCGCGCGGTCAGGCCGGCGGCGCGCAGCCGCAGCGGCAGCAGCGACGGCGCGGTCGCCGGGCGCAGCACGATCGCGACCGCGTCGGGCTCGTCGAGCAGCGGGGTGGCGTCGAGCGTCAGCCAGCGGCCGTCGGCGCCGAGCGTGCGGCCGCTGACGGCGCCCGCGGCGGCGCGCGCCCGCGCCGCCAGCACGTGCACGACGCCCGGCAGCTCGCCGCTGCGGGCGCGGCCGCCCAGCAGCCGCTCGGCGACCGCGTCGCGCGAGCGGACGCGGTCGGCGCCGTCCAGCAGCAGCACGCCGGGCGCCTCCTCGCCGTCGCCGGGGGCCGGCGCCGTCCGTGCGGCGGCGTCGCGCAGGGCGCGGGCGACCGGCGCGACGAGCGACGCCGCGAGCGCCTCGTCGTCGGCGCCGAACTCGCGCTCGGAGAACAGTCCGAGCGACCCCCAGCGGCCGAACGGGTCGACGAAGGCGAGCCGCAGCTCGTCGCCGAAGCCGTCGGGGGCGAGCATCCGCCGGTAGCGCGGGCTGCGGCGCGGCTCGCCGCCGGTCTCGGCGACCAGCCGCGCGACCGGCGCCCGCCGTCCGGCCAGCTCGGCGTACTTGGCGACGTCGCGCTCGCCGAGCTCGTTCTCGAGCGCTCGCTGGAAGTCGCCCGGCAGCTCGCCGCGGTGGCCGGTCCAGGAGAAGAGGCCGGTGAGCGGATCGGTCAGGTGCCAGCAGGCGCCCGTGACGGCGAGGCCGTCGCGCTCCAGCAGCGCGACGAGCGCACCGTAGAAGGCGTCGGGGTCGGCGCTCGGGTCGGGCAGCCGCGCGGCCGCCGCGTGCGCTCGCTCGATCCGCCGTCGCAGCTCCATCGGGCGGATCATGACGGCGGCGCCCGCGCCTGCAAACCCCAGCTTCCTGGGATGGCGCGGCGGCCGGCCGGCGGCGACGCTCCCCGCCATGACCGACACCACCCGTCCCACCCCTGACGCCCCGCTCGTCCTCCCCGCCGGCGCCGGCGAGCTGATCGCGATCGGCGGCGCCGAGGTCGTCGTGAAGGCGGCCGCGCCGCGCGTGACCTTCGCCGACTACACCGCGCCGGCCGGCTTCCCCGGGCCGCCGCTGCACGTCCACCCGGCCTTCGACGAGGTCTTCTACGTGCTCGACGGCACGCTCACCGTGCGCCTGCGCGACGCCGTCCACGAGGTCGCCGCCGGCGGCACCGCGTTCGTCCCCGGCGCCGTGCCGCACACCTTCGCCAACGAGGCGGCGAGCCCGCTGCGCTTCCTCGCCGTCTGCGCGCCCGGCGGCTTCGAGCGCTACTTCCGAGCGCTCGCCGCCGACGACGCCGAGGCGCTCGCCGCGATCACGGCGAGTGTCGGGTACGCGCCCGCGTAGGAGCGGCGTCTGCTTCGATGTCCCGATGCACGACGACGGTCACGCGATCGCGTACAAGGCGCTCAAGCGCGGAACGCTCGTCCGCTCCAGCGACGGGGTCGAGGTCGGGACGGTCGCGCGCGTGCAGGACAACGTGCGCGAGAACATCTTCGACGGCATCGTGATCTCCGCCAGAGACGGCACGAAGCGCTTCATCGACGCGCCCGAGGTCGGCCGCATCGCCGAGCGGGCGGTGACGCTGACGATCACCGCCGCCGAGGTCGCCGAGCAGCCGGTCCCGAGACCGCGGCTGCTGCAGCGGCTCGAGCACGCCCCGCTCGTCCGCCGCGCGAGACGGACCGCGCGCGACCTGCGCGACCGCTGACGTCGAGCTGGCCGGCGACGAGCGCCGCGAGCGCGAGCGCGAAGCCGGCCAGCTGGACGACGGTCAGCCGCTCGCCGAGCAGCACCGCGCCGACGACGGCGGCGACGAGCGGCGAGAGCAGCACCAGCAGCGCCGTCGCGGTGACCGGCAGCGCGCCGATCCCGCGGAACCACAGCAGGTAGGCGAGCAGGCCGCCGACGAGGCCGAGCCAGAGGTAGCCGAGCGCGGCCTGCCCGTCGAGCGGCGGCGGCCCGCCCTCGACCAGCAGCGTCAGCGGCAGCAGGAAGAGACCGCCGGCGGTCAGCTGCCAGCCGGCGAACGCCAGCGCGCCGACGCCCGGCGGCCGCCCCCAGCGCTTCGTCAGCACGACGCCGAGCCCCATCGCGACCGCGCCGCCGAGGCCGGCGGCGACGCCGACCGCGTCGAGCGCGGCGCCCGGCCCGATCACGACGAGCCCGACGCCGACGACGCCCGCCACGCCCCACGTCAGGTGCCAGCGCGACAGCGCTCTGCCGAGCAGCGCGACCGCGAGCAGCGCGACGACGAGCGGCTGCGCGGCGGCGAGCGTCGCGGCGACGCCGCCGGGCAGCCGCTCGGCGGCGAGGAACAGCAGCGGGAAGAAGATCCCGATGTTGAGCACGCCGAGCGCCGCCGCCTTCGGCAGGTACGAGCCGCGCGGCAGCGTGCGCGTGAGCGCCAGCGCGATCAGGCCGGCGGGGAGCGATCGCATCAGCCCGGCGAAGAGCGGATGGCCGGCCGGCAGCAGCTCGGTCGTCACCGCGTAGGTCGTGCCCCAGGTCGCGGGGGCGATCGCGGTCGCGGCGATGCGGGGGAGCCGGCTGGCGGGGCGCGGGGCGGCGGCGGGCGTGGCGGCGGCGGGCGTGGCGATCGGGCTGGTCGCGGTCACGCCCTCCACTCTGCTCGCCGCCTATCGATGAGTCCAACACATCCTTGTCATGCGATCGATCGTGATTCACGATGGAGTGATGGAGCTCCAGCAACTGCGGTACGTCGTGGCGGTCGCCGAGACGAGCAGCTTCACGCGCGCGGCCGAGCGCTGCCACGTCGTGCAGTCGGCGCTCAGCCACCAGATCGCGCGGCTCGAGCGCGAGCTGGGCGTGCGGCTGTTCGCGCGCACCAGCCGCCGGGTCGCGCTGACGCCCGCCGGGGAGGCGTTCCTGCCGGGCGCGCGGCGCTGCCTGGAGGCGGCCGATCGCGCGGTCGCCGACGTCGCCGCCGCGGCCGGCGAGGTCAGCGGCCGGCTCGCGGTCGGGGTGATCCCGACGGTCGCCGCGATCGACGTGCCGGCCGCGCTGCAGCGCCTGCGCGCGCGTCACCCGCGCGTCGAGATCGTCCTGCGGATGGGCTCCAGCGACGAGCTGATCGCGCAGGTCGCCGCCGGCGGGCTCGACGTCGCCAGCGTCGGCCTGCCGGAGGGCGACCGGCCGCAGGGCGTCCGCAGCCGCGCGCTCGCGCGCGACCGGCTCGTCGCCGTCGTCGCCGCCTCCCATCCGCTCGCCGGCGCCGAGAGGGTCGACCTGCGCCGGCTCGCGCAGGAGACGTTCGTCGACTTCCCGGCGCGCACGGCCGGCCGCGCGCAGAGCGATCGCGCCTTCGCCGCCGCCGGCCTGGCGCGCGACGTCGCCTTCGAGGTCAGCGCCGCCGACCTGCTGGCGCGCATCGTCGCCCGCGGGCTCGCCGTCGCGCTGCTGCCGTCGGCCTACCTGCCGGAGCTGCCCGGCCTCGTCGCGGTCGCGGTCAGCGACGGGCCGAGCCGCGTCGAGCACCTCGTCTGGAGCGACTTCAACCCGACGCCGGCGACGGCCGCCTTCCTCGACGTGCTCGGGCTCGGCGACGGCGACGACGATCGCGCCGCCGCCGAGCCCGCGAAGCCCGCCGGGCCGGCGCCCACCGCCTAGGCGGTCGCCGGGCGCGGCCCCGTCGGCGGCGCCGCTCTCGTCGTGGCGGTGGCGCCGCTGTCGCCGCCCTCCTCGGCCTCCTCGGCCGTCAGCGGCTTGGCGATGTTCTCGAGGCTTCTGCGCTCCGCTCTCACCGCCAGGAAGGCGGCGACGACGCCGGCGGCGATCATCAGCACCGCGCCGATCGCGAACGCCAGCGCGGTGTCGCTGATCTCGCCCGTCTCGGTCAGGCGCGAGAAGACCTGCGGGCCGGTGATGCCGCCGACCGCGGTGCCGACCGCGTAGAAGAAGGCGATCGCCATCGCGCGCGTCTCCATCGGGAAGACCTCGCTCACCGTCAGGTAGGCGGAGCTGGCGCCGGTCGAGGCGAAGAACAGCACCACGCACCAGCAGAGCGTCATCGTCGTCGCGTTCAGCACGTCGGCCTGGAACAGCGCGGCGGTGCCGAGCAGCAGCACGCCGGAGACGATGTAGGTGCCGGAGATCATCACCTTGCGGCCGAGCGTGTCGAACAGGTGGCCGAGCGCCAGCGGGCCGATGAAGTTGCCGGCGGCGATCGCGGCGTAGTAGTAGCCGGTGTCGCCGGAGGGGACGTCGAAGAAGGTGATGAGGATCGTCGCGTAGCCGAACGTGATCGCGTTGTAGAGGAAGGCCTGGCCGACGAACAGCGAGAGGCCGAGGACCGTCCGGCGCGGGTAGAGCTTGAAGACCGTCTTGGCGATCGTGCCGAAGCCGATCGAGCGGCGCTGGCGGATCGTGATCTCGCCCTCGGGCTCGGGCAGCTCTCTGCCGGTCTGCTCGCGCACGATCCGCTCGGCCTCGGCGACGATCTCCTCGGCCTCTCTCTCGCGGCCGTGGATCATCAGCCAGCGCGGGCTCTCCGGCACGTGCCGGCGCACCAGCAGGATCACGACCGCCAGCACCGCGCCGAGCGCGAAGGTCAGCCGCCAGCCGACGTCGGGCGCGAAGATCGACTCGTCGAGGAAGAAGATCGCCAGGAACGAGCCGATGAAGGCGCCGATCCAGAAGCTGCCGTTGATGATCAGGTCGACGCGGCCGCGCACGCGGCTGGGGATCAGCTCGTCGATCGCGGAGTTGATCGCCGCGTACTCGCCGCCGATGCCGAAGCCGGTCAGGAAGCGGCAGGCGAAGAACCACAGCGGGTCCATCGAGAGCGCGGTCAGCGCCGTCGCGAACAGGTAGACCGCGAGCGAGACGAGGAACAGCTTCTTGCGTCCCAGGCGGTCGGTCAGCCAGCCGAAGAACAAGGCGCCCAGACAGGCGCCCGCGACGTAGAGCGAGGCGGCCCAGCCGCTGATCTGCGCGGCGCTGATGTCGAGCCCTGAACCGGGCTCCGAGAGCCGGCCGGCGACGTTGCCGACGATCGTCACCTCGAGCCCGTCGAGGATCCAGACCGTCCCCAGCCCGATCACGATCAACCAGTGCCAGCGCGACCATGGCAAGCGGTCCAACCGCGCCGGGATCTGCGTTCTGATCGTGCCGACCTGCACGCTGCTGCTCATAGCGGGCCTCCTGCTCCTACCTCGTCTGGCCCCAAAGCTGTCCGCTGCGGCCGAGACGGAAACGGAGCGGGGTCCGCGCGCCGCCCGCGGGCGCCGGCGCGCCAGGCCGCGCGCGGCGGGTTGACCGCCGGCCGCGAACGTGCGCGGAATCGATGCACCACGATTCCGAGTCACGGGGGCTGAGCCATGGCGGGCGACGAGCTGGACCAGACCACGCACGGCGGCGTCGTGCCGCGCGGGCTCGACGCGGTCGCGCGCTCGCCGCTGTTCGAGGGCCGCTTCGGCCGCATCTTCCGCTCGCTGCCGGCCGCCGCGCACGAGCGCGACCACCTGATCGCGCTCGGCGAGGCGATGCCGGAGGAGAGCACCGCCGGCGCCGCCGCCGACAACCCGGCGATCCCCTCCGCCTACACCTACTTCGGCCAGTTCGTCGACCACGACATCACCTTCGACCCGGTCTCGCGCCTGCAGCAGCTCAACGACCCCGACGCGCTCGTCGACTTCCGCACGCCGCGCTTCGACCTCGACTCGGTCTACGCCGGCGGGCCGACGGCGAGCCCGTTCCTGTACGAGTCGCGCGATCCCGTCTTCCGCGGCGTGAAGCTGCTCGTCGGCCGCAACCCGCCGACCGACAGACTGCAGAACGGCGACCCGCTCGACAGACAGGACCTGCCGCGCAACGAGCAGGGCCGGGCGCTGATCGGCGACCCGCGCAACGACGAGAACATCATCGTCTCGCAGCTCCAGCTCGCCTTCCTCAAGCTCCACGACCGCGTCGTCGACCGCGTCCGCGCGGCGACGAGAGCGAGCGGCGGCGCCCTCTTCGAGGAGGCGCGGCGGATCGTCACGTGGCACTACCAGTGGGTCGTCGTCGAGGACTTCCTGCCGCGGATCGCCGGCGCCGAGGTCGTCAGAGACGTCCGCCAGAACGGGCGGCGCTTCTTCACGTGGGAGAACGCGCCCTTCATGCCGGTCGAGTTCTCCGCGGCCGCCTACCGCTTCGGCCACTCGATGGTGCGGCCCAGCTACGACCTCAACGAGACCGTCACCGGCGTGCCGATCTTCGCCGCCGCCGACAGACCGGGGACGTTCGAGAGCCTCCACGGCTTCCGCCGTCTGCCGTCGCTGTGGACGATCGACTGGTCCCACTTCGCGCCGCTGACGAGACGCAGACCGCAGCCGTCGCGCAAGATCAACATCCGCCTCGCGCCGCCGCTGATGCGGCTGCCCTCCTCGGTCGACGCCGGCCGCAACCCGCTCGCGGTCCTCAACCTGCGCCGCGGCAAGGCGCTCGGGCTGCCCTCCGGGCAGGCGGTCGCGGCCGCGATGAGAGCGCCGCCGCTGAGCAGAGCGCAGCTGGCGCTCGGCAGACTGAGACTGCCGGCGGCCGCGCGCGCCGCGCTCGAGGCCGAGACGCCGCTGTGGTTCTACGTCCTGCGCGAGGCCGAGGTCCACGGCAGATCGGCGCGGCTGGGCCCGGTCGGCGGGCGCATCGTCGCCGAGGTGCTGCTGGGCCTGCTGGAGGCCGATCCCTCCGGCTTCCTGAAGCGGCAGCCGGGCTGGAGACCGGGCGGCGACGCCGTCTCGCTGCCGGCCGCGAGAAGAGGCGCCTTCACGCTCGCCGACCTGCTGCGGGTCGCGACGACGTAGGCGTCAGCCGTCGGGCAGCGCGCCGCGCCGTCTGAGCTCGAGCTCGATGCCGTCGAGCAGGCGGTCGAGGCCGCGGGAGAAGCGCTCCTCGCTCCAGCTGGCGGCGACCTCTCTCCAGATCGCGCGGCGGTCGCCGTCGCCGAACAGCTGCTCGATGTGGGGGTAGTCGCCGGTCGCCAGCAGCCGCTCGGCGTAGTCGAGCATCGCGTCGAAGTTGGCCGGGTCCTGGTAGTCGGCGCCGTCGCGGTCGCGCATGCCGGTCTGCAGCCGCATCACGAAGCCGAAGACGTAGTCGTCGACGGTCGCCAGCAGCTCCATCTTCTCGCGCGCTCCCAGTCTCAGCGACGAGACGGCGGCGAGCGACTGGTCGAAGTGGCGCGTGCCGTTGGGACCGAAGGCCGAGCCGGTCAGCGCGTCGAGCGCCCAGGGGTGGCGCAGGAAGGCGCCGAGCGAGCCCTCGGCGATCCGTCTCAGCGCGGCGCGCCAGTCGTCGAGCGGCAGCTCGTCGGGCGGCACGAGCACCTCGCCCATGAGCGCGTCGTCCATCAGCTCGATCAGGTCGTCCTTGTTGGCGACGTAGTGGTAGAGCGTCATCGTGCCGGCGCCCAGCTCGCTCGCGACGCGCCGCATCGAGACCGCCTCGAAGCCCTCCGCGTCGGCGATCGCGAGCGCCGTCCTGGCGATCTGATCGCGCGTGAAGCGCGGTCTGCGCGTGCCCGGCTCGGGCCGCAGCCAGATCGGGGTCGCTGGTGCTCTTGCCACTCGTACAGTGTACTGCTAACGTTGGTCGTACGATGTACGAGACTCCTGTACGCAGTACCAACAACACCGCCGCCGCACGCTCCTCGCGTGCCGCCGCGGGCGCCGCGCCGCCGGGCGTCGTCGCCGAGGGGCTCGGCAAGCGCTACGGCGACCTGTGGGCCCTGCGCGAGCTCGACCTGCACGTCCCCGCCGGCAGCGTGCTCGGCCTGCTCGGCCACAACGGCGCCGGCAAGACGACCGCGATCCGCATCCTCACGACGCTCGCCGCGCCGACGACCGGCAGCGCCCGCGTCGCCGGCCACGACGTCGTCGCCGAGCCGCAGCTGGTCCGCAGCCGCATCGGCGTCGCCGCCCAGGACGCGACCGTCGACGGGCTGCTGAGCGCCCGCGCCAACCTCGAGCTGATCGGCTCGCTCTACCACCTCCCGCGCACGCTCGCCAAGCAGCGCGCCGACGAGCTGCTCGAGCGCGTCGGCCTGACCGCCGAGGCCGACCGCCTCGTCAGAACCTTCTCCGGCGGCATGCGCCGCCGCATCGACCTCGCGGCCAGCCTCGTCGCCAAGCCGCCGGTCCTGTTCCTCGACGAGCCGACGACCGGGCTCGACCCGGCCAGCCGCAACGACCTGTGGGAGCTGCTGCGCGAGCTGGTGCGCGACGGCGCCACGCTCGTGCTGACGACGCAGTACCTGGAGGAGGCCGACCGCCTCGCCGACGACATCGTCGTGCTCGACCACGGGCGCGTCGCGGCGAAGGGCACGCCGGCCGAGCTGAAGGCCCGCATCGGCGGCGAGCGGATCGCCGTCTCGGTCAGCTCGCCGGACGACCTCGCCGCGGCCGCCGCCGCGCTCGAGCCGTTCGCCGACGGGCCGGTCACGCACAGCAGCGGCGACGGCGACGAGGAGGAAGGCCCGCTCGTCACCGCCGCCGTCCGCGCCGGCACGCGCCTCGTCGAGGTCGTGCGCGGGCTCGACGCCGCCGGCGTCGACGCGAAGGACGTCCACCGCCGCGACGCGACGCTCGACGACGTCTTCCTGACCCTCACCGGAACGAGAACGGAGGCCGCCGCATGAGCGCGACCGCCACCGCGCCGAGCCCCGACAGCGCCGCCCAGCGCGCCCGCTGGCTCGTCGCCGACAGCCTCGCGCTCGCGCGCCGCAACCTCGCGCACGTGCGCCAGATCCCCGAGAAGCTGCTCGACGTCACGCTGCAGCCGATCATGTTCGTGCTGCTGTTCGCGTACGTCTTCGGCGGCGTGATCGGCATCCCCGGCGGCGGCTCCTACCGCGAGTACCTCGTCGGCGGCATCCTCGTCCAGTCGATCGCCTTCGGCATGATGGGCCCCGGCACGGCGATCGCGACCGACCTCGGCGAGGGCTTCGTCGACCGCGTCCGGTCGCTGCCGACCTCGCGCACCGCCTACCTCGGCGGCCACCTCGTCGCCGAGTTCGCGGCGATGACGCTCGCGATCACGATCCTCAGCGCGACCGGCGTCGTCGTCGGCTGGCGGATCCACGGCGACCTGCTCGACGCGGTCGCCGGCTACGGCCTGCTGTTCCTGTTCGCGATCGCGATGATGTGGTTCGGGACGCTCGTCGGCGTGCTCGCGCGCTCGCCCGACGCGGTCGCCGGGATCGCCTTCATGGGCATCTTCCCGCTGACCTTCGTCTCGGCCGTCTTCGTGCCGATCGGCGGCCTGCCCGACGGGCTGCGCCAGGTCGCCGAGTGGAACCCGATCACGGCGATGGCGGTCGCGGTGCGGACGCTGTTCGGCAACCCGACCGGGCTGCCGGCCGACCCGCCGTGGCCGCTCGCCCATCCGGTGCTGTCGGCCTTCCTGTGGTGCCTGGTGATCCTCGCCGTCGCGATCCCGCTGACCGTGCGGCGGTTCCTCGCGCGCACCTCGGGGTAGCGCCGCGAT
>Ga0164243_10002166_pt1 | contig 32780 bp, 28 predicted proteins | sample OricompcompostOP_FD_108781 | JGI IMG/M metagenome (GOLD analysis project Ga0164243, IMG submission 108781) | Organic Plus compost microbial communities from Emeryville, California, USA - Original compost - Organic plus compost (OP) | ecosystem: Engineered > Solid waste > Mixed feedstock >... | reverse complement strand
TGGCCGTCCGTCTTTTCGCGAACATGCTGGCCGGCCACGTCGTGCTCACGGTCGTCCTCGGGTTCATTCTCATGGCGTGGAATCTCGCGACCTGGCAGTGGGGCGCGATCACCGCGGGGAGCCTGCTGATGGTGATCGCGTTAAGTCTTTTGGAACTGTTCGTGGCGTTCCTTCAGGCCTACATCTTCACATTCCTCTCGGCGCTGTTCATCGGCTCGGCGGTGCACCCGCACTGACCGCGGCGCGCGAACGGCCGGGCGTCTCGGCCGAGAGCGGATCGGGTTTGACCGAAATGACGAGCGGGCCGGGCGCGTTTCCCGGCCGCGACGGCGGGCCGGGTGCCGGTCCCGCGGCTTTCCCCCCGAGTGGGATCTACCATCGAGGAGTCAAGGGTCCGATGAAATTTGTCAAGTCCGCCGTGCTGGCCGTGGCCATGCTGTTGCTCGCCCAGGGGGCCTCGTTCGCCCAGCAGTACACGCCGAAGGACGCCAGCGAAGCGTCGCAGGTCGCCTACGCCAGCTCCGTGAAGTCCGCCCTGTCGGACACCCGGGCGATCGGCGTCGGCCTGATCATCATCGGCGCGGCGCTCGGGATCGGCGGCCTGGCCAAGTCGGCGGTCGAGAGCATGGCGCGTCAGCCGGAGACGGCCGCCAACATCCAGACGGCGATGATCATCGCGGCGGCCCTTATCGAAGGTGTGACGTTCTTCGCGCTGATCATCGTGATGTTGTTCATCAAACCTTACTGACGGGCCGCTCACGGGCGGGGCGCGGCCGGGCCGGCTGCGCCCGGGCCCGGCCTGGCACCCCTCGGCTCGCCGCGCCGTCGCCCTTCGTGGATCGATCCCTGACCCTCTTTGAGGCAGACACCCCCATGCCCCGGCAACCGAAACTGGCCTTCGGACTGGCCGCCCTGGCGCTGAGCCTGGGGCTTTCGGCCCACCCGGCGGCCGCCGCCGAAGAGCCGGCGAAGGCCAAGACCTCGACGGCAACAGTCCACGAGACCGCTACGGGCCCCGTCCACTCGGCCGAAGCCGCCTTGAAAGAGGCGGCGCACGAGGTCGAGGCCCATCAGGTTTCGGGCGAGCCGAACCCTATCGAACCGCAGCCGTCGCTGGCGATCTGGACGGTGGCCGTGTTCCTCGGCCTGCTGCTCGTCCTCGGCCGGTTCGCGTGGAAGCCACTGCTGGCGGCGCTCCACCAGCGGGAAGAACACCTCGAACACGTCCTGTCGGAGACCGAGCGGGCGCGGAACGAGAGTGAACGGCTCCTGGCCGAACACAAGGCCCAGCTCGCCGCGGCGGAAGAGCAGGTCCGCGCCCTGATCGAGGAAGGCCGGAAGAACGCCCAGGCGATTTCCGACGAGATCGTCAAGAAAGCCCAGGCCGAATCCGAAGCCACCAAGGAGCGGGCCGAGCGCGACATCGCCTCGGCGAAGGACCAGGCCCTCTCCGAGATCTGGTCGAAGACCGCCGACATGGCCGTCTCGGTCGCCGGCAAGGTGCTCGGCCGGTCCCTCTCCGAGGACGACCACCGCCGGCTCGTCGAGTCGGCGATCACCGAGTTGCCCGCCGCGAACGGGCACGGGGGTCACGCATGAGCACCGCCCAGGCCTCGCCCGACGGCGGGCACGCCCCCGTGCACCCGACCGTCTTCGATGAAAAGGCCTCGGAACTCGCCAAGACCTACGCCGACGCCCTGGTCAACGCCGCCGAGAAGACCGGGGACGCCCAGGGCGTGCTCGACGAACTCGACGCGATCCGCGACCTGGTCGTCGGCAAGCTCCCGGCGTTCGCCCGCCTGGTGCGTTCGCCCGTCCGGTCGACCGCCGAGAAGGACGAGCTCATCGCCAAGGCGTTCGAAGGGCGGGTCCTGCCGACCTCCGTCAACTTCCTCCGGGTGCTCAACCGCAACGGCCGCCTTGAGCTGCTCGGCTCGATCCTGAAGTCGGCCCGGGCGACGTGGGAGCGGCGCCAGAACCGGAAGCGGGTCACGGTCCGCTCGGCCGTCCCGCTCACCGACGGCCAGCGGGAGGCGCTCGCCGCCCGCCTCGCGGCGTCGCTCAACGCCACCCCCGTGCTCACCGCCGAGGTCGACCCCGCTCTGATCGGCGGCCTGGTCGTCCAGGTCGGCGACGTCGTCTACGACGGCTCGGTCCGAAACCGACTCGCACAGCTCCGGAACCGCTTGATCGAAGGGAAGACGCATGAAATTCAGAGCCGACGAGATCACTTCCGTCATCCAGAATGAGATCGAGCAGTTCCAGGCCGAGGTCACCCGCTCCGAAGTCGGGCGGGTGCTCGAGGTCGGCGACGGCATCGCGCGGGTCTACGGGCTCTCGGGCGTGATGACCGGCGAGATGGTCGAGTTCGAGAACGGGGTCAAGGGGCTCGCGTTCAACCTCGAAGAGACCTCCGTCGGCGTCATCATCCTGGGCGACTACACCGGCATCCACGAAGGGGAGACGGTCAAGGCGACCGGCCAGCTCCTCCAGGTGCCCGTGGGCGAGGCGCTGGTCGGCCGCGTGGTCGACCCGCTCGGCAACCCGCTCGACAACAAGGGCCCGATCGTCACCCCGCACTCGCGCCCGGTCGAGTCGCCGGCCCCCGGCATCGCCGACCGCCAGCCGGTCGACGAGCCGATGCAGACGGGCGTCAAGGCGATCGACGCCATGACCCCGATCGGCCGCGGCCAGCGCGAACTGATCATCGGCGACCGGAAGACGGGCAAGACGGCGATCGCCATCGACTCGATCCTGAACCAGAAGGGTCAGGGGGTCATCTGCGTCTACGTCGCGGTGGCCCAGAAGGAATCGACCACGGCCGCGATCGTCGACGTGCTCCGCCGCCACGGGGCGATGGACTACACGATCGTCGTCGCCGCCGGCGCGAGCAACCCGGCCCCGCTCCAGTACATCGCCCCGTACGTCGGCTGCGCGATGGCCGAGTACTTCATGTACGAGAAGGGGGGCGCGACCCTCTGCGTCTACGACGACCTGTCGAAGCAGGCGGTCGCCTACCGCGAACTCTCGCTGCTGCTCCGCCGCCCGCCGGGCCGCGAGGCGTACCCCGGCGACGTCTTCTACGCCCACTCGCGCCTCCTGGAGCGTTCGGCCAAGCTCGCCAACAAGTACGTCATCCTCCCCGAGTCGGCCCCGACCGACAACGTGACCGAGGACCAGGGTGTCAACAAGAAGGTCTACGTCGGCGTCCCCGGGCACGAGGAGGCCAACCACGACCTGAAGGCGAACTACCCGACCGGCCACAAGGTCGTGAAGACGACCGCCTCGGGCGGCTCGCTGACCGCCCTGCCGCTGATCGAGACGCTCGAAGGCGAGGTGTCGGCCTACATCCCGACGAACGTGATCTCGATCACCGACGGCCAGATCTACCTCCAGCCCGACCTGTTCTTCGCGGGCGTCCGGCCGGCGGTCGACGTCGGCATCAGCGTCTCGCGGGTGGGCGGCAAGGCGCAGATCCCGGCGATGAAGAAGGTGGCCGGCGGCCTCCGCCTCGACCTCGCCGCCTTCCGCGAACTGGAAGCGTTCGCCCAGCTCGGCACCGAGCTCGACAAGGCGACCCAGCTCCAGCTCGACCGCGGCTACCGGATGGTCGAGCTGCTGAAGCAGCCCCAGTACCGTCCGATGGACGTCGTCGACCAGGTGATGAGCATCTTCGCCGGGTCGGAAGGCTACCTCGACGACGTGCCGGTCAAGGAGGTTTCGCGCTGGGAGGAGGAGTTCCTCGCGTTCGTCCGCGACCAGCGGCCGAAGGTCCGCGAAGCCCTCTCCCGGGAGCGTAAGCTCTCCGACGCCATCCTGGCCGACCTGAAGGCGGCGATCACCGACTTCAAGGCCCGCTACCGCCCGGCCGCCCCGGCTTCGCCGGTGGCCGCGAAGGCCGGGGTCTAACTCTCTTCGTAGGGGTGCGTGGAACGCACCGGCGGTTTTCCCTAGTTAACGAAGGTGCGTCGCACGCACCCTACGAACGCCCACAGTTTCCGCAGTCGTCGGGGGACGGCGCGACCGTCCCGCCCCCCTCGGACCGACCCGGACGCACGGTTGCACGCGAGACCCACCGATGGCCAAGGCCCGAGCGATCGTTAAGCGCCGCAAGTCGGTGCAAAACATCCGCAAGATCACCCGGACGATGGAGCTGATCGCCACCGCCCGGTTCAAGAAGGCGCTCGACCGCGCCACCGAGGCCGAGGCCTACACCCGCAAGATCGCCGAGCTGGTGGCGGACCTCGGGGCGACGGCGACGGAGGTCACGCACCCGCTGCTGGAGGTCCGCAAGGAGGTGAAGCGGTCCCTCCTGCTGGTCATCACCAGCAACCGCGGCCTCGCCGGCGGCTACAACGGCAACGTCCTCCGCGCCGCGACCCGGCAGGTCCAGGACTACGAGACCGACGGGATCGCCAACACCCTGGAGGTCTCCGGCAAGCGCGGGATCGCGTTCCTGAAGTACCGCGGCATCCCGATCGACGCGACCTACACCCAGTTCGAGGACCGGCCCCAGTTCGACGAGGTCGAGGTCCTGGCCGACAAGTACATCGGCCTGTTCCTCCGGGGCGAGATCGACCGGGTCGACGTGGCCTACACGCAGTTCGTCAACGCGGCGAGGCAGAACGCGGTCGTGCAGACGCTTCTGCCGATGACCGCCTCGCAGGTCGGTGAGACCGGCCCGTCCGTCCGCCAGGCCAAGCCGGCCGCGTCGGCGGCCGAGGCCAAGGGGGCGCGAGGCGAGCGGGTCCCCTACGAGTTCGTCCCCGACCCCAAGAGCATCCTCGAAGAGATCGTGCCGGTCTCCTTCAAGGTGCGGCTGTTCAAGTGCTTCCTCGACGCGGCCGTGAGCGAGCAGATCGCCCGGATGGTCGCCATGCGGGGGGCCACCGAAAACGCCGACGAGATGATCAAGAACCTCACCCGGCTGTACAACCGCGCCCGCCAGGCGCAGATCACCCGCGAGCTGGCCGAGATCATCGGCGGCGCCGCGGCGCTGGAATAAAACGAGTCGATTAACCGCAGAGACCGCAGTGCGAAAGAAGGCGTTCTAAAGAGGGAGAGGGGCCGTCCGCGGATGACGCGGCGGGGCGAGACTCGGGACGTTAGGAATCCGTTCGGTCGAACCCGCGATTCCTCCACCACCCGCGCCGCCCGCGAACGGCCCCTTCGCCTTCTTTCCCCGCCCCCTGCGGTGAATCCTTCCCCCGAGGTACCAGCCCATGGCCACCGCGACGACGACCGGACGGATTGCCCAGGTGATCGGCTCGACTTTCGACGCCGAGTTCGACGAGGGGCACCTCCCCGAGATTTATAACGCCCTGACGATCAACGCCGAGGAGAAGGGGGTCAAGATCGACCTGACCGGCGAGGTGCAGCAGCACCTCGGCGGCAACCGGGTCCGGTGCGTGGCCCTGGGCTCGACCGACGGCCTGGTCCGCGGGATGCCGGTGGTCGACACCGGCGGCCCGGTGAGCGTGCCGGTCGGCAAGGAGACGCTCGGCCGCGTGTTCAACCTGCTCGGCCAGCCGATCGACGGCCGCGGCACCGTCGCCGCGCCGGAGCGCTGGCCGATCCACCGCGACCCGCCGGCGTTCGAGAAGCTCTCGCCCAAGACCGAGGTCTTCGAGACCGGCATCAAGGTCGTCGACCTGCTCACCCCGTTCGTCCGCGGCGGCAAGATCGGCCTCTTCGGCGGCGCCGGGCTGGGCAAGACCGTCATCCTCACCGAGCTGATCGCCCGCATCGCCAAGGTCCACAGCGGCTACTCCGTCTTCGCCGGGGTCGGCGAGCGGACCCGCGAGGGGAACGACCTCTGGCTCGAAATGCAGGAGACCAAGATCGGTGCGAGCGGCAAGTCGGTCATCGACAGCACCGTCATGTTCTTCGGCCAGATGAACGAGCCCCCGGGCGCCCGCCTCCGGGTCGCCCTCTCGGCCCTCACCAACGCCGAGTGGTTCCGCGACTCGACCGGGGCCGACACCCTGCTGTTCATCGACAACATCTTCCGGTTCAGCCAGGCCGGGTCCGAGGTGTCGGCCCTCCTCGGCCGGATGCCGTCGAACGTCGGCTACCAGCCGACCCTGGCCACCGAGATGGGGGCCCTCCAGGAGCGGATCACGTCGACCAACACGGGGGCCGTCACCTCGGTGCAGGCCGTCTACGTGCCGGCCGACGACTTGACCGACCCCGCCCCCGCCACCACCTTCGGCTTCCTCGACGCCTTCATCGTGCTCCAGCGCTCGATCGCCGAGAAGGGGATCTTCCCGGCCGTCGACCCGCTCGGGTCGACCTCGCGTATCCTCGACGCCCAGTACGTCGGCCAGGAGCACTACGACGTCGCCCGGCGGGTCCAGTCGATCCTCCAGCGCTACCGCGAACTCCGCGACATCATCGCGATCCTCGGCGTCGACGAGTTGTCGGAAGAAGACAAGATCGTCGTCCACCGGGCCCGCCGGATCGAGCGGTTCCTCTCGCAGCCGTTCTTCGTCGCCGAGGCGTTCACCAACAAGGCCGGGCAGTACACCACGCTCGCGGAGACGATCCGCAGCTTCAAGGAACTCTGCGACGGCAAGTGGGACCACCTCCCCGAAGGCGCCTTCCTCTACGTCGGCGCCATCGAGCAGGCCGAAGAGCAGGCCAAGAAGATGGCCCGCTGAGCGGCCCGCCGCTCGGAACGGAACGACCCCGGACCGCGAACCGACGGCCGGCCGCGCGACGCGCGCCGGCCGTCGGCCCGGTCGGCACCCCGGACGACCTTCGGACCACCCCACGAGGAGCTTGGCCCGCGATGGCGACTGTCGAAGTTGGCGCGGTTGAGAAGACGGGCAAGCCGGGCAGCGACCGGCTCCAGTGCGTGGTCGTCACGCCCGAACGGACCCTGTTCGACGAGTTGGTCGACTTCGTCGCGCTGCCGCTCTACGACGGCGAACTCGGCGTCCTGCCCGGCCGGACGCCCCTGATCGGCCGCCTCGGGTTCGGCGAGCTCCGCACGAAGTCCGGGGGGGTCACCCGCCGCTACTTCGTCGACGGCGGGTTCGCCCAGGTCCGCGACGACGTGGTGACGATCCTGACCAACCGCGCGATCCCCGCCGTCGACGTCGACCCGGCGGCGGCCGCCGCCGAACTCGAACAAGCCCAGGCCCGCCGCGCCACCACGGAATTCGACCAGGCCGACAAGACCAAGGCCTTGGCCCGCGCCCGCGCCCTCGTCCGCGTCGCCGCCCATAAGGGCTGACGGACCTTGTAAGATGGGGCCGGTGCCTTTGCGGGCCGGCCCCCTTCCCTCAACCGCTCACGGCGCGTTCGCGGCCGGCGCCACGGCCGGGGCGAAGAAGTCAGGGCTCTGGAAGAGGGGACGAACCTCCCAGGCGTGACCGGCCCAGGCGTGGTGCACGACCGAGACGTCGCGGTCGTGGAGCGTGATCTCCAGGAACCCGGGCGCCCGGAGCCCGGTCGGGTCGCGGAGCAGCGGCGCCCCGGCGTTCAGGCAGAGTTGACCGGGGATCGACCGCGGCGCGAACGCCCAGGCGGCGTGGACGTGCCCGCAACAGAACAAGTGCGGTCCCACCTCTCCCAGCCACGCCCCCACCTCGGGGGCGTTTTTCATGCGCTTGTGGTGCAACTCCGCCTCGTACGACGGCGGGGCGGCCAGCGGGTAATGGCACGCCACGATCAGCCGGCGCGGGCGGGCCGCAGGGTCGGCCAATAGCGACTTCGCCGCAACGAGTTGCGCGGCCGGGAGCCGGCCGGTCGCCGAGACGTGCGATCGGGTCGCGTCGAGGCCCAGGATCGCCGTGTCCGGGTCCAAATGCCGGAGCCAGGGGTACGGCCCCTCCGGCGCGAACGCCCCGAACCATTCCTCGAACTGACGGTACCGGACCGACCCCGTCGTGTAGCGGTCGTGGTTGCCGGGCACGACCGTCACCCGGTCGGGTTCGGCCAGCAGCCCGGCCAGTCCCTCGCGCGCGGCCCGGAATTCGGTCGGGAGGGCGGTCGTCGTCAGGTCGCCGGTGATCAAGACGTGGTCGGCGTCGAGCGAACGGACCCGTTCGACCACCTCACTCAACCGCTCCAGGCGGAACTTCCGCGCGCGGCGCACCACGAGACCCAGCATCCCGACCGCACGCTTGTTCAACAGGTGGATCGGGTTAAACGCGTACCGCCAGACGTGGACGTCGGACAGGTGGATGATCCGCAACCGCGTCGCCTCCCTCCGCTTCGGTTTCGGCCGGCGCCGGGGACGAGTCCCGGTTCAGAAATGCCAGCCGAGCCAGCCGACGAGGATATCGTACGCAGTATGGGTGCCGACCGCGATGCCGAACCCCCGGACCACGAAAACCCAGGCGAAATACACCCCCGCCAGCCAGCGGAAGATGAACGCGAACCAGGTGAACGCCTCGCCGGGCGTCCCCGCGTGGTGGGCCAGCGAAAAGAGCAGCGAGGCGGCCGTCACGGCCGCGGCGCTGGCGATGACCTGCGGCGTCCGTAACGCCCTCAAGACGCCAAAGAATGCCGGAATCAACGCCAACCGGAAGAGCGCCTCTTCGTACACCCCTGCCCCGAGGAACCCGACGAGCGCCGCCGCCGGGTGGGGCGGACTCGCCCCCCCGGCAAGGACGAGCGGCCCCGTACGGTCGAGCACCGTAAAGCCCAGGTCGAGCAGCTTGCTCACCCCGACCAGGGCCACGGCCAGCACCACGCTCTCCCCCGCCATCCCCAGCAGGGCGGCCGGCGAGAACCGCCAGTCGCGCGGGGTGAACGCCTGCCAGACGAGCAGCGCGATCACCAGGCTCAGCGGGAGCAGCCAGTGGTCGGTCAGCCCGACCGACGCCAGGCCCCGCCGCATCCAGGCGTCGGCCCCGGTCCGCAAGGCCCCGGTCGGGCCGCCGCCGAGCCAGACGACCCCCAGTTCATACGTCAGGAGGATCGGGGCCACGAACGCCAAACAAGGCAACGGCCGACGCGTGATCGACCAGTACGTTCGCTCCTCGGCCCCTTCCGGCGGGGTTTCACCCCACCAGCGGTGGTCGTAACCGAACCGGGACCGGTGCCGCGAAGGGCGGACCGGCGCTGAGGCGTTCCGGGGCTTCGTTCGCACACCGTCTGGATCGGCCATACCGGGCGAAAACTATAGTGCCCCGGCCCCGCCTCGTCACCGCCCGGATCGCGAAAATGTTTGCCAGGCGCCTCCCCGGACGCGGGTTTGTACAGGAATTTCGGAAACGCTGAAAATTTCGAAATGTCCCGACGACTTGTAGGGGGGGGGCCGGACCGCTACCATAAGGGCGCCGGCGACGGAGCCCGCGCCCCCGCAACGGGGGTCGGGCCGACGAAGGCGCTCACCCGGTCGTCGCACGAACTTCCGCTCAGCCGACCGACATTCGAGCCGGGCCGGACGCCGAGAACTGCGCCCGGCCGCCCCGTGTGACCCCGAACCCCGGCCCGACCGCCATCTGGTGAGGCGGCCTGAGGCCGTTCGGCACACACGGGACGTTCGGCCGTTGGCTATTGACCCGCGTTGTGGGAGGATTGGCGCGTGACATCGCGGTTTCGGTACCCTTTGACCTCGACCGTCGGCCCCCTCACCCTGACCCTCTCCCTGGCGCTGGCCGGCTGCGGCGACCTCTTCCAGTCCGGCCCGATGAGCTACGTCGACAGCGAAAAGCTCGCCGAGCTCAAGGACAAGCCCGAGGCCCAGAAGGCGGTCCGCGACAAGCTCGCCGAGCTGTTCGGCGCCGACCCCCAGCACATCAAGGTGCCCAAGGGGGCGGGCCTCCCCGGCGGCGGGATCTACCTGGCCAACTTCCAGGAGGTCGAGCCCGGGAAGGTCAAGCCGATCAAGTTCCTCAAGCCCGGCGGCGAAAAGGGCGAGGTCGTGACGCAGGAGGGGGGCTACGCCCTCTACCGCAAGCACTGCCTGCACTGCCACGGCGTCTCGGGCGCCGGGGACGGCCCGACCGCGACGTTCCTGTACCCGAAGCCCCGCGACTACCGGCAAGGCAAGTTCAAGTTCACCTCCACGACCAGCCAGCACAAGCCCGCCCGCGCCGACCTTGAGAAAACGATCAAGTACGGCCTGCACGGCACGTCGATGCCCGCCTTCGAGGCGCTCATGACCGACGCCGAGATCGCGCAGGTCATCGACTACATGACGTTCCTCAGCATGCGGGGCGAGGTCGAGCGCGGCCTGATCGACGAGCTGGTCACCAGCGGCGAACTGAGCGAGGAGGCCGTCGAGGACGTCACGTCGCTCGTCTTCCGCAACTGGAAGAACGCCGAGAACGAGGTCGAGAACCCGCCGATCCCCCGGACCCCGCCCACCCGCGAGAGCGTCTTGCGGGGCCGCGACCTGTTCCTGGGGGTGAATAAGACCGGGAATAAGGTCGATTGTACCTCCTGTCACGGCCCCCAGGCGCTCGGCAACGGGCCGAGCTTCGTCTCGCAAGACGTCTTCAACGACGTCGTCTTCGGCGGCAACCCGAGCGAGCAGGCCGACCGGCTCGAAGAGGCCGCCCGGAAGGCCGCGCAGGAGGCGGTCCGGCAGACGGGCGACCCGAAGGCCGGCGAGACCGCGGCCGACAAGCTCCGCGAGGCCTGGAAGAACTCGCTCGACGAGTGGGGGAACCCGCTCCGCCCGAACAACCTGAACCGGGGCGTCTACAAGGGGGGCCGCCGGCCGATTGATATTTACTGGCGGATCGCCAAGGGGATCAACGGCGCCAAGATGCCGGCGCACTACCCGACGATCGAGCCGGACAAGATCTGGGACCTCGTGAACTTCGTCCTGGCGCTGCCGTACGAGCCGGCCCTGCTGGACGGGGCGACGCTGCCCGCGACGCCCCCCGCGGCCGTCACGCCGGCGGTCGCCACGAAGTGAACCCCGCCCCGGCGCCGCCGTGGCACGACTGATCCGACCCGAACCGTATCGCTGACACCGTTTTGGCCGCGTCGCGACCGTCCGAGCGACCGGGCCCGTGGGACGAGCCGGAGCGAAGGCCGCCCCCGGGCCGGCCCGACCCCCGGCGACCCCCGGGGGGGCGGTCTCCGTTGAGGACGGGCCCCCGACCGGGGGCCGAAGCCCGACTCAGGGGAGCGTATCCGTGCGTTACTGGAGCATCCTGTTCGCCCTGGCCGCGGTGTTCTGCATCGGGGTCTTCGCCTACGCCCCCTTCTCCCCGAACTGGTGGCTCCCGAACCCCCCGGGCGAGCCGCACCACGTCGTCTCGACGTTCGGACGCGACATCGACAGCCTCTTCCTCATCATCCTCTGGATCACCGGGGTCGCCTTCGTCGGCACCCAGATCGCCCTCGTCTGGGTCGCCTGGAAGTACGTCGACGGCCCGGGGCGGGTCGCCACCTACTTCCACGGGAGCCAGCGCCTGGAGGTCGTCTGGACGATCATCCCGGCCGCCATCCTCGTGTTCATCGCCCTCTACCAGATGGGCGCCTGGGCAAGCATCAAGTTCCGGGGCTCGATGCCCAAAGTCCAGCCGCTCGCCGAGGTCACCGCGCGTCAGTTCCAGTGGGTGATCCGCTACCCCGGCCCCGACGGCAAGCTGCACACGCCGGACGACCTCTACACGGTCAACGACCTCCACTTTGTCAAAGGGAAGCCCGCCCTCATCCACCTGCGGTCGACCGACGTGCTCCACTCGTTCTTCCTGCCCCAGCTCCGGGTCAAGCAGGACGCCGTCCCCGGCCTGACCATCCCGGTCTGGTTCGACTCCGACCGCAAGGGGGATTTCGAACTGGTCTGCGCCGAGCTCTGCGGCTGGGGGCACTACAAGATGCGCGGCAAGGTGACCATCCACGAGAACCAGTCGGAGTTCGACGAGTGGCACGCCAAGGCGCTCGCCGAGCAGAACCGCAGCCAGCTGGCCGTCGCCGCCGGTCCCAACGGGAGATAACGCCGCGATGAGTGACCTCGCCCACGCCCACCCTCAACCCCACCCGGCGCCGGACCACGGCCACGCCAGCGGCCACGGGCACGACGACCACGTCCACCCGGCCCCCAGCAACGTCCTCAGCAAGTACGTCTTCTCGACCGACCACAAGGTGATCGGCATCCAGTTCCTCTTCTCGGGGCTGATCTTCTTCGCCATCGGCGGCCTGCTCGCGCTGGCCGTCCGCTGGCAGCTCGCCTGGCCCTGGTCGGACGTGCCGGTCCTGAGCCGGGCGCTCTGGGGGAACCCCTCCTGGGGCTACCGGATGCCGCCCGAGTCGTACAACAAGCTGTTCACGATGCACGCGACGATCATGATCTTCTTCGTGATCATCCCGCTGCTCACCGGCGCCTTCGGCAACTTCCTGATCCCGCTGATGATCGGGGCGCGCGACATGGCCTTCCCCAAGCTGAACATGTTCAGCTACTGGTGCATGCCGTTCGCGATGGTCTTCATCATCTACTCGTTCTACGTCGAGGGGGGGTCGGCCGAGGCCGGCTGGACGAGCTACCCGGTCCTCTCCGTCGCCCGCTGGGCCACCCCGGGGTCGCTCAACGGGCAGACGTACTGGCTCATCGCCCTGCTCTTCGCCGGCGTCTCGTCGCTGATGGGGTCGATCAACTACATCACGACGATCGTCATGCTCCGGGCGCCGGGCATGAAGATGTTCCGGATGCCGATGACCGTCTGGGCGATGTTCATCACCGCGCTGCTCCAGGCGTTCGCCCTGCCGGTGCTCACCTCGGCGCTGGTCATGCAGCTGCTCGACCGGACGGCCGGGACCAACTTCTTCCAGCCGTTCGGCCACACCGTGGCGAACGCCCCGCCGGTCGTCGGCGGTGGGCAGACGCTGCTCTGGCAGCACATGTTCTGGTTCTACTCGCACCCGGCCGTCTACATCATGATCCTCCCCGGCATGGGGATGGTCTCCGACGTCATCGCGACCTTCTCGCGCAAGCCGCTGTTCGGCTACAAGCCGATGGTGCTCGCGATCGCCGGGATCGCCGGCCTCGGGTTCATCGTCTGGGGCCACCACATGTTCCAGTCGGGCATGAACCCGGCCCTCGGGGCGACGTTCATGCTGTCGACGATGATGATCGCCCTGCCGTCGGCCATCAAGGTCTTTAACTGGCTCGGCACGATGTGGGGCGGCCGGCTCCAGTTCACCTCGGCGATGCTCAACGCGGTGGCCTTCGTGGCCATGTTCATCATCGGCGGGCTGTCGGGCATCTTCATGGCCGCCACCCCGGTCGACATGCACATCCACGACACCTACTTCATCGTCGCCCACATCCACTACGTCCTCTTCGGCGGCAGCACGTTCGCCATCTTCGCGGGGATCTACTACTGGTTCCCGAAGATGTTCGGCCGGATGATGGACGAGCGGCTCGGCAAGATCCATTTCGCCCTCACGTTCCTCTTCTTCAACGGCACGTTCTTCCTGATGCACATCATCGGGCTGCACGGCCACCCGCGGCGGATCGCCGACCCGACGCTCTACGACTTCCTGAACAACCCGGCCGTCACCGGGATGAACCGGTTCATGACGGTCAACGCGATCCTGCTGGGCCTGACCCAACTGATCTTCGCGTTCAACTTCCTCTACAGCATCGTGCTCGGCCCGAGGGCGTCGGAAAACCCGTGGCACGCCAACTCGCTAGAGTGGGCCACGACCTCCCCCCCGGCCCACTACAATTTCGAGAGGATTCCGACCGTCTACCACGGCCCGTACGAGTTCAGCGTCCCGCAGCACGCGACCGACTACCTCCCCCAGACCGAGCCCCGGCCCCCCCAGGCGGGCCCGATCGACCCGGTCATGGGGGACGCCTGAAAAAAAGGCACGGGGGGGACGACGCCCGTGCCGATCTCTCCCCCGTCCCGGCGCGCGTCGGGGCGGGGCGAACGCCCGGCTTCGTCGACGTCACGGGCCGACGGACCGACCGCCGCGTTCCGCCGATGACTCCTAAACAGACAGGCGCGGCCCGACGGAACGGCCCGCCTCTTGCCCGGAGATGAAGCGCCGAATCCGATGAGCCCCGCACCCGACCCCGCCCCGGACGCCCCGGCCCGGTTCCGCCGCGGCCCGCACCGCGTCGCCCTGCTGGCGGCCGTGTTCACCCTCCCCCTGCTCTTCGTCGGGGGCTCGGTGACCTCCTACGGCGTCGGACTGGCCGTCCCCGACTGGCCGACGACGTTCGGAATCAACATGTTCCTGTACGACTTCTGGAACGCCCCGTTCGGCGTCCGGGTCGAGCACACCCACCGGCTCTACGGCGCGGCCGTCGGGCTGGCCACGGTCTTCCTGACCGTCTGGTTCCTCGCCTTCGAACGGCGCCGGTTCATGAAGGTCCTGGGGGTCGTCGCCCTCGTCGCGGTGATCGTTCAGGGCGTCCTCGGCGGAACCCGGGTGACCCAGGTCTCGACCCTCTTGGCCGCCGTCCACGGCTGCCTCGGCCAGGCCTTTTTCGGGCTGATGGTGGCCCTCTGCGTCTTGACCGGCCGCGTCTGGAACGGGGCCGGCGCCCCCCGGCCCGACCCGGGCCGCCTCCGCCCGCAGGCCGCCGCGATGCTCGTCTTGGTCTACGGGCAGATCGTCGCCGGCGCCTGGTTCCGCCACTACCGGACGGTGCCCTCGCTCGCGGTCCACGGCCTGCTCGCCTTCGCCGTCCTCGGCCACGCCCTGGCCTTGGCCGTGGCGGTCGCGCGGCGGCGGGCCGAAGCGCCCGAGCTTTGGCCGTCGGCCCTGGCCCTGGGGATCGCGGCGACGGTCCAGGTCGTGCTGGGCGTCGCGGCCCTCGGACTGATCCTCCCGCTCGGCGGCAACCCGCGGACGCCGACGCTCTGGCAGGCGATGACGCGGACCGCCCACCAGACGAACGGGGCGCTGCTGCTGGCCGCCGCCGTCGTGCTCTGGCTGCGGACGTACCGCTCGTTCGCCCCCTCCCGACCCACGAACCCCGCCGCCGACCCGTCGCGGCCCCAACCGGAGACGGCCCCCCGGGCCGTGGAGGCCGCCACGTGAAGACCGCCGCCGCCACTTTGGGTTCATCGCCCGCCCTCGGCGTTTGCACCGACCCCGCCCACCCGCCCTGCCCGGCCGTCGCCGACGCGGGGGGCTGGGTCGCGGCGTTCGCCGAGTTGACCAAGCCTCGAATCACCATGATGGTGCTGATCACCACCGCGACGGGTTTCCTGCTCGGCGCGCGCGGGGCGTCGCACCCGGCGACCTTAACGCTCACCATCCTCGGCACCGGCCTCGTCGCCTCCGGGGCGAGCGTCTGGAACCAGGTCCTGGAGCGCTCGCGCGACGCCCGGATGCGGCGGACGAGGTCCCGCCCGCTCCCCTCGGGCCGGGTCTCGCCCCGGGTGGCCGCCGCCTTCGGCGCGGCGATCACGGTCGCCGGCCTGGCCGTGCTCGGCCTGGCGTCGAACGCCACCGCCGCGGCCGTGGCGTTCGCGACGTGGGCCCTTTACGTCCTGGTTTACACGCCGCTCAAGCCGCGGACGACGTTGAACACGGCCATCGGCGCCGTCCCCGGGGCGCTCCCGCCGGTGATCGGCTGGGCGGCGGCCACCGGGCAGCTCGGGGTCGAGGCCTGGGCCCTGTTCCTGATCGTCTTCCTCTGGCAGTTCCCGCACTTCCTGGCGATCGCCTGGATCCACCGCGACGACTACGCCCGGGGCGGGCACAAGATGCTCCCCTCGGTCGACCCGCGCGGCGAGATCACCGGCCGCCAGGCCGCGTTCCACGCCCTGGCGCTGGTGCCGGCCGGCCTGATGCCCGCGGCCGTCGGCCTCGCCGGCGGCTGGTACTTCGCCGGCGCCCTGGCGCTCGGCCTGTTCTACCTGGCCGCCTCGGTCCGGTTCTGGGCCGACGTCTCAGAGTCGACCGCCCGCCGGCTCCTCCGGGCCTCGTTCCTCTACCTGCCCGCGGTCCTGGCGCTGCTGTTGTTGAACCCGCTGCCCGCTTAACCCGAGCCGGGCCGAATCGCACCGGCGCGGCACGACCCGAACGAACCGTCTCTCCGAACCGAGGTGGAACCCGCGATGGCACACGCCGCCCCGACGTCGACGTCCGCCGCGCTGGCCGAGCACGCCACGCCGGCCGCGACCACGGCCACCCAGCACCCGCCGGTCACCCCCGGCAAGGTCGCGATGTGGCTGTTCCTGGCCACCGAGGTCATGTTCTTCACCGGCCTGATCGGCTCCTACATCGTCCTCCGCGCGGGGAGCCCGCCGACGGCGTACAGCAACCTGTACGCCCCCGGCACCGAACTCGGCCGGCTGATGGACACCAAGGGCGTCCACCTCGAATCCGACGGCGGCCACGCCGAACAGGTCGCCGCGGTCCTTCACAAGGCCGGGCTGACCGAGGAGGAGGCCCACCACGCCCTCGGGCACGGCCCCGGCCTGGTGGTCCACGGCGTCACCAAGGAGAAGGCCGCCGCGATCGTCGCCGAACTTGAGGCGGCCGGCGCCAAGGCCGGGGTCGAGGACCTCAAGACCTATAACTGGCCCCTCCCCTACGACCACGCCACCAACCCCCTCGACATCGACCTGACGGCCGGCAACACCTTCGTCCTGATCTGCTCCTCCGTCACGATGGTCCTCGCCCTCTCGGCGATCCAGCGCGGCGACAAGAAGAAGCTCTCCCTGTACCTCCTCGCGACCGCCCTGATCGGGGCCTGCTTCCTCGGCGTGCAGGTGTACGAGTACCGCTCGCTGATGGTCAACCACTACTACCCGGTCGGCGTCAGCGCCAGCCACCACTTCACGCCGAACGCGAGCCTCTTCGCCTCCTGCTTCTTCACGATGACCGGGTTCCACGGGGCCCACGTCGCGGGGGGCGTGGTCATGATCGCCTGCGTCTTCCTCGGTTCGCTGACGGGCCGGTTCACCCGCGAGCACCACAGCACGGTCGAACTGGTCGGCCTCTACTGGCACTTCGTCGACCTGGTCTGGATCATCCTGTTCACGGTCGTCTACCTGATCTGACGCGGGGCGGCCCGGTCCCGATCAACCCCTTTCCCGACCGAGGAGTGCGGCGATGTCCGACACGAACCTGACCCACGACCAGGAGATGCACGTCGAGTCGCACGCCCCGTACCTCAAGGTGTGGCTCGCGCTGGCCGTGTTCACCGCGGTCGAATACTTCTACGCCCACATTTTCAAGGACGCGTTCACCGCGCTCGTCCTCGGGCTGCTGTTCTGGGCGGTGATCAAGGCGTCGCTCGTCGGCTGGTACTTCATGCACCTGAAGTTCGAAGGCCGGTGGGTCTACTACATGCTCATCCCCGCGGGGATCCTCGCGGCGATCCTGACCATCGCCCTGATCCCCGACATCGGCCGCCAGCCCGTGGCCGACGAGGGGGAGACCGGCGACGAGTCGGCCGCCGTCGCCCCCCTGAACCCCGGCGCCGCCCGGTCCTGACCGGCGCGGCACCCCTTCCCCACCCGCTCACCGGACCACGACCACCTCAGTGAACACCTCCTACCGCCTCGGCACCGCGATCGTCCTGGGGACCGTCCTCGCCTCCTTCGCGCTCTGCCTGATCGCCGTCCGGCCGGCCCCGACCCCGGCCCGGGCGGCGCAAAACCTGGGGGACCGGGGCTTCCCGCTGGGTTCGTTCCGCCTCGTCGAGCGGTCCGGCCGCGAGGTGACGGACGCCGACCTCTCGGACCGGGTTTGGGTCGCCGCCTTCGTCTTCACCCGCTGCCCGCTGTCGTGCCCCCGGATCAGCAGCGTGATGAAGGGGCTCCAGGGTAAGTTCGCGGGGACGGACGTTAAGCTCGTCAGCGTCTCCGTCGACCCCGAGCACGACACCCCCGCCGTCCTGAAAGACTACGCCTCCCGGTTCGGGGCCGACCCCGACCGCTGGTGGTTCCTGACGGGCCCGAAGGACGACGTCCGGTCGCTCATCACCGACCGGTTCAAGCTCAGCGTCGAGGCGACCAGCGCCGCCGACCAGGAGGCCGGCGCCGAGGCGTTTTCGCACAGCGAGCGGCTCGCCCTGGTCGACCGCGGCAAGGTCGTCGGCTATTACCACTCGACCGACCCGAAGGAGGTCGAGGCCCTGGTCGCCGAGGCCCGGCGGCGCGACGGCCCGGCGGCGCCGGCCTGGGCGAAGCGGCTCCCCGCGGTCAACGCCGCCCTCAACGGCACGTGCGCGATCCTGCTCGCCTTCGGCTGGTTCCTGATCCGCTCCGGCAACTGGCGGGGGCACGCCGTCGTGATGACCGCCTGCGTCGCCGTCTCCGCCCTGTTCCTGGCCTGCTACCTGGTCTACCACTACGAGGTCGGCAGCGTCCCCTTCCGCGGGGTCGGCCCGGTCCGGCTCCTTTATTTCACCGTCCTGCTCTCCCACACCGTGCTTGCAACGTTCGGCGTCGTCCCGCTCGTCGCCCTGACCCTCCTGCACGCCGCCCGCCGCCGGTTCGACCGCCACGCCCGGATCGCCCGCGTCACCTTCCCGATCTGGATGTACGTCTCGGTCACCGGGGTCGTCATCTACGTCATGCTCTACCAGCTCCCGGTCTCGACCCTCTGACGGGGGCGGCGACTCCCGACCCAACGAACCAACGCCCGGCACGGGGCGCCGTTTGACCCGACGGCGCCCCGCGCCGTTTCGTCGCCGTCGCGCCCCGGGCGGTCCGGCCTCGTTTTCACACGACGCCGTGCGGGTTGCCCGGGCGTTGGGCCGCGACTGCCCGATCCTTGAACGGCATCCGCCCCTCTCCGAGGCACGCCCCGCCCCCTCCTTGGGAAACCCCCGCGTCTCGGCCGGCCCGGGCGATCCGCCACAATCGATTGCCAACAAAAGCGTTGCGCAAGGCGTCCGGCGGCCCGTCGGTCGATCGCCCGGTTTCGCCGGCCGATTTGGCACCGACTTTGCTTTCAATGAAAACCGTTATGAGACGCTCACGAAATCACGTTCAGGCTTAAAATCGATTTCATTAATTTTACATTAACGTCCGTCGGAGAGACTCCGTCCGCCGCCCGACGTTCTTGAGCCTCCCTACCGGCGACGGCCGTATCCGCGTCACGCGGCCACGGCTTACCGTCGAAGGGCGAGCGGGTTGCCTCGCACGACCCCTCCCGCTCGCCCTCTCTTCTACGACGCGGCCCGCCCCCCGCCCCGACGGGCGGGGGGCGGGCCGCGTTCCCCTCCACGCCACGCCACGCCAGGCGTCGTTTTTCCCGGCGGCAAGACCCGGTCGCTTCTCCCCGGAGTTTTCACCGGGGAAAAATATGCCGCCGTCGACGCGGCTCACCGTCAGAGCCATGCGCCGGTCACCGAACCGGTCGGCCTTTCCCGTTGTCAGCGTATGACGAACCCGATCGGTGTGCGGGCGGGCGGATGGGGGCAAAGGGCGCCCCCCTTCGACGTGACTTAAGGCCGCCCGGCCCCTGACACCCGGTCGGGCCGGGGCCGGACGCGGGACGGCGTCCGCAGGGCCGTCGGCCCCGGCCGCGACCTTTGGAAAGATCGTGAGCTATTGATCTAAAATACGCCCGGCTCCTTGAAGGGCCTTGAAACGAACCGTATCATCCGGCCGAAACGCCCTTAACTTCCGAAACCCGGGCCGACACCGGCGGCGAGAACCGACGCGATGCCTACCACCGTCAACGGGATCGGGACGCATTACTACGGGAAAAAGGACGTCTCGGTACGGACCGCCATCTGCGGGTCGTGCCGGCGTCCGGGGAACCTGACGTCGTACGAGACCCGGCTGTGGTTCGTCGTCCTCTTCATCCCGGTGATCCCGCTCGGCCGGAAGCGGATTCTCGACCAGTGCCCGTCGTGTTCGAGGCACAGGGTCGCCAACGCCGACGCCTTCGAACAGGCCCGGCAGCTTCAGACCTCCGCGAGCCTCGAACAGTTCCGCCGGGAACCCTCCCCCGAGGCCGCGCTGGAGGCCCACGCCTATCTTCTAGGGTTCCATGAGCACGAACAGGCGGCCGCATTCCGCCGCACGGCGCTGGAGCGATACCCGGAACACGCCGGGCTACGGACCGGCCTGGCCTTCCAACTCGACCAGGTTCTGGCTTTCGACGAGTCGGCCGACCTTTACAAGGCCGCGTTGGACCTGGAGCCCGACCTCCCGGCGGCCCGGGCCGGGGTGGCCCGGCGGAAGATGGCCGAAGGGGAGTTGGACGAGGCCCGCCGGCTCCTCGACTTTTTAGAGGCCCCGGGCGCGAGCCGCCACCACGACCTCAGCCCGCTCGACGTGCTCTCCAATTATTACCAGCAGGCGGGTCGTCACGAAGACGCCTTAACGTTGGCCGGCCACCTGCTCCGGGAACTCCCGCAGGCCGGCCAGCTGCACGCCTTCCGGGCGTTCGTCCGCAAGTCGGAAAAGGCGTTGAAGCGGCCGGAGTCGATCCTCCCGCCGCGGGAGCACTCCCTGCGGGGCCTGTTCCGCGCGAAGGGCTCGCCCTACTCCCCGGGTCAGAGGAAATTCGCCCTGGCCGTTCTGGGGCTGGGGCTTCTCGCCGCGGGGTTGCTGGTCAACAACGAATACATCCGCCGGAACCGGACGCTCCACGTCGTCAACGCGTGCGGCCAGCCCGTGCAGATCCGGGTCGACGGCGGCCCGCCCCAGACGGTCTCGGGTTTGGGGCAACTCACCCTGAGCGAAGGCCGACACCGCCTCCACGTCAGCGGGCCGGTCGAGGAGACGCACGACGTCGACCTGCACGCCGGGTTCTTCGACCGCTGGTTCAGCAAACCCCTCTGGGCGTTGAACCCGGGGGGCGAAGCGGTTCTCAAGGAGATCACGGTTTACTACGCGGCGAACCCCCGACCGGCGAGCCACCGGCTCGTCGTCGGTAAACCGTTCGTCGAGTTCCCGCACGTCGATTACCCCTTCCAGTCCCCGCCCGAGAAGCTCTCGGTGTCGAAGAAGCGGAACCAGGAGGTCGTCAAGACCGTCGTCGAATGGCTCCAATCGGGAGACGTCGCGGGCTTCATGGAGACCGCGGCGACGGACCGCGGCGCGGCGCTGACGTTCGCCGAGCGCCGGCTCCGCCGGAACCCGGACGGGAACGACCTGCTCGCGTATTACGCAGGGACGGCGACCCCCGCGGAGTTCCCGCGCATCGAAGCGTTCCTCAAGGCGGGCCTGGACCACAAGCCCTTGCCGATCCCCTGGCACAGGACCTATCAAACCGTCGCGGAGCGCAACGGGCACGCGGACCAACTCATCCCCCTCTACGACGGCCTCCTCGCCTCCCGGCCGGACGACGGGGCGTTGCTCTACCTCCGGGGCCGGATCGACCCCGATTACGACCGCCAGGAATCCTTCTTTCGGCGGTCGATGGAGGCCGACCCCCGCCTCCCCTGGCCCTGGTTCGCGCGCGGCCTGGGGGCGGCGGCCGCGGCCCGCTGGGACGAGAGCCTTCGCGACCTGAATAAGGCCCGCGAATTGAAGATCGACCCGGACCAAGTCGCCGGCCCGATCCACACGGCCCGGCTGGCCAAGGGGGAGGCCAAGGCCATGGCCGGCGAGTACCAGTCCCGTCTCACCGTCAGCCCGACCGACCTGGACGCCGTCGTCTTCCTCGGCGACGCCCTGGCGGCGTCGGGCCAGTCCGACCGGATCGAGCCCGAGTTCACGGCCTGGGTCAACCGCACGCGGATTCCCATGGAATCCGACGCGGCCACGACGCTCCGCGCGCTCGCGCTCTACCAGGCGGGCAAGGTCGAAGAGTGCGAGCAGTTCTGCGGGCGGTTCGGCCCCCTTAAGAAGGGTTCGATCCGGGCGCAAGCGCTCCTCGCACTCGGCCGCGTGAAGGAGGTCGCCGAGGACGAGTCGTTCCAAAAGGCCTGGGACGACCCCTGGAACACCCTCGCGGTCAGCCTGGCGTTCAGCCTCGAAGGCCGCGGCGACGAGTCGGCCGCGTGGCTTGAGCGGGCGTGCCGGGGGCTGGAGACAAGGACCCACGGGACCCGCCGGGCGGCGAAGGCGCTCCGCTCGCCCGAGCCGGTGACGGCCGACGACCTCGCCCGCGTGGTGGTCGACGCCGACGAGAAGGCCCTCATGTGCGCCGTGCTGGGCGCGCGGTTCCCCGCGAAGCGCGACGAGTACCACGCCGCCGCGCGGCGGTTCAACCTCCAGTACAAGCCGCCCCACCGACTCGTCCGCCGCGCGGCGGGGGATGCCGGCGTGCCATGACCCGTCACGATTTCGACGCCCTGGTGCGGCGGATCGAGTCGCGATACGCGGGCCGGCCGGCGGCCCTGGGCCGGGCGACGGCCGCCTGGGTGGGGGTCGGCCAGGCGGGCGTCCTCGCGTGGCTGGCCTTCCTGTTCGGGCTCGGGGGCGCGGCGTTCGCGGGGGGCGTCGTGCTCGACCCGGCGCTCGGCGTCTGGCTGCTGGGGCTCGGTGTCGCGTTGATCGTCTACGGCGTCGCGCAGGCGGGGCTGTTCCTCCTGGTCGATTCGGCCCGCCCGGACGGCCGCGTGCTCAGGCCGGGCGAGGCGGCGCCGCTCGTCGGGGTACTGGACGGGCTACGGAACGCCTTGCACTGCCGGCCGTTCGGGCAGGTCCGGGTCTCGATGGACTTCAACGCCGGCGTGCGCGAAACCCCGCGATTGGGCGTCTTCGGCTGGCCCCGGACCACCCTCGAGGTCGGCCTGCCCCTGCTCGTGGCGTTGACGCCCGAAGAGTTCCGCGCCGTGCTCGCGCACGAGTTCGCCCACCTCTCGGCGCGGCACGGCCGGGGCGGGCACCGGATCTACCGCCTCCATCGCACGTGGGACACCCTCATCGAAAAGCTGCAGCGGCCCGCGTCGGGCGGCTCGGACCGGGCCGTGCGGTGGGCGGTGACGCGCTTCCTCGACTGGTACTGGCCGCGCTTCCACGCGCGGGCGGTCGTCCTCTCGCGCGCCCAGGAGTTCGAGGCCGACCGGGTGGCCGCCGACCTGGTGGGGGCGGAAAACCTCGCCTCCGCACTCTGGCGGATGGAATGCCTGTCGCCGTGGTTCTCCGAGCGCTTTTGGATCGACGTCTACAAACAGGCGTCCGAATCCCCCGAGCCGCCCCCGGACGTCCTCGACCGGCTGCGCTCCGCCCTCGACGCCCCCCCGGAGGCCGACGACGTCGCCCGTTGGACGGAGCGCGGGCTGAGCCGAACGACCGGCGTCGACGAAAGCCACCCCGCGTTCCGGGACCGCATCCAGGCCCTCAACGTGTCCGTCGACCGCGTCCGGGCCGCCGGGTTCCGCACGACGGTTCAACCGACGGCCGCCGAGGCGCTCCTGGGCGACGACTTCGAGGCCGTCGTACGGACGCTTTCGGCCGACTGGCAGAAAAGCGAGTCGGCTTCGTGGCGCGAACGGCACCGTCGGGCGGCCGCGGAGGCCCGGAAGCGTCCGTCTGCGTCGGCCGAGGCGACCCCACCGACTGAGGCAGCGGCCCCGCCCGACACGTCGGCCCTCTGGGAGTCCGCCCGGGAGGCCGCCGACCTTCAGGGCCTCGCCGCCGCCGAACCCGTCCTCCGGACGATCCTCGACCGCGACCCGCAGCACCCCGGCGCGGCCGTAATGCTCGGCCACCACCTTATCACCCTGGGCAACGCCGAAGGGGAGCGCCTCCTCTGGGGGGTCGTCGACCGGGCCGATGAACACTGGATGCACAACGCCTGCGGGGCGCTCCAGGCCCACTACCGCGCCACCGGACAGACGGACCGCCTGCGCGACGTGCGGACCCGGCTCGACCGTTACGACGCCGACGTCGTCGAGTCCCGGCGCGAACGGGCCACGGTCACGGCCCGCGACGGCCTGCTCCCCCACGGCCTGACGGACGAACAACTCGCCCCCCTCCGCGCCCTCCTGACTTCATTGCCGGACGGCTCGGCCGCCTGGCTGGTCCGGAAGGCGCTCCGGCACTTCCCCCACCGGCCCCTCTTTCTCCTCTGCGTCCGGGCGACGCCGAATCGCTGGGGTTTCGCGAACGCCGATCGCGACCGCGAGTTGACCAAGCAACTCGTCCCCCGCGTCGAACTGCCCGGCCAGGTCCTCGTCGTCACGCGCCACGGCGCGTTCCGCAAACTCGCCTCCAAGATCATGGCGTTCCCCGGGTCCGACCTCCTCCGGTCCGATCGGACCGAGGAAACCACGCAGCCGGGACACGGGTCGGGCTGACCGGCGGCTCCGAGACCATTCCCGTTTCGGGGGCCTGCTCGGTCGGTTGACCCCTCTTTCGCCCCCGAGTACACTCGCGTAGAGGAACCGGTACGGCCCGCCGACTTTCGCCGTGCGGGATTCCGGAAACCGCCCACGATCTCGGCGCTGCGTTCCGCATTCGGTTCGGACGGGCCGAGACGTTGGAGTCGAGGTGATGCCATGACCCGTTCCGTCGTCCGCTCGGCGGTGTTAGCCCTAAGCCTCGGCCTCGTCACGACGTCCGCCGCGACCGCCTGCCCGAACTGCAAAGAGGCGGTCGCCGCGCAGCCGAGCGAGGCCGCCGGCATGGCGCGGGGGTATAACTACAGCGTCCTGTTCATGGTGGCCATGCCGTTCACCCTGCTCGGCGCCGGGGCGTTCATGGTCACCCGGGCCGTCAAGCGGGGCGCGCTGCCCGAGTGGTGACGGGGAGTTCCCTCCCCGCCCGCCCCCCTTCCCTTGCGGCTTTTATCCTTGCGCCGCGCGTAAGCGCCCCGTCGTCGTGTTCAGGGCGAGGTCGTCGGCCATCTCGCGGACGGCCTCCTGGATGGCGCGCTGCCAGTCGGCGCCGAACCGGGCGAAGGCGGGACGCTGGTAGGCGAAGGTCAGTCCGCGCGAGCTGTTAACGATCGCGCCGAGCCCGTCGGCGTCGAAGGCCGCGGCGGTGTCGGCGGCCGAACCCCCTTGCGCGCCGTAACCCGGGACGAGGAAGAGGACGCCGGGGAGGGCCTCCCTGAGTTCGGCGAGCTGCCCCGGGTACGTCGCCCCGACCACCGCGCCGGCCAGGCTGTAACCGGATTCTCCGACGTGGTCGGCCCCCCACCGCGCGAGGTGTTCGGCGACGTGCCGGTAGATCGGCTTGCCGTCGGCGATCAGGTCCTGAAACTCGCCCGCGGTCGCGTTGCTCGTCCGGACGAGAACGAACAACCCCTTGTTCTCGCGCGCCGCGACCTTGATGAACGGCGCGATCCCGTCGGAGCCGAGGTAGGGGTTCACGGTCAGCGCGTCGGCCGACCAGGCCGGTTCGAGGCTCTCGCCGACGGGCGAGCGGCCGAGGTACGCGCGGGCGTACGCCTCGGCGGTCGAGCCGATGTCGCCGCGCTTCGCGTCCATGACGACGACCAGCCCGCGACCCCGGGCGTGCTCGGCCGACGCGTGCAAGGCGGCCACCCCTTCGGGCCCGAACATCTCGTAGAAGGCGGACTGGAATTTCACCGCGGGGGCCAGACCCGCGACCGCGTCGACCACCCCGCACCCGAACTCCCGGAACGCCTCGGCCACCCCCGCACGGCCGGCCGGAAACTTGTCGAGGAACCCCGGCGGCAGGTCTTCCACCCTCGGGTCGATCCCCACCAACACCGGGTTTCCGACCCGCCGGATCGCCGTGATCAATCGGTCCGCGAACTGCACTCGGTCGCTCCTCGATGAACCCGCATTGACAGAACGTCCGAAGATTCTACAATGGCCAGTCCATGAGAGAAAGACGCGACGCAAGCCGCAACCTTCTCTGTAATCGGGGCGTAGCGCAGCTTGGCTAGCGCGCCTGAATGGGGTTCAGGAGGTCGTGGGTTCAAATCCCGCCGCCCCGATTTTCGACGCAAAAAGCCCCTCACCGTTGCCGGTGAGGGGCTTTTTGTCGTTTACAGGGTGCCGTTTCCGACGCCAACCCGCGGAACCGTAGCGCCCCGTAAGTCTCCTTGAGGTGGAACGCGATGGCCGATCCGAAAACGCCGAGCCTTCTGGTCACAGGGGCGGGGGGCCATCTTGGCCGTCGCGTCGTCGAACTGTTGTTGACCTCGAACGCCGGCCGGGTCGTCGCCGGCTCGCGCCACCCCGACCGCCTGGACGCGCTCGCCGCCAAGGGGGCCGAGACGCGTCGGGTCGATTTCGACGACCCCGAAAGCCTGACGGCCGCCTTCACGGGCGTCGACCGACTGCTCATCATTTCGACGGACGCACTCGGACCGCCGGGCCGGCGTCTGCGACAGCACAAGGCGGCCGTGTGCGCGGCCGCCGAGGCCGGCGTAAAGCACGTCGTTTACACGTCGATGCCCCGCCCGGAGCCGGGCTCCCCCATCCCGTTCGCCCCCGACCACGACGAGACGGAGCAGGCGCTGGCCGCCGGCCCCTTCGGCTGGACCGTCCTCCGCAACGCCTGGTACACGGACGGCCTGCTCGGCACGCTCCCCCCGAGGCTGGCGTCGGGCCGTTGGTTCACGTCCGCCGGGGACGGCCGGATCGCCTACGTCACGCGGGAGGACTGCGCCCAGGTCGCGGCGAAGGTGCTCGCCTCGGAATCCTCAGCCAACGCCCGTTACGACATCACAGGCCCCCAGGCCCTGACCACCGCCGAGGTCGCCGAGATTGCGGGCGAGGTGCTCGGCAAGCCGATCACCGTCGTCCCGGTCTCCGACGAGCAACTGGCCCAGGGTCTGGCCGGCGCCGGGCTCCCGCCGTTCGTCGTCGAACTCCTCGTCGCCGGCGACGCCAACACCCGCGCGGGCCGTGCGGGCACGGTCAGCGACGACGTTAAGACGATCCTCGGGCGAGAGCCACAAAGCCTGCGCGAGTTCCTGACCGCCAACCGGTCCGCGTTCGCACCGGCGACCTGAGCGGGCCTTACTGTCGGCGGCGGGGGAGCCGGTTGGTGTAGTACGCTTCGCTCGGCGTACGCTGGCCGTCGGCGTACGGCTCCGTCCATACGTCCCTGCCGTCGAGCGAAACCTCGTACGGGGCGGCCGTGACCCGTGCGACCGCGTAGTGCCAGGCCGCCTTGTCCGGGCTCGAACCCCGCGCCTCGACAAAAAGGATCGCCTCGGGGTTGGTACCGGTGGCGAACACGAACGCCGCGCCGTCCACCAGACCGTTCTCCGCGTCGGCGTACCGGTCGATCGGGTGCGGCATGAGGCGGAGGATGACCATCCGGCCGGGGTGCTCTTTGGCGCCGAACCGCTTGACGAGTTGCCTCATCTGCACGAGCCGGAGCGCGGGCGTTGCGGCGGGCGTCGGGGCGTCGGGGATCGCGCGGGTGTCGGCCTTCGTCCGCGTCGGCGACCAGTGAACGTTACCGTTGATCACCTCACGGAACTTGTCGGCGGCTTTCGCCTCGGCCCCCTCCCCTCCGCGGACGTCCAGCGGGTCGGGCGTCAGGGAGATGAACTCGAACGCCCACGACGAGACGTTGTCGTCCCTCTGTTCCGAATGCGCGTAAAGTTCCAGGGCGAGGAGCGCCTGCGGCCGTCCGGGCCCGCCCCACGCCCACAGCGAGGCGTCGCTAAACTGCCGGGTCGGGTCGTTCCAGCGGAGCAACGGCTCGCGACGCAACGAAACCGGCCCCTTGTCGGCCCCCTCGACCCGGACGACCGACAAGGATTCGGCGATCTGTCTCATCTCGGCGGTCCGCGCCTCGCGGTCGGGGGCGGCGGCCTGGCCGTCGTCGGCGACCGCGCCGCGGCCCATGACCGAGACGGCCAGGGAAAGGGCCTGGGGCGCCAGAATCCACAAAAAACGGCTCGACCTGAAACCATGAACGTAACGACAAATCATCGCGCCATCTCCTCGGAGTTACCCGGCCGCCGGACCGGCGGCCACCCGGATTATGCCAGGCCCGGGCCCCAAGGATAGCCCCTTCCGCCCCGTCTCACTCGTGTAAGAGACATGCCTCCCGAACAAAACCAGGGGGACGCGGGCCTGCGACCTTCCACCAATGAAGACACGGCCCTTTCGTTCGGCCCGAAAAGACCCGTCAAACCGCCCTCCGGACCTCGGCCCGGTATCACGGAGGGTACCGAGTCACACCGGCGTGCATACTTGATCGGGCGTCCGGGGGGGCGTAGAAATCAAGTGCGTCCGATCACGTCACGAGCGCCCGCTCATCACCCGTCGCCGCACGAGTGCGAACCATGACAGACCCGCTCCGCACGACCGACAACCGGCTCTCCGCCGACCGCGCCGCCGTCCTCCTGGTCGACCACCAAGCGGGCCTGCTCTCGCTCGTCCAGGACTACGGCCCCGACGAGTTTCGAAACAACGTGCTCGCGCTCGCCGACGTCGCGAAGCTCTTCAAGCTCCCCACGGTCTTGACCACCAGTTTCGAAACGGGTCCGAACGGGCCGCTCATGCCCGAACTATTGGAAATGTTCCCGGACGCCCCCTTCATCCCCAGGCCGGGACAGATCAACGCCTGGGACAATGAAGACTTCGTCAACGCCGTCAAGCAGACCGGCCGCGACCAGTTGATCATCGCCGGCGTCGTGACCGACGTCTGCGTGGCGTTCCCGACCCTCTGCGCGCTCGCCGAGGGCTATCAGGTCTTCGTCGTCACCGACGCGTCCGGCACGTTCAACAAGTCCGTCCGCGACGCCGCCCTTATGCGCATGGCGCACGCGGGCGCCGTCATGACGAACTGGTTCGCCGTCGCCTGCGAGTTGCAGCGCGACTGGCGCCGCGACATGGAAGGTTTGGCCGCCCTGCTGGCCAACCACCTGCCGGCCTACAAGAACCTGATCACCAGCTACAACGCCAACACCCGACCGGCGGGCGTCGTGTAACGTCGCCCCGCGCAGGGACACATAACGCACCGGTGCCCCACACGCCACGCCGGCGAAGCCCTGGAGCGGCTAAGGGGACCGGAACGCGCTGGAGAGGACTGTCATGAAGAAGGTTTTGAACGTTTTCCGCCACGTCGAGCCGCACTGGGTGGGGGACGGGTTCCCCGTGCGGACGCTCTTTTCGTACCACAGCCTGGGTGCCGCGATCAGCCCGTTCCTCCTCCTCGACTACGCGGGTCCGCACACGTTCGCCCCGTCGTCCGGCCCGACCCGCGGGGTCGGCGAACACCCGCACCGGGGGTTTGAAACGGTCACCGTCGTCTACCAGGGCGAACTGGAGCACCGCGACTCCGGCGGGAACCACGGCACGATCGGGGTCGGCGACGTCCAGTGGATGACGGCCGCGTCGGGCGTCGTCCACGAGGAGTTCCACAGCACGGCGTTCACCCGCAACGGCGGGACGCTGGAGATGGTGCAACTCTGGGTCAATCTCCCCGCGGCGGACAAGCTTTCGCCGCCGCGTTATCAGGGGATTCTCGCCGACCAGATCCCGTCCGTCCGCTTACCGGGCGACGCGGGTTCCGTCCGCGTCATCGCGGGCGAATTTCAAGGGACGAAGGGGCCGGCCCGCACGTTCACGCCGGTCCACCTCTGGGACGTGCGGCTCAACGCCGGGGGTCGGGCGGAGTTGGCGGTGCCCGAAAACTACACGACGGCGCTGGTCGTCCAGCGCGGGGCCGCCACGCTGAACGGCTCGGAAGTCGTCAACCCCGCGGAATTCGCCCTGTTCGACCGCGCCGGGGACCGGTTCACCGTCGAATGCCGGGAGGACACCACGGCGCTGCTCCTCTGCGGCGAACCGATCGACGAGCCGGTCGTCGGCCAGGGCCCGTTCGTGATGAACACGCGCGAGGAGATCTCCCAGGCGATCCGCGACTACCAGAGCGGAAAGATGGGTCACCTTTCGTAGCGACGTCGCGTTCTCTCCCCCCGCCCGGCCGTTCCGTCGCGACCCGCTTGGTGCCCCGGTTCGCGATCGACGATAATGCCCGGACGGCCGACCGGGGAATGCCGTGGGCGGTCGCCACGGCCTCAAAGTGAGTACCCCCAGTCCGTGAACGGAGCCGGGGGAGTCTCTTGAATGTTTAACCGTCGCAGATTTTGGCGCGGGGCCGGGGCCGGGGCTTTGGCCCTCGTCTCGGCCGCCACGCTCGCCTGGGGTACGGGCGCCGGCCGCACGGCCTACGACGCCCTCACCGGGAAGACGCCGAAGAAACCTCCGGGGCGAAAGCCACCGCGGAAGTCGGCCGGCGGCGTCTTCGCCAAGGCGCCCGACGTCATGTACGTACCGACCCCGCAGGCGACCGTCGACCAGATGCTCGAACTGGCCGAGGTCCGCCCCGGCGACGTCCTCTACGACCTCGGCTGCGGCGACGGTCGGATCCTCGTGACGGCGGCCAAGCGGTACGGGATCAAAGGGGTCGGGTTCGAGATCGACCCGTCGCTCGTCGCCGAGGCGCGGGAGAGCGCCGCACGTCAGGGCGTCTCCCACCTCGTAACGATCCGACAGGACGACCTCTTCGCGGCCGACCTGAGCGAAGCGACGGTCGTCACGCTCTTCCTCCTGCCCCAGTTGAACGTCCGGCTCATGCCCAAGCTCGCCAGGCTCAAACCGGGCTCCCGGATCGTCTCGCACGCCTTCAACATGCGAGGGGCCAAGCCCAAGGTCGTGGAGAAGGCCCGCGATGAGTCCCTCCCCGGCTCGCACGAGGTCTTCCTCTGGGTCGTCCCCTGGGAGGAAGAGGGCGAAGAATGACCGCGCCGGGGGAACCGGCGCGGCCGACTCCGTTCGTCACGGCGTCTTCGGTTTCGACGGCGACGGCCTTCCGCCGGGCTTGGGCAGCGGCGAACCGGTGTCGCCCTGGCGGCGATACTCCTCGTCGCGCGCCTCCCAGATCGCGGCGAGTTCCTTCACCTTTTCGGGGCGCTCCGCGGCGAGGTCGTGCGTCTCCCCGCGGTCGCTGGCGAGGTCGTACAGTTCCCAAGGGGATTTCGGACCGGCGGCGACGATCTTCCAGTCGCCGACCCGCAGGCCGCGGTTCCCGATGTGCTTGAAGAAGAGGCCGTCGCGTTCGACGTTCACGTCGTTCGCGAACGCCGGTAGGAGGCTCCGGCCGGGGAGCGGGGGGCGGGCTTCGCCGTCCCACGCCGTCGGCGCGGAGAGGCCGGCCAGCGCGAGCAAGGTCGGCGCGACGTCCACGAGGTGCCCCGGCGTATGCCGAAGCTCGCCGCGCGCCGCGACCCCCGCCGGCCAGTGGACGATCAACGGCGTCGAGATCCCCCCTTCGTGGTTCCAGGACTTGTGGTACCGGAAGGGCGTATTCGCGGCGGTCGACCACCCCGGCCCGAGGCTCAAAAACGTCTTCGCCGAGCCCGGAGGCGCGGCCGGGTCGTGGCCGTCGCCCCGGATGATCTGTTCGGCGCTCGCGCCGTTATCCGACGCGAACAGGATGACCGTGTTGTCGTAGTCGCCCGTCGCCCGGAGTTGGTCGAGGACGCGCCCGATCTCCCGGTCCATCCGGTCGACCATCGCCGCGTGGACCGCCATCTTGGCGGCCTGGAAGGCCTTTTGCTCGGACGAGAGGTCGTCCCAGGCGACGGCGTAACCGGCCTCGCCGGGGCCGATCCGCCGCTTCAACTCCTCTTCCTTGAGGTTCCAGCCGGGGATCGTCTTGGGGTCGCGGCGGGACAGGGTCCCCCCGTAGATCCCGAGTTCCTTCTGCCGCTTCAGGCGCTCTTCCCGGACGGCATCCCAGCCGGCGGCGTAGCGGTCGCGGTAGCGCGCGACGTCTTCCGGCAGGGCCTGGACCGGGAAGTGGGGCGACATGAACGCCAGGTACAGGAAGAACGGCTCGCCGCGGCGCTTCGCGTCGTGGGACGCCAGCCACTCGACGGCCCGGTCGGCGATGGCCTTGGTGGAATAGTAGCCGTCTTCGGGCCTCGGCTGGGCGAGGGGGCGGTCGTCGAGGTGGTGCTCTTTCGGCCCGAAATAGCGGTCCGGGTCGACGACCTCGTACGAGCGCTCAAAGCCGCCGCCGAGCACCGGCCCGTCGACGTGCCACTTGCCGGAGTGGTAGGAGCGGTAGCCGGCCGGCTTGAGCAGTTGCGGGAGCAACGCCGCCCACTTCGGCCGCTGGTTCGCCGGGTCGCGGTTAACCTGCTGGGCGTAGTAGCCGCTCAGCAGCGCGGCGCGCGAGGGCCAGCACCGGGCCGTGTTGTAGAACTGCGTGAACCGGAGGCCGTTGGCCGCCAGACGGTCGAGGTTCGGCGTGGCGATCTCGCCGCCGTAACAACCGAGGTCGGAGTAGCCGAGGTCGTCCGCGAGGATGACGACGACGTTCGGGGGCTTCACCGCGTTCGCCGCGCCGGCCTCAGCCGCACCGGGGCGGGACAGTCCGAGCAGGGCCAAGGCGAGCCAGGCGTTTCGCATCACGAATCTCACGGGGTGTCGTCTCGTGTCCGACATCGGGCCTCTCATTTCGCGGGCCGTTCGACGTTGAAATCGAACCTCTGGTCCTCGTTCGGCTTCACTTCGGCGCGGAGCCGCGACTTCAGGTTATACCCCTCGGCGACCGCGTTGCGCGTCTCCTCGATCATCCGGCCGGGGTTGTCGCCGTCGACGATCTTACGCCCGGTCGGGCGGACGCTGTAGACCTCGACCCGGTACGGCCCGGCCGCGGGCCCGGCCGACCGAGGGATGTCGTACGCCCCCTCGGCGATCTCCCCACGCGCCGACGGCCCGGCCTGGAGCGGCACGAAGCTGATCGTCCCCGACGGGAGCGGCTCGCCGGCGAGCGTCACCCGGCCCGAAACCCGGACGCGGGCGAACTCGTCCGACTCGCCACACCCTCCCACGGCAACCAGCACCGCCAGCCCCAGCGCCCAGCCCTTCGCGGCGCGCGGGGGGTCGGCCGGACCGCGGCCGGTCTTTCTCTGATAGGGTTTCATCGACGCCTCAATACGCATCCCCGGAGATCACCTCGCCCCCCGCCCGCGTGCTGAGCGCCTGGTAGGTGGGGAGGCCGATCGTGTTCTTGAGGAAGTGGACCGAGCCGTCG
>Ga0164243_10002165_pt1 | contig 32784 bp, 6 predicted proteins | sample OricompcompostOP_FD_108781 | JGI IMG/M metagenome (GOLD analysis project Ga0164243, IMG submission 108781) | Organic Plus compost microbial communities from Emeryville, California, USA - Original compost - Organic plus compost (OP) | ecosystem: Engineered > Solid waste > Mixed feedstock >... | reverse complement strand
GATCGCGATCACCGGCATGGCCGGAAGGTTTCCAGGGGCGAAGGACCTCGAGCAGTTCTGGAACAATCTCGTTGAAGGCCGTTCGCATGTCGGGGAAGTGCCTGCGTCGCGCTGGGATTGGCGACGCTACAGCGAGGGTTCGAGTAGCGAGACGCATCGTCAGGTCATGCGGTGGGGTGGGTTCATCGAGGGTATCGAAGAATTCGACCCCGCTTTTTTCAGCATTTCTCCGGCTGAAGCCCGCTACATGGATCCGCAGCATCGGCTCTTGCTCATGTATGCCTGGAAAGCGATCGAGGATGCGGGGCACGCTCCCTCCGAGTTCGCGGGCACGCGTACGGGAGTCTTCATAGCCATTGGCAATAGCGATTACGGGCGAGTCGTGCGGGAAGCGGGCGCCCGTATCGAGGGATTCTCCGCTGTGGGTACCCTCACCATCGCTGCGCCAAATCGTATCAGTCACTTCCTCGATCTTACTGGACCGAGTGAGACCGTCGACACGGCATGCTCCAGCTCACTGGTCGCATTACATCGCGCCGTCGCCGCGATACGGGCCGGCGAGTGTGATCAAGCGCTGGTTGGCGCCGTCAATCTGATGCTGACGCCGGACCTGCATATCAGTCTCAGCCGTGCGGGTGCCTTAAGTCCGGACGGGACGTGCCACACATTCTCTGCGGGTGCCAACGGATACGTGCGAAGCGAGGGCGTTTGCGCCTTTTTTCTGAGACGCCTTGTCGATGCGCAACGCGATGCGGATCCCGTCTACGGGATTGTCCTGGGAACCGCGGTGAATCACGTGGGCCGCTCGCAATCGCTCACTGCGCCGAGCGCCAGAGCACAGGCGAGCCTGATCGAGTCCGCCTGGCGCGCCTCGGGTATCGACCCTGCGAGCGTCACGTACTTCGAGTCTCACGGTACCGGCACGATACTCGGCGATCCGATCGAGATCGAAGGCATGCAGCTCGCCCTCAGGGAGCTTGCCTCGAGCTCCTCACTCCCGCCTTGCTGCGCAATCGGCTCTGTGAAGTCCAACATTGGGCACGCGGAAGTCGCCGCCGGCGCCGCCAGTCTCGCCAAGGTGCTGCTGCAAATCCAGAACGGCAGCCTGATCCCGACGCTTCACTGCATGCCGCTGAACCCCTACATCGATCTGTCGTCGCCCGCGCTGTACGTGGTTACCGAGACTCAGCCTTGGCCCAGGCGCGTCGGGAGTACTGGCATGCCCCTGCCGCGCAGGGCCGCCATCAGCTCATTTGGCATCAGTGGCACGAACGCGCATGTCGTCATCGAGGAGTGGCAACGGCCCGAGCCCGTTTCCCGAGCAAGCTCCCCGTCCGCCACGGAATGCATAGTTCTTTCCGCCCGCTCGGAGGAGCAGTTGCTCGCCCAGGCGAGGCAACTCCACTCGTGGCTGGGGACGAATGCAGCTGTCTTGCGCGACCTTCGTAGCCTCGCATTCACGCTGCAGACCGGACGGACCGAGTTTAACGAGCGTCTGGCGATCCTCGCATTGTCCGTCGAGGATCTGCGCGCGAAGTTGTCCGAGTTTACTTCCGGAGATACGCGGAACGTCATTCGTGGGCGGGCCAGCGCGAACGGCGGGGCGCTGTCGCTCTTCGACTCCCTCACCGGGCTGACTCCGCGGTTGACAGACCTGATCGCGCATGGGGAGCTGAAAAAGCTCGCCATCTTGTGGGCCAACGGCCTGAAGGTCGACTGGGCCAACCTGTATGCAGGGCAACCGCAGGCGCGACTGCATCTCCCCACCTATCCTTTTGCGCGTGAGCGATGTTGGCCCGTGCCGCCATCGTCCGGCATTGGCCCGATCGATGCATCCCCGAGGCCTCCGGCGCCATCGAAGGAAACGACCGAGTATCGCGTCGTGCTGACGGGGCGCGAGTCCTTTCTTACAGATCACCGCATCAGCAATCAGCTGGTGCTTCCCGCAGTGGTGTATTTGGGCATGGCGCTCGAAGCGCTGGGGCGGCTGCGGAGCGAGGCGGATCCGTGCAGGCGCACGTGTCTCGAGGATATTCATTGGCACCGGCCGCTGGTATGCGGCCTGACGCGGCGCGAGCTCGCCACCGTGTGCAGTGTCGCCGATCAGGCATCCGGGATCGTCGACTTCGCGGTGGAGGAAGATGATCCCCGACTATCAGCGGGGGAGCGCATTCGCTACTGCACTGGACGTGGCTTGTTGCAAGATGAACCGACGGCTATCGACAGTATGGATCTTCCCTCGATCCGTGCGAGATGCCAGCGGCGCGTATTCGATCGAGACACATGCTACGCGGCGTTCGCGTACATCGGGATCGACTACGGACCCACTCACAGAGTGATCACGCGCCTCGCGGTTGGCGCCGAGGAGCTCCTAGTGCGCCTTGAGGCGCCGACGTCGCCATCAGGCGATCAGGCGAGCAACCCATGGCTGCATCCCGGTATCCTCGACGGCGTTCTGCAGGCGACCATCGCGTTTCACATGTCCGATTCGGGCACTCTCGAACAGGAGATCGGGCTGCCCGCGGCACTACGTGGCTTCGACTGGCTGCGGCGGATCTCAGGTCCCGCGTGGGCTCACATTCGTAGGATTCGCGTAGGGGCTTCCGGCCACCTCTACGATGCAGACATCTGTGACGACGCGGGTGAAGTCTGCGCGCGCATCCGAGGCCTCGCGACGAAATTTTTCCAATCGAAGGTCGCACAGGTGGTACGCGCCGGTGACGCGGAATCGGCCCTGTTCGCACACGCTCAATGGCGGAAGGTCGAGTCGGATCAGCAGCTCGGGTCATTCGCCGACGTCATCGCAGAATCCGTGGTCGTGGTCTGCAACGATGAAGATGCCTCCCGAATCCGGCGGCTTGGATCCAAACGCATCATCGTCGGGGATCCGACATGGACAATCGAATCCTGGCGCCAAGCGCTTCATCCTCATGGCGGTGCCGCGCGTCTCGTGTGGCTGTTGTCAGGCACAGCGGGAGGACCTGACGCGCATGCGACCATCGCAGCACAGGCCGGAGGCGTATTGAGCGGCTTTCGGTGGTTAAAGGCGCTCCTCGAAGAGGGATATGGAGGCAGAGCGCTCGAGCTCGTCGCAATTACTTCGCGAGTTCTGGACCCGATGAATCGAGGCACGGTCGATCCGACCCATGCGGCCGTACACGGTTTGCTGACTACGTGCGCTCGTGAGGTCACGAACTGGCGCATCGCAGTTGTCGATGTACCGGATCCCTTTGACTTTCCCCCGACAGGAATCCCCCTGGTGCGCCATGCCGGGCGCGCCGAGGTGCTCGCCTTCGCGGAAGGGCACTGGTATCACAGGTCAATTGCAGCGACTGTGATCGGCGGCGAGCGGTATTCGCACTCTCCGGAAAGTGTCTACGTGATCATTGGCGGTGCCGGAGGCATCGGCAGGGCGTTGAGCGAACAGCTGATCCGCAACCATGGCACCCGGATCGTATGGATTGGGCGGCGTGCCGAGGATGAAACGATACGCAGCGCCCGAACCCACATGCGTTCGTTCGGACCGGAACCGATCTATCTCCGCGCGGATGCGGCGGACCTCGCATCGCTCACGCAGGCAAGGGAGCTCATCGTCCGGCAATTCGGACGCATCGACGGTGTGATTCACGCTGCGATGGATCTCAAGGACGCCGGAATCGCCACGATGAGCGAAGCCCGCTTCCGAGAAGGACTGACGTCCAAGCTCGACAGTACGGCGATCGCGGCCGAGGTCTTCGGGGCGCTGCCGTTGAAATTCTTCCTCATCTTCTCGTCGATCAACTCATTCGTTCAGATACCCGGCCAGTCCAATTACATTGCGGGCTGCACGTTTCAGGACTCCTTTGCCGAGCACTTCGCGGCGCGCGTGGGATTCAAGGTCCGCGTCATCAATTGGGGATACTGGGGGTCGGTTGGAGCCGTAGCGGATGAGCACCATCGCATGCGTCTCGAGCAGCGAGGATTTCGGTCCATCGAGGCTCCGGAGGCAATCGCGGTCATCGATCATGTGCTGGCCGGATCCTCGGTCCAGGCGGTGTTCGTCAAGGTCGCTGACGCGCAGCTCGTTCTGGAGGATGCCGTGGAGATGCCGCACGCCGATTCCGAGAGCGCGGACGCGCCCGCTCAGCAGTCTCTGGTATGCCCCCGCCTCACTGGTCGTGACCGCGATGGAGAGCTGCGCTCACTGATCGACTTCGTGCTGGCAGTCGCCGCTCGCACGCTCGGTTACTCACGCGCGGCACTGGTCCCTCCGGACGGCCGTGATCTCGAGGCGTGCTCGCTGTCGGCGTTCGGCGTGGATTCGATCGCCGCCACGAATCTTGGCAACGAGTTGGCAGTACTGACCGGTGTGCCGTGGAAGATCCAGCACTTGGTCGCCGAACCCCTCCAGCGACTCGTCGCGCTCATGTACGAGCCGCTGCTCGTGGCGCAGATGACGGTCGTCCGCGGAGATGGTGAGGAAGATCGTAGCGACGAGGGGCTCGAGGTCATCGAGTTCTGAAGGCTACACAGTCTCCGAGTCGCAAAGGGATGGATCGCGCACAACGCGCGTGCGCGAGATGGAAGGAACGAGCGATGAGCATCGAGGCGGGCCGGCTTCTTGCGGAGCTGGCAGAGGCAGGTGTCAAAGTGTCCGTGAGCGAAGGACACCTGCGCGTTCATTCTCCGCGCGGGGCACTCACAGAGGCGCTCCGGTCGCGCATCGGGAAGCACAAGAGCGACCTGCTCGCGCTGCTCGTCGGTGCGCAAGATGCCGGGGAGATCGCGCCTTCGGAAAGTCGCATCATCGCAGCCCCCGGCGACGAGGACGCTCCCTTCCCGCTCTCGGACTTGCAGCGGGGCTTCTACATGGCGGACGACGCCTTCATGGAACTGCACGTTCGCCCTCATTGCTACATGGAGTTCGACAGAGTCCACTTCGACGTCGAGCGCTACGAGGCGGCGTGGAACAAGGCGCTCCTGCGCCATCGTCGGGCGCTGTGCATCGCAGACGAAGACGGCAACCTCAAAGCGCTGACCGGCCTGCCTAGCATCTCGATACCGGTCGATGACCTTCGGGGATACGATGCAGCGGTGGTGGGAGCGCGGCTCGAAGAGACGAGACTCGCCATGGAGCGGAAGGTATTGCCTCTGCAGACATGGCCATGGTTCGATCTGCGTATCTCCCGTTGGGAGGTGAATGGCGAAGAGCGGTTTCGGATTCACTACAATCACAACAATTTCTTCATCGATGGTTACGGCCTGACCCTGCTGCTGTCCGAGATCGAGGACTACTATGCGAACCCCGAGCGCACCCTGAGTCCTCTCACCCTGTCTTGCCGGGACGCCGTCCTGGGACTGGCGGCGCAGGAGCGATCCGCCCGAGGGCAATCCGCAAGGTCATATTGGTGGGGTCGCATCCCCACGCTGCCGCGCCCACCGGCCCTTCCGCGACGTCCCGGCTTCGACATGCGCAGCCGCGCCGTCATGCATCGCCGGGAGCGTCTTCTTCCAGCACAAACGTGGGCGGCGTTGAAAGCGTTAGCCGCCGCGCACGGCTGCACGCCGTCGAACGCGTTGATCGCTGCATACAGCCTGATTCTCGGCGCGTGGAGCAACTCGCGGCACTTCATCCTCAGTCAGATGGCGACGCGACGGTTGGTGCACCCGCATCCCGAGATGCTTCAGATAATCGGCAACTTCGTCTCGCTCTATCCATTGGAGATCACGCTCAGACCAGGCGACACCTTCGCGCAGACCGCGCTCGCAATCCAGGATCGTGTGCTCGAGGATGTCCGCCATCTGGAGTTCGGTGGGATGCAGGTGATGCGAGAGCTCAACAGGGTGCAGGGGTCTCCCGGATCGGCGCCGAGCCCGTTTGTGGTCGGCAGTGGGCTGTATCTCAGGAACTGGCACCGTGCCGACTACACCGTATTAGAGACCTCGCAGACGGTGCTCGATCATCAGTTCTTCGAGCTTGCCGACGGCCGGCTGCAGTACGTGTGGGATCTCGTCGAGGAGTACTTTCCTGCGGGCGTGGTGGACGACATGTGGAGCGCGTATAGCGAGCTGCTCGAGACTCTCGCCGCCGACGCGCGCCATTGGTCCGTCACGCTGAAACCCCAGCCACGAACCGCGGATCTGGAAGTTCGTCGCCGATGCAACGACACCGCGACGGATTTCACGCTGCCGTGTCTGCATCAACCCGCGTGGTCATGGGCGAGGTCCCATCCGGATCGTGTAGCGATCCGCGACGGCACCGGACCCTGTACGTACGCCGAGCTCGACGCCTGGAGCGATGAGCTCGCTGCCCGCCTGGAAGAGGCGGGTGTGGCCCAGGGTGACCGCGTCGCGATTGCGCTCCACAAGGACGCCACGATTGCGGCAAGTGCACTTGCGACTCTCAAGATCGGCGCCGCTTATGTGCCAGTCGACCCGGATTGGCCTGCCGCGCGCATCGAACACGTTATTTCCGAGGTGAAGGCTCGCGCGCTCTTCGTGGCACCCGCCTGGGATGTGAATGTGATCGATCCGCTGGTCACGAGGATCGAGCCGGCGGCCCTCCGTTGCAGCTGCGGGAGATCGCCGAGACGCGCTTCGGTGTGTGCGAACGATGCGCTTGCGTACATCATGTATACCTCCGGATCGACCGGCCGGCCCAAGGGCGTGATGATCGATCACCGCGGTGCGATGAACACGCTCCAGGACATCAATCGTCGGTTTGGCGTCGGGTCCGGCGACGTCATTCTGGGCGTGTCAGCTTTCAATTTCGACCTGTCGGTGTATGACTTGTTCGGCGCCCTCGAAGCGGGCGCGACGGTCACTTATCCGGATCCCGAACACGCCCACGATCCGCGGCATTGGATCGACTGCATCGAGCGCTGCCACGTGACGATCTGGAACTCTGTTCCGGCATTGATGAAGCTGCTTCTGGAAGCGGCGCTCTTGGAAGGCGTCACATTGCCAACCCTCCGCGTCATTCTGTTGAGCGGGGACAAGATACCGCTCGATCTTCCGGATCTCGCAAAGAAGGTGGCGCCTCGCGCCGAGGTGTGGAGCCTGGGCGGCGCCACCGAGGCTTCCATCTGGTCTATCGCGTATCGAATTGGAAACGTGGATCCGCACTGGACCACGATTCCTTACGGCTATCCCCTTGCCAATCAGGCATGGCATGTCCTGGACGAGAGCGGCGACCCGTGTCCGCGGTGGGTCCCGGGCGATCTCCATATCGGCGGGCTCGAGCTTGCGCTCGGCTACTGGGAAAACGAGGAGCTGACCGCGCGGGCGTTTCAGCAGCATCCCACGCTGGGCCGTCTTTACCGCACGGGTGACATCGGTCGTTATACCGACGACGGTTGCATCGAGTGGCTGGGGCGCTCAGACCTTCAGCTGAAGATCCAGGGGCATCGTATCGAGTTGGAAGAGATCGAAGCGATCCTTCGACAGTCGCCAGGCATTTTTGAGGCGGCTGTATGCGCTGCGCAAGGACCTCAGGGACAACCGTATCTCCTCGGGCATGTGGTCTGGAAAGTGGGCGAAGCGCGCGATCCGCGGGACTTGGAGCGGGAAATCGGTCTGATGCTACCGGCCCATATGGTTCCCCGGCGCTGGCGCGTCTGGGAAAAGCTTCCGTTATCGGCGAACGGGAAGATAGATCGTCGCCAGCTGCTTTCCGGGGCGGATGAGCAAGAGCCCGTCGCATCGGACAAGACTTACCGGGAACCGGTCACCCCGGAGGAAGCGCGGTTGCAGGCCCTCTGGCAGAGGGTTCTGGGGCTCGACAGAATCAGCGTCGAAGCCGACTTCTTCGAGCTCGGTGGACAATCGTTCGAGGCGATCCGAATCGCGGCAGCCGCGCGGCGCGAGCTCGACGCACCTCTTTCGCTTAGGGATATCTGGCAGTGTCGCACCATTCGGGCACTGGCTCGGCGCATGCGGGCAACGGAGTGCGCAGGAGCGACCGGGCCTCTCGTACGATTGAACAGCGTCTATGAAGGCTTTCCCGTCTTCTTCGTGCATGCAGCGGGCGGCTCGGTTGCCGCTTACGCGAAACTGGCTCGACGGCTCGAGCGGCCCGTGTATGGATTTGAAGCTCCGAAGCCTGAAAGCCACAGCGTCGATCGCGACTTCATTCCGCGTTTGGCAAGGCGCTATGTGAAGGCATTGTTGTCGGAGCGGCCCGCTGATCGATTCACCCTCGCCGGATGGTCGACCGGCGCAGCGATCGCATTCGCGATGACAGCGGAGCTCGAGTCGCTTGGGTGTCATCGCGGACGCCTGCTCCTGCTCGATGGGCCGTCTCCGTGGGAAAACCCCGATCTGTGCGAGCGGAACCTGCTGACCTGGTTCTTCGACGATCTTGCGCTTGGATTGCCGGTCGAGCGGCTATCCTCACTCGATCTGCAGGGCTTGTCCGTCACCCAGCGCCTGGAGAGCGCAGCGAGGCTCCTGGGCCTCGAGGCACGCGTCGGATTCGATGTCAGAGAGCTTGAACCCGCGTTCCTGACGTTCACCGCCATGGTCCAGGGCGCGAATCTTTATCGTCCGCCGCCGATATCGAGCGACTTCTTGGTGCTTCGGGTCGAGCGCGACATCGTCCGTGAGTTTCGCGCTCATCCCCAGCACTTCGCACCGGATTGGGGTTGGGGTCGATTTACCTCGGGACGCGTCAGCACGGCTGTGGTCCCAGGAGATCACTACTCCTTTCTTCATGAAGAGAGTTTCATTGCCTGGTTGGCACAGGCGATCGCTTAGCGGCATTGGACCGCGTCAACCCGGTGCAGGAAGCGAGAAGGTGACACATGCTACAGGGATCGACGACCCCGGAGAAGAATAGCGCGCAGTCGAAGAAGGATCTGGTCGCAGCCTACCTTCGCGGCGTGCGTCGCGTTCCCGAGACGCCTCCACTCACACCACTTCCGGAAGGTGCGCCGCCCCTGCTTTCATTCGCGCAGGAGAGGATCTGGATTCTGGATCGAATGGGCGCCGGCCCTGCGTACAACGTCCCGGTTGCGCTGCGAGCCAGCGGTGCTATCGATCTCGTCCTCCTCGAGCGCAGCCTGCGGGATCTGGTGAGGCGCCATTCGGTGCTACGAACCCGATTTGTGGAAAGCGAAAGTGGTGAAGTGCTGCAGATCGTGGACCCCGAGACCGTAGTGCCAATACTGCGTCGTATCGACGTGCGGTCCGATCCCGATGTGTCCGATTCCGCGGCCGCGATTCAGGATGTGATCCGTAAAGAAGCGGCTGTGCCCTTCGACCTTGCCACCGGACCTCTCTTTCGCGCGCTCTGGGTCTGCGCCGACGATCGTGAGTGGGCCCTGATCTTCGTGTTTCATCATATCGTCATCGACGGCTGGTCGATCAGTCGCCTGATCGCGGACCTCTGCGTAATCTACGGCGCGCATCACGCGGGCCGTGCTCCCCCTGAGCAGGTGAGCGAGCTCACCTACGTCGACTTCGCGGTCTGGCAGCGTGAATGGCTCTGCGGCGAGCGTTTGGATGTCCACCTACGCTACTGGCGCGAGCACCTGGAGGGGGCGCCGCCGTTCCTCGAGATCCCGACGGATCACCCGCGGCCGTCGCTCCCCAGTTACCTGGGACGCGTTTTCCGGTTTCAGGTGCCCGAGTCCGTTCAACACGCGCTTGCTGAGTCCGCACGCGTGCGAGGCACGACTGTCTTCGTGTTACTGCTCGCCGCATACGGTATCGCGCTTTCGAGGATCACCGGACAGCACGATCTGGTCATCGGCTTCCCCGTGGCCGGCCGCAATCACTGGCAGACGGAGAACATCATCGGCTTCTTCGTCAACACCCTCCCGATCCGTGTTCGTCCGGCGCCCGGATTGACGCTCGAGAATTATCTCTTGCAGGTGCAACAGGCATGCGCCGGTGCTCTCGCGCACCAGGACGCACCGTTCGCCCGGATCGTGCAGGAATTGGCTCCGGAGCGGGTACCGTCGCGGCAACCGATCGTGCAGACGAATCTCGTCATGCAGAACGTGCCGTCGCGTCGCTTTGAAATCGGGGCGGCGGTTCTCGAACAGATCCACGCGGACACGACCCATGCGCAAACCGACCTGTCTTTGGTCATCGAGGCGTCGCCCGAAGGAATGTCCGCTCAGTTCGAGTACCTCAGCGAGCTGTTCGAAGAGGCCAGTATCGAGCGCATGGCAGCGTGCTTCATCCGTTCCCTAGAGAGCCTTCTGGCAGGCTCCGATGTCCCACTGGGTGCAATCGATCCGCTTCACTCCCACGAGCACGTGAAGTTGTTGACGCAGTGGTCAGAAGGACCGTGTGTCGCCCATTCGTTGGGGCAGTGCATTCACGTGAGACTGGCGGAGCAGGCTAAGGCGCACGCCGAGAACACCGCGGTTATCGACGCCACCCGCGAGCTGACGTACTCAGAGCTCGAACAGGAAGCCAATCGACTTGCGCAGCACCTGCGAGCTTGTGGCATCGGGCGCGGATCTCGCGTCGCCATCCTGATCGAGCGCCGCGCCGAGATCGTAGTGGCCGCGCTGGCAGCGTTGAAGTGCGGGGCTGCGTTTATTCCGCTCGACCCCGCCTATCCGGTGGCGCGTCTGCTGCTGCTTCTAAGTGAGAGCACGCCATCGGTCATCCTCACGTATGGGGACGTAGCGCCCGAACTGCGGCAAGCACTGGCCTCGCAGGAGCACGCTGCGTATTGGGAAGAGGCACTGGTGGACCTCAAGGAGCTTTCCGATGCGCCTGTCCCACTCGTCGTGGAGTTTCCGGAAGCGGGAGTCACTGTAGCGGACCTAGCCTACATTATTTTCACGTCCGGATCGACCGGTAAACCCAAAGGCGTGATGGTCGAGCACGCCGGACTGTGCAACCTGGCGCTCGCCCAGGCCGAAGGCTTCGAGCTTTCCCATGAGAGCCGCGTGCTGCAGTTCGCATCCTTCAGCTTCGATGCTTGCATATCGGAGATGTTCGCCACGTTGCTCGCCGGCGCAGCACTGATCATTCCGCCAACGGCCGGAATTCTGGCTGGTCGGCATCTGAGCGATATCATCGAGGCCTATGGCGTTACGCACGTTACCTTGCCACCCACCGTCCTCGAGACACTGTCCGAGGACGCGCTCGGTGTGTTGCGAACGCTGATAGTCGCTGGTGAGGCGACCCGGGCCGCGCTGGCTCGGCGCTTCGTTTCGCGCCGCCGTCTCATCAATGCCTACGGTCCGACCGAAACGACTGTTTGCGCAACGATGCACGTCTGTGACCCGGGATGGGAGCGTGATCCCCCGATCGGGAGGCCCATCTGGAACACACAAGTCTACGTGCTCGATGAGGCCTTGAGACCCGTCCCGGCGGGAGTCGCTGGAGAAATCTACATTGGCGGCGTCGGACTTGCGCGCGGGTATCTGAATGACCCCGGACTGACGGCGTCGCGCTTCATTGCCAACCCGTTCGGCGAGCCTGGTAGTCGACTGTATCGAACAGGAGACGTAGGGAGATGGTGTGCCGATGGCGTGCTTGAGTATGTGGGTCGCTCCGACTCACAGATCAAGATGAGGGGTTTCCGGATCGAACTGGGAGAAATCGAGGCGGCACTGCGTAAACAGCCCAACATCGCCCAGGCGGTGGTCGTCGTGCGCGACGAGGGCATGAACACGCGTCAGCTGATCGGTTACGTCGTGGCCGATGAGGGCGCCACGCTCGACGCGCTGGAGTTGCGCCGAGCGTTGTCGAGTGTACTTCCGGCATACATGATGCCGGCTGCGATCGTCAATGTGGATCGGCTGCCGCTGACTGTAAACGGAAAGCTAGATCGCCGGGCACTACCGGCTCCAGAGCTAGGCCACCTGTCGGTACGGCCGTACGAAGCGCCTCAGGGAGAAGTGGAAGAGATCCTGGCGGAGATCTGGCAAGAGTTACTGCATGTCGAGCGGGTGAGCCGACACGATAACTTCTTTGAGCTTGGCGGACACTCTCTGCTCATCGTGAAGATGCTGGAGCGGTTGCGCCGCCGGGAGCTGACTGGCGACGTGCGCCGTGCGTTCGAGAGCGCGACACTCGCGGATCTAGCCGCTGCGCTGAGCGGCACATTGCCCGAAGGCTTCCGCGTGCCGCCGAATCGGATTCCGGCAGGGTGCGAGGTAATCACTCCGGAGATGCTTCCGCTGGTACAACTTGCGCCCGAAAGCATCGAGCGCATTGTGCGCGCGGTACCTGGTGGGGTGAACAACGTCCAGGATATCTATCCTCTGGCGCCACTGCAGGAGGGTATTCTCTTTCATCACTTACTGAACGTCGGACGCGCGGATGCCTACGCGCGATCGGTGTTGCTGAGAGTTCGTACCCGGGAGCATCTGGAAAAGCTGATTGATGCCCTACAGCGCGTGATCGATCGGCACGATGTGCTGCGAACCGCGGTGCTGTGGGAACAGCTTCAGCACCCGATACAGGTGGTCTATCGCAAGGCAAGCCTGCCAGTCGAGGAGATTACGCTCGACCCAACGCGCGATTCTCGCGAGCAGCTCAGGACACACATTGACCCTGAGCGTCATAGGTTGGATCTCAGGCAAGCGCCGCTACTGCGGCTCACGATTGCCGCAGACCCCAACAGTACTGAATGGTATGCATGGCTGCATACACACCATCTCACGTGTGACGCGGAATCCACGAGCACGATGCTCAGTGAGCTGATCGCTCAGATCAACGGGGGGCCTCAGGTCGTACTCGCGGAACCTGCTCCCTACCGAGTTCACGTGGCGCAGGCACTAGCACAGGTTCGAAACCAGGATGCGGAAGCGTTCTTTCGCGGCAAGCTCGGCGACATCGATGAGCCGACAGCTCCCTTTGGGTTGTTGGACGTGTATGGCGATGGCAGCAGCATCGTGGATGCTTCAGAGAGGCTCGATCCGGAACTGTCCCAACGAGTGCGTGCGCGAGCCCGAAGCATGGGGGTGAGCGCCGCAATACTGCTGCATGCAGCGTGGGCCCTAGTCGTGGCTCGCACGACTGGCAGACCGGATGTGGTTTTCGGAACCGTGTTGTCGGGTCGCATGCAAGGTGGGGCCGGTGCGCAGCCCGCCTTGGGCATGTTTATCAACACGCTGCCACTGCGGCTACGTATGCAGGATGTAACGTGTGAGGAACTGGTGACTCAGACCCAGCGAGAGCTAGCGGAGCTGTTGGCCTATGAGCAGACCTCGCTCGCCGTGGCACAGCGCTGCAGTGCGATCGACGGAACTGCGCCATTGTTCACTAGCCTGTTGAACTATCGGAGCAGTCCGGTGGACGTCGAGTCCGAACTCAACGCGTCGGGAATCGAGGTCCTCGAACTCCGAGGAAGAACGAATTACCCAATTGTGCTCTCGGTCGATGAGCTTGCGCATGGCTTCGGTCTAACGCTTGAGGCAGATCGAAGACTGGATCCTCGTCGCATGCTGGACTACATGTCGCGGGCGATACGCTCGTTGATCGATGCGCTTGAGTATGAGCCGCGGACTCGTGCTCTGACCCTTTCAATTCTGCCGGAGGCCGAGCAACTTCGGGTGATCAGCGAGTTCAATGCGACGCGGGAGGAGTATCCGCACGACGCTCTCATTCAGGAGCTCTTGGAGCACCGAGTGCGATGTGCGCCGTATGCGACCGCGGTTGTCTGTGAAGGTCAGTCACTCACCTACGCCGAGCTCAACGCTAAAGCTAATCAGCTTGCTCGGTACTTGCGAACGAAGGGAGCAGGGCCCGACCGTCTGATCGCGCTCTGCGTCGAGCGCAGCGTGGAGGCGATCATCGGCATCCTTGGGATCCTGAAGTCAGGTTCCGCCTATGTACCTCTCGATCCCAGTCATCCACAAGAACGCCTGAAGCTCCTCCTGAAGGATGCCGCACCTCGGATGATACTGGTACAGGGGAAGGGCAGGAACGCCGTGTCATTCGCGACGGTGCCGTGCTTTTCTCTAGATGGAGATTGGACTGAAATCGCAGGGCACTGCGAGTCCAATCTGGATGCGCGCACGTGGGGTGCCTCCTCGAGAAATCTTGCGTACGCCATCTATACGTCTGGCTCGACAGGAATGCCAAAAGGTGTGGTGGTCGAGCATCGCAACGTCATAAATCTGTGGCAGGGGCTCCAGCGCATCTATGGTGAAACTACCGCTTGCGAGCGCGTCGGCGTAAACGCTCCTTTTACATTCGATGCATCCGTGCAGCAGTGGGTGCAGTTGCTCTCGGGACGCACCCTGGTCGTCGTTCCGGACGCGGAACGCCTGGATCCGCGAATGCTCCTGAAGTTCGTGGACGAGAATGCAGTCGAAGCGATCGATTGCACTCCGCGGCAGCTCAGGACGTGGATTGCCGCGGGCCTGACCGATGGAGCAGGAAAGACGCTTCGGTTGGTGCTCGTCGGTGGCGAGCCGATTGATGCGGAGCTGTGGCGCACGCTGGCCAGCTCCCACGAGGTGGCATTCTGCAACGTGTACGGTCCAACGGAATGTACCGTGGATTCGACCGCCGTGTGTCCGAGGGATGTGCCGGATGCACCGAACATCGGCTCCCCGATGGTGAATACGCGAATTTACGTGCTCGGCGCGCAACAACAGCCAGTGCCCGTTGGCGTACCAGGAGAGATTTACATCGGTGGTGCGGGCGTCGCGCGCGGCTACCTGAATCGCCCCGAGCTCGACGCGGATCGCTTCGTACGCGATCCATTCAGCACCGAACCGCACGCACGCATGTGCCGAACCGGAGACCTCGGGCGATGGCGGCAGGATGGGCGGATCGAGTTCTTGGGGCGCAATGACGCTCAAGTGAAGATTCGGGGCTTTCGGATCGAGCCGGGCGAGATCGAAGCGCATCTGGTGCGACATACGCAGATCAGGGACGCGGCGGTAGTCGCGCAAGAGTATCTGCCCGGCGAGAAGCGCCTGGTGGCGTACATCACGCCTCGCGGCGAAACCGTTCCGAGCTTCGCCACCTTGAGCACCTATTTGCGCGGCACTCTGCCGGAGTACATGCTTCCCAGTGCGCTCGTGGTGCTGGATCGATTTCCGCTGACGGTGAGCGGGAAGCTCGACCGGCGCGCCTTGCCGCCCCCGGAGCTCGATGCGCGCGTCAGCGGGCAGTACGAAGCGCCTCAGGGAGACGTGGAGGAAATTCTGGCCGGCATCTGGCAGGAGCTGCTTCATGTCACCCGAGTAGGTCGATGGGATGACTTTTTCCATCTCGGTGGACATTCGTTGCTCGCCACCCGTGTGATCGCGCGCGTGCGAGAGCGCTTGGACGTGGATCTCCCGGTTCGGGCACTCCTCGATGCCCCAACGGTCGGTCTATTCGCCGTTCGTGTGAAGGAGGCGCAGCACGGTCGGGCATCACTGGATGCCAGCCGGCGGCGTAAAGGTCGCGAGATAGCCGCCGGGGGACAGTGGAGTGGCCTACTTCCCTTGTCACACGCGCAGGAGCGACTCTGGATCCTGGATCAGGTCGGATTGGTCGGAACGGCGTACAACGTGCCGCTGGCTCTGCACTTGTCCGGCGAGCTGGATGAGGTGGCGCTGGAGCGCAGCTTCGCCGAGTTGGTACGTCGACACGAAAGTCTGCGTACTCGCTTTGCTGTACACGATGGCGTACCCCATCAGCTGATCGATCCACCGACATCCTTTGTTCTCGGTCGAATCGATCTGAGCCAGATCGCCGACCTTCAGCAGCGGGAGCAACAGCAGCGTGCTTGCATGGAGCGAGAGCAGGCGCATCGGTTCGACCTCGAAAATGGCCCTCTGCTGCGTGTGACGCTTGTCCGCTTGAGCGATCGCGAGCATTTACTGCTCATCACGATGCATCACATCGTGTCGGATGGCTGGTCGGCAGGCGTGTTGAATCGGGAGCTGAGCGCCTTGTACAGTGCGTACTCACAAGGACAGGCCTCGCCCTTGCGAGAGTTGCCTATTCAGTATGCAGATTACGCCCTCTGGCAGCGCGGATGGATGCAGGGGGAAGTGTTGGAGGAACACCTGCGGTACTGGCGAAAGCAGCTCGATGGAGCCCCGCCTCAGCTGCAGCTGCCGACGGATCGGCCGAGGCCAGCCGTGGAGAGCTTTCGCGGGGCGGTGCTGAGGTTCGAGATCCCGACCGCGTTACGAGAGGCCCTCAATGAGCTTGCGCGGCGTGAACGGGCAACGCTGTTCATGGTGGCTCTGGCTGCCTATCAAGTGCTGCTGTCGCGTTGGAGCGGACAGCAGGACATCGTCGTGGGCTCCCCAATCGCCGGTCGCGGCAGCAGGGAGCTCGAAGCGCTTGTCGGCTTCTTCGTCAACATGCTGGTGTTGCGCACTGAAGTGTCGGGGGATCTCCCGTTCCGTCAGTTTCTAGCCCGCGTCCGCGAGGTGACGCTGGGCGCCTATGCGCACCAGGACCTGCCTTTCGAGGTCCTCGTGAAGGAGCTGCGGCCGGATCGCAATCTCACGCGTCAGCCGCTCTTTCAGGTCGCGCTGGCACTGCAGAACTATCCGCAGGAGCGTTTGCATCTGCCAGGGTTGACATGGAGTCGGGCAGAAGTCGAGTGGGCAAACACGCATTTCGATCTGACGCTTTACCTATATGAGTTGCCTGACGGACTCACAGGAGTGTTCGAATACGCCACGGACCTGTTCGACGCACGGACGATCGAGCGGATGGCGACGCAGTTTCAAATGCTGCTACAGGGTATCGCTGCGAACCCCGATTGCTCGATTCGCGAGCTGCCCTGGCTGAGCGAAGCCGAACAGCACCAGCTGCTGATCGAATGGAATGCCACCGCGGCGCCGTACCCGGACGAGCGCTGCGTGCACGATCTGTTTCTCGAGCAGGTGGCGCGTACACCGCAGGCGATCGCCCTAGTGTGCGATGACCAAACAGTGAGCTATGCGGAGTTGGACAGGCGCGCCAGCGAGGTCGCACAGCAGTTGATCGCTTCGGGCGTGACGGTCGATGTAATCGTTGGAGTGTATCTGGAGCGCTCCGTAGAGATGGTGGTCGCGTTCCTCGCAATCCTGAAGGCGGGCGGAGGCTATTTGCCGTTGGATCCGACGCTTCCGGCGCAACGAATCGCTCTGATATTGGAAGACGCTCAGGTGACCGTCGTCATCACGCGCACATCGGAGCTCGAGCGCGTTCGTGCACTGACCATGGCACGCATCGTCGATCTGGACGCCTTGGGTTCTTTGCGCGCGCCCACCTCGATTGCTCCGAGCGTCACCTCGCCGGAGAGCCTTGCGTACGTGATCTACACGTCGGGTTCCACTGGGAAGCCCAAGGGCGTAATCGTCAACCATCGAGGTGTCTGCAACCTGATTAGCTGGCACGCGAGACGCTTCGAGCTTGCGGTTGGCACTCGTGTGTCGCAGCTGGCGTCCGCCATGTTTGACGCCGCAGCGTGGGAGATCTGGCCGGCACTGACGACAGGCGCGACCCTCGTGCTTCATCGAGATTCAGCTGCGTTCTCTGGCGAGGAACTGGCCAGCTGGCTGGCTGAGCAAGAGATCAATATAGCCTTTGTGCCTACACCGATCGCTGAGCAACTGATCGGGTCCGCGGACCCAAGGCTCTCGCGACTGAAGTACCTGCTCACGGGTGGTGACGCTTTACGTCGAGTCCCGTCGGGGACGGAAGGGTACAACTTCGTCAATCAGTACGGCCCTACGGAGACCACGGTGGTTGCCACTTCGGCGGAGGTCGAAAGTGGAAGCACCGGATTACCGCCGATTGGTCGGCCGATAGCCAACACGCAGGTGTACGTGCTCGATGAACGGCTGCGGGTATTGCCAATCGGCGTGCCCGGTGAGTTGTATATAGGCGGAGCAGGGCTGGCTCGTGGATACCTCAATCGACCGGCACTGACCGCCGAACGCTTTGTGGCCAACCCATTCGGTCCGCCCGGCTCCCGGATGTATCGGACCGGCGATCTCGTGCGTTGGCGTCCGGAGGGCACTCTGGAGTTCCTGGGCCGTACCGACTACCAGATCAAGATTCGTGGCTATCGCATCGAGCCAGCGGAAGTCGAGGCGGCACTGCTGGAGCACCCGGGAGTAAGGCAGGCAGTAGTGTTCGCCCGCGAAGAGGCATCGGGCGAGCGGCGTCTGGTCGCGTACGTCGTAGGCGATCGGAGCGCCTCGCCGCAGACTCCTTCAAACGTAGCTCCGGACACGCTACGCCGCGAAGTAGTGAGCGAGTGGAAGGCGCTCTATGAGGAAACATACGAAGCGCAGGATGATGCCTTACCGAGCTTCGTCGGCTGGAACAGCAGCCATACGGGTGAGCCGATACCGGAAGCGGAGATGCGCGAATGGCTTTCCGAGACGGTCGGGCGGATCCAGGCGCTTCGGCCGCGACGGGTACTGGAGATCGGCTGCGGTGTAGGCTTGGTGCTCCAGCACATCGCCCCGCAGTGTACTCAGTATGTTGGGACGGACATCTCGGCCGCAGCGCTCGAGAAGATGCGGCGATGGATAAGTGGCCGCGAAGGCTTCGGGCACGTGAGGCTGCTTCAGCGTTCGGCCGATGAGCTTCAGGATTTCGCGGCCGGCTCGTTCGATACGGTGGTGCTGAACTCGGTCGTGCAATACCTGCCGGACATCGAGTATCTGATAGCTGTACTCCTCGAGGCCGTTCGACTGCTCACACCTGGCGGGAAAGTCTTCATTGGCGATGTGCGGCATCTTGGGTCGCTCAGAATGTTTCACAGTGCGGTTCAGCTGGACAAGGCGGCCCCGACACTTACTGTTGGGCAGCTGAGGAAACGCATCACCCACGCAATCGCACAAGAGAAGGAACTCGTAATCGACCCGCAGTTCTTCCACGCGTTGCCGGCGCGACTGCCCGTAATCGGTGCGGTGGAGGTGCAACTGAAGCGGGGTTCGGCGTCCAATGAGCTGACGCGTCATCGCTATGATGTGGTACTGAATGAGGGCCTCACGAAGGCGCAGCCCCGGTGGCACTCGCTGGCGTGGCACAGCATCGCGTCGGCTAACGAGCTCGAAGCCGCACTGAGGGAGCGGCGCTGGCACGCGCTGCACTTGCATTCCATACCCAATGCGCGGCTCGCTCGCGAAGCGGCGGCGCAGAAGCTGATCGAAACCAGTGCCGAGCAAATGGAAGTCGGCGCTTTGCTTCGTCAGGTTCATCAGTGTCGGTTCGATGGTATGGAACCGAATGCGTTCTGGGAGTGGGGCGAGGCGCACGGCTATGACGTCTCCGTGAGCTGGAGCGGAGACTCGCCAGAGTGCTTCGAGGTGCGGCTGGTGGATCGTGCGCGGTCAGACTCGGCGCTGTGCGCTGTGCCATCGGTGCCGCCGGCGATGAAGCCCTGGAGCGCCTATGCCAATAATCCGCTGGAGAACGGCTTTCGCCAGCGGCTCGTTCGGCAGCTCCGCGAGGATCTGAAGGCGCGGCTGCCGGAGTACATGATCCCCTCGGCGATCGTCGCCTTGGATCACTTTCCGCTGACGCCGAACGGCAAGCTCGATCGCAAAAGCCTTCCCGACCCTGGCTTCACTAGCACCGCTGCGTGGAGGGCTGCGCGCACTCCCCAAGAGGAGATTCTGTGTTCGCTATTCGCCGAGGTACTCGGCCTGCAGCGGGTCGGTATCGAGGATGACTTTTTCGAGCTCGGAGGACATTCATTGCTGGCGGCGAGGCTCGTCAGCCGTATCCGGTCCACGCTTGGTGTCGAGCTCTCTATTCGCACCCTGTTCGAAGCGCCTACGGTCCTGTCACTGGCCCCGCGGATTACAGATGCACATCCTGCGCGACCAGCCCTGCGCAAGATGCAACGGCCGGAGCAGATACCCCTCTCGTTCGCACAGCGGCGTCTCTGGTTTCTCCATCGCATGGAAGGTCCGAGCGCCACCTACAACATTCCGATAGCGCTTCGATTGACCGGAAGACTCGATCCAGCGGCCCTGGCGATGGCGCTGGCCGATGTGATCGAGCGTCACGAAAGCCTGCGCACGATTTTTCCCGATGTTCTCGGCGTTCCTTGCCAGCGGATTCTCGGGCCTGCCGAAGCATGCGAACAGTTGCACCTCGCGTGCCTCCGTGATCCCGAACCGATCGAGGCAGGCCAGCTGCCGGCCGTCCTCCGACAGCGGGCAGAGGAGGGATTCGATCTGACACAGCGGATCCCGCTGCGTGCGCATCTGTTTGCGCTTCAACCTCAGGAGGTCAGTAAGGTTGATGATCAGCGTTCTCCACAGCACGTTCTGTTGCTGGTGATTCACCACATCGCGTGCGACGGTGGATCCATGGCTCCGCTGTTTCGTGATCTGTCGCGGGCCTATGCGGCACGGGTGGCCGGTCGGCCGCCGGTCTGGGAGGCATTGCCAATGCAGTACCCGGACTATGCACTCTGGCAGCACGCCACACTTGGGGACCCCTCGAACCCCAATAGCAGGATCGCTGGTCAGATCGCATACTGGAAGAAGCACTTGGCGGGCTTGCCCGAGCAGATCAGCCTGCCTTTCGACAAGCCCAGGCCGGCACAGGCAAGCTACCGTGGCGGCAGGATATCGCTGTCCTGTCCGCAGGCTGTGCATTCCCGCATGCAGCAGTTGGCTCGAGAACGAGGCGTTACCCTGTTCATGGTGCTACAGGCAGGGTTGACTGCGCTGCTCACGCGACTCGGTGGCGGAAGCGATATCGTGCTGGGTACGCCTGTGTCGGGACGGAACAGCGAGGGTCTCGAAGACCTCGTGGGATTCTTCGTCAACACGCTAGTGCTGCGAACGGATACTTCAGGAAATCCTACGTTCCGGCAGCTTCTGCAGCGGGTCCGCGACGTCAATCTCCAATCTTACGCGGCCCAGGAGCTTCCGTTCGAGATGCTCGTGGAGATCCTGAATCCAGCTCGATCGCTGAATCGCCATCCGCTGTTCCAGGTCATGCTGGCCCTCCTCGACGCCCCGGCACTCGAGGGGCGCTTCCACGACCTCAGTGTCACTCGCGAGACTTTCCCGTTCGCCGTAGGCAAGTTCGACCTGACGTTCACGTTCATCGAGGGACGCGGCAGCGATGAAGCAGATCAGTCCCTCGAATTGTCGGTCGAGTATGCGACCGATCTTTTCGAGGCCCGCACGGCTGCGGATATGGCTCAGCGTCTCTTGCGATTACTGGAACGGGCAACGGATGCGATTGACTGTCCCATCGGCGAGCTCGAGCTGCTGACGGAGCAGGAGTATGTCCAGATCACGAGAGAGTGGAACGGCCCGTCAGCGTTGCTACCGGACGCCACGCTCCCGGAGCTCTTCGAAGCCCACGCTCAGGTCACTCCACACGCGATCGCGATCACGTCGGGAGTTAGGCACCTGGCCTATGCAGAGCTCAATGAACTGGCGAATCGATGGGCCCATCGCCTGATCGCGCTGAATGTCGGCCCCGAGGATCGCGTCGCCGTCGCAATGCCGCGCTGTGCGGAGATGATTATCGCGCTTCTTGCGGTGATCAAGGCGGGTGCCGCCTATGTGCCCATCGACCCGAGCTACCCGCCACAGCGCATCCGCCTCATGCTTCAGGATGCCCGGCCCGCACTAATCCTGACAACCATCGCCGCTTCAGCACGTCTGCCGGAGGATGGGCCTCGCCAACTCGTGCTCGATAGTGACGCCGCCGCCGCGCTGTGCGCGTATCCCGCAACGAATCCCTCCAATGAAGAACGCATCAGACCGCTCACTCTCAGAAACGCCGTCTATGTCATTTACACCTCCGGCTCCACGGGTACACCCAAGGGGGTGGTGGTCGAGCATGCCGGGCTCGTGAACTACCTTCAGTGGGCAATCCGCGCGTATGAACTCCAGTCAGGCGACGCAGTGCCAATCAACTCACCGCTAACCTTCGATGCAACGGTCACGAGCTTGTTCTGTCCACTGTTGAGTGGCCGTACAGTCGTGATCGTCCCTGACGGGGAAGAGCTGGAGGGATTGGAGCGCCTGTTGCAGGGGCCCACCCGCTGGAGCCTGATCAAGATTTCGCCTGCGCATCTGCACGTGCTAGGTCAACGCCTCGAGTCCACATCATTGCCTTGCCGAGTCAATGCATTCGTGGTCGGCGGAGAGGCGCTGCCGACAGCAACGGTGGAATTGTGGCGTTCGATCTGTCCGGAGATCCGTCTGATCAATGAATATGGCCCGACCGAAACAGTCGTCGGCTGCAGTGTGTACGACGTTCCGCTCGACTGGACCACGGCCGCCTCGGTACCGATTGGACGCCCCATTGCCAACACGCGACTCTACGTACTGGACGAGCATCTTCGTCCATTGCCTGTCGGCGTGGCCGGCGAGCTGTACATCGGTGGCGCTGGCGTCGCGCGCGGATACCTGAATCAACCTAGGCTGACCGCGGAGCGCTTTGCTCCGGACCCATTCTCCCCAGATCCGTGCGCGCGTATGTATCGCAGCGGTGATCTCGCCCGTTGGCGCGCGGATGGCACCCTCGAGTACCTTGGTCGCAGCGACTCACAGGTCAAGATCCGCGGCTACCGCGTCGAACCCGGAGAGATCGAAGCCGCGCTGCTCTCACTTCCAGAGATCGCACAGGCGGCCGTCGTCGCGCGCGAAGATCCAGCCGCCGGGCGGCAACTCATCGCCTATGTGGTTGCAAGACACGAGATGCCGTTGGATGGCGCGGCGGTGCGACAGGCGCTCGCCGAAGTGTTGCCGTCTTACATGGTTCCGGCATTCGTCGTCGTCCTGAACGCATTGCCGCTGACGGCTCACGGAAAGATCGATCGTGGATTGTTGCCGACGCCATCACCCGTGCCCGAGGCGAGCGCGGAGGCACTGACCCCGCACGAAGAGATTCTCGCCGGATTGTTCGCCGAGACGCTCGGGTTGAAACGGGTTGGCCTCGGCGAGAGCTTTTTCGATCTAGGCGGCCACTCGCTGCTCGCAGCCCAACTAGTCAATCGCATCAGATCCACGCTGGGCATCGATGTGCCAATACGTTCGATTTTCACGGCACCAAGCGTGAAGCAGCTCGCCAGAGCGCTGACGACTCGGCTCGATCTGAGCACATACCCTGCAGTACTGCCATTTCGAGCGGTCGGCAAATCCGCGCCCGTGTTCTTCCTGCCGCCCGCAGGCAATTTGTCGTGGTGCTACGCCGGCTTGGTCAAGTACATCGACGAGGACTTCCCGGTCTATGGACTCCAGCGGCCGCCTCAAGACGTTCCCACCATCGACCTCACGTTCGATGATGAAGTGAATTGGTATCTGGGAGAGATCAGAAGAGTCCGGCCCCGGGGCCCGTACTGCCTGATCGGATGGTCCATAGGGGGGCTTCTCGCCCATTCGATCGCCACGACGCTGCAGGCTGCAGGGGAGACTGTGGCCTATCTTGCATTAATGGATTGCCTCCCTGACATGCGCCCGGCAGAAATTACCGCGGAATCTCGGCTAGAGATTGGCGCAAACGCCGAGGGACTCGAACTCGCGCTGCACGATATCCGAAGCCTCACGACTCTGCCGGATAGCCAGGCCTCGATCGATCCTGGCCAACCGCGAGAATCCACAGAGTCATCCGACAGCACCGCGCTCGCACAGCAGCTAGCGGCATCTTTTGCCAGAAGTCGCAGGCTTGCGCGGACGTTTCGTCCAGGCTCGTACCAGGGTGACTTGGTCTTCTTTCGCGCGACACAAGGCGAGCCGGTTGCGCGGGATATCGTGACGAAGCAATGGGGCAGGCACGTGTCCGGGTTGCTTTGCATCCACGACATCCCAAGCGATCACTTCGGGATGCTGGATCCGGAGCAGCATTCGGTGCTCGGTCCGCTCATTGCGCAAGGCTTGCGGATTGCCCAGAACCGGATGTCACAGTGGCCATCAAGTGTCACGGAGTCCACAACCTTGTAGAGATCCGCCGCTCCCCGGGGCACTTCTCGAGGGCGCCGAGCGATCCACCCATCGGAAAAAAAGCAATGGACATGTCAGAGAACGGTGTAGATGAGCTCATCACGCGCCTCGCCAATCTGGGTGCGCACCTCGAGCTCGATGGCCAGGCTCTGCGCGTGAGAGCGCCACACGGCGCTTTGACGCCCGAGTTGCAAGCCGCCATACGGCAGCACAAAGGCGATGTGATAGAGCGCCTCGTGCAATTGGACGCCTCTCGCCGCGCTGCGCAGTTACCGCAGATTACGCCGGATACGGCGCGCCGCCACGACGCCTTTCCACTGAATAGTGTGCAATACGCCTATTGGATAGGCCAACAACTCAGCACAGCGCTGGGCGGCGTATCCACTCATATCTACTTCGAGATCGATGCGTGCAACCTCGACCTCAATCGACTCGAGACGGCTCTGAATAGTTTGATCCGCCACCATGACATGCTCCGGGTCATCATCACGCCAGAAGGCATGCAGCAGATACTGTCCTCGACTCCTCACTATGTCATTCAGCTACACGACTTGCGAGGGGAGTCTGCTGCGGGCCGCGCCACTTTCCTGGAGTCTCTGCGTGCGGAGGAGTCCACCCGCGTGACGAAATGTGATGTGTGGCCGCTATTCCGTGTGCTAGCCGTGCGACTCACCGATATCACGACACGGCTCATCCTGAGCTGGAACTTCATTGCTATCGACGCGGCCAGTCTTCTACTCATCTTTCGACAATGGCATGCATTGTACGAGGGCTCTACCGATAAGTTGAGCGCGTTGACGCTATCTTTCCGCGATGTCGTGCTTCATCAGGCCGCTATGCAAGCATTGCCAAGATGCGAAGATGCACGTGCCTATTGGTGGAAGCGGATCGATCATCTGCCAGGTCCCCCGCAGTTGCCGCTCATTGAGAAGTGGGCTGAAACGAGGCGACCGAGCTTCAAGCGTCGCAGCGTGCGGCTCGAGCCTGACGTTTGGCGCGGGCTCAAAGAGCGGGTGAAACAAGCCGGACTCACTCCATCGTGCCTGCTGCTTGCGTCATTTGTGGAGGTGCTGAGACGGTGGTCGAGCAGCGAGAACTTCTGTCTGATGCTCACGGTGTTCAATCGTCCGCCCGTGCATGCGGAAATCAACGAGCTCGTGGGCGATTTCACGAATCTCGTCCTCTTCGAAGTGGGTGAGGGACGGCAGCCGACCTTTATCCAGCGCGCGCAGTCGCTGCAGACCCAGATGCTGCGCGACCTCGATCACAGCGATATCTCCGCCGTGGAGGTGATTCGAGAGCGGGCGCATCGAGTGCGGGATCAGCAAAGCCGGCTGTTTCCAATTGTCTTCACGAGCACACTCGGCAGCGACACTGCGGCACGGGACGCGGGCGTGCTGGGCTGCTTCGGGCCAGTCATCTGGGGCATCAGCCAGACGCCGCAGACGGTATTGGATTGTCAGATCTTCGAGATCGACGGGGCGCTCGTTCTCAACTGGGATGCTGTCGAGAGCGTGTTCCTTCCTGGTGTACTAGAGGAGATGTTCTCGAGTCACACAGTGCTCCTCAATACGCTTGCGAACGACGCCGCAGCGCTGGATGCTGATACGGTCGCCGAGATCCCGCCTGCACAGCAGGAGCAGCGGTCTCGCTACAACGATTCAGGGCCAGCCGTCTCGTCCGGCGAGCTACTGCACTCTGGCGTCATCGCGCAGGCGCTGTCGCGTCCACATCGGATCGCAATCCGCAGCGTTCGCAAAAACCTCACGTACGGCGAGCTGCTGGCGAGAAGCGTCGAGCTCGGAGAGCTCATACGGGAGCGCGATCCCCATCGCTCCCGAATCATCGCAGTCGTGCTCGAGAAGGGCTGGGAGCAGCCGGTTGCGGTGCTCGCCGCGCTCCTTGCCGGATCGGCTTATCTCCCGATCGATCCGGGCTGGCCAGCGGCGCGTAGAAGCCAAATTCTCCGCCGCGTCGGCGCACGCGTAGCCATCACCTCCGCGCGCCTGCATCGGGACCTCGAGTGGCCGGAAGGTCTCGAGCTGCTCTGCGTGACGGAGGATTTCACGGCGCGGCCGGTCACGGTCGCGCCAGCGACGCCTCAGCAGCCGCACGATCTCGCTTACGTCATCTTCACATCCGGCTCCACTGGAGTTCCCAAAGGAGTCATGATCGACCATCGTGGTGCGGTCAACACACTGCATCACGTCAATTCATTGTTCGGCCTCACCGAGACGGACAGCATCCTCGGGTTGGCCGAGCTCACCTTCGACCTCTCCGTCTACGACATCTTCGGCGTTCTGGCAGTGGGCGGCACATTGGTCCTGCCTGAGGCGAACCAGGCCAGGAACCCGGCGCATTGGCTGCAGTTGATCCGGGACACGAACGTGACGGTCTGGAACTCCGCTCCTCAGCTCATGGAGCTGCTCGTCAGGCATGCCGAAGCCCAGCCCCATGCGGATTTGGGCGCGCTTCGCCTCGTCCTCATGAGCGGCGACTGGATTCCGCTGCGCCTGCCGCCCGCCATCCGCGCGCTTCAGCCTGGGGCCCGCATCGTCAGCCTCGGAGGAGCCACCGAGGGCTCGATATGGTCCATCTATCATCCCATCGGCGAGATCGATCCGTTGTGGCAGAGCATCCCATACGGCCGGCCGCTGCCTGGCCAACATATGTATGTCATGAGCGCCGGGATGCGGGATTGCCCGGATCTCGTCCCGGGACAGATATTCATCGGCGGAGCCGGGGTCGCGCTCGGATATTTCGGGGATGAGGAGCAGTCGCGTGCGCGGTTTGTCAGGCGCCCCCAGACGGGTGAGCGGCTCTACGCGACGGGTGATCTGGGACGCTTCCGACGTGACGGCACTATCGAGTTTCTCGGTCGAAACGATAGTCAGGTCAAGCTGCGCGGCTTCCGCATCGAGTTAACCGAGGTCTCCGCGGCTCTGCAGGCGTTGCCTGGAGTCCGTCAGGCCTTGGCGCGCGTTCTCGTGCGGGACGATCGCCAACTGCTGATCGCCTATGTCGTGATGGACAAGGAGGGCGCCGACGTCGAGTCTGCATTGAGGCAGCAACTCGCCCAAACACTACCCGGCTACATGGTCCCGCAGAGAATCGTCACGGTGAAGCACTTGCCGCTCACGGCCCATGGCAAGGTCGACCTCACAGCGCTTCCAGCGGTCCCGGATCGCGCGCCCGCGCCGGAGGTGACGGACAGGGCACGTTCAGCCACTGAGCAGCGGGTCCTAGACGTCTGGCGGAAAGTGCTCCGTTCCGAGTCGGTTGGCGTAGATCAGAACTTCTTTGAAGCCGGCGGTGATTCGATGTTGCTCATCGAGGTACTCCGGCATCTGAACGCATACGCCCCCACGTCACTGACGGCGGCGGACCTGTTCTCGCATCCTACAGTGGCCTCGCTTGCCCGGTACATGGAGCACGCTGCCGAGAGACCCGTCGAGCCTATAAACGATGCCTCCGCGACAGCACCCGTTCCAGGTATCAGCAGCATCGCAATTATCGGTATGGCAGGCCGCTTTCCGGATGCCGCAAATTGCGAGGAGCTGTGGCGAAACATCGCACGCGGACATTGTTCGATTCGCCGCTTCACGAAGGAAGAGCTGGCGCGTGCAGGTGTTCCAGCGTCTGAAGCCAACCATCCCGGCTATGTTGCAGCGGGTTCGGTGCTTGCGGGCAAGGACTTGTTCGATGCCGAGTACTTCGGCGTGGCTCCCAGCGAGGCGGAGCTACTCGATCCACAGCAGCGCTTACTCCTCGAATGCGCTGCAGAAGCCCTCGAGCATTCGGGATATCCAACCGAAGCAAACGCCGGCCGCATCGGGGTGTTCGCCGCGAAAGGACTCTCGCTTTATCTGATTAATCACATTCTGGGCCGCGCCGACGTGGTCGATCGCGTGGGTCTGTTCGAGATCCTCAATGCCCATGAGAAGGACCACGTCGCGACTTACGTGTCCTACCGTTTGAATCTCACGGGCCCCAGCCTCAGCATCAACACCGCGTGCTCGTCTGCGCTCGTGGCCGTTCACATGGCATGTCAGAGTCTGCGCAACGGCGAGTGCGAGATCGCTCTTGCGGGCGGGGTGAGCTTTTCAACCACGCGGGAGCTCGCGGGGTATCGCTGCGAACAAGGCCACATCACGTCCCCGGACGGCGTGTGCAGAGCGTTTTCGGACGATGCGAACGGAACGGTGTTCGGAAGCGGTGTCGGGCTGGTGGTGTTGAAGCCTCTAGAAGCGGCTCTGCGCGACCACGACACGATTCACGCCGTGATTCTTGGATCGGCCATCAACAACGATGGCAGCACGAAGGTGGGGTACACGGCGCCGAGCGCTGTCGGGCAGGCTCAGGCCATATCACGAGCCTACCTCAACGCCGGTGTTGATCCTCGCAGCGTGGAGTACATCGAGACGCACGGCACGGGAACACCTCTGGGAGATCCGATCGAGATCGCAGCGCTGAACGAGGTGTTCGGGCGCAGTGCGCCGAAACACCGAATCGCGCTTGGGTCCCTCAAGTCGAACATTGGGCATCTCGATGCGGCAGCGGGGATTGCTGGACTCATCAAGGCGACGATGGCGCTGAGGCAGAAGGAGATACCGCCTGCGATTCACGCGCATCCGCTAAACTCACGCGTGCCGTTTCATGAGATGCCATTTGTGCTACCCACCGAGCGTCAACCTTGGCTCCGCGCCGATCACCCTCGGCGAGCGGGGGTAAGCTCATTCGGTGTAGGCGGAACGAACGCGCACGCTGTTCTCGAGGAGGCACCTGACAGGCCGGCACGTGCGCCTTCCCAGCAAACTCAGCTCGTGGTGCTCTCCGCTCGCAGCCTGAGTGCACTTCGTCGTGTGCGCGAGCAACTCGCGGACGCGCTAGAGAGGCCCGATCCGCCGGATCTTGCTGACACCGCCTACACATTGCAAGTCGGACGGCGCCATTGGCGCTACCGTCTGACATACGTGACATCGGGCGCACGACAGCTCGCCGAACGGCTGCGCAAGCCTCGTGAGCCGTCCGCGCTGAAGGCCGAGAATCCCACCCTGGCATTCATGTTCTCGGGCCAGGGCTCGCTCGATTTCGGTGCCGCGAAGCGACTCTATTTCGCGAATCCCGTCTTTCGTGATGCCTTTGACCGATGCGCACGCGCGGTTGCGGAGGTCTCACCGGTTGACATCCAGGATGCGCTGACCCGATCCGGTCCGCATGCCGGGGCGGAGGGCCACTCGGAGCATGGTACAGCGATCACGCAACCCCTGATCGTTGCCATCGAGCTGGCGCTCAGCAGCTACTGGGCATCGCTCGGTATCGAGCCGCAGGCGATGATCGGACACAGCCTCGGAGAATACGCGGCCGCCTGTCTGGCAGGTGTCTTCTCACTCGAGGAAGCCATGGCGGCCGTCGCGATTCGGGGGCGACTGATCCAATCGTTGCCGCCGGGACAGATGCTAGCCGTTCTTGCCCCTGTGGCACAGGCAGGTGCCCTGGTGAGTGCGGCCAACTGCGATCTCGCGGCGATCAATGGGCCGCAGCAGTGTACGGCGGCGGGTGAGCCGGCTGCGATCGAGGCGTTACAGAGAATGTTGCACCGGGAGCGAATCGATTCGCGGGTGTTGCAAACCTCACACGCGTTTCATTCGCGAATGATGGATCCCGTGCTGGACATCTTCGAGCGGGCCTTGTCGCAGTTGGACTTGAAGCGACCAAGTACACCCTTCGTCTCGACCGTAACGGGTACATGGTGTGATTCGGATGAGGTCGTTCGGGCCGGGTATTGGGCGCGCCACATTCGTTCGACCGTCCAGTTCGAGGCCGGCGTGAGTGCCCTGCGCGAGCGGGCCGCGATATTGCTGGAAGTGGGGCCCGGCCGTGTACTCACGGCGCTCGCGAGGTCCTGTGGCGTCCCGCGTAGCGACTGCCTGCCCAGCTTCACAGATGATCCTGCGCACGTACACGATCCGGAATCCACGCTCGTGACATTGGGCGATCTGTGGTCCCGCGGGGTCTCGGTGCGATGGGAAGGCCTTCATCGGGATCGCGATGTCGGTCGTATCCCCCTTCCGACGTACCCCTTCGAGCGAAGGCGCTACTGGATCGATCCATCACCACAGGTGGCCGCACCAGGTTCAGCCGTACCGCCAGCTGCCGCATCGTATGAGAGTTCGACTGATGCGATGGAGGAGTCGCACCCCCGCCCGGAGCTCACCGCAACATACGTGGCTCCGAGGTCAGCGATCGAACAGCAGATCTCGAGCCTCTTCGCGGAGCAGCTCGGGATCTCGCGAGTCGGCATCGATGACAATTTTTTCGAGCTCGGCGGAGATTCGCTGATGGCGACACGCATCTATTCGCGTCTTCGGAAGGACTTCCAAGTCACCATACCGATGGCGAAGGTGTTCTCGCTGGCGACGGTGAGACGCCTCGCGCTCCTCGTCAGGGCAAGTCAGGATGTGAACGCCTTGAACGAGATGACGTCCGAAGAGATCGACGAGATCTCGAGAGTGCTGGAGTCTTAGCCGTGTCTTTTGCCGATCACCGCACGGAATCCGGGACGATATTACGCTGTGGTCTTCCGCTTTTGGCGCGATGAACACGAAATGCCGACCTGCCGACCAGAGCGAGGAAGAGGATCAAAAGCACCATATTCGCGGTTCCCTGCGTAGTGGACCCATCGTCACGTAGCGCGCGGAGGACATCGATGTGAACGAAAGCCTCGTTGAGGCCACCCGATACAAGGAAGTAGTAGCTGAGTGTGATGAGCGTGAGGTGATAGTAGATCCAGCCGCGACGTGGTCGGTGGAAGTGGCTGGCGCAGTAGGCCAGCAACACACACGCCATCGAAACGATGGCGAGCACATGAGGAAAGAAGAAGCGGTTGTAGCGATAGATCAGCAGAGAGGTAACACAAACAGCCAGCATCGCCACAACATACAGGCGCCCGATCCGTCGGTGTCGGGCAGTGCCTTTACGCGCACCGAGATTGATCGCGCCGAAAACTATTGCCAGGAGGCTGAGCAGCGTATGCAGCCAACCAATCAACGAGAGGTCTAGGGACACGATGGCGCTCCATGAGTAATTCGGTTATACGGTGACCTGTCCGGAATGATGCGCGCTACACGCTGGCATCTGATGTGGTTTCAAAGGGTGTCTGGTCGGCGGCCCCCTTTGGTGCAGTCGCCACCGCATGCTCGCTTGCGGAGCGCGGCGTCAGGAGCATACAGACGAGAAGGAATATTGCCGCCAGATACCACGCAGTGCCCGGGACCATGTATACCGGCCCAACCGAGAGCGCAAAAGCGGTTGAGAACACGATAGGCCCGATCATCATGGCTATTCCTCCGACGGACGCGAGCGCGCCCTGCAATTGCCCTTGCTCTGTCGGGCGAACCCGCCTAGTCATCAAGGACCGTGCCGTTGCTCCAGAGAGCCCCCACAGTGAATTGGGCACGATCGCCACGAGAAAGAGCCAATCAACGGGAGCAGCCCCAAACAGCACAAAGCCCAGGGCTCCAGCTACCAGCCCGAGCATGAGACATCTGCGCTCCCCGAGCCGTCTTATCGCAGGCGGGATCACGAAGCCGGAAACCAGAATGGACATGACACCCACGCTTGCAAGGGCAAGCCCGACGCCAGTCTCGCTCCACGAGTACCGCCACAGGACATACAGCACGAAGACCGCGCGATAGACCTCATGCGTTATGCGACATAGAAAGTCGACGACCGCAAGGCGCCGCAGCTCTCGGTCCGCCGAAAGCAGCTTCATTGCACCCAAGGGATTCGCCGCACGCCATTTCATCCCTGCGGTCCGCTTTTCCGGCGCAAGGGATTCCGGCAGAACCGACAAGCCATACAGAAACGCTACGAAGCACAGCACCGCGGCGGCCCAGAAGGGCAGGCGCGGGTCGAAAGCGGCCAGCGCGCCTCCCAAGGACGGCCCGACGATCATACCCGTACCGAAAGCCGCACCCAGCCAGCCGAATGCCTTTCCCCGATCACCGGGGGAACTCACATCTGTAATGTAGGCGTATGCTGTTGGCAGTGTCGCTGATGTGACTCCTGAGATGGTTCTCCCCACGATGAGCGTTTCGACATTCGGTGCGAGCGCCATCACAGCGTGGTCCAGGCTGAGCCCGAGAGTAGAGAGCAAAATGACTGGGCGGCGTCCAAAACGATCCGATACCGCACCAAGTATCGGTGATACGGCGAACTGCATCGCAGCCCAGATGATCACCAGCACACCGACGTACCACGACGCGAGCGCGATCTCGTCTCCGAGCAGTTTGGAAACCAGCTGCGGGAGTGCGGGCGCAACCATTCCGAACGCCAGCATCTCCAAACCGATCGTGCATACCACGAACCGCACTGGGCCGGTCTGTAGGAGTTCGCGCGTCCAGTGCATACGGCGCCATCGTTCCATTGATGATCTCCGGCTTCGGCCGAGCCGTACGCTAGCGCACGAGCATCGCGAACGGAGGTGATTCGCTGTCAGTCCCCCGCTGTGACCGAGGCTGCTGCACGCCGGACGGGTGAGCGAGCGCAGCCCCGGGAAAGCTAACCTCCGTGCAGTTCTCGCAGCAGACCGTGCATCGCCGGTCCCCCAAGATGAATGACAACGAAGGCGAGCAGAAGAAGACCGATTACAACGATCCCAATTTTCAGTTTATTGTTCATGGAGACGTTCCTGTCCACATTTGCAGTCAGCCGGGCACCAGACGCTCTGGATTCGACGCAACGGCGCTGTCGAGCGACCAGACTGCTAGCCGTTGAAACCCCGCTCCCGGATTTCCCGAGGGCCATGATCCTTGGTGCTGCGTGATGATGCATGGTGTATGACTTGCAGACAAGTGGTCACTAAATGCGATCGGGAGATTGTTCGGATGAAGGTCAACTAGCGGATCAGCGACTGAGCCGGTCAGAGATATGTTGGGACCATTGGAGTATTCCCTAG